>Ga0335080_10007665_pt1 | contig 11208 bp, 9 predicted proteins | sample Lox_Sample_34_FD_206720 | JGI IMG/M metagenome (GOLD analysis project Ga0335080, IMG submission 206720) | Soil microbial communities from Loxahatchee National Wildlife Refuge, Florida, United States - Lox_Sample_3.4 | ecosystem: Environmental > Terrestrial > Soil > Wetlands | place: USA: Florida...
AACAATGGTCTCATCCGCAACTAAGGTAGCCGAGGATTTTCAGAAGAAGTGCATATCGATATTGAACTTAGCGTAGAACCTCGCCGGTAGGAAGGCGAGGGTTACTTCTAATCCGTTGGTCGCCGGGTCGATTCCTGCCGCGGCTTTGGGGCGGTGCACTCCGTGGCAGAGCAGCAGAACCAAACTGTCGTCGCTCGATTCCCCGGGGATGGATCCGCTGGGGGACATGGCGCCAGCAAAGCCCGACTTCGGTCGGTTAGAAAACTCAGAATATGGTGGAACTTCTAAGAAGAATGCTGGCCGGCCAGAACCAGTTCGCCTCTGGCGGGTTGCTGCTGATGATTATCGGCGGGTTGGGGGTGTATCTGCGGGCCGTACCGCAAAGACTCTGGTACTGGCTGGTTAGCCAGACCACCATGATGATCACGGTGAAAGACGACGATGCGGCGTTCGTGTGGGTAAAAGAGTGGTTTCTGGAGCAGAAGTTTCTCAAGAGGATGAGGCGAGTTGACCTAGACACTACCATCCGCAATGAGCGGGTGGTGCTCATCCCCGCTCCTGGCAGTCACTGGTTCTGGTATGGCGGAAGACCGTTTCAGGTCTGGTTCTCGCGCACTGAGAACACTCGGGAACGCACCGCCAGGCGTATGGAGTCTTTGACCTTCAGGACGCTCGGGAGGAGGCAGAGCTTCCTGCGGCACTTCGTGGACGATGTGGTGAGATGCCACATCAGAAGGCTGGGCGTGCAGTCGCGTCTGTTCACCTACAACGACGGCTGGGATGCGGTGGAAGGCTATGCGCCGCGTTTGCTGGACTCGGTGATCCTGCAGCCCAGCGAAAAGGAACACCTGGTACAGGACGTGGCAACGTTCAGGAAATCGAAGCAGCGGTACTTACGGCTGGGAGTTCCATATCACCGCGGCTATTTGCTGTATGGGCCACCCGGGACAGGTAAGACCTCGCTGGTGTCGGCGCTGGCGGCGCATTTCGGGCTGTCGATCTATTCGCTGAATCTAGCCGACTTCAACGACCGGACTTTGATGACAGCGGTCAATCTGGTGCCGGCCAGATCAGTGCTGCTTTTCGAGGACATCGATTGTATGAAGAGCGGCCAGGTGCGTGTACCCTCGAGTCCGCGCCCGGGCGACGAATTGCCGGCGCGAGAGGGGAAAGGCGATGTTGGAGAGCGAAACGGCGTCACTCTCTCGGGTTTGTTGAACGTTCTGGACGGTTTCTACGCGCCCACAAACGTCCTGTTCATGATGACAACGAACCGGATTGAAGCTCTCGATGGCGCGTTGCTTCGGCCGGGGCGAATTGATTACAAGCTATATCTGGGGAAGGCGAGCGTCCGCCAGAAGATCGAACTGTACCGCAGGTTCTTTCCGTCGGCTACCGACTTTGAGGCGGAGGGGTTTGTCGAAAACCATGGCTCAGCGCAGACCATGGCTGAGTTTCAGGGTTTACTGTTGGAGATCGAACAGGTGCAGGAGGACCGTAAATTAAGCGAGCTTGCAGTCTTGCGTTGAGACCGAGGGCGCCGTCGTCGCAATTGCGGATGTCGGAGAGCCTCAGTCGGAGATGAATACTTCTTAGCTCACCCTCCTGTGGCCTTTCGCGGAACCGGGGGGCAACTCAAATCCGATGCGGCGTCCGGTGGGCGGGAGAGGAGCCATGAGCTGGCGAATCGCTTCCACCAGGTGTTGGATCTCAGCATCGTGATTTTGAAGCCGATGTTCAAGCTCGGTCAGCTTGGTGATAATCAGTTGATTGGCGGCCAGGGCCTCGCGCATGCGGGCAAAAGCGCGCACCACAAAGATGCTCAGTTCGATGGCACGCTCGGAGTTCAGCACGGTGGCCGCCATGATTGCGCCGTGCTCGGTGAACGCGTACGGCAAATAGCGACGGCCGCCTCGGCTGGCGTTTGAGGTCGCAAAATGCGACCTCAAAGAATGCTGTTCGCGGGCGGTGAGGCGGAACATAAAATCCGCAGGAAAGCGCTTGGTGTTGCGTTTCACCTGTTCGTTCAACCGCTTGACCGCGACTCCATAGAGTTCGGCGAGATCTGCATCGAGGATTATTCTGTGACCGCGAAGCAGGAGGATCTTCGAATCTGCGCGCTTGCTGAGAATAATTGCTTGCTTCTTCATGATTGCCTACCTTTGAGGTCGCAATCTGCGACCTCAAAATGCGCTGAGGATGGATGAAAGTATAGCTTGAACGAATCGGTGGAGAGCCTGTTTTCAGTTAGCACGGTTCCAAAATGGGAATGGAGTGCCGGACGAAAGGTAAGGCGCAACATCCTCCGCGATCGTAGAAGCCATCTCGATCGCCGGAAGAGTAACAGACCACTTCGCTTGCGCGCTGGACAAGAACTTACCGCGTTGTTCGCAATTGATGCTGACGACCAACGACTGACGACTAACGACTGCTTCAAGGAGGCACAATGGCTCGACTCAACACACTCAACCTCAACTATGGGCCGCATACGCACGAAGGCGCTTCCACGCGGCACATCTCCTCCGAGCTTCAGCTGCGGCGGTCGGTGCTGGCGTGTCTGCTCTGGGAGTCACAGTTCTACGAGGAAGGAGTCGAGATCACGGGCCGCGTCGCGGAGTTGGTGCCGAAGGTCGCTGCCGAAAAGGTCGCTGCACTCGCCCTCGAGGCACGCAGCCAGATGAAGCTGCGGCATGCACCGTTGCTGCTCGTCCGGGAGATGGCGCGCCATAAAACGCATCGCCACCTTGTGGGAGACACACTTGCTGCCGTCATCCAGCGTGCGGACGAACTCGCCGAGTTCGTCGCCATCTACTGGAGGGATGGGCGTGTGCCGCTCTCCGGCCAGGTGAAGAAGGGGCTGGCAGCGGCGTTCCCCAAGTTCGACGAGTATCAGCTCGCCAAGTACGATCGCGGCGGGCCGGTCAAGCTGCGCGACGTGCTTTTCCTCTCGCACGCCAAGCCCCGCGATGCGGCCCAGGCGGCGCAGTGGAAGAAGCTAATTTGGGGACGGCTCAACGTGCCTGATACCTGGGAGGTAGCTCTCAGCTCGGGCGCTGACAAGCGCGAGGCCTGGGAGCGGCTGCTGCGCGAACAGAAACTGGGCGCCTTGGCGCTGCTTCGCAACCTGCGCAGTATGCGCGAGGCGGGAGTGGACGAAGCCCTCGTGCTGGCGGCGCTGGGCGCGATGAGCACGGGCCGTGTCCTTCCTTTCCGATTCCTGGCTGCGGCGCGTTACGCCCCGCAGTGGGAGGAGGCGCTGCAGCAGGCCATGCTGAAGTCGATAGCAAGTGCGGAGAAGCTGCCGGGCAAGACCATCGTACTGGTGGACGTCTCCGGCTCCATGACCGCGCCGCTCTCCCGCCGTTCGGAGATGCAGCGCACCGACGCAGCCTATGGGCTGGCCGTACTTCTACGGGAGATCGGAGAGAAGGTGGGCGTGTTTTCTTTCTCGAACGAACTGGTCGAGGTGCCGGCCCGGCGCGGCTTTGCGCTGCGCGACGCCATCGACGCCTCCCAGCAGCATGGGGCGACGTACCTTGGCAAGGCGGTGGGGGCGCTCAAGCAGAGGGAGCATTACGACCGCCTGATCGTCATCACCGACGAGCAGGCCCATGACTCCGTGCCTGCACCCAAGGGCAAGGGGTACGTGGTAAACGTGGCCAGCTACAAGAATGGCGTCGGCTACGGCAAGTGGACGCACATCGACGGCTGGAGCGAGTCGGTGGTTGAGTACATCCGCGCGTTGGAAACTGTGGAGATGTAGCCGGCTACCTCTCTACGGACCGGGGGGCGGGTCGAAGACCGCCCCCACATACGCCCCGCCCTACACGCTATTGCAGGGCGTAGAGATTGCCATCCATGCTGCCAAAATAGACTACGCCTCTGTCCACCACCGGCGATGACACGACCGCTCCGATCGACGCAAATCGCGCGATGTCCAGATACATGTCTTCGAAGTCGTTGAACAGGGGCGCAAAGGCTTCCTGCTTGAGGCTGCCGTCGGGGTTCAGCACTTTGAATGGATCTTTCTTCGCGCCTTCGGTCTGGAACTCCCACGCCAGCTTGCCGGTCTTGGCGTCGATGGCATATAGCTTTCCGTTGTGGTCGCCGACGTAGGCCAGATCACCGGCCAGCGCCGCGGAAGAAAACATGTAGGCTTTGGCGTCGAAGTTGAAACGCAGGCGGCCGGTTTTGGCGTCGAGCGCCATGAAGCGAGAACTGTCGGAGGTGCCAACGTACACCATGCCGTCGCGCACAGCGGGCGTGCCGACGACCCAGGATTTGCTGGTTGGATAGTCCCATTTCTTGCGGCCGGTCGCGGCATCCACGGCGTAAACGTGTGCGTCCCGGCAGCCCACATAAACCACCCCATCCACTACCGCCGGGGAAGATTGAAATCCGACCTGGTTATGAATCGTGGGATCTTCGCCGGTCTTGAAAGACCACTTCCCCTGGCCGGTCTCCGCGTCGATGGCGTAGAGATAGCTGTCCCAACTCCCGATGTAAACCGTGTTATTCACTACCGCCGGTGAAGCGTGCACGACGTCTTTCGTGGCGAACTTCCATTGCAGCACGCCGGTTTGCGCGTCGGCGGCATAGACGTTGCCATCGCCGCTGCCGAAATAGACTTTGCCGTTCACGACCGCCGGGGAAGAAGTAAAGACGTCCCAGGCGTCAGGGATGGTTTGAGCTGCCGGCGGATATCCGTGAAGATTCTTAGCCTCGAACTTGCGCTCATACTCGGTGGGCAGTACCCACTTGATCTGGCCATTGCTGATGTCAATGGCCCCCAGGCTGCCGGCGGAGGAAACGAAGTAGAGCAAGCCGCCAGCCACCGCGGGCGATGAGGCGATCGGCATGCGCGATTTGTACTTCCACTTCTCTTTGCCGGTTTCCTGATCGATGGCGTAGAGAAAGGTGTCCGTGCTTGGGATATAGACCACGCCATCAGCGATGGCGGGCGAGGCCACGATCGGTCCGCCGGTCTTGAACACCCACTTCACGCCCCCGAGTTTGGCGGGCCCGGGCGAGTCATATACGCCGGTGCGGGCAAGGTTGCCGTGGAAAGTATTTTGGGCGATGGCGCTCTGCCCGCCTACGAGCATGAGCAGAATCAGGACTCGCGTGATCATTCGTTCTCCTGGATCTTCATTTGGCTCGGGAAAAGGGGATGATTCAGTCGGACACTGACACGGCTGACAGGGCCGTCGTGATTGTCTGACGTAGCCGTTCTATCGCAGTTAGCGGGCAAGGGGTGCAATCGGGGATGAACCGAGGCGAATCCGGGATGGATTCCCGTTGCCAGTTTTCCCCAGTCTCTGAAATCGCCCAACCCAATCCTGCGATGCCCCACCAAACGGTTCCAGGCGAGGCTTCCGGGAGACAAGCCGCGCCTCACCTTACGCCCGACAGAAGAAAACCCACCTCCGCCGCAGGGAGAAGGTGGGCCACCAGGTTGCGCAGGCCGAAACTAGTCGTTGGTCCCGCCCCCCACTTTGATGGTGCCGCCGCCCTCGGTATCGCGATGGCGCCAGCTGATATTGCCGGCGGAGATTGTGATTCGGCATTCGTTGTTGCCCGGTTTGTAATTATTAACCTTAATGGTGATCTGCCCGCCATCGTCGATTTCGACGTCCTTGCTCACCTTGCCATCGGAATCAATGTAAATTACCGGAACATCCGCAGGGATTGGGAGTGGTTTTGCTGCCATGGGATTATCTCCTTTTCAGATTTATTCGTTCTTGGCCGAAACTTGAGGTCTGCCGGGAGCCCCGGCGCGGGGGACAAAGGAAATGCCACCTCCGCCGAGCGGCGAAGGTGGTCCCCTCCTAAAGTCGTGCCGCCATTCCGGCGGCGTTCTCGCTCCTGGGTCCACAGCATGGGATTGCCGGCAGGATGCCGGCGCTTACTTCACAGAACTAGTTCGTGCCGGGGCCTACCTTAATAGGACCGCCTCCCTCAGTGGAGGCGCGTCTTTCATCCGCGCGGTTCGGGGGAACAGCGCTGGGTTTTTCGTCGGCGCCGGCGTTAGTCTCCGGCTCATCGGGAGGCACTGGGAGTGGTTTTGCTGCCATGGAATTGTCTCCTTGCTCAATTTATTTTGTTTTTGCTTGAAACCTGGGGTCCGCCAGAAGGCCTTGCAGAGCGGGGTTGGTCTTCAGACTCTCCAGAGGATAGCCTTTCTGCAGCGCTTTCTCCATAAATTTGATGGCCTGGCCGCGATCCCCCAGGCGTTCGTAGGTCTCCCCCACATTCTCCAGTACTACCTGGTTATCAGGGCCAAGCGCCAGGGCAGCTTGCAGATGGGTGATGGCCTGGTCGCGCAATTTCTTTTCGCCGTACAACAGCGCCAGGTAAGACTGCAACTCCGCGCTGGTCGGCTTGGCCTTGAGCTGCGCCTCCACCAGAAGCAATTCCCTCTCCCGGGCGGCGGCGGCCTTATCTGTTTCGTTCAGGCGTTCGTAAGCCAGCGCCAGATTCTCCCATACCTCGTAGTTCTTGTCGTTCAGTTGCAGGGCCTTTTCCATCATGGCCGCAGATTCCGCAAAGCGGTTTTGCTGGCTGTAGAGCAGCCCCAGGTTGGCATAAGCGGCATAGGTTGGACCGAGTTCAATCGACTTCTTGAGCGCCGCCTCGGCCAGCGGCGCGTCCTTGGCATCGCCCATGTCGAGATACACGGCGGCCAAGTTGCCGTAGGCCTGGGCGTTATCGGGCGTCAAGGCGATGGCGTGCTGGAACTGCTCCACCGCCTGCGGATACTTTGCCTGGCGGTCGTAAAACAGTCCAAGCTCGCTGTAACCGTTCCAGTCGTCGCTGCGCAGGGCAATAGCTTTCTTGAACGTCGCTTCCGCGTCGGCAACGCGTCCCGCCTTTTCATAGGTCAGAGCGATCGCGCCCAGCGCGTCGGCGTCGCGAGGGTTCAGGTCAAGCGCGTGCTGGAATTCCTGCGCCGCCAGGTCGTACTTGCCGGCATAGGCATGGATGCGCCCCAGGGTGATATAGGCCGCCGGCAGCTTGTCATTGAGTTGCAAGGCGCGCTGGCAATTCGCCTCCGCCTCCGCCGTCCACTTGGGGTCGTAGTCGAGAACCGACTTCAACTGATACGCTTTTCCCAGCGCGGCATAGCCCACGGCAAATCGAGGGTCAGTCTTAAGGGCGCTTTCCAACTCTCCCGTGGCCTGTTCCAGATTGCCCGGCTTATCGTAGCGCTGCATATAGCCCAGGGCTTTGAGGTAGGACTGGTAGGCAGCCGGCGCCACCGATCCCCCGGTATCGCGGATCATTTCAGCCGTGACGTTCACATGCAGCATGCCGGCCAGCTTGGAAACGGCCTCATCCTGCAGCATGGCCAGATCGCCGGCGCGATCCTCAACAGAAATCGAACCCAGCTGGCGAAGGTCCTGAGTATCGATCAGATTGAGCAGAAGCTGAATGTCGTCCCCCTGGCGCGTGATGCTGCCCTTCACCACCAGGGTGGCGCCGAGTTCTTTCCGGGCATCGGCTGCGTCCACGATCTTGCGGCGGCGCACCTCGCTGGCCGGAACCACCCACAGGGACTGCTGGCCTACGTCGAGATTGCTCAGCTTGCCGGTAAGACTTTCCATCAGGCCTTCCGACAGTGCCTGGTTGGCGGGGTCGTTGCTCACATTTTCCAGCGGCAGGACCGCAATGTGCTCCTGGCGGTGGCTGAACAAGCCCGTCACGCGGTCGCGGACCGCCGGAATAAAAGAAAGTACAGCCACGAGTACGGCAACAGTAGCGCCGCTCAAAAGCCAAGCGGGCAGCTTTTGTTTCTGACTAGTCGTGGACCACAACAAAGGACTCGAAGCGCGCGCAACCGTGTCGCGGAACTGCGCTGCGCTGACCGATGCCGACTTTGGGCCGGCAGCACGAGAGCTTTTGGATTCCGGGCCAAGTTGACTGCGAAACGCGTCCAGGTCCTGGAGCATCTCGCGGCAGCTCTGGTAACGGGTGGCGGCATCCTTGGACAGCGCGTGATACACGATTCGCCGCAGTTCCAACGGCATGTCTTCCGGCAAGCTGGGAGACTCGTTGAGGATTGCGACGATGCAAGCCGGTGCGGAATCCCGCTGGAAGGGATTGCGCCCGGTCGCCATCTCCGCGATCACCACTCCCAGCGACCAGATGTCGGTGCGTTGGTCGAGCGATTTGCCCATGGTTTGCTCGGGCGACATGTAGCCCACGGTGCCGGACGTTCCCAGAGTTTGCGTGCTGGCGGAGGTGGTGACACGAGCCAGGCCGAAATCCACGACCTTGGCCAGGTTCTGGCGGGTGCAGATTACGTTGGAAGGCTTGATATCACGATGAACAATGGCGTGGGAGTGCGCCTCTTCCAGACCGTGCGCCATCTGAATGGCAATGTCCACGGCCTCACCCACGGGCAGCGGGCCGCGCAGGAGTTTTTGCGCCAGGGTTTCTCCCTCGTAGTACGCCATCACAATGAAGGAGCGGCCATCGCCGGTTTCCTCCATGCCATGAATTACCCCGATATTGGGATGATCGAGCGCGGAGGCGGTGCGGGCTTCCCGGAGGAAACGCTCTTTGTCGTGCGGATTTGAAATCAGGTGGAGGGGAAGAAATTTAAGGGCCACGATGCGCTGCAGCTTGGGATCGAGCGCCCGGTAAACCACACCCATGCCGCCCGCGCCCACAAGCCCAAGAATCTGGTAGTTGCCGGCACGGTCGCCTGCAAAGAGTGTGCTGGTGGCGTCAGCCAACGATTGATACCCTAAACCACTCGGACGGAAACCTGAACTCCCAGCCTGCATCCGAGTGCAGGATTACCGACTGGGGCTTTGAGCCGCGATCATACGCCCGCCATTTTGCGCTTGCAAGGCGGCGAACCGCCCGCGATTCGCGTGACGGAAGCCGGAAACCGAGTCTTCCTCGGCGGATAGCGGCAAGGGGAAGCTCTCGAAGCCCTGCGAAGCGAGACCTTCGCCCTGCCCTGTTCCACCGCTGAGCACCGCGGGGCCCCTTTCACGTTGATGATCATCGGCAATTCCGGGATGCTCAGCACCGGTGATTCCAGGAAGATCGCTTGCCACTCGCAGTAGCAATCACTCCAGCTTAGCGGACATGGTGATTTTGGCGTTCAAGACCTTGGAAACCGGGCAGCCGCTCTTGGCGTTTTCCGCCAACTTCTGGAAGGTAGCGTCGTCGGCGCCAGGAACCTTGGCTGCCACGTCGAGGTGAACCGCAGTGATGGTCCAGCCCGCGTCCAATTTGTCGAGGCTGAGCGTGGCCGCGGTACTCACGCTGTCGGGGGTGAGATTGGCGGTTCCCAGTTGGGCGGAGAGCGCCATCGAGAAGCAGGCGGCGTGCGCCGCAGCGATCAATTCTTCGGGATTCGTGCCTGGGGTGTTCTCAAACCGGGTAGTGAAAGAATATGGAGTATTCGAGAGCACTCCGCTGGTCGCGGAAACAGTTCCCTTTCCGTCTTTGAGTCCGCCCTTCCACACTGCACTTGCCTTGCGTTGCATTAGTCTCTCCTCAGTGGAATGAATTTCACGAGTGCTCCTATTGTAGATGGAGGCGGGGCGCGTGTCAGGCGGGATAGCGGGGTTTCCACTCTTTTGCGGGAAGATTTGCTGGTACTGCTACGGGCTTGAATTGGGGAAGGATGGCGCTTAGGTCTGCGGCAGATTGCTGTTCCAGCAATCGGCGATCATCAGCCAGGTACCGAGGCGCCGCCAGGCGTGCACATATTTGCCGCGCTGGATGACGGTGGTGCCGTTCTCCTGCCGCCGGGTCATGGTATAGCGGCCGGTCTCCACCGCCAGATCGCCGGAGTGGTCGACGCGCAGCGTGTCCAGGCGAAGATCCTGGTATCCCGCCTCGCCGAAGCCGCACAACACCCGCTCGATTTCTTTCGGACCAAATGCGGATTCACGGCCCGAGGGCATGAATTGGCCGTCCGCAGCAAAGAATCCCGCCGCCTGATCGTAGTTGCCGGTGTTGAACGCCATGCCGTAGTCCTGCGTGAGCCCGCGAATGGTGGACTCCACGTCATGGAAAGCCGGGGCGTTATTAAACGAATTAGGAAGCGGCCGGTACATTTAAATCCTCCCTGGGGGAAGGGAAACTTAAGTGGCGCACCGCGCGTCTTTGATCACCTGGGAGACGACGGTCACATCGAGTTGAGCGGATTGTAGCTCAGAAATCTGTGGAAGACTCAGGAAAGTTTTTTTCGCGTCGCGCAGGTGGTTTTTGCGGGAGTGCAAACGAATTCATTTCGCAGAGGCTTGGAGAAAGTATCCAGTTCGCACTAACTCTGCCCTCAATTCAGCGCAAAAGGACACAAGAGGAACGAGCGAAGCCCGGAGGAGGCGCGGGATTTGGACGACGCGGCAATAGCTACAGGGGCCGCCTAAGGCGGCCCCAAAAACGGCTACGGCTCCGAAAAATTATAAGAGCTGTCCCGCCGTCAGACCTAAGGTATCAACGCCGACGTTCTCGCCGCTACACACCTTAGTATGAGATCGGCGATAACGTCGGTCACCGCGAAGGACATGACCGCAGTCAGCAGCGCTTTTCCAAAACCTGTGTTAGGGAGACTCAGAATACCTGTGGGCAGGCCCGCCTTCGCCAGCAAATACCCGGGTTGAGAGTCCTTAGGGAAGAGGTTTAGCCGGAAGTGGATTTTTTGCGTCGAGCGCCAGATTCAACTGCAGCACATTCACCCGGGGCTCACCCAGAAACCCGAGTTGCCGCTGCTCGGTGTGCTCACGCACGATCTGCCGCAGCGCCTCTTCGCTTATGCCCCGCTCATGAGCGACGCGCGGAATTTGAAACTCGGCCGCTTCCGGAGAGATATGGGGATCGAGGCCGGAACCGGAGGCGGTTACCAGGTCCATCGGAACCGGCCGCGACGGGTTTTCGGCGTGCAATGTGGCAACATCTTGCTTGATCCGGTCGATCAGGACGTGGTTGGTCGGCCCCAGGTTTGACCCACTGGAGGCACCGGCATCGTAACCCGTGCCCGCCGCCGAAGGACGTGAATGGAAGTATCCCGGCGAGGAAAATGATTGGCCGATCAACTGGGAGCCCACGACGACTCCATTCTGCGCGATCAACTGTCCATTGGCTTTTGAGGGAAAGATCAGCTGGGCCAGCCCAGTAATCAGCAGCGGGAACAGCAGACCGAATAGTACGGTCGTCACTGCAGTCATGAGCACGGATATCACG
>Ga0335080_10007667_pt1 | contig 11207 bp, 11 predicted proteins | sample Lox_Sample_34_FD_206720 | JGI IMG/M metagenome (GOLD analysis project Ga0335080, IMG submission 206720) | Soil microbial communities from Loxahatchee National Wildlife Refuge, Florida, United States - Lox_Sample_3.4 | ecosystem: Environmental > Terrestrial > Soil > Wetlands | place: USA...
GAATGCCTGGCAGAGCTTTCCCGGGCCGCTGCAGAGATCACGTAACTCCCTCTCTTTTCCGTTCCCCGATCTGTGCCGCTTCATGACATCAATACCCGCGACTGGCTCCACGGCCCGCAGCAGCACGGCGAGCCCGCTCCCCTCGGGCCCCGCGACCACGTTGCAGCAGAAATGCATCCCGTACGTGAAGTAGACGTACAGGTGCCCCCCTCCCTTGAACATGACCTCATTGCGCGGTGTCATTCCCCGGTACGCGTGGCTGGCGGGGTCGCGGCTCCCCAGGTAGGCCTCCACTTCGACGATGCGCCCGGCGAGCGTCTTGTTGCCGATTCTTCGAATGAGGTACATGCCCGGGAGGTCGCGGGCGACGGCAAGCGCCCCCCGGATGTAGAACGACCGGGGAACGCGTATAAGAGGGGGGATCCCTCTCGCGGGAGAGGCGGGAGGAGGTGTTCGCGAGCCCACAGGAGATTAGGAAAGGCTCCGCTTGAATTCGGCGGCGATCCTGTCCACGTCCTCTGCGCTCAGGCCGGCGCCGTACTGCGTCACGCCGGACGGCGCAGGGCGGGATTCCTCTTTCAGTGCACGGGGTGCGCCGGTTGGAGGGTTCAGCGGCTTCGTTTCGTAAGCGAGCCTCTTGAAGTTCATGAGGTGCTTCGCGCTCACGTTATCGGAGATGATCGATCCGCCCCACGTACCGGGCCCGAGCGTCATGGAAGGCTCAAGCCCGTTCGTGACCCCGACGGCCCCGAGAGCGGCCTGCGTGTTCACGAGTATGCGGAACGCCGGCTTCTCCAGCGCGAACTTCATGATGATGTCGTTGTCGTTCGAGTGGATGACGAGCGTGTGCCCGATCCCGCCGAATGAGAGAAGCTCGATACACCGCTCACAGGCGCTCCGCCACCCGTCCTCCGTGTAGAACGAGAGAACGGGGGAGAGCTTCTCGCGTGAGAGGGGATATTCGCGTCCGACGCCCTGCATCTCCGCGATCAGGACCGTTGTGTTCGAGGGAGCGGCGATGCCGGCCTTCCCCGCGATATAGACGGGTGACTTGCCGACCATCTCGGCATTGATCGCCCCGCGGTCGTCGAACATGAGCCGGGAGAGGCGCTCTTTCTCCTCCCCGGCGACAAAATACGCACCTCGCTTGCGGCATTCATCCACCACCTGCGCCTTGATCGGCGCGTCGCACACCAGCGCGGATTCTGTCGAGCAAAGCACGCCCCAGTCGAACTGCTTCCCCGAAATAATGTCGGCAACGGCCTTCCCGACGTCGGCCGTCCGCTCGATAAACGAAGGGACGTTTCCGGAGCCGACGCCGTAGGCGGGCTTCCCCGAGCTGTATGCGGCCCTCACCATCGGGTTGGAGCCGGTGGCGAGTATCACCGCCGTCAGCTTGTGCCGCATGAGCTCGTTTGTTCCCTCGATCGTGGGGTTGCTGATCACCGCCATCAGGTGCTTCGGCGCGCCCGCTTTCTCCGCGGCATCGCGCACGACGTTCATGGCCTCCAGCGTGCAGGAGGCGGCCCTGGGGTGGGGACTCGCGACGATCCCGTTCCGCGCCTTGACGGAGATAATCGCCTTGAACATCACCGTCGATGTGGGATTGGTGGAGGGAATGAGCGCGGCCACGATACCCATCGGCTCCGCGATCGTCAGGACGTTGCGTGTCCGGTCCTCATCGACCACGCCGACAGTCTTCAGGTTCCTGATCGATTCCCAGACGCGCCGAGTGGCGAACTCGTTCTTGGCTTTCTTATCTTCGGGCTTCCCGAATCCCGTTTCCTCGCAGGCCAGCCTCCCCAGTCGCGCGGCCTGTGCGTACCCGGCGTCGACCATCGCCTCGACGATCCGGTCGACCTGCTGCTGGGAGTAGCCGTGGAATTCGAGCTGCGCCGCCTTCGCGGCCTGGAGCAGCTCTCTGACTTCCTGTATCGAAGCGAGGTCTTTGTCGAGTGGCATGGTCTGTACCTTTGAAAACGTGTGAGATTGCTTCGTGGCGCCGAGGGCGCCACTCGCAATGACGAAATTCCGTCATTGCGAGGAGTGGCGCCTGTGGCGACAGAGGCGCCACCGCAGGCGCCACGAAGCAATCTAATCCCCCGAAAACAACGTCGGCTGGTCCTGCTTTCCCCGCTTCATCCGGAAATGCGCGTAGCAGAGGTCCGTCGCTTCCCTCCCCCGGGGCGTGCGCTGGATGAATCCCTCCTGTATCAGGTACGGCTCGTAGACTTCCTCGATCGTGCCCGCTTCCTCTCCGACGGCCACGGCGAGCGTGCTGACGCCGACCGGCCCCCCGCCGTACTTTTCGATGATCGCCAGTATGATCCGCTTGTCCATTTCGTCCAGCCCGTGCTCGTCGACCTCAAGCTCCTTCAAGGCGTGCGCGGCGACCGCGAGCGAAACCGCCCCCTTGTGGGAGGCGAGGGACTTGTCCGCTTCGGCGAAATCCCTGCAGCGGCGGAGGAGCCGGTTGGCGATCCGGGGTGTCCCGCGAGAGCGCCGGGCGATTTCCCGGAGCCCGTCGACCGCCGCATCGATACCGAGTATCTGCGAGGAGCGCGTCAGTATCCGCTCCAGCACATCCGCCGTGTAGTAGTCGAGCCGGTTCGTGATGCCGAACCGCCCCCGGAGCGGTGATGTCAGGAGCCCCGCGCGCGTCGTGGCGCCGATCAGCGTGTACTTCGGGAGCGAGAGCTGCACGGTGCGCGCGCTCGGTCCCGAATCGATCATGATGTCGAGCCGGTAGTCCTCCATCGCGGAGTAAAGGTACTCTTCGACCACCGGGTTGAGCCGGTGGATCTCGTCGATAAAGAGGACGTCCCCCTCCTCGAGGTTGGTGAGGAGACCGGCGAGGTCTCCCGGCTTGTCCAGCACGGGGCCGGACGTGATCCGGATCCTGACGCCCATCTCCGCCGCGATAATGTGCGCGAGCGTTGTCTTGCCGAGGCCCGGGGGACCCGTGAGGAGCACGTGGTCCAGCGTCTCTTTCCGCCCCTTCGCCGCGTCAATGAAGACGCGGAGGTTCTTCGTGATCTTCTCCTGGCCGAAGAAGTCCGCGAACTTGAGGGGGCGGAGCGCGCGGTCGAATTCGACTTCCGCCTCGAGCCGTTCCGGCGATGTGTTGTCGTGTTTGCGCATCATGTGAAATTACAATCGGGGATGGTCAAACGCAATCGCCGCGCCTAGCGGGAAGCGTGGCGGAGCGCCGCCTTGAGGAGCGTTTCGACGCTCGCTTCGGCGTCGGGGGATTCCTGGATCGCTCCCCGGATCGCCTTCTCCGCCGCGGCCCGGTTGTAGCCGAGCGATGTGAGCGCGAGGAGCGCTTCGCTTCGTACCCCGTCCACCGCGAATGCGGGGACGCCGGGCCCGCCGGCCTCCGTCCGCGCGAGCCTGTCGCGCAGCTCTACGACGAGCCGCTCGGCGGTCTTGCGGCCCACGCCGGGAATGGTGGTGAGCGCCCCGGCGTTACCGGTCAGTATGTGGTTTTTCAGCTCCGCGGGCGTGATGCCCGAGAGAATCCCCTGCGCCATTTTCGGGCCGATCCCGCTCACCGCGATGAGCATGCGGAATAACTCCCGCTCCCCCTCGGTGAAGAATCCGTAAAGCTGGAGGACGTCCTCGCGGACGTGGAGGTGGGTGAAGACGGCGACGGGGCGCCCGACTTCCCCCAGGCGCTCGAACGTGGAGAGGGGAATGCTCACGGCGAATGAGACGCCCCCCACGTCGACGACGATCTCCGTCGGAGATTTCACGGCGAGCGTGCCGCTGAGGCGGGCGATCACGAGACCACCCGATCCGGGTGCGCCGCGACATACGACGACCAGTTCCTGTGCTTGACGGCGGTTCCTGTGAGGCGGTGCATGTGGCAGATCGCGATCGCGAGCGCGTCCGATTCGTCGAGGCCGAGGGGAGCGTTGCCGAGTGAGAGTATGGAGCGGACCATGAAACGCACCTGCGCCTTGGAGGCGGTGCCGCTCCCGGTGACGGCTTTCTTCACTTCGCGGGGAGAGTACTCTGTGGAGCCGAGACCCCGCCGGACGGCGGCCAGCATCGCGGCCCCCCGGGCGTGTCCCAGCTTGAGCGCGGACTGTGCGTTTTTTCCGTAAAAGGCGGATTCGATGGCGAACTCGTCCGGCCGGTGTCGTTCGATGACGGCGGAAAGCTCGTCGTGGATCCTCTGGAGCCGCGATGCCATCGGGGTGCCCGCCCGGTTCCGGATCGAGCCGCGCGCAAGCAACGTCAGGCGCCCCCCGGCGCGGCTCACGACGCCGAACCCGGTGACGAGCGTTCCCGGGTCGAGCCCCAGAACAATAACCGTTCCCGCGCCCGGAGCGCCCCGCTCAGTTGTTGAGGGACGCGAGTTCCTTCTCATCGATATCGAAATTCGCGTAGACGTTCTGCACGTCGTCGTGCTCCTCGATCGCCTCCAGCAGCTTCATGAGCTGCTCGGCTTCCTTGCCGGTCACCTTGACGGTGTTCTGGGGGACCATCTGGAGCGCGGCGGTCTCGACGGCGATCCCCTTGTCCTCGATCGCCTTCTTGACGGAATGGAACGACTGGGGCGCAGTCGTCACCGTGAACTCGGCGTCGTCCCCCTGCAGGTCGTCCGCCCCGGCGTCGAGCACGACCGCCATGAGGTCGTCCTCGGTCAGGGGCGTCTTCTGCCCCGCGCGGGGAACGGTGATCACCCCTTTCTTGCTGAACATCCACGCGACGCTCCCCGCCGTCCCCATGTTCCCGTTGTTGCGGGAGAACACGTGGCGCATCTCCGAGACGACCCTGTTGTTGTTGTCCGTGACTACTTCGACGAGTATCGCCACGCCGCCGGGCCCGTAGCCCTCGAACGTCACTTCCTCGTAGGACACGCCGGGAAGCTCCCCCGTTCCCTTCTGGATCGCCCGCTTGATGTTGTCGGCGGGCATGTTGGATGTCTTGGCGGTCTGGATCGCCAGGCGGAGGCGGGGGTTCCCCTCGATGTTCCCGCCGCCGTCACGGGCGGCGATCGTGATTTCCTTGATCAATCGCGTGAACAGGCGCCCGCGTGCGGCGTCGGTCGCCCCTTTCTTCCGCTTGATTGTCGCCCACTTGGAATGGCCTGACATGATCAGTGTCTCCTTGCGCTCGTGTTACCGCAGATCCTTGATTTTGAGTTGGGGCGGGGGCTCCGCCGGGCGTGTGCCGCCCGCCGGGACCCAGTCGTTCTCTTCCACCGTGAATATGCACGACATGTTCTTTCGCTCCCCCTGGACGCGTCCCAGGAGGTGGCCCAGCCCGAAGCCGATCGCGTCGAAGAGCGAGCCGTTCTGCCTGACCTTGAAGCGCAGGTGATTCTTGCCGACGATCCGGGGAGTCCCCGCGACGTCCAGCCCGTTGGCGATGAAGGTCGGCCGCATGTTCCCGGGCCCGAACGGCGCAAACTCCTTCAGGATCCTGACCGTCCTGGCGGTAAGGTCCGCCAGCGTGATCTCCGCGTCGATCCGGATTTCCGGGGTCTTCAGCTCCTCGGTCATCAGCTCGCTCACCGCCGCGAGGAACCGCTCCCGGAATTCATCGAGGCGCGAGAGCTCCACGGTGAGTCCGGCGGCGTACTTGTGCCCGCCGAACTGGATGATCGTGTCCTCGCAGCGTTTGAGCGCCCGGTACACGTCGAACCCCGACACGCTGCGGGCGGATCCCTTGGCGACGCCGTCGACGGTGGACATCATGATCGACGGCTTGTAGTACTTCTCGACCATCCGCGAGGCGACGATGCCGACAACCCCGGGATGCCAGTGTTCCTGGTGAAGGACGATTGCCGGGTCGGTCGCCGTTGACGCCTGCGCCTCCGCCAGCCGCTGCGCCTCGGCGAACGTGTCCTCGTCGATCTTGCGGCGGTTACGGTTCTCCTCCTCCAGCACCTGGGCCAGCGCCATGGCCTCCGCCGGATCGGTGGAGGTCAGCAGCCGCACCGCGCGCATCGCGTCCCCCAGCCGGCCGACGGCGTTGATCCGGGGGGCGAGCACGAACACGATCTGCCCCGTGCTGATCGACCCGACGTGCATGCCCGCGCTCTCGATCAGCGCCTTGATGCCCGGCCGCGGCGCCGTGTTGATCATCTCCAGCCCGATCCGGCACATCACGCGGTTTTCGTCCACCAGGGGGACGATATCCGCCGTGCTGGCCAGCGTCACGAAATCCATGTACTGCAGCACGTCCTCCTCGCGCCCCAGTGTGCGCGCGATGCCCTGGACGAGCTTGAAGCCCACGCCGCACCCGCAGAGGCTCTTGAAGGGGTACGGGTCGTTCGGCGTGATCGGGTCCAGGACGGCGTAGCCGGGGGGAAGCACGGCCCCGGTCTCGTGGTGGTCGCAGATGATCACGTCCAGCCCGAGACTCCGCGCGTACTCCACCTGGTCGACCGCGGTGATGCCGCAATCGACCGCGAGAAAGATCCTGACCCCGCCGGCATGGGCCTGGTCGATCCCCTGGCGCGATATGCCGTATCCCTCGCGGATCCTGTCGGGGATGTAGTACCCGACGTTCGCCCCCGCGCTCTTCAGGAAGAGATAGAGCATCGCGGCGCCGTTCGTGCCGTCGACGTCGTAGTCGCCGAAGACCAGGAACCGCTCCCCGGCCTTGATCCCCTCGATGATGCGCGTGACCGCGCGCTCCATGCCTCCCAGCAGGAAGGGATCATGGAGGAGGTCGGTGGAAGGCCGGAAATACGCCTTGGCCTTGTCGTAGTCGTCGATGCCGCGGTGAACGAGCACCCTGGCGATGGGTGCGGGGACGTTAATCTCACGGGAAAGGCGGTCGACAACGCCTGAGTCCGGCGGATCCACCATGACCCACCGGTGCTCCCTCACGGCTGAATTCACACTGTCTCCCGGGACGAATTCCCGCGCCCCCGGCCGGCGAAATCTGCCGGCCGGATGGCGCGGCGCAGGTCTGTAAGCCGAATTCTGTCTGTTCCGCCCCGACGGACGGAAGAGGCAGCCATTTCTCTGGGCCGCGGATTGCTCCTTGGCTCAAGCGACCTACCCGAGAGTGTCGCCCCGCAAGACGTCATGGCGGGACGGTGAGACGAGCAGCCTCTCCTCTCTTATTTGGTCTTGCTCCGGATGGGGTTTTTCGTGCCCCCGTCATTGCTGGCGGGGCGGTGAGCTCTTACCTCGCCTTTGCACCCTTACCGCGCGCGCCCCCGCCGTGAAGCGAGTGCGCGCGAGGCGGTATGTTTTCTGTGACACTGTCCGTTCCCTCCCGCTTGCGCGGAAAGGCCCCCCGCTGTTCACGGGGCATCCTGCTCTGTGGAGTTCGGACTTTCCTCATGGCGCCTGAGGCGCCACGCGGCTGCCCGACCTGCGGTTGTTGGTTGATGTTGGTTAGTTTACACTCTGAGCGGGATCTTTTCGTCGATCCCGAGATTCGCCAGCCGGTCCGCCTCCCGGTTCTGTTCCCGGGGTATGTGGCGGAGCTCGAACGGGAACGGCAGCGCCTTCAGGAGCTGCACCGCCTTCGCGTGGTGGGACTTCAGGACGGCGTCCTTCACGCGGTACTTTCCGTTGAGCTGGCGCACCATCAATTCGCTGTCCGAGTGAATGATCAGCCGCGCGCACTCGAGCGCGGGCGCCTTCGCGAGCAGCGTTTCCATTGCCGTGTACTCGGCGACGTTGTTCGTGCACACGCCGATGAATCCGTGCACCGTGAAGACGGGCTCCGCGCGCTCATCCATCACGATGATCCCCACCCCCGCCTCACCCGGGTTTCCCCGGGACGCGCCGTCGGTGAAGGCGCGGAGGATCATGCCGCGGACGTTTTCCCCACGGCGGCGATTTCGTCGGACACGATGATGCGCCCGCAGTGCTCGCACATGTAGAGCTTGCTGTTCTGCCGCAGCTCCAGGAGCTTCTGCGGCGGCACCCGGTTGAAGCATCCGCCGCAGGCGCCGCGGCGCACCGGCACCACGGCCTTCCCCTTCTTCGCCTTGCGGATCCTCTCGTACTGGGTGACGTCGGGCTTGGGCACCTTGTGCACGATCTTCTCCCGCTCGTGCCGCAGCCGCCCTTCCTCTTCCTCGGTGGTCTTGGTGACCTCGGCGAGCGCGGCGCGCTTCTCGCCCAGGACCTCGTCGAGCTCGGCGACCTTGACCTTCAGCGCCTCGATGTCAGTCCGCGCGAGCGTCGCCTTCCCCTCGAGCATCTCCATTTCCTTCTCGAGGCGGGCGATCGTATCCGCCGCGGCGTCCATCTCACGCGTGAGCGCGTCGTACTCCCGGTTCGTGCGCACCGCGAACTGCTGCGTCTTGTACTTTTCCGATTTCTCCCTCAGCGCGATGATCTCGCTGTCGGCGTTGTCGCGCTGTGAGAACGCGCTGCGCATATCGTTCTCCAGCGCGGCGAGCTGGCCCTTGAGCGCCGCCTCCTGCGCCTCGAGGTCGCTGATGCGGGCCGGGAGATCCCCCTTCAGCTCCTCCAGGTCGTCGAGGCTTGAATCGATCTGCTGCAATTCAAACAGTTGCCGTAGCTTAGCTTCCAATGACTGCTCCCTCGGTAGTATTACATGCTGACCCTGACCGGGTTCGTCGCCTGCGACGAGGCGCGGACGGGGATGCGGGCGCCCCGCGCCCGTATCTCGCCGCGCAGCCTGTCGACAACAGCGGCGACGACCGGAAATTCTGTCTCGAAATGCCCCGCGTCCACGAGCGCGATTTCGGTGCCGGCCTCCTGGAACGTGTGGTAGCGGACGTCCGCGGTCACGAACGCGTCCGCCCCGGCGGCGATCGCCTGCGGGAGCAGCTCGCTCCCGCTTCCGCCGCAGACCGCCACGCGGCGCACGCGCGAGCGGGGATCGCCGCTCCAGCGGAGCGACCGTGTGCGGAGCGCCCTGCGCACGCGGCCGAGAAAGTCCGCGAGCGGCACCGCGCGGGGGAGTGTCCCCAGCGCGCCCATCCCGTACGCGCCTGATGTGTTGTCGAGCGGGTAGACGTCGAACGCGACTTCCTCGTACGGGTGCGCCCCCTTCAGGGCGTCCACCACCGTGTGCACGGCGCGCCGGGGTGCGACCATCTCCAGCCGGATTTCGCGTGCATGCTCAGGCACGCCGGCCTTCCCGACAGCCGGGTGGGTCCCTTTTCCCCCGCGGAACGTTCCTGTCCCCTCCGTGCGGAACGAGCACCCGTCGTACGCCCCGATAACCCCCGCGCCCGCGCCGGCCATGGCCGCGGCGACTGAGTCCGCATGGGAAGGGGGGACGAACGTCACGATCTTGCTCTCTGTCCGGAAGGACGACGTCAGGAATCCTTCCGTTGCGAGTCCCAGAGCCTCCGCCAGTGCGAAACTCGTGCCCCCGCGCGTGAAATCCAGGTTGGTGTGCGCCGAGTAGAGCGCGATCCCGCCCCGGGCCAGCGCGGTGAGCGTCCGTTCGGTGCCGCTCCGTGTCGTCAACGACCGGAGCGGCCGGAAAAGAAGGGGATGGTGGCTGACGATGAGATTCGCGCCCGCGCCCTTAGCTTCCTTCACGACGGGTTCGGTGACGTCCAGCGCGACCAGTATGCCCCGCACGCGGCGGCCGGGATCCCCGGCCTGGAGACCCGGGTTGTCCCGCTCCCAGGCGATGTCGAGGGGCGCCCAGGCTTCCATGATTTCCTGTATGCCCCTCACCGTCACAGCGCTGTCACCCCTGAAAAATGAGTAGTCCCGCCATGGGGCGGGACTACGTTGGAACCGAATGCACGACTGCGGGAATATGGTTCTTGTCCGTGTATGGCTTCGGTTTGACCATGGGATCCTTGCAGTCTTCGAATCAGGTGCTGTTTTTCAATATACGGAGACCGCCTCAGAGATGCAAGCAGATCAGGGCGCTTTCTCCTCCCCCTGCGCGACGCGGGGGACGGCGGTGCCGAAGTCGATGTCGCGCAGCCGCGCGATCTCCTTTTCCACCAGCCCGACGTTCCTGTCCAGCCCTTCGACGATCTGGCGTTCCCCCGGGGGGAGGCTCTGGCGCAGGAGAATGTCCGTGCTGATCTTGATGGCGGCGAGCGGGTTGTTGAACTCGTGGCACACGGTGACGATCAGCTCCTTGAGCGCATTCGTCCTGTTCTTGGCGATGAGGTCCGCCTTCACCTGCTCGGCGATACGCTTCTTGAGGTTGACCCGCTCAAGTATATTGACGATCGCGCGGGGCAGCACTGAGTCCACGGCCTCGTCCTTGACGAGGTAGTCTTCCACCCCGTATTTCATAGCCTCGATGGCCAGACGGAAATCCCTGTTGGAGGTAAGGAATATGATCGGGATGTCGACGTTCTTTTCGCGGATCTTCCGGGTCACTTCCAGCCCGTTGTCTTCCGGGAGGTGGTAATCCATCAGTATGAGGTCGATTTCAGGGCTCTTTTCGAGCACCTCGAGGGCTCCCCGGCCGCTCTGTTTCCAGAGGATCTCGAACTTCCTCCCCTGGTATTTCGAGAGAAGGTGCTGCGCAACCGCCATGTAGCTGGTGTCATCGTCGACGAATAGCACCCGTATCGGGGGAGGGGAAGACATGGATAAATTATAGCATTTCATTGCACGAGATGCAACCGGCGCCGGCAGGCGCACCCGTGCGTGCGGCGCGTCAAAACCTGCGCACTTTGAGTTGATTTTGTCTCTTTGTTTCTCTATAATCGGACGATGTAAAAATGATAGGGCCGCGGCCCGCGGCTGCAATGAGGTTCCACCCCCATCGGAGCTCTGATGACCAACCCGGCTACCAAGAAAAGCACGATACTGGTCGTTGATGATGAAGATGCCCTGAGGACGGTGCTGAGCGGAGAGCTTGCCAACGAAGGCTACGAGGTGAAGGCCGCGGCGGACGGGGACGAGGCGATTGGCGAGGTGGAGAAGGCGTCGTTCGACCTGGTCCTGCTCGATATCAAGATGCCGAGGGTGAACGGGTTCGAAGTCCTGAAGTTCATCAAGGAGAAGCACGCCAAGACCAAGGTCGTCATGCTGACGGGATTCGCGGATCTGAAGAATGCGATCGAGTCGAAGAAGCTGGGAGCCGACGATTTTGTCAGCAAACCGTACGACCTCGTTGACCTGCTGACGACAATAGAGCGTGTCCTGAGCGAATGACGCCCCTTCCGGCATGGGAAAGAAATACAACCTCCTGATCGTCGACGACGAAGAACCTCTCAGAGTACTGCTCGACAGCGAACTATCTGAATCGGAAGAATTTTCCGTAGACGTCGC
>Ga0335080_10007669_pt1 | contig 11206 bp, 7 predicted proteins | sample Lox_Sample_34_FD_206720 | JGI IMG/M metagenome (GOLD analysis project Ga0335080, IMG submission 206720) | Soil microbial communities from Loxahatchee National Wildlife Refuge, Florida, United States - Lox_Sample_3.4 | ecosystem: Environmental > Terrestrial > Soil > Wetlands | place: USA: Florida...
CGGGCGAGAGTGCGCATGCGTTTCTTCGCCTTTTGATTCTCACTCACCGAGGCGGACTTGCGCGAGGTGAGCGGGCGGGTATTCACACTGGCGGCAATGCTGCTCCCTTCGAGCAACAACGCCAAACCCAGAACGACGACGAGACGAAGGAGCCAAGCGCAGAACTTCTCTTGCTTCACTTGCTTTTCCCCGGAGGTTAACTGTCCTCAAACTACATTCGATGCAAGCACCTCGCCAAATCGGCACCGGGCCTGGGGCGAGAACTGCAACTATCCGATAATAGGGAAGTTATGAGCGGCGCGCAACGTCAAAATATCCTTCTGGTAATCGCGGCTCACCACGGTTAAGTTGTTTTGAGGTAATAACTTAAATCGTCTTTTTCAAGGGCCAAACACTTTAGTAATCGAAGATTGTCTGTTACCTTGTAAGACACCCCCTGGTGGGTAAACATTTGCACAATGCTCCGCCCCTGACATGACAAAGCGTAGACCTTGAAGTACAAGAAAATGTCGCCTGGAGGCTCGGAAACGCCGCCCGGGCCGTCCAATTCTCTGATATTTTTCTGACCGCAATTCGTTTCGAGGTGAATGGTGCGAACGATTGTTGTGCTGGCATCTGTGTGTCTCGTCCTTCCTCTTTTTTCTCACGCCGCCGAAAACAGCCTTGACGCGCGGATTACGCAATTGCACAACCTGCTGGCCGACGAGTGGGAGTACACGCTGCGCACGCAGCCCGAACTGGCCACACACATTGGCGACAATCGATATAACGACCGGCTGAGCGATTTCTCCGACAAGGCCATCGCCGACGATCTGGAGCACGAACGCCAGGCCCTGCGGCGATTTGAAGCGCTCGACACCACCGGGTTCCCGGAACAGGAAAAACTGAATTGCACACTGATGATCCGCAGCTTGCGCGATGGAATCGAGGGCGCACAATTCAAAGGCTGGGAGATGCCGGCAACACAGTTCGGCGGGATTCATCTGGGATACGCGTCCCTGGCCTTCGACTCCCCCTTTCGCAACGTGAAGGACTACGAAGACTACATTTCACGACTGCACCAGATTCCGCGCGTGCTCGATCAGGCCATGGGACACATGCGCGACGGGCTGCGCGACCACCTGATGCCCCCGAAGTACCTGCTCGAAAAAGTTTCGGTCCAGGCGCAGCAGATTGCCGACAGCGCCATCGACAAGAGTCCCTTCACCGATCCGCTGCGCAAGTTTCCCGATTCGATCGCCGAGGCGGACCGGAAGCGGCTGAGCGAAGGCATCGAGGGCGCGGTAAAGAACGAAGTCGCACCCGCGTACGCGAAATTCGCGAAGTTTGTTCGGGATGACTATGCCCCGCACGGGCGCCTCGATCCTGGTGAGTGGGCGTTGCCCGACGGAGAAGCTCGCTACCGCTTTGCCGTTCGCCAGCAGACAACCACCAATGCGACCGCCGACGAGATCCATCAACTCGGACTGAAGAGCGTGGCGGAGATCGAAGCCGAGATGCTGAAGATCGCGCGAGCGCAGGGCTTCAACGATCTGGAGTCGTTCAACGCGCATATCCGTCAGGACCCGGCGCTGCACGCGAAATCGGGCCAGCAGTTGCTAGATCTATACACACACTATCGCGACCAGATGTACGAGAAGCTTCCGCAGCTGTTCGGGCGGTTGCCGAAAAACAAACTGGCGGTGGTGCCGATGGAGTCGTACCGCAGCGCCGACGGCGTTCCCGCCGATTACTCCATCGGCGCCGGAGACGGCTCGCGGCCCGGACGAATCAACGTCAACGAATATGCGCCGGAGAAACGCCTGCTGCTCAATGTCGAAGCCATCGCCTACCACGAAGGCGTTCCCGGACATCACCTGCAGTTTTCGATTGCGCAGGAACTGACCGATCTGCCTCCCTTTCGCAAGTACGACCTCGATTTCAACGCCTACAGCGAAGGCTGGGCATTTTATTCCGAGCGACTGGGCAAAGAAGTCGGCTTCTACCAGGATCCGTACAGCGACTATGGACGTCTGCAGAACGAAATGTGGCGGGCGGTGCGCTGGGTCGTGGACACCGGCGTCCACGCGAAGCACTGGTCGCGACAACAAATGGTCGATTTCTTCCACGAGCACACGGCGATGGACGATCAGAACATCGAGACCGAAGTGGATCGCTACATCGCGTGGCCGGCCCAGGCGCTTTCCTACAAGATGGGCCAACGCAAGATTCTGGAATTACGCGCCAAAGCACAGAAGGAGTTGGGACCAAAGTTCGACCTCCGCGCATTCCACGACGCGGTACTCGATCAAGGTCCGCTGCCGCTGGATGTGCTCGAAACCAAGATCAACGAGTGGATCGAGAAGAGCAAGTGACAGGTCAGAGGTCACAGCTCACCGGTCGCAGGTGTTCGTCGTCAGGCAGGTTCTCAGGGGCCAACGAAAGAACGGCCGCACTAGAAAAGGGAGCCTTTCGGCTCCCGTTCTCTCGCAAGCCAACACCGTTTGCAGTGACTACGCAGCAGGGATCTTCAGTTCCATCCCGGCTTTGATCTTGTCGGGATCAGCCAAGTTGTTGGCCTTGACGATCGTCATGAATTTGTTGGCGTCGCCGTAGAAGTGTTTGCTGATCTTGGAGAGATTGTCGCCGGGCTGCACGGTGTAGGTGCGGTCGCCAGCCTGGACAACAATCTCGTGGGCAAGGTCGGAGAACGTTGGGTCCACGGACTTGATTGCGTCCCAGATGCGGTTCTTGCTCGCTTCCGAGTCAGCAACGGCGCGAAGGTGGAGTTTGTCCCCCTGAAGGTCAAGTGCCTCGACACGCGCACCTTCTTTCTGGATGGTATCGAGAACAGGCTGGTATTTCTGGCGAAGTTGATTGAGGTCTGCCATTTGCAACCTCCTTCTGGTTTGGCTGAGATATTCGCGAACGAAGTGAAAGGACGCAGCTTGACTTTGAGGCTTTCTCGCAATCTAGCACATGAGTCTGTGAACGAACAACACACCCTGCGCTTTCCTCCAGCGATCCTGCATCTACATCAGACAGCGAGGAGCAATCTCATGAAGGGACATCAACTCATTCCGGCAGTCGTGTTGTTCTACGCGGCGAGCCTGCTCGGCCAGGGCCAGCCCGCAAAACCAGATGCCCATCCGGCAGTCTCGCCCGCAACAGGGCAGAACCAGAATGCTGCGACCTCGAATACCGAGGACGCCGCCCAGTTGCGCGCCGACCTCCAGCGCCTGAAAGTGCTCTTGAACCAGATGAGGAACAACCTTGCTTTTGTCCAGAGCTCACAAACGCCCCTGAAGCACCAGTTCGAACTGGAGGCGGATGCCTGGCAGCTGGTCGTTGACCAGATGGACCGGCGGCTGAGACGCATGGAAGATAGCGGCAGCCGCCGCTGAATCCAGAAGCCAGCGGCTCCTCCGGACAGCTCGGCAACAGGGCCATCTCCTACCCGGGACCGGACAGGAGTGTCCGCCCCACATTGCGTTGACGCTGCTCGGCTTCCGCACTTACCATTCCTGCAAATCCTTGGCCCCCATGATTCCCAGGAACCTGTCGCACTATCGCGTGCTGGAGAAAATTGGCAGCGGCGGGATGGGTGTCGTCTACCGCGCTCACGACGAAACCCTCGATCGCGATGTCGCGCTGAAAGTCCTGCCCACAGGGACTCTGTCGGACGAGCACGCGCGCAAGCGCTTCCGGCGCGAAGCCTTGTCGCTGGCGAGACTCAACCACCCAAACATCGGTGGAGTGTATGAATTCGGCAGCGAAGCGGGCGTGGACTTCCTGGTCATGGAACTGGTTTCCGGCGTAACGCTCGACACGCGATTGGCCGCCGGGCCACTGGAAGGTCAAGACGTGCTTCGTTACGGCGCCCAATTGGCGGATGGCCTGGAAGCCGCGCACCAGCAAGGGATTCTGCATCGCGACCTGAAGCCGGGGAACCTTCGCATCAGTAAAGAGGGGCGCCTCAAGATTCTCGATTTCGGATTGGCGGAGTGGACTCACGCCGAGGGCGACTCCGACCCCACGGCCACCAACACAAAAGTCAGCGGCACGGTGGCATACATGGCCCCCGAGCAGCTGCGCGGAAAGAATGCCGACGTACGAAGCGACATCTACGCCGCTGGCGCGGTCCTATATGAGATGGCGACGGGCAAGCATCCCTATGCGGAGACATCCGGACCGCAGCTGATCGCGCAGATTCTCGATCGTCCTCCTTCTCGCCCGACATCGCGGAACCGGAGAATATCGCCGGCGCTGGAATCGATCATTCTCAAGACGCTGGACCGGGATCCAGACCGGCGCTATCAATCGGCCCGCGAGTTGCGCATCGATCTGGAGCGGTTGAGCAGCGGGTCAACCGCCGTCGCGGCGTACCGGCGTCCTCTATGGCCGTGGGTCGTTGCAGTGGCAGCTATGGTGGCGGCCGTCATGATCTGGAATCCAGGGGACATTCGCGGAAGGATCATGGGACGCCCTGCGGTCTCTCTTCCCCATGCCCGGCGGTCGGTGGCAGTGATTGGATTTCGTAATCTCGCGGGAAAGCCGGAGCAGGCGTGGCTCTCGACCGCGCTGGCGGAAATGCTCAGCACGGAATTGTCGAGTGGCGGACAGTTGCGCACGCTGCCCGGCGAGAATATTGCGCGCATGAAGCTGGATCTGGCGCTGCCCGATGCGGAAAGTTATGCGCAAGATACGCTGCACCGGATTCGCAAGCACTCCGGCGCGGACCTGGTCGTGCTCGGCTCATACATGGCGATGGGGGAGGAAGGTGGCAACCGGCTGCGGATCGACTTCCATCTGCAGGATGCGATGACGGGAGAGACCCTGGCATCGATTTCCGAAACTGGAAACGAACCGGAACTGCTCGATCTCGTGGCGCGTACGGGAGGCCGGTTGCGGAGCACGCTCGGAGTGCAGCCTGCCGGAGTTGGAACGATCACGGCGCATGCATCGCTGCCGTCGAACAATGAGGCGGCGCGGCTCTATGCGGAAGGCTTGTCGAAGCTGCGCTTGTCTGAGGCGCGCGAGGCGCGCAGCCTGTTGGAAAAGGCGGTTGAGCTTGATCCCAAGTACGCTTTGAGCCATGCCGCGCTGTCCGAAGCGCTGGCCAATCTCGGCTACGACGCGCTGGCCCGCGACGAAGGCGAGAAAGCATTTGATCTCTCGGCCGATCTCTCGCGCGACGAGCGATTGCGGATCGAAGGGCGGCTGCGCGAAGCCACTCGCGAGTGGCCGAAGGCAATCGAGATTTATCGCACGCTCTGGCGGTTCTTTCCTGATAATCCGGAGTACGGTCTGCGATTGGCTGCCGTACAAATCAGCGGTGGACAGGCAAAAGACGCGCTGGCAACGGTAGCGGAGATGCGCCAGGCAAGCACCACGGCCGGCGCCGATCCGCGCATCGATCTGGCCGAGTCGCGAGCCTACAACACCCTCGGCAACTTTGAGCAGTGCCTGTCGGCTGCACAAAAGGCCGACAAGATCGGACAAGCCGACGGCGCGCGCCTGATCGTCGCTCAAGCCCGCCTGGGGGAAGGCTGGTGCTGGGAACGACTGGGCGATCTGGCAAAATCCGAGACCACGTTTGGCGAGGCGCGGGACCTGTTTTCGGCGGCAGGCGACAAGCGCGGCGCCGCCATGGCGGTCTCCAGGACCGGAGACATCTACTACGACCAGGGAGACCTCGCGCGCGCGGCCAGCACTTTCGAGGAAGCTCTGCAGACATTTCGCGAAATCGGCGACCAGGCAAATTCCGCGCGAACGCTCAACAGCCTGGGCAATGTCGCCAACGATGCCGGAGACTTCACCCAAGCCATGGCCTACTACCAGCAGGCCCTGACCATCGATAAGGAGATCGGAGCGAAGGCTGGAGTGGCCGGCGCTCTCGGCAATATGGCGAACGTGTATGACAGCATGAGCGACCTGCCCAACGCTCGAAAGAAAAACGAAGAGGGACTGGCGATGTTCCGGGAAGTCGGCGATCAGCGCGGGACGGCCAGCACGTTGGCGAATTTGGGGAACGTGCTGGTCGAGATGGGTGAACTGTCAGCGGCGCGGCAGCGTTATGACGAGGGGCTGAAGATTCAGCAGGAGATTGGCTACCGGCGCGGACAGGCCTATGCGCTGAACAATATCGCGGACCTGTTGACCATCACGGGAGATTTCGACGAAGCGCGCAGACTGGCCGGGCAATCGCTTAACCTGCGGAAGGAACTGGGAGAGAACACGAATATTGCCATCTCGCAGATGCAGATGGGATGGATTGCGCTCAATGAAAATCGGCTGAGCGAGGCAGAAGGTTATCTTCGCACGGCCGCAGCAACGTTCCAGAAAGCGGACTTGCGCGACCTGCTGATCTCCTGCAATGCGCTGCTGGCACGGGTTCTGCTGGCGGAAGGAAAGACCGCGGAGGCGGGCCCGTTGGCGTCAGAAACGCTGCAGAAGGCGAAGGCCCGGCCATCGCGGCCGCAGCAGTTCGATGCGGCGCTGGCCGTAGCGGCGGTGCAGGCCGCCACGGGAAGGTCTGGTGATGCGGAGAAGACGACCCAGGAAGTACTGAGCGTGGCGACGCGATACGGTTATGTCGGCTATCAACTGGAGGCACGACTGACGATGGCACAGGTGCTGGCAAAATCAGCCAGGAGTTCGCAAGCCCGCTCCCAGGCTGCCGGTCTGGAGAAAGACGCTCGCGCCAAGGGGTATGGGCGAATTCAGCGCGAGGCTGGGAAACTCTCCCTTCAGCCCACCACCGTATCCAACTGAGCGGTTGGCCCCATGCAAAAAAGGACGCCAGGCATGTAGCCTGGCGTGCCTTCTTGTCGCTTAGAGTTCCAGCCTCTTCCGTAGGAAAGCAGGCACGTCGAGATCTTCCGGCGGATACGCGGGCGCACGCATGGCATCAAGCGAAACGACCTCGGCAGAAGGCATTGTCATCGCCGGAGCCGATTCCGCGTGCTCCTGCATGATCATGGTCGGCTTGGGATCGGGCTCGAAACGCGGCTCGGGCTCGGGTTCCGCCACCGGCTCGGGATCGGGAGCATGGAAGCGATCACGATGGCGCGAAACGATCACCGGCTCAAAGGACTCCTGCCGCCGGGGGCGCATGGAATCCTGGAATCCGGTGGCGATGACTGTGATCTTCACCGCATCTTTCATTTTCTCGTCAAGCACGGCGCCGAAGATGATGTTGGCGTCTTCGTGGGCAGCGCCCTGAATGATCGTGCAAGCCTGCTGCACTTCGGCCAACTTCAGCGAACTTGACCCGGTGATGTTGATGAGAATGCCGCGAGCGCCGTCGATCGCGCCCGCTTCGAGCAGCGGTGACGCGATGGCGCGCTGAGCCGCTTCCATCGTGCGGCGGTCGCCCGCTGCCGTCGCAGTGCCCATGACCGCATAGCCCATGCCCGCCATGATCGCCTTCACGTCGGCAAAGTCGCGGTTGATGATCCCGGGGATGGTAATGATGTCGGAAATTCCCTGCACACCCTGGCGGAGAATGTCGTCGGCAATACGGAAGGACTCGAAGAAGCCGGCGTTTTCGGCGACGGCGAGCAACTTCTCGTTGGGGATGACAATCGTCGTATCGATCGACTCCATCAGTTCCGAGACACCACGCTCCGCCTGCTGCAAGCGGCGCTTGCCTTCAAAGGCAAAAGGCTTGGTCACGACGGCAACCGTGAGCGCGCCCATTTCGCTGGCGAGCGACGCGATGATCGTCGCCGCGCCCGTACCGGTGCCGCCGCCGAGTCCGGCGGTGACGAAGACCATGTCCGCGCCTTCGAGCGCTTCGATGATCTTGTCGGAATCTTCGAGCGCAGCCTTGCGCCCGATTTCCGGATTCGCGCCCGCGCCCAGGCCGTTGGTCAGCTTCACGCCAAGTTGAATTTTGGTGGCGGCACGCGACATGCGCAGCGCCTGCAAGTCGGTGTTTGCGACGATGAATTCGATGTGTTCCATGCCGGCGTCAATCATGCGGTTGACCGCATTGTTGCCGCCGCCGCCGACCCCGATCACTTTGATGCGGGCATCGTTGCGGGCTTCTTCGTTAAAGCTGATGCGGAGTCCGTTGTCGTCGGTCATTTCTTCACCTCATGAATACTGATTGCTTCGAGCAGCCAACGAGCCATCGAAGACCAACAATGTGAGTCACCCTTATGCGCCCCTCTTCGCGAACATCGCTTTCATGCGCGAACTCCAGCCGCCATCCTGCAGGCCGCGGGCCACACGGGACCGTTGTCCGTAGTACACCATTCCCAGCGCCGTCGCGAATTCCGGTTCGGCCAGGAGCGCGGGCATTTTCGCCATCGGCGTCGGCCAGGCCAGTCGCGATGCCTTTCGCAATACAGACTCGGCGATGTCAGACAGTCCGGGCAGCCTCGCGGCGCCGCCGCTGAACACAAGTCCGGCGATGCAGTGATCGAAAACGCCTGCCTGGCGCAGGTTGTCGCGAAGCAATTCGAAGAGTTCCCGCGCCCGCGGCTCCAGGATCTCGCCCACCATCCGCTGCGACATCAAACGCGACGGACGGTCCCCGACCGAGGGCACTTCCACCTCGTTGCCTTCCGGGATCAAGGTCGCGGCGGCATTGCCAAAGTTTTTCTTCAGGCTTTCCGCGTCGGCCAGCGCGGTACACATGCCGACAGAAAGATCGCTGGTGAAATGATCGCCGCCGACCGGGATCACCGCAGTATGCGCGACCGCGCCCTGCTGAAAGACGATGAGATCGCACGAGCCCGCGCCAAGATCGATGAGGCAGATGCCGAGTTCGCGTTCATCGGCGCGGAGCACGGAGTCGGCACACGCCAGCGGCTCGAACACTGTGTCATCGACATGCACTCCGGCCTTGTTCACGGCGGTGACGACGTTCTGCGTCGCGCTCGAAGCAGCGGTCACAATGTGCACGCGCACCTCAAGCCGCGTTGCCATCATGCCGGTCGGATCCTGCACGCCGGGCTGGCCGTCGAGAATGAACTCCTGCGGCAGAAGGTGAAGAATCTCGCGATCGGCAGGAAGCGGCATGGTGCGCGCTTTGTCGACAGCCTGCCGGATATCGTCGCGGCCAATTTCCCGCGGCCGCGCGCCAAAGGTAAACCCGCCGTGGCTGTTCAATCCGCGGATGTGAGCTCCAGCCACGCCCACCAGCGCGTGCTCTACCGGAACGCCTGCCGAGTCTTCCGCCTTTTCGACAGCCTTCTGGATGCAGTGGACCGCTTTGTCAAGCTCCGTGATCACGCCCTTGCGCAGTCCGCGCGATTCGCTGATGCCGTGCCCGCGATAGCGCAGTCCGTTCTCGCCGGCCTCGGCGACCAGCACGCAGGTCTTGGCGCTGCCAACGTCAATCGCGGTAATAAAATTGGGCGGCTGGCTGGGCATGATTATCTCGGGTTCTGCGATGTCTCCTTGGGAATGCCGGCGCTCGGCTTCTTCTGGGTTGTGGCCGTGGTGGTGGGCTGCATAGTTACGGCTGCCGGCTTCGACGCCTGCGTTGGCGGCGGCGCAACCGTCGTGGCTGCCTTCGAAGCCGAAACCGGCGGCGGTGGAGGTCCGATGAACTTCGGCGTCTTGCTGGCCGCCGGAACAACCGCCGCGGACACCGCTGGAGCCGGCTTTTTTGCCGCCGCCCGCGGCGCTCTCTTGCTTTTCTGCTTCACAGCTACCCGATGAACAACCGGGTTCGACTGAGCCTTGGCTGCCGGCTTCACCTGCTTTTTCGCGGGTGCAAGCGCTGCCGGCGGGTGGGCTACATACTTTTCGTAATTCACGATCGCCGCCGGTTTCGCTCCCGCGGCCATGGCTGCTTTTGCGGCCGCCGGCGTCAGTACCGGCTGCTTGCGAATGCCTTCCAGGTCGGGGTTCACGATGATCTGGCCGTCGTAGCGCAGATCTACCGATTCGAGCTTGTCGAACTGCTGCCGCCAACGCTGCACGTGCGTGACGTACGTCTTATAACGCTGCAAGTAATTCCCCGAGCCGAGGTGGACGAGCACCTCGCCGTTCGCATCGGAGGCGACAACTTTCACATCGTCCGGATCGCTGAGGTCGACTTCGCTCAGCTCCTTCGAGTAGCTGGCGCCGTCCGAGTCAAGCTGGCGCACGAGATCGTTGTAGTTCTTCATCCGGGCCGCACGCATGGAGAGCGGTTCGCCCGCGTTCATTCCGGCAATCACCGGAAATGAATACTTGAACTTGCTGCCCGGCGCGAGTTCCATCAAAGTGCCACCCGCATCGATGAGCGACACTCGGGAACCGATCCGCGCGAAGGCCACCGGCGTGCGCTCATGGATCTCGACTCCCAACCGGTTCGGCACGAAACGCATCACGCTCACCGACTCCACCCAGGGAATCTGTTCCAGTTGGTGCTTACGCTCGGCCAGAGGGACAAAGAAGATGTTGCGGCCAATGTCGCCGCCCATCACTTCCATGATCTGCGCCTTGGTGACGTGCTGCGCCCCGGTGATCTCGATCTGATCGCTCGAGTCGATGCGGAAGCGCCAGGAATGCTTGCCGTAGCTGTAGAGGGTGGCTCCCAGGCCGGTAAGAATTCCGAGTGCGAAGATCGCCAGGGCAATCCACTTCAGGCGATAGGCTGCTTGCTTCGGCAGGGAACCGCGGCGGACCGAGACGCGCTTCTGTCCGCGCAGGAACGGGGATTCCTGATCCGCTTCAAGATCGATCAGACGCGAGTCATCGAAAGACTCGCGCTCGGGAGTCTCGTCGGGAAGCGGATACAACTCTTCCTGAACGGCAGAGGAACTGGCTTTCCGTGCCACGCGTTCGGGTCAGTTGTCGACAGAAAACCGCTGAGCAAAATCACTATAACTTTTTTTCGCGGATTGAGACAGTGCAAAGTTGGGAGCCGAGCAGATTTTGCAATTTGGCAACCGAGCAATTTTGTAATTTGAAACCCGCACGACCGCGGCGCCAGGATGAGATCGCTGGTGAATTACCCAATTACCCGATTACACAATTACCGAATCTACTGAACGTCGTCTGGATCCGGCTGGTCGGAAGCATCCACGTCGGCGTCGACCGAGATCCTCGCTCCGGTCTCAGGGCACACGACAATCGTGCGGCGGTTGTTGGCGGTCTTGAACTGGAAACGCCAGTTGTCGAGCTTCTGCAGCTTCTCCATCTGGACGCGATCCATCACGATATGCACCCGATCAAGCCGCTGTTGTACCCGGTCCAGTTCGGCTTGACGCAATGCCATCGTACG
>Ga0335080_10007670_pt1 | contig 11206 bp, 8 predicted proteins | sample Lox_Sample_34_FD_206720 | JGI IMG/M metagenome (GOLD analysis project Ga0335080, IMG submission 206720) | Soil microbial communities from Loxahatchee National Wildlife Refuge, Florida, United States - Lox_Sample_3.4 | ecosystem: Environmental > Terrestrial > Soil > Wetlands | place: USA: Florida...
ACCCCTACACAGGTGACCCCAACACCATCGTGTTTCTCCAGGATTTCATCGATTACGAACTTGAAAACGGCATGACGCCCGAGGGTTACGCCTGGGATCGAGTGCCATACGCCTCGGCCAATCCCGGAGACCGCCGTTACACCGGCTGGAGCCACCACGGCGAGGACTACCTGGAGCCGCACGTGGTCGGCGAGGACGGCTACGCGTACCTGCGCTTTTATGAAATGACGGGCAACACGAAGTATCTGCAAGCCGCCATCCGCTGTGCTACCGCGTTGGTAAAGAACTACAAGGCCGGCGACGCGGCAAACTCGCCCTGGCCGGTGCGCTGCTATGCTCGGGACGGCAAAGTCGAGGGCCCCGGCATGGGCCCGTACTCCGCGAATGTCGTGGAGCCCATCATGCTCTTCGATGAGCTGATCCGGCTGGACCAGGGTGACGTCGTTCAATACCGCCGCGTCCGCCAAGCCGCATGGGAGTGGCTGCACAAGTACCCGATGAAGAACAATGTCTGGGTTGGATATTTCGAGGACGTGACACCCAAAATGGAGAACATGAACCAGGTGATTCCGCTTGAATACGCGCGTTACGTTCTTCTGAACCCCGACAAAGACCTCGAATGGCGCGACAACGCGCGCAAGCTCATCCAGTGGGTCAAGACTACACCGAAGTGGCCCAAGTACATCGTGCATGGCGCTACGGTTACGACAGAGCAGGGCGACGGTAAGAGCTTTTGCTGTAACGCTCCTAACCAGTGTTGCGACAGCCACACCTCGCGCCTCGCCGCGATCGAAGCTCTCTACTACGCCAAAACCGGCGATGCCGCATACAAAGAGGAGGCATTCCGCTCTTACAACTGGGTGACTTATTTCCAGGGCATGCCTCCGAACGCCCATACGCCGTTCGGCAATCAGTGGTGGTTTACGGACGAATTCGCCGATGGTCCGCGGCGCCTCATGGATGCTTTCTGGGCAGTTCCCGAATGGGCTCCTACCGATGAATCGCATCTTCTCGGTTCCAGCTCGGTGGTCACTAAGATTGCCTACGCCAAAGGTTCGGTAACCTATGCCACCTTCGATCCATCATCCACCGACATTCTGCGTTTAAACTTTGCGCCTGATGCGGTAAGGTCCGGCGGCCGCAAGCTGGCCCGGCGCACCGATCTCCAGCAGGAAGGCTACACATTCGACGAGGCCACCCGAGTCCTTCGCATCCGGCATGAGCGCTCGCGGGACGTGGATATTCAAGGTGCCGTGGCCGAGCCCGTCCCGCTCATCGTGGACTTCGACAATCCCCACGTCGGCGCAAATGCCCTTCTGCACGGAGAGTATCCGTCGGGTGTGATCGACTGGGGCAGAGGCCAATGGAAGGTATGCCCGCCCGGAGGCCGCATGAGCACCTTCTCACTGTGTACCGCCGACGCCAATGCAGCCAAAGCGCAGTTCCGCTTCTTCTATCCGAGGATCCTGATGCGGGCCGACGTGTACAACCCGACCGAAAGGGAAATTGTATTGTCCGTCCGCGCACCAGAAATGCGCGAGGCCACCTTCACACTGAAGCCCGGTCAGCTTCAGCGCATCAACACCGGCTGGATGAACCGCGCATCCTCGGCAACTTTCGAATCCGACGATCTCGGCTCCCTACGGTTCGACAACCTGGCATATTCGCCATATCTCTGGGCGCGAGGAGACTGGTCCGAGTAGAAGTCTGCCCGCCATCAATGTACTTCCAGAAGGAGGCGAGCGGCTGGACTATTCGAAAATGAAAGATGATTCATGCCGGGCGTACCAGCGACCCGAGATTCCCGAAGCACTTTGACGATAAGCCTTTCTACAATGCTGCTTTTGGCGGAACCAGCATCTCCCCGAAAATTAACTCCGTCCGAATGAGGCCGCTGCCATTCCGTGGTTTGCCGGCGCGTCCAACCTGGTGGGTACTCGCCCGCGCCAATTCGCTTCCCTTGGCCAACCGGCCATGCGAGAATGCGTCCAAAGAGTGCATATGCCAACCTTATTGAGTGACCTGCGCTATGCGTTCCGAAACCTGAGGAACGCGCGCGCATTCGCCGTGGTTGCGGCTCTCACGCTGGCCATCGGCATCGGCGCCAACACCGCCATATTCAGCATTATCGACGCGGTGCTGCTGCGGCCGCTGCCGTATCGCAATTCCAGTCAATTGGTCCGTCTGAACGAGACCGAATCGGCGCCGGGCCGCTATCCGTTCGCCGGACCGGATTTCGTGGACTGGAAGGCACAGAACAGCACCTTTCAGGACATGACGTTGTTTGGCTGGCCGCAGGCCATGAACCTCGGCGCCGAGGGAAGGCCGGAGCATGTCCTCGCCCTGCCCACAGCGGCCAACTTTTTTTCCCTGCTGGGGGCCGATCCACTCCTGGGCCGAACCTGGGCCGCCGGCGAGGACCAGCCGGGCAAGGACGGCGTGGTGATCCTCAGCTACGGCCTATGGAAAAGCCGATTCGCCGGAGATCCGCATGCGGTGGGCCAATTGATCGAGCTGAATGCGCGAAAGTACACGATCGTGGGTGTGATGCCGGCGAGTTTTCATTTTCCGTGGAGCTCGCAGGCCTGGATTCCACTGCTCATGGACAGCAAGAGCCTGGGCAGTCGTGGAAGCCACTGGGCCAACGCCATCGGCAGATTGAAGCTTGGGGTCACTGTGAAAGCGGCACAGGCGGACCTGAAGTTAATCGCGTCGCGCCTGGAAAAGCAGTATCCAAATTCGAATGACAAGGTGGGCGCGGCCGTAACCTCGCTCCGTGACGATATGGTCGGCGACTCCCGCAGATCATTGTTTATGTTGCTGACAGCGGTGGGACTGGTGCTCCTGATCGCTTGCGCGAACGTTGCGAACCTGCTGCTGTCCAGAGCCATGGCCCGGCAGAAAGAAGTAGCTATCCGGAGCGCGCTGGGGGCATCCAGGGTACGCCTGCTGCGTCAACTGCTGACGGAAAGCCTGCTTCTTTCGCTGGCGGGCGGTGGGCTAGGCCTGCTGCTGGCGTGGGGCGGCGTCGCGTTGTTTTCGAGCGCCAAGAGCTATAGCCTGCCGCAATTCAACGCCGTGCAGGTAAATGGAACCGTGCTGGCGTTCACTCTCGCGCTGGCAATCGTCACGGGGGTGTTGTTCGGCGTTTTTCCCGCGCTTCAGACATCGCGGCCAGATATGCATGGGGAGTTGAAAGGCGGGGCCGGAAGCTCGATCAGTCCTGGGCGGCGGCGCCGATTCACCAGCAACGCCCTGGTGGTGGCCGAGATTGCGCTCGCGCTGATTCTGCTGGTATCGGCCGGACTTCTGCTGAAGGACTTCGCACACCTACGCAGCTTGGACATCGGGGTGCGCCGCGACGGGGTCTGGACCGCGGCTGTCCAACTGCCGGAGGCCAACTACAAAACTGACCGCCAGCAGTACGACTTCTCACAGGCTCTACTGGAAAGATCGCGCCGCATCGGCGGGGTGGATTCCGTGGCCCTGAGCGATCGTCTGCCGCTCGAAGGGGGCAGCAACTATTATGTGAAGCTGCGCGGGCAGACATCCGAGATGAGCAATCAATTAGTGGAGACCCATGCCGTGTCGCCCGAGTATTTTCGCGCGATGGGAGTGCGATTGCTGCAGGGGCGGCTATTCACATCCGCTGACATCGAGAAGGCCATGGCGCTCGATTCACGCCTCCGCCCGTTCTATCAGGATAACCGCGAGCCGCCCGCGGATCAGACTAACAGCATGGCCTACCCTTGCGTGATTAACGAGAGCATGGCCCGCTTCTTCTGGAAGAATCAAAACCCGCTGGGAAAGATGTTCTCGCAGGGCAACGACAATGGCCCCTGGAAACAGGTGATCGGGGTGGTGAACGATGTGCGGCAGTGGGGCCTCACTCAGAAACCCTTGCCGGAGGCGTACGACGCCTTCAGCGGTGGATCGCGCCAGTTTCTGATTCTGCACACGTCCTTGCCGGTATCCGGCGTGACGGCGCAGGTGCGGCGCGCGCTCGAGCAGATCGATGCGAGCCTGCCGCTTTACAGCGTTCGTTCGATGGACGAAGTGGTGACCAGCCAGGCGCAGGGCCAGCAATTTCTCAGTCTGCTGGTGGGCTCTTTCGCCGGGCTGGCCGCGCTGCTGGCTGCGATCGGAATCTACGGCGTGCTCTCGTACCTGGTGACGCAGCGAACGCGCGAGATCGGCATTCGGATGTCGCTGGGGGCCAGCCGCGGGCGCGTGCTGGGCCAAGTGCTGCGGGAGGGCATGAGCCTGGCGCTCGTGGGTCTGGCTGCGGGGATTGCGGGCGCGTTGGCCGCGGAACGAATTCTGGCGAGCTTGCTGCAGGAAGTCCAACCTGGCGATCCGGTGATCTTTATCACGACCGCGGGGCTGCTGGCGGCGGTCGCGCTGATCGCGTGCTACCTCCCGGCCCGGCGCGCGGCGCGGCTGGAACCGATGAACGCGCTGCGGTACGAATGAGCTGCGGTGTTTCTTAAAGCGCGATCACGGTGCACGAATGTTCAGTCTCAGAAGTCCGCGATGCCGATGAACAGTGGATGGCTTTGCACCATGCCTCGCAGATCAAGCCGTCACATTGCGCGGGTCATCCGCTGCCCTCAGAAAGACCGACCCATCAGGCTGGACTTCGTCATTGAAGCTCAAGAGGCCTCGATCCATGCTACGGAACGTTCGAGGCTATCCTTGTTGTTCATCTTGAGGATTACGTTCGCGTCCGGGCCGACTGCCGCGACCACCCGTTGCATCTGTTCGCGCGTCAAAACTCCGCGACTCGGTTCGTCATGCGTGTCGACATGGCCATCGTTGCTATGTACATACACGCTGGAAGTGCGAGCTGCTGTTTTGCGCAGCCAGTCCGAGAGCGGTTCCCGACCATAGACCAGAAAATGACCGAGGTCAAAACCTAGGCGGAACTGCGGGCGATTGACCGCCTCAACAACCTTAAGCATCAGATCAGGGTGGTATTCGAACGTGTTACACAACGAAACGATGACTTGCGGATCCAGCTCTTCCAGATAAGCACTCCAGAATGCAACGCTCTGGTCCAGCCAGCCTCTGTCATAGAACGGGAGGTTGATGAGTGGAAGATAAGAAGAGAGAAAAATGATTTCCCGCGCTCCAATAGCGCGAGCGAAGCGGTAACACTCCTGAAATCGCTGGCGTGTGGCCTTCCGAACTAAGCGTTCCGCGGAACCTGGATTGAGATCAATAAAGGGTCCGGAGAGGAGGATCCGGCCTTGGTAGCCGGCAAGCGCCTCTTGCAGGACAGGCACTGCGGCTTCGGCACGCTCGGGAAAAGTGGGATCTAGCCAGTCTTCAATCTCAATGCCAGGCAGCCGTCGAAGTTGTGCGCCGTAACGCGTGAGTTGATCTGACCGTGCGGCGCAAGCAAGGCGCTGGCGCATTCCCGCGCGAGCGATCTTGGTTCGGCCGGCAAGGAAATAAGGCGCGCTGGAAACCAGCACTTGCAGTAGTTGTCTTCTGTTCATTCGTTCGCGCTACGGGTCGCCACACGTGTCATCTTAACGTAACGACCTGTGCGTTAACTAACCGGGCAAAATTGATCCTGCGCCTGCGTTGGGGGGCCATGGGGGCGCGTTATCGAAAGTAAACATTGACGGCGGATAGGTTCTGGCCAATGATGAATACCGTTCACGGCAGATACGAACTCCCGCCAGGATCGGGAGACTCAGCATGGCAACAGCCCTCGCCAACTTTCTCAAGAACATGCCTTCGCCGCTCGTGCTGATTGTGGCCGGGTATTTCGGGCTGCGCTCACTTGAAATTGCCTTGAGGCCGCAAGAGGCATTCCGTAACCGAACAGCCCACAAACTGATGACGTTGTCAGCTACTGGTCTCTTTCTGCTGGTGGTGTTGTTCCTGGTCGCCGAAATTCTTGGCGCATTGGGAGTGATCTCACCGCCGCAGCCGGCCACCTTCTCTGGGAGATCCTGAAGCAGCGCCTCCGTCTGTTGCTAGCTGGGCGCTGGCGGCGGGCTATGCTCTGATCCGATGGAGCCCAGAAGCCATGTCATGACACTCAAAGGGATAGAATCACACAAGCCGGCTTGTCTGGCGTGCTACTTGTGTGAGATTGTTCCACGTTCGCCAATTCTGGCTTTCCCAATCGCCGGCCTCTTCGTCGGAATCGCTATTGAGGTGAGCCATGAGAACTCCACTTCAAGTCGTTGCGGCCTTCGGGTATTGGCCAAGAATCCTGGCTTTGCAGCGGTAGCACTCCGCTTTGGAGCGGCAACTCAGGCGGCACCGTACAAGTTCCGGGCGATCCGCTGGGGAACAACTGCTCGCCTTGCAACCGGGTGAATGTCGTGCCTGGGGTCAGCAGCAATTCTCATGGAGCAACGTTTATCAGGGACTGCCTGTCTTGAACGCAGCCGCGTTTACGAACCCTGGTCTGTGGACGCTAGGCACCGCACCGCGGGTTCTCGGTCTTCGCGCTCCGTGGGACTTGAACGAGAACATCGCCCTAAGCAAGCGTTTCAATATCGGAGAACATGTTCGGGCGGATTTGCGGATGTCCTACTTCAATGTGCTGAATCGCGTTGTTTTCGGCAATTTTCCCGGTTCTCTCTACCTGTTAACCGAGCCGAATTTTGGCAAAGCCCTCAACAGCCAAGGGAATACGCAACGGCAAGGGCAGGCGCAGTTCCAGATTTACTTCTGACCGTGGGCCGGGGTCGCCCGGCTCCTACAACGCCGCGAGAGCGTGCGGCCGGCTCGCGCTGGTTTAAACTCAAGGGAATGCTGGGCGTTGTGCTTCTTGGAGCTTTTTTTCTACAAGCGAGCCAGAGGCCCGCCCCGCTCGCGGAAGCGCAGGCGCTGATCGACCAGGGGAGGTTGAACCAGGCCGAGAGCGCGGTCCGTGGATATCTGGAAACCCAAAAAGACTCGGCGGATGCGCATTACTTGCTCGGGTACATTCTGTTTCGGGAACAGAATCCGAAAGCCTCGTTGGAGCAATACACACAGGGCGCGCGTTATCGGGACCCCAGCGCGCTTGATTTAACCGTGATCGGCTGCGATTACTTTCTCATGGAAGACTACGCAGCAGCCGACCGGTGGCTGACGAAGGCCGTTGAGCGGAATCCTGGCGACGCCGCGGCGCAGTACTTCCTCGGGCGAGCCAAATACAACGAGAAGCGTTTTGATGAGGCCGTGCGCGCCTTCACCGAGTGCCTCAAACTAGACCCGAACAACGTAAAGGCCGCGGACCACCTGGGGCTTTCCTATGAAGGGATGGGCAAGGCCGACGAGGCGCTGGCGGCTTATCGCAAAGCTATTGCGTTGGACACTGCCGTCCCTCGCACGAATCCCGGACCGTACCTCAACCTGGGGACGCTGTTGGTTGCGGATGATCGCCCAAGCGAGGCAGCGCCGTATCTGGTCGAAGCGGCGAAGATTGCGCCAGCCTACGCGCGCGCTCACCAGGAGCTGGGAAAAGCGTTTCTGCAGTTGAACCGGCTGGAAGAGGCCCAAGCCGAACTCGAGAAGGCGGCGGAACTCACACCGCAAAGCGCCCCGGTTCACTTTTTGCTGGCTCAGGTGTATCGAAAGCGCGGGCTGGCGGACAAAGCACAGGCGGAAAGCGAACGCTATACGGCTCTGACGGGAGCGCATTCGGCACCCGAGACGCCGCTTGCGGAAGCCAGAGCGCTGCTCGAAATGGGCAAACTGCCCGAGGCAGAGCAGGTAACCCGGCATTATCTGGAAGCCCGCAAGAATTCGGCGGACGCGCATTACCTGCTCGGGTACATCCTGTTCAAGAAGCAGGATCCCAGAGCATCACTTGCTGAATACACGGAAGGGGCGAAGTATCGCAAGCCGGCCGCGGCGGATCTGGAAGTGGTGGCAAGCGATTACGTCCTGCTGAAGGATTACGCTGATGCCGACAAGTGGTTCACCAAAGCCGTGCAGTGGAATCCGAGTGACGTGCTGGGCTGGTATTATCTCGGGCGCACGAAATACAACGAGAACCGGTTTGAAGAAGCCATCGCGGCTTTCCAGCAATGCCTCACGCTCAATCCCAGGGACGTCAAGGCGGAGGACAACCTGGGGCTGTCGTATGAGGGCTTGAATCGAGCCGAGGAAGCCATGGCTGCCTACCGGAATGCCATTGCCTGGCAGTCGGATTCACCCGTGAAGAATCCTGGACCATTCCTGAATCTCGGCAGCCTGCTGGTGGATTCAGAGCATGTGGACGAAGGCCTGCCCCATCTGCTGGAAGCAGCGCGGCTGGACCCGGGGGACTTTCGCACGCACCGGCAACTGGGAAAAGCGTACACGCGCTTGAATCAGCTGGGGAAGGCGCGAGCCGAACTGGAGAAGGCTGCAGAGCTGGCACCGCAAAATGCACCCGTGCACTTCATGCTAGCGCAGGTGTACCGGCGACAGGGATTGATGGATAAGGCGAAGCTGGAGAATGACCGGTATGTTGCGCTGGCGGGCTCCAGCTCATCGAAGAATTAAGAGGAATGAGGCCACGATTGCAACGAGTGGCCGTTTTTCAACTACTGAGTCCCGCATAATATAGCGGAGCTACTCAAATAAAGAAGCCTGCTTCCAGAAAGCGGTGATTAGAGTCGGCCGACGACGCAGGCGGCGCAGCGTGCGACGCGCCCCCTCGCTGAGTTGCCACAGATCCCTGGGGCAGACGTTGGGCAACTCGTGATGCTTCCAGTGACCCCAGAGATATTCGACCGGATTGAGTTCCGGAGCGTAGGCCGGCAGGTACTCGATTTCAATTTCGCCTTCCAGGCACCGGACGAATTCGGCCACTAGCCGGCTGCGGTGAGCGGGAAGCCGGTCCCAGATGATCAGCAACGGCCCAGACAGGTGCTGGAGCAGGTGCATCAGGAACTCCACCACCTCTTCTTTGCCGATGGCCTTTTCGAAGATTTGGAAGTAGAAGTTCCACCAGGTCATCCCCGCGGCGACGGAGATCGTTTTCCAGTTGAAATGGTACTGCAGCACGGGTGTCCGCCCGCGCGGCGCCCAGGTACGACAACGATGCGGCCGTTGGCTCAATCCGCTTTCGTCGATGAAGACGATCGTGCGGCCTTCCGTTTGGGCTTTTTTTAATGGCTGGCCAGCACTCACTTTTCCACCGCTGGATGACGGTTTCGTCGCGTTCCAGCGCCCGACCGGCAGGTCGCTGTACCGTCCAGTTCAACTGACGGAGAATCTTCCACACATGCCCGGCATGATAGGAGACATCAAATTCCTGCGCGATCAAATGAGCGACTCGGTCGCAGGTCCACAACGGTGTCTCATAACCCAGTCGCTCGGGACCTTTCTCGAGCAACTCCACCAAGCGCTTCTGATCCGCGGGTCTCAGTGACGGCTTGCGTCCCGCGCGACCGGCCTTATGTAGAGCAGATTCGCCTCCCGTCCGATACTGCGCGCGCCAGCGGCTGACGGTTTGATCACAAACCTTGAGCCGGCGACCAATCTCGCTGTTATTCAGGTCGGTGGTGAACAACCGCACGGCTGCCATGCGGCGCTTCTCCAGCGCATCGAAGTCTCGTCGCACTCCTCGCGGATTCCCCATGCTTGATTAGAACCCGAGAAGGAGGGAAAAGTTCCGCTATATTATGCGGGACTCAGTAAGTCTCTGTTTAGTGCGCGGTCTCCTTGTTTTTGATCACTTGTTGTGCGCGCTCGGCGGTGGCGGCGCGCGCGGCCTCCTCCAGCTTTGTGAAGGACTGCATCTCCCGCTGCGCCTCCTCGGTCCGGCCCAACGCGCGATAAGTCTTGGCAAGCAGGAAGTGGGTGCTGGGCTCGGCAGCGTCGGCCTTCACCGCCGCCTCAAGGTTCTTTACCGCTTCTGTGTTGCAATCCAGCTTCACCAAGGCGCGCGCGCGGTCCACCCGGGCACCAGTGAGGCTGGGACACATCTGAAGGGACTTATCGATCTCAGACAGCGCGTCCTCGGCCCGGCCATTCTTCTGGAGAATCACAGTTCCGATCTTCCAATGGGCCTGGCAACTGGCAGGATCTGCGGCAAGCTCGGCGTGAAACATCTCGGAGGCGGAATCCAATTGTGAAAGGGCCAGGTAGGCATCCCCCAGCTTGTAATGCGTGCCCGGCCGCTGGGGAGCCATTTCCACGGCCTTCTTCAGCTCGACAACCGCGCCATCGTAATTGTTCATAGTCTCCAGCATCTCCGCCGACAGTTCGTGCGCGAGAACGGAATCCGGATCGATCGAGTTCATTTTTGCCAGCGATTCCTCAGACAATTTCATGTAGACGTTAAGGCTTACAATGCACCCTATGAATGGTGCGGGCCGCCAGGTGGTCTCTAATACACGCGCGAGACGATTGCAGGGGCCAAGAAACGGCGAGCGGGTGCGGCCCGATGCGTGAACGGATTCCCGAAAGGCGGCGTTTAGTGACGTTCTTGCGTTGTCTGGTTGTGTGCGCGGCCATGGCAGGCACGTGCCTCGCCGAGATGCCGGATTTCTATAAAAAAGTGAACCGAGTCATCTGGGTGGTGAAGAACATGGACCGGCCGCTAAAAGGCTGGAGTGCGCTTGGCCTATCCGAAGTCGACGAGTATGGCGAAATCACTTTCGAAGCGCAGTATCGCGGCAAAGCCGTGTCAATCGACACCCGCGTGGCCACGGGTTCCCTCGGCAATCTGACGGTGGAGATGTTCCAACCCGAGCAAGGCGACAACGCGTTTACAGCCTTTCTGACACGGCACGGTGACGGCATTTTCTCTATCGTCCACGAGGTGGCGAGCGTGGAGGAGATGACGAAGGAGATCGAGCGGATGCGCGGTTTGGGCGTGGGTGTGCTTCAGCAGATGACCACCAACGCCGACAATCTCCCAATCACCTTGACCTTCTTCGACACCGAAGCAGAGGGCAAGTATGTGCTGGGCCTGATCTACTGGCCGGGCGGCGCACCTCCCGCGGGGGCACCGGGGAAGATTTCGCATATTGCCTTCGTGGCCCGTCAGGCCGAAGCAGTTTCAGCCTTTTGGCAGAAGCTCGGTTTTCCGGCTATGCCCAAGGCACATGCCAGCCCGCGCGAGGACTCCCGCTACCACGGCAAACCGCTCTGGTTGGATTTCGATGTGTGCTGGCAGAGGCACACCCAGTTTACCTACGAATGGATCATTCCGCCTGCCAATCCCCCAAACTTATATGCGGATTACCTGAAAATTCACGGC
>Ga0335080_10007671_pt1 | contig 11205 bp, 9 predicted proteins | sample Lox_Sample_34_FD_206720 | JGI IMG/M metagenome (GOLD analysis project Ga0335080, IMG submission 206720) | Soil microbial communities from Loxahatchee National Wildlife Refuge, Florida, United States - Lox_Sample_3.4 | ecosystem: Environmental > Terrestrial > Soil > Wetlands | place: USA: Florida...
GGGTGCGCAGCAGCTCGGCTTCCTCTCGCCGGATCAGGCGGTCGACGAAGGTGAGGATCCCGACGACCAGGACGGGTGCTCCGAAGCGGCTCGTGAGGGGCACGAAGCCCAACGAGAGCAGCACGGTGCCGAGGTAGAGGGGGTTGCGGACGCGGCGATAGGGGCCGTCGGCGACGAGGCGCGCCGAGTGCAGCTTCCGGTCGTGGACGACCTGCGTGTCGAGGTAGGCGGCGGCCCAGGTGCGAATGATCGCGCAGGAGAGGGCGAGCAGCGCTCCGAGCCACAGAGCCACGCGCGCCACCGTCTCCTGGGGGATGCGCGGCCAGCGACCGAGCCAGCGCAGGAGCGCCTCCAGGAGGTTCCGGTCGCCGAAGGCGTAGAGCGAGAAGCCCAGGACGAAGATGGCGGTGATGATCAGGCTGCGGTTGCGGAACTCGAAGGCTGTCGCGGTCATCTTTCGTCCGTCGGCGTGGAGCGTGCCGCCCCTCAGCCACTACGTGGCGACCCCGAAACATGTTCCCCGGCGTTCTCCGACGTCGCACCCGCGCGCGGGCCTCCGTCGGAGCGAAGGCCTGGGCAGGGGGAGAAGGGCGCTACCGCGACGAAGGCTCTCGCTCCGTGCCGCTCCCTCCCGTCGCGTGCCCGTAGCCGAAGAGCATCCTCGCCTCGTAGTCGTTGTGACGGCGGCAGCGGAGCTGGATGTTCTCGACGCTCGCCTCGCCCCCTGCCGCGTACGGCCGCACGTGGTGGAACTCGACGAACGCGCGCTCGTCGCACCGGCGCCCGCCCGTCCCCACGAACGCGCAGCGGCCGAGGTCGCGCACCCAGACCGCGCGCTTGACCTCGGCCGGGATGTGGCGCGACCCGGGCGCCGGTGCACGGGGGGCGGGGTGGGGGCTCGAGGTGGCGGCGAACCGGGTGCGGGCGAGATCGGCGAGCAGGGCATCCAGGGCGCGGTCGAGGACCGCCGCCTCGTCGCCCGACGGGATCGCATGGCGCAGCATGTCGGTGGCGAGCCTCAGCTTCTCCAGAGTGGGACCGCCGATCGTGAGCTGCAGCCGGTACCGATCCGGCGCGAGCGGTATGACCTGTGCGGGCGGGGTGGCGGGAGCCGGATGCGGCGGGCCCGGTCGCGCGGGCGTGAAGGAGTCACCCGACGACAGAACTGCTGGCACGCCGCGCACGTCCGGGGGCGAGGTGAACGATGTCGCCGCGACGGGGGGTTCAGGAGCCTCCGGCCGAGGCTGCGGCCGGGGTGGCGGGAGCCGCCGGACGAACGTCGGCGCCTCGGGGAAGGGGGCGAGGCGAGCCACGATCTCCTCGACCTGGGACCTCCGCTTGCCGCGAGCGGACTCGAGGATGCCGAGGTGGTTGTCGGCCGTGAGGTGGGGAGCGAGCAGCCGGACCGTCGTGAGGTGGACGGCGCCGGAGGCGATCCGCTCCAGGATCACGGGGAAGCGGCGGGCGGCACGGGCGGCCTCGATGCGGTTGTAGGCCTCGTGCTCGGCGAGGGCGAGAGCGTCGCGGCAATAGACGAACAACGACGAGTAGCCGCGGCGAAGGTGGAGGTCGCGGGTGTCGAGCTCGGCGAGGTGGGCGACGAAGAGGGCCGTGGCGCGGCGCTCGCGGGCGGCGAGGCGCGTGAGTCGCTCGACGAGAGCGGCGTCCAGGAGCCGGCGGAGCGAGGCCAGGATGTCGTGCCGCACGCCCGGCCGTGCCTTCTGCATCGGCGCTCTCCCGCACCCGGGGCGATCGTATGCCGGCGGCTCGCCGCGGCGGGTCCGGGTCCGGGGCTGCGGCCGCCGGCACGACGGCGCGCCGGACAGCGACCCTTGACCGGGGCGGATGTTCGCTGCTACAAGTTTCGGAGCGCCGGCCCCCCCAGCTCCCCCACGGAAAGGAGTTGCCCCTAGTGACGCCGGAAGACTCCACCCGCCTGGGCGGGCTGCTGCTGGGCCAAAGGCTCATCGCCGTCGGCGTCGTCGCAGACGGGGAGCCGATCGTCGGCCTCCTCCCGTACGCCGTCTGGGACGACGGCTCCGCCCTCGTCCAGTCCTCGAGCCTCTCCCGCCATTCGCGCGGCCTCGTCGCGGGCGCCCGATGGAGCGGGATGATCCACGAGCCGGACTCGGCCGAGTCCGACCCTCTCCAGGTCCCTCGGCTCCAGGTCGAGGGGATCGTGGATCCCCTGAGCGGGGACCGACCGGAGTTCCCGCCTGCCGCGAGGGCTTTGCTGGGCCGCTTCCCGCGGGCGGCCATGACCTTGCCGCTGCCCGACTTCACGCTCTACCGGTTGGAGATCCGCGGCGGACGGATGGTGCTCGGTTTCGGACGCGCCCTGAACATCACGACGGACCACCTCCGTCGCTGCGTGAGCGGGGAGCGTATAATGACCGACGAGTGAACGTGACGGCCACGGATACGCCCGATTCGGGCGAACGGGGGCAGGGAATGGGCAGGCCGCTGAAGGTCGTGGTCGTCGGGGACGCGCACGAAGCCGCCCTGAGGGTCGCCGAGGACTTCGAGCGGAGCGGCTACGAGACGGCGGTGTTTCTCGCGCCCAGCGAGGAGGAGCTGGAGCGGATCGCGGCCGGCTGCGAGCTGGTCGTGGCCTGGGCGGACGCCACCACCGTCCCCCCCCGCCGCGTCCTGGAGCTCTCGGCCTCGCGGGGCGGCTTTCCCCCGGTCGTGATCCTGTCCGACTCCTACACCGAGGACGAGATCGTGAGCCTCGTGCGCGCCGGCGCCCGGGACTGCCTGCGCCGCGGAGACCTGTCCCGCCTGCGGGCGGCGGTCGAGAGGGAGCGGGCGGCCGCGGCCACGCGGCGCGGCGGCTTGCGGGTCGACGCGGAGTCGATCGACCGCTACCGCACGCTGATCGAGGAGATCCCCGCTCTCACCTACGTGGCGTGGGCGGACGACTCGGGGAGCCGCGCCTACGTGAGCCCGCAGCTCCAGGCGATGACCGGGTTCTCTCCCGGAGAGTGGCTCGCCGAGCCCGACATGTGGGTGAGGCGGCTGCACCCCGAGGACCGGGAGACCGTGCTCCGCCAGTTTCGCGACGCGTGCGCGACCGGGGGGCGCTTCGCCGCCGACTACCGGCTCCTCGACCGCGAGGGGCGCGTCGTCTGGTGGCGGGACGAGGGCCGGGTGCTGCCCGGCCCGGACGGGAAGGCCCGCTTCGTGCGCGGCTTCGTCCTCGACATCACCGAGCAGCGGATGGCCGAGGAGTCGCTCCGGAAGATGCGCTTCTACGACCAGCTCACCGGACTGCCGAACCGGGTGCTCCTCCTCAACCGCCTCGGGCGGGCGCTCGCCGAGTCGGTCCGGACGTCGCGCCCCCTCGCCATCCTCATCCTCGCCCTCGACCGATTCCGCGAGGTCACGAACACCCTCGGCGCCCACAACGGCGACCTGATCGTGCGCGACCTGGCGGCGAGGCTCGGCGACACCCTGGGCGCCACCGACCGCGTGGCGCGGCTGCGGGGCGACGAGTTCGGCTTCCTGCTGCCCGACGCCGACGCCACCTTCGCCCGGCAGGTCGGGGAGCGGATCCTGGGCTCGCTCGAGCGGCCGTTCATGGTGCAGCGGCTGCCGATCGAGGTCTCGGCCAGCATCGGGATGGCGGTGGCGCCGGAGCACGGCACGGAGGCGGAGACGCTCCTGCGCCGCGCGGACGCCGCGGTCCAGTTCGCGAAGAAGCAGGGTGGCGGGGTGAGCGTCGTCTACTCGAGCGCGTGCGAGCCCCACGAACCGTCCCGGCTCGCCCTCCTCGGCGAGCTCCGGCGGGCGCTCGAGGGGGACGAGCTCCTCCTGCACTACCAGCCCAAGGTGGACCTCAAGACGCGCACCGTGGTGGGGGCGGAGGCCCTGCTGCGCTGGCGGCACGCGAAGCGGGGCTTCGTGCCCCCGCTCGAGTTCATCGGAGATGCGGAGCAGACCGGCCTCATCCGTCCCCTCACCCAGTGGGTGCTCGCCCGAGCGGCGACGGAGGCCAGGGGCTGGGCGCAGCAGGGGCGAGGCCTGCCCGTCGCGGTGAACGTCTCCGCCCGCAGCCTGCGGGACGGTCGGATCGTCGACGACGTGGAGGAGGCCCTCCGGGCCCACGACCTGTCGCCGGAGAGGCTGCAGGTCGAGGTCACGGAGAGCGCGGTCATGGCCGACGCCAAGCGGGCGGCCGAGGTCCTCACCCGCCTCACCTCGAAGGGCGTCTCGGTCTCCATCGACGACTTCGGGACCGGCCAGACCTCGCTCGGGCTCCTGCCCCAGCTGCCGGTGCGGGAGCTCAAGATCGACAAGTCCTTCGTGATGGGAATGACCGGGGAGGGCGGGGACGACACGGTGATCGTGCGCTCCACGGCCGACCTCGCCCACAACCTCGGCCTGACCGTGGTCGCGGAGGGGGTGGAGAACCAGTGGACTCTGGACCTCCTGTCCTCGCTGGGCTGCGACGAGGCGCAGGGCTTCCACATCGCTCGGCCCATGCCGTCCGCGGACCTCATGACCTGGCTGGGGTCGGGAGGCTGGAGCCGCGCCGAGAGCTGAGGCCGGCTACTGGGCGACCGGCTCGTCCTCGTAGTCGCCGGCCTCCGGCTCCTCGCCCGGGGGCAGGCTCCGCATGGCCGCGCGCACGAGGTTCTGGTGCAGCACCTCCTCGTCCCGGAGCTCCTGGAAGAGCCTCCGGACGTCGGGGTCCTGGAGGTGGGGGATCGCCTGCACGAAGAACTCGTGGGCCTTCGTCTCCGCCCGCAGCGCGACCTCCATGGCCTGGCGGGCGGACATGAACGCGCGGGGCTGGTCGTAGTCGGGCGCCTCGACGTCGAAGAGCATCGAGCGCTTCATCCTCCGGGGCGCGTCGCCGAAGAGCGACCGCCTCCGGGCCCGGAGCTCCTCGCCGTGCTTCTCCTCGTTCCTCGCCATCGTGGCGAAGAAGCGGGCCGCCTCGGGCGTGTGGTGCTGCTCCATCTGGTCCACGAACTCGAGGTAGCGCTCCTGCGCCTCCTCCTCGACCAGGATCGCGAGGTCGAGCGCGTCCTGCAGGCCGAGCGAGGCGAAGTCGACAGCGGCGGCCATCCGGCCCTCCTATGGCGCGGCCCGGTGCGCGCCGGTCACCCAGTACTCCGTCTCGCCGAAGCAGCTCGGCAGACCGAGGTGCTGCTCGTAGCTCAGCACGACCCGCGCGCCGAGCTGGGCGTTGATCTGTGCGGCGACGGCGTCGTCGCGGACGGTGAAGGAGAAGAGGGTCGGCAGGGCGCCGGGGAGATTGGCCATGGCGATCTCGCCCTCCCAGGTCTTGCAGACCCAGCCCTTCTTCGAGAACTTCTGGACGTAGCCGGCGCGCTCGCCGGAGGAGTAGCTCCAGCGGGCGGCCACGAAGAGGTAGAGGGCGAGGCCCGCGACCGCCACGAGGATCGCGAGGATCAGCAGGTTCCGGACCTTGCGCGCGAGGCGGGCGAGCCGGGATGCCGGCGCGGTGCTGAGGGGCGTCTTGTCCTTGGCCATCGGGCTCCTCGCGGCTCCGGCGGAGTCTAGCCCCGGCGAGGAGCCGCTGTCACGCCTCCCAGGGCAGGCCGGGGCGCCCGAAGTGGCCGTAGTTCGTGGTCTGACGGTAGATGGGCCGCAGGAGGTCCAGGCTCTCGATGATGGCCGCGGGGCGGAAGTCGAACGACTGCACCCGCTCCTCGGCCGCCCGCGGGTCGCCGGTGCCGAACGTGTCGACCTTCACCGACACGGGCCGGGCCTGGCCGATCGCGTACGCCACCTGGATCTCTGCGCGGCGGGCGATCCCCGCCTTGACGACCTCCCGGGCGATGTGCCGGCAGAAATAGGCCGCGCTCCGGTCCACCTTCGAGGGATCCTTGCCGCTGAACGCCCCCCCGCCGTGGTGCGCGGAGCCGCCGTAGGTGTCGACGATGATCTTGCGCCCGGTCACCCCGCAGTCGGCGGAAGGGCCGCCCTCGGCGAAGCTGCCCGAGGGGTTGACGATGTACTCGATCCCGGGCCGGTGCCATCCGTCGAGGGCCTTGGGGGCGAGGCACTCGCGCACGTAGGCGGCGATCTCCCCCTGGTCCTTGCCCTTCGCGTGCATGGTCGAGACGAGGACGGTCTTCACCTCGACCGGCCGCCCGTCCTCGTAGAGGACGGAGACCTGCGTCTTCGCGTCCGGGCGCAGCCAGGTCTGGCGGCCGGCGTGGCGGTCCTCGGCCAGGGTGCGGGCGAGACGGTGGGCGAGGAAGATGGGGAGGGGCATCAGCTCCTTCGTCTCGTCGGTCGCGTAGCCGAACATCAGGCCCTGGTCGCCCGCGCCCTGCTCGAGGCCCTTGCCGACCGCGGTGCCGATCTCCGCCGCCTGCCGGGTCACGTGCTGCACGACGGTGACGCCGTCGGCGTTGAAGGCCTCGGAGGCGTCCGTGTATCCGATGGCCCGGATCGCCTGGCGGGCGATTGCCTCGTGGTCGAGCGTCCGCGCCGCGGTGATCTCCCCGGCCACGACGACGATCCCGCACTTGCAGAGGACCTCGCAGGCGACGTGGGCCCGCGAGTCCTCCGCGAGGTAGGCGTCGAGGACCGAGTCGGCGATAAAGTCGCACACCTTGTCGGGGTGGCCCTCGGTGACGGACTCGGACGTGAAGAGGAAGGGGTAACCGTTGCGGCCGGACGTTCTGTCGCTCACCGGCGTCTTCTCCTTGGAACAGGTGCCAGGTCGGACACCCGCGAGGGCGCGCTCGCGCCGGGCACTTCGTTGCCCCGGGACCATCCCGGGACCACATCTCCCGTCCCCTCGGGGACGGGATCGGCACCTTGGGTTGCCCCCCCAGGTTGCCGGGCCCGCGCCGGCGGGCCGCTCCGAATGTCCACCGGCACTATAGCGGAGCGCCGGAATCGGAACAAGCGAGCCCGCGCCCGCCGGCCGGGGCCCCGGCTACCGCCGGGCGCGGACGGTGACCGCGGCCCGGATCCGGTCGGCGGCCTTGTCGAGGTCCGCCTCGTTCTCGAAGCCGAAGACCGCCGAGTAGCGCCGGCCGACGACCTGGGCCACGAGGAACGCGATGTTGACGCCGCTCGACGCGAGGGCCCGCGCGATCCGGTTCGCGAGGCCGGGCCGGTTGTCCCCGAGGACGAGCAGGGTGGGGGCGCCGTCGGGGGCGAGGCCGGCGGCCTCGGCGGCGCGGGCCGCCTTGCGGTTGCTGACCGGCGCGACCTCGACGACGGCCCGGCGGGTGTTGCCCGGGATGCGGTAGCCCATCACCGTCTGGAGGTCGGCTCCGGCCGCGGCGAGCGGCTCGAGGAGCTCGGCCAGGGCGCCGGGCCGGTGCTCGACTTCGGTGCGCCACAGGGTGATCTTCCGGATGCTCACCGCCATACTTTCCCTCCGCTTCAGGCTCCGACCGGGACCTCCTGGCTTTCCGTCGCCTTCGCGTCCCTCCGCTCCGGGAAGTCCAGGATCCCCGCCTCGAGCCACTGGTCGCGGCCGGCCAGGACGCCGAGGCCGTGGCGGTAGCGCAGCACGTCGTCGTTGCTCCAGAGGTCGCGGAAGAGGGCCTTCACCCGTCGGCGCGCCGAGCGGCAGAAGACGTCGGCCATCCGGACCGCCTCCTCGCCCTCGGGGGAACCGCGGTCGGCGAGGGCCCGGGCCCGGCTCGCCGCGGCCGCCATGGCGAAGGTCTCGTTGGCGATGTCCACGAGGCGGAAGAGGAAGGCCTGCTTGTTCTGGAGCTTCGCCCGGTAGACGAGCATCCCGTGGAAGCTCGCCCGGGCGAGGCGCCGCGAGGAGCGCTCGACGAAGCGGAGGTGCGAGGCGAGGGGGCCGAACGCCGCGTACCGGGGCCAGAAGGCCCAGCCCAGCCAGCGGGTCGGGTACCACCAGGAATAGAAGGCGAGGAGCTTCGGGAGGACGGAGAGCTTCGCCGCCAGGGGCTTCTGCGGGTCGACGAGGGCGCCCGCGACCTGGAGGTGCTTGTCGACCATCTCGCGGGCCATGAAGAGGTGCATGATCTCGGTCGAGCCCTCGAAGATCTTGTTGATGCGGTAGTCGCGCATCATGCGCTCGACCGGGACCGGATCGTCGCCCCGCGCGGCGAGCGACTGCTCGGTCTCGTAGCCGCGCCCGCCGCGGATCTGCATCGTCTCGTCCACGATCTCCCAGCCCCGGTACGTGTTCCACTCCTTGGCCGCCGCCGCCTCCAGGCGGATGTCGTACCCGCCGCGGTCGGACATCTCGGTGGCCAGGCTCGCCACCGACTCCATCGCGAAGGTGCGGGCCGCCATGTCGGAGATCATGTGGGTGATCGCCTCGTGCCGGCCGATGGGCTTGCCCCACTGCACGCGCTCGTTGGCCCAGCGCCGCACGATGCCGACGCACGCCTTCACCGTCCCCACGGAGATGTTGGGGATCGAGAGCCGCCCGTCGTTGAGCGTGGTGAGGGCGATCTTGAGGCCCTTGCCCTCCTGGCCGATGAGGTTCTCCGCGGGCACGCGCACGTCCTTGAAGTCCATCACCGCGTTCGAGATGGCCCGCAGGCCCATGAACCGGCAGCGGTGCTCGACCTTGACCCCCGGCCAGTCGGCCTCGACGACGAAGGCGCTGATCTTCTTCGTGTCGGGGTCCATCGCCATGACCACGAGCAGTCTCGCCAGGGTGCCGTTCGTCGTCCAGAGCTTCTTGCCGTTGAGGACGTAGGCCGACCCGTCCGCGGTCTTCTTCGCGGTCGTGAGCATGCGCGCGGGATCGGAGCCCACGCGGGGCTCGGTGAGGGCGAAGGCCGAGATCTCGCCCGCGGCGCAGCGGGGCAGGTACTTCTTCTTGAGCGCCTCCGTGCCGAACGTCTTGAGGGGCTGGGGGACGCCGATCGACTGGTGCGCGGAGAGCAGCGCGCCGAGGTTCCCGCAGTAGCTGCCGATGAGCGTCATCACGCGGTTGTACTCGACGTTCGTGAAGCCGAGGCCGCCGTACTGCGCCGGGATCTTCATCCCGAAGGCACCGAGGCGGCGCAGGCCGTCGAGGACCCGCGGCGGGTACTCGCCGGTGCGGTCGAGCTCGGCGGGGTCGACCTCGTTCCGCAGGAAGTCGCTGAGCTTCCGGTGGTAGGCGGTGAACTCGGGACGCTCCGGCCCGGGCAGCGGGAAGGGGTGGATGAGGTCGAGGCGGAAGTTGCCCAGGAAGAACTCGCGCATGAAGCTCGGCTTCTCCCACTCGGCCTGGCGTGCGGTCTCGGCGACCTTCAGGGACTCCTGCTCCGTGACCTCGTGCGGCTTGTGGCTGGCCATGTCGCCCGCCTCCTCTTCGGCGATTCTACGCCCCACCCTCCTTCGTCCATGCTCGCAGATGGCCGAGTGGCGCGGCAACAGGCAAAACCGGCGGGCGAGCGCGCCCGCGGAGCCGTCCTCGGCCGACGGACGACCGCCCGGACGCCAGCCTTGCGGCCCGCGCGGCAGTGCCCTTAGACTGCGGCTGTTGAAGGGCTTCGATCGCCGAACGAGCGTCCTCCCGAGGCGCCTCCGCCCGGGCTTCCTGGCTCTCGCCGGCCTCCTCGTCCCGGCGACGCTCCTCCCGGCCGCGAGCGCCCCGCTCACGGTCCTGACCGCCACGCAGAGGCGCGAGGTGGCGACGGTGACCCGGCCGGAAGGCGAGATGGTGGGGCTGGAGGACGTGCTGGCCGGGTTCGGCGTGACGTCCACGAGCGACCCCAAGGGCGGCGCCGTGACCCTGCAGCGCGGGGGCCACGAGCTGGTCCTCCACCACAGGAAGAGCCTCGCCTCCGTGGACGGGGACCTGAAGCTCCTCTCGGCGCCGGCCGCGCTCGAGGCCGGGCGGTGGCTCGTCCCGGTGGAGAGCCTGCCTCGGCTCGTCTCTCCGTTCCTCGGAAGGCCCGTCGAGTGGCGCCTGGCGCAGAGAATCCTCGTGGTCGGGCCCATCTCGATCCCGCGCCTCACCGTGACCACGTTCGTCTCGGCCGATCTCGCCCGGGTCGTCTTCGAGGCCACCGAGAAGGTGCCGTTCCGCGTGCAGCAGGAGCCGGGCCGCGTGACGGTCACCGTGCCGCGCGACCTCCTGGACGTCTCGCTGCCGCCCACGCGGCTCGCCGGGGGCATCGTGGAGTCGGTGCAGTTCCAGGGCGGGCCGGAGAACCTGTTCGCGGTGCAGCTCGGGCCGCGGTTCCAGAAGCTGAAGGCGACGGAGCAGGAATCGCCGGCGCGGCTCGTGCTCGAGCTCGCCGGCCAAGCGCCAGCGCCGGGGGAGAGGCCGCCCGTCGCCGCTCCGGTGGCGCGCGCGCCCCGGCCGGGGGACGAGCCGGCGGTGCGGACGGTGGTGATCGATCCCGGGCACGGGGGCGGGAACGCCGGGGCGCAGGGCCCCGGGGGGACCCTCGAGAAGGACGTCGCCCTCTCCATAGCGCGCAAGCTCCGGGCCGAGCTCGTCAACGAGCGCGGCCTCCAGGTCTTCCTGACCCGCGACAAGGACGAGGAGGTGGAGCTCGACTCGCGCACCGCCATCGCGAACAACTACAAGGCCGACCTCTTCGTCTCGATCCACGCCAACGCCAGCCGGGCCCGGGGAGCGAAGGGGAGCGAGGTGTACTTCCTCTCCTACCAGGCGAGCGACGACGAGTCGCGCTGGACGGCCCAGGCCGAGGGCGCGGCGGCGCCCGTGGGCGGGGCCGCCCCCGGCTCCGACCTCGCGCTCATCCTCTGGGACATGGCGCAGGCCGAGCACCTCGAGGAGTCGTCCGCTCTCGCCTCGCGCATCCAGGAGGAGCTGGCGGTGGTGACGGGCAGCGAGGGCCGGGGGGTCAAGCAGGCGCCCTTCCGGGTGCTGGTGGGCGCCGCGATGCCGGCCGTGCTCGTGGAGGTGGCGTTCATCAGCAACCCGGAGGAAGAGAAGCTGCTGGCCTCGGACGCCTACCAGGCGAAGGTCGCCGCCTCGCTCGCCCGCGGCATCGAGCGCTTCCGGCGGGAGCGCGGGGGCCGGGTGGGCGGACCGACGTACTCCCCGGGCGCCCCGTGACGCCGCGAGAGGCCAACGCCCTCACCGCCCTCGGCCTCGCCGGCCTCCTCGCGTCGGTGGCCCTGACGGCGCCCCGCTGGGCCGCGCTGCTGCGGTCTCCGGCCTCCACGGTCGAGGCGGAGGAGGCCACGGGCGAGGAGACGCCGCGCGCCGCGCCGGACGCGGCCGCCGCAGAGCGCCGGATCAGCGTCCGCCTCTAC
>Ga0335080_10007672_pt1 | contig 11205 bp, 7 predicted proteins | sample Lox_Sample_34_FD_206720 | JGI IMG/M metagenome (GOLD analysis project Ga0335080, IMG submission 206720) | Soil microbial communities from Loxahatchee National Wildlife Refuge, Florida, United States - Lox_Sample_3.4 | ecosystem: Environmental > Terrestrial > Soil > Wetlands | place: USA: Florida...
GCTCGAGCGCATTGCGCTGGAAGACGAGTACTTCGTCGAGAAAAAGCTGTATCCCAATGTCGACTTCTACTCGGGTATCGTGCAGCGCGCGATCGGCATCCCGACCAGCATGTTCACGGCCGTCTTTGCACTGGCCAGGACCGTAGGCTGGGTGGCGCAGTGGAACGAGATGATCGCTGACCCGGATCAGAAGATCGGACGGCCGCGCCAGCTGTTCGTAGGCGCGACGAAGCGCGACGTGGTTCCGATCGCCATGCGGACCTGAGCCGCTCGATGCGGACGCGAGATTGACCAGTGCAGGACTGCTCGGCGTACCTGCACACCCCGATCCCGCCGGCGAGTGGCGCGGCCCGGCGCACGGCGGAATTGAACCCCCCGGCGCTGAACCCCATCTAGAGTTGTCGCAAGCCCTCGGAGGCAAAACATGTCCGCGCGCATGAAGGAATCACTGAGCACCTCCTATCTGTTCGGCGGCAACGCGCCCTTCATCGAGGAGCTGTACGAGGCCTGGCTGGAGAACCCGGACTCGGTGCCGGCGCAGTGGCGGCGGTGGTTCGATCAGCTGCAGCAGCCGGGCGTGCGCGACGTCGCTCACCAGCCGATCCGCGATGCCTTCGTTCGCCTCGCTTACAGCCGGCCGGGCGGGGAGGGACATGCGCCGACCGCGGCAGTGGCCTCGGCCGAGCGTAAACAGGTGTCGGTGTTGCAGTTGATCAATGCCTACCGCTTCCTGGGATTGCGGCACGCCAACGTCGACCCGCTCAAGCGCTTCCCCAAGCCGGAAGTGCCCGAGCTGGATCCCGCCTACTACGGGCTGACCGAAGCCGACATGAATGCGGTGTTCAACACCGGGTCGCTGGTCGGCCCCGACCAGCTCCCGCTGCGCGAGATCCTGCGGGCGGTGCGCGAAACCTACTGCGGTTCGATCGGCATCGAATACATGTACATGAGCGACGTGGCCCAGAAGCGGTGGATTCAGGCGCGCTTCGAGACCATCCGCTCTGCCCCGAGCTTCCCGCCCGATCAGAAGCGTCACATCCTGGAAAGGGTCACGGCGGCCGAAACGCTCGAGAAGTACCTGCACACCCGCTACGTCGGTCAGAAGCGCTTCTCCCTGGAAGGCGGCGACAGCCTGATCCCACTGCTCGACAGCCTGCTGCAGCGCGCCGGCGAGAAGGGCATCCAGGAGACGGTCATCGGCATGGCCCATCGCGGGCGGCTCAACGTGCTCGTGAACACGATGGGCAAGATGCCCAAGGATCTGTTCTCCGAGTTCGAGGGCAAGCACGCTGACAGTTTTCCGGCGGGCGACGTCAAGTACCACATGGGTTTCTCCTCGGACATCATCACGCCGGGCGGACCCATGCACCTGACGCTGGCGTTCAATCCCTCGCATCTGGAGATCGTCAATCCGGTGGTCGAAGGATCGGTCCGCGCGCGTCAGCACCGGCGCCGCGACCGCGACGGCCGGCAGGTGCTGCCCGTAGTGGTCCACGGCGATGCGGCGTTTGCCGGCCAAGGCGTCGTGATGGAGACGCTCAATCTCTCGCAAACGCGCGGCTACCGGACCGGTGGCACGGTGCACATCATCGTCAACAACCAGATCGGTTTCACCACCTCCGATACCCGCGACGTCCGCTCGACGCTGTACTGCACCGACGTGGTCAAGATGATCGAGGCGCCCGTGTTCCACGTGAATGGCGACGACCCCGAGGCCGTGGTGCTGGCGACCGAGATCGCCCTAGACTTCCGCGCGCAGTTTCAGAAGGACGTCGTGGTCGACCTGGTCTGCTTCCGGCGCCACGGCCACAACGAGCAGGACGATCCGGCCGTGACGCAGCCGCTGATGTACAAGCTCATCACGCAGCATTCGGGCACGCGCAAGCTGTACGCTGACAGGCTGGTAGAGCAGGGCGTGATTCAGCCGGAGGATCCGGAGCAGATGATCGCGAGCTACCGGGCGGCCCTCGACGGAGGCTACCACACCAACAAGACGATCCTGTCCAACTACCGTCCGCCCTATGCGGTCAACTGGGAGAAGTTCAAGGGCGCGAAGTGGACTCAGAAAGTAGACACCGCGGTGCCGCTCGCTGAGTTGAAGGTACTGGCCGACAAGCTAACCGCCGTGCCGCCGGAGCTCAAGCTGCATCCGCGCGTCGAGAAGGTAATCGCCGACCGCCGTCAGATGGGGCAGGGCCAGCTCCCGCTCGACTGGGGGATGGCGGAGAATCTTGCGTACGCCGCACTGCTCAAGGACGGGTACGCGGTGCGCATCTCCGGCCAGGACAGCGGGCGCGGGACCTTCTTCCATCGGCACGCAGTGCTGCACGATCAGGCGCGCGAGCGCTGGGACGCCGGCAGCTGGGTGCCGCTGCAGCACATTGCCGAGAACCAGCCCGACTTCGTCGTGATCGACTCCGTTCTGTCGGAGGAGGCTGTGCTCGGCTTCGAGTACGGTTACGCGACCGCGGAGCCCAACGAGCTGGTGATGTGGGAAGCTCAGTTCGGCGACTTCGTGAACGGTGCGCAGGTCGTGGTCGACCAGTTCATCGCCTCGGGCGAAGTCAAGTGGGGCCGCATGTGCGGACTGGTGCTGATGCTGCCGCACGGCTACGAGGGCCAAGGCCCCGAACACTCGTCGGCGCGTCTGGAGCGGTTCCTGCAGCTGTCCGCTGACTACAACATGCAGATCTGCGTGCCTTCTACCCCGGCGCAGATGTTCCACATGCTGCGGCGGCAGATGCTGCGCACGTTCCGCAAGCCTTTGATCATCTTCAGCCCGAAGAGCATGCTGCGCCACAAGGAGTCGGTGTCGAGCCTCGAGGAGCTGGCGGCGGGTGGCTTTCAGCCCGTGATCGGCGAGTCCGACAATCTCGACGCGGGTGCGGTCAAGCGCGTCGTGTTCTGCAGCGGCAAGATCTACTACGACGTGCGGGCGGCCCGGCGCGAGCGAGGCATCACGGATATCGCGATCGTTCGCCTCGAGCAGCTGTATCCTTTCCCGCACGATGAATTCAAGGCGCAGATCGAGCGCTACAGCAACGCGCACGAAGTGGTCTGGTGTCAGGAAGAGCCCGGCAACCAGGGCGCCTGGCATCGCATTCAGCACTACCTGCTGCGCCACCTCCGGCCCGCCCAGCGGCTGAGCTATGCCCTGCGCCCGTCGTCGGCGTCACCTGCGGCGGGCTACATGGCTTTGCACAACGAACAGCAGAAAGCCGTCGTGGATGCGGCACTGACTCACGGCGTCTGACGCCGCAGGTATTCCCTCGGAGAGCACATGCTGATAGAGGTAAAGGTTCCTCAGCTGTCCGAATCGGTCTCGGAAGCGACCTTGCTCGCGTGGCACAAGAAGCAGGGCGAGTATGTGCAGCGCGACGAGAACCTGATCGACATCGAGACCGACAAGGTCGTGCTCGAGCTGCCGGCGCCACAGGCCGGCGTGCTGACGAAGATCGTCAAGACTGATGGCGATACGGTGGTGAGCAACGAGGTGATCGCGACCATCGACACCGACGCCAAGGCACCCGCGGTGGCCAAGCCGGCCGCCGTCGTTTCGGTCGTCGGCAGAGAACCGAAATCGGTGGAGGCAAGGCGCGCACCGGTCGAGCCCATCGCGCTGCCCGCTGCGCGCAAGCTGGCAGCCGAGAACAAGGTCGACCTCAGCACCGTGCCGGGCACGGGCCGGGGCGGCCGTGTTACCAAACAGGATGTGCTGGCCAAGCTGCCTCAACCCGCAGCCGAGACCGCTGCGAAGAGCCCAGTAGCGGTCCCCGCTCCGGTTCCGGTGGAAGTCGAGCGCGTGCCGGGCGACCGGCCGGAACAGCGCGTACCGATGTCGCGACTGCGTCAACGCATCGCGGAGCGGCTGCTACAGTCGCAGTCCACGGCGGCGATCCTCACCACTTTCAACGAAGTAAACATGCAGCCGATCCTCGAGCTGCGCAAGAAGTATCAGGAGCGGTTCGAGAAGGACCACGGGGTGCGGCTCGGGCTCATGTCGTTCTTCGTCAAAGCCTCGGTGCACGCGCTGAAGAAGTATCCCGTGGTCAACGCTTCCGTGGACGGCACCGATATCATCTACCACGGCTATTTCGACATCGGCATCGCTGTGGCGAGCCCGCGCGGCCTGGTGGTTCCGATCATCCGAGACGCCGACCAGCTGTCGCTCGCCGATATCGAGAAGGCGATTGCCGATTTCGGCAAGCGTGCCCAGGAGGGTAAGCTTGCTATCGAGGAGTTGACCGGCGGCACCTTCTCCATCTCGAACGGGGGGGTGTTCGGTTCCATGCTGTCGACCCCCATTATCAATCCGCCGCAAAGCGCCATTCTCGGCATTCATGCCACCAAGGAGCGCCCGGTGGTGGAAAACGGCCAGATCGTGATCCGCCCGATGAACTACCTGGCGCTGTCCTACGACCATCGCATCATCGATGGACGTGAAGCGGTGCTGTCGCTGGTGGCCATCAAGGACGCGCTGGAGGACCCGGCGCGCATGCTGCTGGACTTGTAAATGGATTGAATGGTGAATGCGTGAGGGGCGAAGGGTAACTTCCTCGTTCTCCTCGGCGCCTCACCCTTCACCCTTCACCCTTCACTAGAACTCAAATGGCGCAAACCTATGACGTCGCCGTGATCGGCGCGGGCCCCGGCGGCTATACGGCGGCCATCCGGGCCGCTCAGCTGGGCCTGAAGACGGTGTGCATCGACGACTTCAAAAACCCCAACGGCAAGGCGAGCCTGGGCGGCACGTGCCTCAACGTCGGTTGCATCCCATCCAAGGCGCTGCTCGAGTCTTCCGAAGACTACGAACGCGTGCTGCGCAAGTTCCCCGGGCACGGCATCAAAGTGCAGGGCGTGAGCTTCGACCTCGCCACCATGCTCGCGCGCAAGGACAAGATCGTCGGCGACTTCACCGCCGGCATCGCGGCACTGTTCCGCAAGAACAAAGTCGCTTCGCTGCATGGCCGCGGCCGCTTCGCGGGGGTCGGCGAGCGCTATCGCATCGACGTTCGCGACGGCGACAACGTGCAAACGATCGAAGCCGCGCACGTAATCATCGCTACCGGCTCGCTCGCGCGCGAGCTGCCCGAAGCGCCGGTGGACAACGAGCGCATCGTGGATAACGTGGGAGCGTTGTCGTTCACCGAGGTGCCGAAGCGCCTGTGCGTCATAGGAGCCGGAGTTATCGGCCTCGAGATGGGAAGTGTGTGGAAGCGCCTCGGATCGGACGTGAACGTTCTGGAGGCGCTGCCCGCGTTTCTTCCCGCCGCCGACGAACAAGTGGCGAAAGAGGCATTCCGCGTCTTCAATGGTGAGCTCGACCTGAAAATCTACACCGGCGTGAAAGTCGGCCCGGTCAAGAACGGGACGAAGAGCGTCAGCGTGACGTGGCAGGACAAGGATGGCAACACGCTGGCGAACGATTACGACCGCGTGATCGTCGCCATCGGCCGGGTGCCGAGCTCAGCCGGGATCGGCGCAGAGACGGTCGGCCTCAAGCTCGACGCGCGCGGCTTTGTCGAGGTCGACGAGCGCAATCGCACCAATCTGCCGCACGTCTTCGCCATCGGTGACGTCGTTCGCGGCCCGATGCTCGCGCACAAGTCGTCGGAAGAGGGCGTGGCAGCAGCGGAAACCATCGCGGGGCGGGACGCCAAAGTGAATCTGGAGACCATCCCCTGGGTGATCTACACCTCGCCCGAGATCGCCTGGGTGGGCAAAACCGAGCAGCAATTGAAACAGGCTGGAGCGCAGTATCGCGCCGGGCACTTTCCGTTCAACGTGAGCGGCCGCGCACGGGCGCTGGGCGAGACGGCCGGGTTCGTGAAGATGCTGGCGGACGCCAACACCGACCGTATTCTGGGCGTACACGTGATCGGCCCGTACGCGTCGGAGCTCATCGCAGAGGCCGTGGTGGCGATGGAGTTCGGCGCCAGCAGCGAAGACATCGCGTCCATCGTGCATGCTCATCCGACACTTTCCGAAGCCATGCACGAGGCGGCGCTCGGGGTGCACAAGCGCGCGATCAACTACTAGCACGCCGGCCCGCGACCGCGATGAGCAGCGCGTTTTCGGAAGCGAGTCCAGCGCTGGTCGACGCGGGTGCAGGTCGGGTAGTGGGCGAGTTCGACCGCATCGCCCGTAGTCATGGGTTTTCGCTGGACCGCTCTCAGGTGCAGGCCCTTGCCTCGTTTCAACGCCTGCAAGACCGGCTGGCTGACCTGGCTCGTCACCGGTGGTTGCGCCTGTGGGCGCGGTCGCAACGCGTGCCCGGGATCTACCTGTGGGGTCCGGTCGGGCGGGGCAAGAGTTTCTTGATGGACGAATTTTTCCGCCTGGCACCGTTCGCACGCAAGCAGCGGGCTCACTTCCACCGCTTCATGCAGGGCATCCACCACAGTTTGCGCGAGCTGCAGGGGCAGGCCGACCCCCTCAAGCTCATCGCCACGCGCATGGCACGCGAAGCGCGCCTGTTGTGCCTGGACGAGTTTCACGTGAGCGATATCGGCGATGCGATGCTGATGCGCGGCCTGCTCGAGGGCCTGCTCGCCGAGCGCGTGGTGATTGTCACGACTTCAAACGAGCACCCCGACGAGTTGTACGCGCGCGGGCTGCAGCGGGCGCAGTTCCTTCCTGCCATCGAATTGCTGAAGGCCAACCTGGAGGTGGTGGAGCTCGACGGCGGAAGCGATTACCGGCTGCGCACGCTGACACGGGCGGGCGTCTATCATCAGCCGCTCGACGCTGCGGCGGAACGAGCCCTGGAGGATGCTTTTGCGGGCGTGGCAGGAGAACGCGGGACAACCGGCAGCGAGATCGAGGTGGACGGACGCCGGATCTGTGCGCGCCGTGTCGCCCCCGGCACCGCATGGTTCGATTTTGCGGAGCTGTGCGAAGGGCCCCGTGGAACGGCGGACTACATCGAGCTGGCGCGCCGCTACCATACGGTATTGCTGTCGGGCGTGCCGCGTTTCCGCTCCGATCAAGCGGAGAGCTTGAAGCGATTCACCTGGCTGGTGGACGAATTCTACGATCGTCACGTCAAGCTGATTGTGAGCGCGGAGGACCTGGCGGAGCGCCTGTACGATGCGGTCCCCCGGGACGCCAGCATCGAGCGCACGCGCAGCCGCCTCACGGAGATGCAGACTGCGCGCTATCTGAGCCTTCCGCATCTGGCGTGAGCGAAGAATCGAAAGCGAGACAGAAAAGGGGGAGCGGCATGGCGAGCTTCAGGGCGTACCGGATCTACAGCGAAGACGGCAAGGTTCAGGCGCGGCTGGTGCAGGCTGCGCTGGACGAGCTGGATCCCGGTGAGGTCGTCATCAAGACGGCCTTCTCGAGCGTCAATTACAAGGATGCGCTGGCCGCGACCGGAGCGGGGAAGATCATCCGCCGCTTTCCCTGCATCGGGGGCGTGGACGGGTGCGGCACGGTAACCTCGTCGAGTGACGCCCGCTTCAAGGCAGGCGATGAGGTGATCTGCACCAGCTTCGACCTCGGCGTGGCGCACGACGGCGGCTACGCCGAATACCTGCGCGTGCCGGCCGGCTGGGTGGTGCCGCTGCCGACGGGGTTGACGCTGTTCGAGTCGATGGCGCTGGGCACCGCTGGCTTCACCGCAGGTCTCGCGGTGGAGCGCATGGAGCACGAAGGGCTCGACCCTGGCAAGGGGCCGGTCATCGTCACAGGAGCCACCGGCGGTGTCGGGAGCATTGCCGTCGACATCCTCGCGAAGGCCGGATACGACGTGACGGCCCTCACTGGCAAAGAAGCCGAGGCGGGATACCTCAACCAACTTGGCGCCAAGCAGATCATCCTGCGCAGCAGTCTCGATCTGTCCCGCATCAAGCCGCTCGACAAGGCCACGTGGGCCGGCGCGGTAGATAACCTTGGGGGCGACACACTGGCATGGCTTGCGAGCACCATGCAGGTCGGCGGCGCGCTTGCTAGCATCGGCCTCGCTGCGAGCCACACGCTGAATACGACCGTGATGCCCTTTATCCTGCGCGGCGTGAGCCTGCTCGGCGTAGACTCCGTGAACGCACCGATGGGCCCGCGACAGAAGGTCTGGCAGCGCCTCGCTTCGGACCTCAAGCCGCGCCACCTGGCCGACATGTGCACCACGGTAACCCTGGACGAGCTGCCCGCCGTGTTCGATCGGATCCTGAAGGGGCAAGCGCGCGGGCGGACCGTGGTGAAGCTCTGATCGAGTCTCACAGCGCCCGTTGCAGAGCAGGCGCCTCAAACAGGCCAGCTGCATTGCGGGGCGGAGAGGAGAGCATGGCCGGCAGTTATCGGGACTTCTACCGCAGGTCGATCGAGCAGCCCGACGCTTTCTGGGCGGAGCAGGCTCGTCTTATCGAATGGCACCGACCGTTCGAGCGCGTGCTCGATTACAGCAGACCGCCCTTCGCGCGCTGGTTCGTGGGTGGTGAGACCAATCTGTGCCACAACGCGATCGACAGGCATCTGGCCACCCGGGCCAACCAGGCCGCGCTCGTCTGGATCTCCACCGAGGTCGATCAGCTTAAGAGCTTCACCTTCCGGGAATTGCACGCCGAAGTGACCCGGATGGCCGCGATTCTGCGTGCGCTGGGAGTCGCCAAGGGCGACCGCGTGCTGATCTACATGCCGATGATTCCCGAGGCGGTGTTCGCGATGCTGGCGACAGTGCGCATCGGCGCAATCCACTCGGTCGTCTTCGGCGGATTCGCAGCGGCCAGCCTTGCCGCTCGCATCGACGACGCGAGACCGAAGGTGATGATCACCAGCGACGCGGCGATGCGGATGGGTAAGATCATCGCACTGAAACCGCTGGCGGACGAGTCAATCCGTCTGTCGAAGTTGCCGCCAGAACATATCGTGGTGGTGAATCGCGGGCTGGCCCCAGCCTTGTCAATGAACGCTGGGCGAGACCTCGACTATGCGGCGCTGACTGCGCAGCTCAACGCCGAGGAACCTGTTGTGTGGCTAGAGTCATCCGAGCCGAGCTACGTTCTCTACACAAGCGGCACCACTGGCAGGCCGAAGGGCGTGCAGCGCGATACCGGCGGCTACGCGGTGGCGCTCGCGGCTTCAATGCGCCACATCTTCTGCTCGCAGCCAGGCGAGGCATACTTCAGCACCTCGGACATCGGGTGGGTGGTAGGGCACTCTTACATCGTGTACGCGCCGTTGCTCAACGGCTCGACAACGATCATGTATGAGGGCGTGCCGACGCGCCCCGACGCCGGGGTGTGGTGGAAGATCGTGCAGGACTTCCGCGTGACATCGATGTTCTCCTCGCCGACTGCGGTGCGGGTGCTCAAGAAGCAGGACCCGGCATTTCTGAAGAAGTATGACACCTCGACGCTGAAGTACCTGTTCCTTGCGGGAGAGCCGCTCGATCAACCCACGTCGGAATGGATCGAGCAGGGGCTCGGCGTCAAGGTGATCGACAACTACTGGCAGACCGAATCGGGCTGGCCGATACTGACCAGCGTCCCGGGCGTGGAGCAGACTTCGCGCAAACTTGGTTCCCCGAGCTTCGCCGCGTACGGCTACCGACTCGCCCTCAAGCACGAGAGCACGGGCGAGGAGGTGGGGCCGAACGAGAAGGGCGTGTTGTGCATCGAGCCGCCCCTGCCGCCAGGATGCATGAGCACCGTGTGGGGCGACGACCAGCGCTTCGTGCAGACCTACTTCTCGGCGTTTCAGCCTCAGCAGCTCTACACCACGTTCGACTGGGCGTTGCGTGATGAGGACGGCTACTACTTTATCTTGGGGCGTACGGACGACGTGATCAACGTCGCGGGGCATCGCCTGGGGACACGCGAGATCGAGGAAGCGGTGCAGGCCCATCCCAATGTCGCCGAGGTCGCGGTCGTGGGAGTGAGTGACGCGGTCAAGGGGCAGGTGCCGGTGGCCTTCGCGGTGGTCAAGGACCCGGCGAAGGTGGCGACGCCGGAACTGGCACAGGCACATGAACGCGAAGTGATGGCCACCGTGGACCGGGAGTTGGGCGCCATCGGGCGGCCGACCCGAATTCACTTCGTCCAGCTCTTGCCGAAGACGCGGTCGGGCAAGCTGCTCCGGCGCAGCATTCAGGCGCTGGCGGAGGGCCGCGACCCGGGCGACCTGACCACCTTGGAAGACCCGGCGGCACTCGATCAGATCAGGACGATCCTCGCAGCCCACCGCTGAGCGCTGGAGCGCCTGCGTCTTCGCGGATCTTGCGGGTTGATGTGCTTGATCGGATTGCCGATCAGTCGGTGATCCTTTCCACACCGCTGGCCAGTGCGTTGCATGCAAGATGCGACGCTCGCGCACACTGTCGCACTGCTGCCGTGCTTCGCCACCACGTTCAGCGTACGGCGGTGCATTTGCGGACCGTTGTTCGGCTTGAACTGCCTTCAGTAGAAGCGAATCGGTTGCGCAACTGCAAGTATTCCCAGTGTCGTTGAAAGGCGTCGTACGCAGCGGTGCAGGACCAATTCCGTATCTTGCAATACATTGAACGTGTGATGCGCGCATCGGATCCGCTCGCAACCTTGGCCTGCGTCTTGCTACAATCGCGCGCACAGCAACATCACTTACGGCGCGCGCGCTTTCAGTCGTCCAGCAAACTGTCGCGCAATCGCGAGTCATCTCGAAGTGATGACTGTATGCAGTGAAGACGACGCTGCACTGCCTGTGGGCGGGAGGAGAGAAACGCTGCCTTGAGAACTCGCAGTCGGGCGCAAGGCGCAATCATTCGAAATAAAGGAGACCAATTAGATGAATAAAGCAGAGCTGGTTGAGACGATCGCCAAAAAAACAGGCGGCACCAAAGCCGCGGTGGAGACGACTCTGGATGCGCTGATGGACACGGTGACAGGCGTCCTGAGTAAAGGGGAATCCGTTGCGCTGGTCGGCTTCGGCACCTTTTCGATGGGGAGACGGGCCGCGCGCAAAGGCCGCAATCCCGCAACGGGCGCGGAAATCAAGATTCCAGCAGCGAAGGTCGCCAAGTTCGCAGCCGGCGCCAAGCTCAAGAAGGCGGTGAACAGGAAATAGCGGACCGTCTGAATCGCGTCCGGTCTGCCGAAAAGGACGTCCCCGCGGGGCGTCCTTTTTCATTGGTGGAACGCAACGCGTGGAGTTGGCGGAGAGAGAGGGAAAACCGCGCGGCGCTGCTGCGAAGGTTTCGGCGCAGGCTAACTTGACCCTGGAGTCAAGTTAAGT
>Ga0335080_10007673_pt1 | contig 11202 bp, 8 predicted proteins | sample Lox_Sample_34_FD_206720 | JGI IMG/M metagenome (GOLD analysis project Ga0335080, IMG submission 206720) | Soil microbial communities from Loxahatchee National Wildlife Refuge, Florida, United States - Lox_Sample_3.4 | ecosystem: Environmental > Terrestrial > Soil > Wetlands | place: USA: Florida...
GCTGATGGTGGTGCTGACGGCACCTCTCGGGCTGATCGGGGTCGTGCTCGCCCTGCTGCTGCTGCGCATGCCGTTCGGTTTCGTGGCGCTGCTCGGCACGATCGCCATGTTCGGCATCATCATGCGCAACTCCGTGATCCTGGTCGATCAGATCGAGAAGGACATTCGCGCCGGCCACGGCCGCTTCGAGGCCATCCTCGGCGCCACGGTGCGCCGCTTCAGGCCGATCACGGTCACCGCCGCAGCGGCGGTGCTGGCGCTGATCCCGCTCTTGCGCAGCAGCTTCTTCGGCCCGATGGCCGCCTCACTCATGGGCGGCATCACGGTCGCGACGCTGCTGACGGTTTTCTACCTGCCGGCGCTCTATGCGCAGTGGTTCCGGGTCCGCCGCGACGAGGTCCCGGCTGGAGTCGCACGATGAGAACCCGCAAATTTCTCGCACTCCGCTCATGGACCCTGGTCGCGATGACCACCGTCGTCCTCGGAGCGGGCCTGGCCGGCTGCACGGCTCTCGGACCGTCACGCGCGCCACCGCCGGTGGCCACACCGGGGCACTATTCGCTCGCGAGCGGGGAGTCACGAGTTGCGCCGACCGGTGGCGCCAGCCAGCAGCTCGCCCTGGGCGCGAGCGCGCCACCCAAGTGGTGGGAGGCCTACCAGAGCGAGGCGCTCAACGGACTCGTCGAGGAAGGCCTCGCCCACAACGCCTCCTTCGCCGCGGCGCAGAGCTCGCTGCGGTCCGCGCGCGAGCAGTTGCGCGCGCAGATCGGCGACACCAGCCTGCCCAGCGTCGACATCGGGAGCACTGCCCTGCGCCAGCGCGCGCTGGGACTGCCAGGCCTGCCCGGGGTGCCAGAAGAGACCTTCACGGGGAACATCTTCGCCGCTCAGCTTCAGGGCTCGTATACCTTTAACGTCCTTGGCGCCCCGCAGCTGGCCAACCGCGCACTCGCCGGGCGGGTCGACCAGCAGGCTTACCAGCTGGATGCGGCGCGCCGCGCGCTGGCGGCCAATATCGTCATCGCCACCGTCAACGCCGCCTCGCTCGCCGAGCAGGTAGGCGCGACCGAGCGCCTGGTCGCACTCGGTGAGCAGCGTGCCCAGCAGATGGCGGCGCGCTACGCGGCTGGCAGCGCCTCGCGCGAGGACATGCTGGCGGCTGAGCAGGATGCGGCCAACGCGGCCGCGACACTGCCGGGGCTGCGCGCCCATGCACTCGCGGTACGTCACGCCCAGGCCGTGCTGCTGGGCCGGCCCCCCAGCGAAGCCCCTGCGTTGATTGCGCTCGATGACCTCAAGCTCCCAGATCCCGTCCCGCTCACGGTGCCTTCCGAGCTGCTGCACCGGCGGCCGGACATCCTCGCCGCCGAGGCCGCCGTGCGCGCCAGCGCGGATCAGGCTGCGGCCGCGACCGCAGAGCTCTTCCCGTCACTGACACTGTCGGCGGCCTACGGCCGCGGCGGCTTCGACTGGTCGACCGTGAACTCCCCGGCGGGCGCGATCTGGGCAGCGGGCGCACGGCTCACGCAGCCACTGTTCCATGGCGGCGCGCTCAGGGCGCGCAAGCGTGGCGCCGAGGCCGACTACGAAGCTGCCGTGGCGCTCTATCGTCAGGCGGTGCTCGGGGCATTCCAGAATGTTGCCGATACGCTGGTGGCGCTCGAGGCAGACGGCGAGACGCTGACTCAAACTCAGCGCGCCATGCGCGCGGCGGGGGCGGCGAACCGCGAGAGCGAGGCTCGCTACCAGCTTGGCTCGACGCAGTTCTTCGCAACACTCACGGCCGGACAGCAGTACGAGAACGCCAAAGTCCAGTACACGCGCGCACGAGCGGCACGCCTCAATGACACTGCTTCACTGTTCCAGGCCATGGGAGATCCGCCGCGGCAATACACCGCCGCCCGCGGCGAGGGCGCGACGGCCTCAGGACTCTAGGTCCACAGCAGTAGTAGCGCTGCGAAGCGCGGGGTCACGGAACCGCGTGACCTTGGTATGCGCAACCCGGCGGCACGTACTCGTAATCCTACTCCGCGGGCCGTAGCAGGCGCGCAAGCTTGGGTCGTCAATCATCACGGGCAGCGAACTCATAGAGTAGATGCAGTCATCTCGGGTGCGTAACTGCTGCTGACCAGATCCAAGGACTGATTGCCTTAACGTACGAGCATATGAGACACGCGCACGGCTCACGGCTGGCTCACAGGGTCGTGTGCGGGTTTCTCCAGTGGTCATGCGCAGCTGAGGCATGCATCAAGTGCCGTCGGCTAGCCGCGGATTGGCGGATAGTAAGAGTACGAGGCCTGAAGTCGCTTGAGACAAGCGCGACTTTCCGATGCCGCCAATGAAGTCGCGAGCCGCTTGGTGACTACGCGATATCTGAGCGCTTCCGCCGCTGCGCAGTACGCTTTGCCGGCGCGGCGCGTTCGGTCGCGCGCGCGCACAGGGCGCGAAAGCCGGCGGCTACGTACGGTGCAAGCCGCTGGTGCACACTGTCGAGATCCGAGGAACGGCACAGGCCTGCGGAAAGCTTGTCAATGCGCCCTGTCTCGGCGAAGGTCAGCGTCAGCGCCCCAGTCAGAAACTGATAGCCCCAGTAAATCTCCCGTGGTGGACACCCGGGAAGTGCCTCACGCAGCACCGCGATGAACCTATCGACCAGGGGGTCGAAGTGGCGGGTCATCATGACGGGTCCGAACTCAGGGGAGTTGTTTACGTATGCCACGAGCGCAAAGTAGCTCTTCCAGCCCGCTCCCCCGCGCGCGGAGCGGTCCAGCAGCGGGTGGGTGAACGCGTTGACAATGGCCTCGACGGTCGGAGGTCCAGGGAGCGCGGCGCGGCGCACTTCATTAAGTAAATCTAGACGCTCCTGATTTAGCACCTCGGCGCGACGCTCGAACACTGCGGCGAACAGCGCGCGCTTGCCGCCAAAGTGATAGCTGACCAGCGCGACATCCACGCCCGCCATTTGCGTGATGTCCCGCAGCGATACCCCATGAAATCCGCGCTGGGCGAACAACTGTTCGGCCGCATCCAGGAGGCGCTCTTTGCCGCGGCCGACCGCGGGCTTCTTCTTCATATTTGCTGCGATGCACAATCCGAGTCAACACCCAAGTGTCCGGGGAATTCGCCCCATCTGCAACAAGGGCGCGCCTTGACTCTCCCTCAACATTCGATGAGTATTAACTGAACAACCGTTGAGTACAGCTCTGAGGGGGGCGCCTTGTACAACAACTCACGTCTCTGGATCACGTTCTGGACGGTTCTGGCAAGTCTTGACGTGCTGTTGCCGCTTGATCCGGCGCGCGCACAAACAGCGAGCGATGCGGCAAGCGCGACCAGCAACGACCGTGGCGCCTTGGAAGAAGTGGTCGTGACCGCACGGCGCCGCAGCGAGAACCTGCAGGATGTGCCGCTGGCAGTAACCGCCATTAGCTCCGAGATGCTCACGCAGCAAAACGTGACCAATCTGGAGGATCTAAACGGATTTGCGCCCAACATCAAGATCAACGCCGGACGTGCTACCAACAGCACGATCAATGCCTACATCCGCGGCGTGGGGCAGAATGATCCGCTGTGGGGATTTGAGCCTGGGGTAGGAATTTATATCGATGATGTTTACCTGGCTCGCCCCCAATCAGCGCTCCTGGACGTTTACGATGTCGACCGTGTGGAGATCCTGCGCGGGCCGCAGGGCACGCTGTATGGAAAGAACACCATTGCTGGGGCGATCAAGTACATCACGCGAGACATAGTCGGCCCAGCAACCGTAACGGCAACTGCCACGGGCGGCAATTACGGTGAGTGGGACGGCAAGGTCTCAGCGTCTACGCCCGTGGTGCAGGACCACATCTATGTTGGCGCTGCGGTGGCCTATCTGCACCATAACGGCTATGGGCAGGTCATTGCCGACGGTGCGCCCAGCCCATATAACCACGTGGGGGAACCCGTGTCCGATAAGGATCTCCTCGCTGCGCGTGGCAACGTCACCTTACTTTGGGGATCAAGCTCCAAGCTGCGCCTGCTGGTAGACACGATTCAGGACAATTCCAATGCTGCCGGCGGCCAGCGCTTAAATGACTTCCTGGCACCGCAGCTTGCCAGTCGGTTCGATACCCGCACCGACATGCCCGTGAACCGTGAACGGTTCATCATGACGGGCGTTTCGGGCACGTACACCCAGGATCTGGCACCCGGTCTCGGCCTAAAGTTGGTCGGCGCCTATCGCGAAGGCGACGGGAGACAGTTCATCGACTTTGAAGAACTCAACGCCAACTTGTTTCAGGTTCCCGGTCATTACGACGACCACCAGGGAAGTGGCGAAGCGCAGCTAACCTACGAAAACCAGGCCGTCAAGGCAGTAGGCGGCCTCTTCTATATGGACAGCACCGCCTGCGGACAATTCGATGCTTCCATCGGTGTCCTGGCCCCGCCGCCGCCTGCCGGCTTTGGCCTTTACCTCACTTCACTGACTGCGGGATGCGTACAGACCAAGACCAGTGCGGTTTACGCAGATACTTCGTGGCGGCTGACTGATCGCCTGAACTTGGATGCCGGCTTGAGGTGGAACCAGGATAAGAAGACCGCATCGGTGTACGTTGCCCAGTATGCGAGCATCGCCCCTGACCAGTTGCTGCCGAATGAGACATTCTTTGATCCAACCCAGGTGCCGGCAGGATTCTTCCCGTTTGGTGGTGGTCTGCACGGGGTGCCGGGCCTTGAAAGCGACTACACCAACCAGCGTACTTTCAGCAATGTTTCGCCGCGTCTCGGGTTCGATATGCATCTTACGCCGCATGTGCTCGGGTACTTCTCTTATAGCCGCGGCTTCAAGAGTGGCGGCTTCGACATGCGCGGCAATCAGCTCGCTTATCCGGCAACCGTCAATGGCTACAATTCCGAGACGGCAGACAATTTCGAGGCGGGTATGAAGTCCACAATGCTCGACGATACGCTGCTGCTGAACCTTACTGTCTTCTACACGCCCTATAAGGATGCCCAAATCGGAGTCCAAGGATTCGAGAACGTCGGCGGCGTGCCGACCAATGTCACCGCGGTGCTCAATGCCGGCAAGCAAATCAACCAAGGCGCTGAACTGGAATCCACGTGGCGCGTGAACGAGCCGCTCACTTTCATAGTCAACGTGGGTTATCTTGATTCGTACTACCAGGACGTGCAGGGCTGTATCCCGGGCAGTAGCGGCTGCGATCCGACCCTGAATGTGGCGGATCTCAACCATCCTATCAACGCGCCGCGCTGGACCACATCTATCGTCGGCAACTACACATGGGCTCTAGCTCGCGGCACGATGCTGGCGCACGCTGGCTGGGAGTACCGCTCGTTCACTAAAGTCGCCAATACAACTGCCTCTGACACTGATCAGCCGGGGTACGGACTTCTCGATGCCGGACTGTCCTGGAGCTCACCGGATAAGGGCTGGCGGTTCGCGCTCGAAGGTCACAACCTACTCGATCGGTGGTATCGGGTAGCGGGCTACGATTTCGGCGGCCCGGGAACCGGGCTGCTGGGCGGTGTCAGCCAGATTGGCTTCTACGGGCCTCCCCGCACCTATACTCTCAGCGCTACCTACCACTTCTGATCAAGCCGGCGAACGGGCGCCCAAATGAGCTGGTTCGAGACGGCAGAGCCGCTCCTTCCGGACCTCATCGCATCGCACGGCAAATGGCGCGGCGCGCGCACGGCGTTAGTGGAGGGACAGCGTAGGCTCAGCTGGGCTGAGTTTGAGCGCGACACCGCTCAGGTGGCCAACGGACTGCTGGCGGAGGGCCTTAAGCCCGGTGATCGCATTGCCGTGCTTATGGACAACAGTATGGAGCTCGCGCTCCTGCTTTTCGGCATCCTGCGCTCCGGCTGCGTTGCAGTGCCCCTTAACGTTTCAATTAGTGATGCCGCCGTCGCCGGCATGATCGAAGACGCCGCCGCGCGCGCGCTATTTGCTTCAGGGCCACACTGCGCGCGGATTGATTCGCTGGCAGCGCGCTCACTGCAGGTCCGTACGGCGCTTCGGATAGGTCACCTGCCCACGGACGAGCGCTGGCGGGAGTTCGGGGAATGGCGTGCGGCGCAGGCAACAAGCCCACCTGCAGTGACGATTCGCCCGGACGACCTTTGCAACATCATCTACAGCTCAGGCACCACAGGGGTCCCGAAGGGGATCGTTCATAGTCACCGCTGCCGCCTCATCTGGGCGACCGAACTTGCACTTGTGCTGCGGTACCGCAGCGACTGTGTGACCCTGTGCTCGCTCGGACTGTTTTCCAACATCAGTTGGGTAGCGATGCTCGCTACTGTCCTGGTGGGCGGCACCTTGGTACTGATGTCGGCCTTCGAAGCACGGGCCGCGGCGGCGCTTATCGACGCCGAGCGCATCACCCACGGCACGTTCGTGCCGCTGCAGCTCGAGCGGCTGCTTGCGCTCGAGGATCTCGAGCGCTATCGGCTCGACAGCCTCGACACGATCATGTGCTGCGGGTCGCCGCTGAGCTTGGACCTAAAGCGCGAATTTCCCAAGCGCACGCGGTCCCAGCTCATCGAGCTCTACGGCCTGACCGAGGGCGTGTGCACGATACTCGCGCCTGAAGACTTTGCCGCCAAGACCGCCTCTGTGGGCAAGCCGTTTCTCGGCACGGATCTGCGCATCTTGGGAGATGACGATCGTGAGTTGCCTCCGGGGGGGATCGGCGAGATTGTGGGGATCAGTCCCCTCCTGATGCAGGGGTACTATCGCCGCGATGAAGCCAGCCGGGAGGCGACCTGGACAGATCCTCAAGGGCGCCGCTGGCTGCGCACGGGGGACCTTGGCCAGCTTGACGCCGAGGGCTTTCTCTATGTCGTGGACCGAAAGAAGGACATGATCCTCTCCGGCGGACAGAACATCTATCCTGCCGACATTGAGGAGGTCATGCGCGACCATCCGGCCGTGGCGGAAGTCGCCGTGGTTGCTGCACGCAGTCGCAAGTGGGGCGAAACCCCGGTCGCGATCGTCGTACCCGCGGCCGGCCACCAGACCAGCAAGGAAGCCCTGATCGATTGGACCAACGCGCGTGTCGGTAGACAGCAGCGTATTGCGGACCTGTACTGGCGTGCGGCTCTGCCCCGCAACGCCAATGGCAAGATCCTCAAGCGCGAGTTGCGCGCTGAGCTCGCAGGTCGCGAATACTGATCATGAAGCTACAGTAAATAGTCATGGAAGCCGACGAGTACTGGTACGGAAGCTTCGACCGTTTGCAGCTCTTCAGCCGCGTGTATCCGGGGCCAAGCCCGGGCGCCCCAGTGGTCTTATGCCTCCATGGGCTTACGCGCAACAGCCGCGACTTCGAAGATCTGGCGCCTCATCTCACCGCACGCTATCGGGTGATCGTGCCGGATATACGTGGGCGCGGACTCTCCGCGCGCGACCCGAACCCCGGCAACTACCAGATACCCGTGTATTTGCACGACCTCGAACGCCTACTCACGGGCCTCGGTGCCGAACGCGTCGCGGTTGTCGGCACCTCCATGGGCGGGCTCATTGCGATGCTGCTGGCTGCGACTCAGCCTGCGCGAATTTCGCGCATCGTTCTCAATGATGTCGGTCCTGAGGTAGACCCGGCAGGGCTCACGCGCATCCGCGGCTACGCCGGGAAAGGGGCGCCGGTGGCGACCTGGGAGGAGGCCACAGCACAACTGCGTACAATATTTGGAGCGGCCTGGCGCGGCCTGGATGATGCTCGCTGGAAAACCCTTGCGCGGCGCAGTTACCGGACCAATGACCACGGCACTCTCGAAGTAGATGCGGATCCGATGATTGGTGAAGTGGTACGCCAGTCATCTGCCGCGGCCCCTGACCTATGGGGACTGTGGGGCGCCCTGGCGCGCACACCCATTCTAGCGCTGCGCGGAGAGTACTCCGACATCCTGAGTCCCGCGACCTTAGCACGCATGCAACGTGAGAAGGCGGACCTCGAGGTACTCACGGTTGCCGACCGTGGGCACGCTCCGCTGCTGGACGAACGTGATAGCTTGGCCAAGCTCGATGCGTTCCTGCAAATAGGTTAGATGCCGCGTGCCGATTTTCCATGGTCCGCACGCCCATGAGGCTGGCTCTCGCAGACGATACTCGCGCAAGGGAGGCACGGTGATCCGTGGCCGTGCGGCTCCTGATAACACCGATTGGGGCCGCAGCGGCGCCCGTGTCGCCTGAGCGTATTCCAACTGGTGGTCGCGTTTACAGCCTGTACGTACTCGGCCTCATAACGCTCGTATACACGTCGAATTTCATCGACCGAATCGTGCTCGGAATCCTGGTAGCGCCAATCACGGCAGATCTTCACTTAACGGACACCCAACTGGGCTTACTGGGTGGCACGGCATTCGCGTTGTTCTACACCGCCTTGGGCATCCCCGTCGGCTGGCTCGCAGACCGCGTCAGTCGCGTCTGGATCGTGACCGCATCGCTGGCGTGCTGGAGTGCGTTCACCGTTGTGACCGGTCTGGCGCATAGCTTTGCCGCGCTCTTCCTGGCACGTTTAGGCGTAGGCGTCGGTGAGGCAGGTGGGGTCGCGCCTGCCTACTCGCTCATCGCCGACTACTTTACGCCCACAAAGCAGGCACGCGCGCTCGCCTTCTATTCGCTCGCGATCCCGGTCGGTAGTGCTTTGGGCTATTTGTTTGGCGGCTACCTGGCAACGGCCTACGACTGGCGGCTGGCGTTCATGCTGCTCGGAGGTGTTGGCCTCGTGCTCGCGCCGCTCTTGTCCGTCACGATCCGTGAACCTGCGCGTGGCAGACACGATGCAGCCAACCTCGAGACCCGCAAACCGGCGCTTCGCGAGGTCTGGGCACACCTTGCAGCAAAGCCAAGCTTCTGGCTCATGTCCCTGGGCGCTGCCTGCGGTTCGATCATGGGATACGGACTACTGTTCTGGCTCCCGTCATTTTTCATTCGCAGTTACGGAATGACACTGCAGCAGGTCTCGCACTTGCTGGGCACGCTCCTGCTGCTGGGCGGCATCCCGGGAGTTCTGCTCGGCGGCTATCTCGCCGATCGCTATGGTGTACGGAATCGTCGTATCTACGCCCTGGTACCGGCCGTTGCATTTCTTAGCATCCTGCCCTGCTATGCGATAGGGACCTCGGTTCCGATGGGTCGTGTGGCTTTTCTATTCTTTCTGATCCCTTCAGCTCTACAGCTGGCGTGGCTGGGGCCCGTCATCGCTGCCATTCAGCAACTCGTTCCAGCGGCTATGCGAGCACTGGCCTCCGCGGTCTTCCTGTTCGTCAACAACTTGCTTGGCTTAGGACTAGGCGCGCTACTCATTGGATTCGCCTCTGATCAGCTGACAGCGCGTTTCGGGATCGCAGCGCTGCGCTATGCCATCTTGGGCGGAACGGTTTTCTACCTCATCGCATCAGCACTGTTTTTTCTTGCAAGCAGAAAGCTTCCGCCAGATTTAGAGCCGATTTCGGTGCACAATACCTAGTGGGCCGGCGCCAAGGCCGAGTAGCAGAATTTGCATTGGGCAATCTGCTCGAGGGCATCGCGCCGGGTATGGGGCTTCAAGTCGTGCGCGACAGGAATTGGCCGCATCACCGGCGGTCTCAATCAGACGGCTGTGCCCGCTGCTGGTCAATTCGGTGTACAGGGTCAGGATGCCGGCCTTCACGTCGGCAACGTTGCCGACAACCAGCAACCCGGCGCCGCAGCGAACGGCAATGCCCAGCCGCCGGCAAACAACCCTGGAGTTTCGTGGGCTTCGTGCGGCGCTTCTTTCGGCGCTGGCTGTTCCGGGCCACGGTCAGCCCTGCGGAATTTGGTGGGCCGTGTAGGGATCGAACCTACGACCAAGAGATTAAGAGGTCACTTTGGCCGCGACTGAGTACTGTCGAGCATGGGCGAGCGTAAGCGAGATCAATCACTTATGCTCGCCCAGCCTCGCCCAGTGGCGCAGCGTCTTGGCGAGAGATTAGAGAACGATTAGACGCATGTAGCTGCGGTGGCTCTATAACCAGTCTCTAAAGCGCCGCCACACCGACGGATGATCCTGCATACGCGCGTGAAGCTCTCTTAGCGACGAGAACAGCTCAACGGTAAGCCTCGAAAGGCGCCTCTCAAGATCGGAGAACTGCCTTACGTTGCGGTGACCCTCGACGGGATATCCAGAGTTTGCCGCACAGTGAACAGTCACCGCGTCATCCATTTCGTCCAGAACTCCGATTAGGTCATCGTACTTCGGAGGCGAGATCACCTGGACCGCCAATACGGTTCGCTGCAAACCTACCTTAGCCGCCTTGAATGCCTGCAGAGCCGAATCGTACTGGGCTGGCACATTCCGCCGCGCAGGATCTGCCGCAATTGCACCAAAAACGGCACGCTGCTCGTTCAAAAAAGTGATGAGTGGGGGAAGGACTTGCTCGAATACTAGGACGCGAAACCATTCGTTGTCTAAGGCACGCCGGTGCTCCAGCGATTTGTCGCGACGTGAGACAAACCAAGCATAGACACCCCCCGCAAAGCCCAAAGCAGAGGCGATATTGCTGACCCACGCCGGTGCGTGCCCGATCCACTCGAGCAAAGAAGTCATTTGATCCCCGGCACTGGACCGCTCTAGCGAAGATCTAGCTGACGGAGAGCGGACCTCGAGAATCGAGAGTTCGAGCGATCAGTTCTTCCAGCGAAGACCGCACATGTTCTGGCGCCTCAATCCGGTAATGCGCTAGAAATGCGTCACGCGATCCGAAGTGCGAGATGCTCGGGCCAAACATCCCCAAGAAAAAGGAACTGTTTACCGAATAAGTCCCCTCGGGTACCGAAACAATCACTGGATCGTCGTGCGCGTCCAAAGCGTCTAGCTTCAGAAGCGCGCGCACCGCAGCTCCGTTCGCCCGACCGACATAGACGGGACCGCCAAGTTTCGCGAAATCAATTTCCATAATTGCGTCGCTTCCTGCGACCAGTCGCAACCGTGGTTTCAGAGGTAGTAAGTGCAAATCTAATCCCAATCATGGTACCCGGGAAGTGTGCATCCGGTAAGTGCTTGACGTAGTTAGCATCAGGACGTTCGCCAAGCGAATTCGACTCGTTGAATGCAATCGTCCATCGCCCCTGCGCGTCGCGCGCAAGCTGATACTTTCCATCGAAGAGAATGTGCGTATTTCCTGACCAAAGGACCATTTCGGGCGAACTACCCTGTCCTCCACATTCCCTAT
>Ga0335080_10007675_pt1 | contig 11201 bp, 10 predicted proteins | sample Lox_Sample_34_FD_206720 | JGI IMG/M metagenome (GOLD analysis project Ga0335080, IMG submission 206720) | Soil microbial communities from Loxahatchee National Wildlife Refuge, Florida, United States - Lox_Sample_3.4 | ecosystem: Environmental > Terrestrial > Soil > Wetlands | place: USA...
CTGTCCGCCCATCACAACATTGTCTTCCACGACGATACTGCCGGAGAAGCCGGTCTGCGCGGCGATCACTACGTTCTCGCCGAGTTGCACGTTGTGGCCGATGTGCACCAGGTTGTCGATCTTCGTCCCTCGGCCGATGCGGGTCACTTCCAGCGCGCCGCGATCGATGGTCGAGTTGGCGCCGATCTCGACGTCATCTTCGATTTCCAGGCGTCCGATCTGGGGGAATTTTTCGTAACGTCCCGTAGCCTTGTCGCGCACGTAGCCGAAGCCGTCACTGCCCAGCACAGCCCCCGAGTGCACGATGACCCGGTGGCCCAGCCGCGTCCCGGCATAGATCGAAACGTTGGGATAAAGTTGGCAGTCCTCTCCCAGCACGACGCCGGCGCCCAGCACGCACCCGGCGCCGATGCGGGAACGCGCTCCGATGGCGGCGCCACCTCCCAGCACAACTCGTTCCTCCAAAATGACATCCCGGCCAAGCTTCGCCGATAACGGCACAACTGCGGTGGGATGAACACCAGCCTGCGGTTTGCGAGAGGGACACAAGATTGCCGCCGCGCGGGCGAAAGCCAGCCGCGGTTGCGACGCCACCAACAGCGGCTTGCGCGGCGAAGCGACTACCGCCGATTCCCCGACGATCACCGCAGAGGCATCGCAGTCCATCGCCAGGCTCAGATTCTTTTCGTCCTCCACAAATACCAGATCACCCGGCGAGGCCGAACCGATGCTGGAGAGTCCGTTCAACTCCACGGCTCCATCCCCCACCACTCGGCCCTGCACATGATCGGCAACTTCCTGCAGCGAGCGCTTCATGGCATGTTTTTATACGTTTGCGAGAGGAAAGGAAAGCAAGGTTCGAGAGCATGGACTCCTTGGCGCTTCGGCGCGGCGCGAACGGCTCAGTCACAGCACCCGGCGTCACCCGCCGCGGTTACCTCCGCTGCCGACAAGACTACTTCCTCGCTGGCCTTCTCCCGGCGCGGGACTAAAATAAATCGATGGAACGAAAAGTCTTCTGGACGGCTTTTACCGTTCTCGGCCTGGTCGCTGATTTTACCCTGCCCCTCTGGTGGGCCCTGGGGGCCACCATTCCCATCGTGTTCATAAGCTGGTGGGTAGCCTACCGCAGCGAGTGGTTCGGCTGAACCGCTGCCTGCGCGCGACTGTGGTAGTGCGGACCTCCCGCCCGTAAAAGAGCCGTCATCAGTCTGCGCCTGACAACGCCATTCAGGCTCAACGTCCGGCCCTTCTCAGCGGTCCCAGCGTCCTCAGCGGTTAAATCCAAGACAATTAGAGCCTCATGAGAAATGACCCACGACTGCCCCGCTTCCACCAGTAACCCCCAGTCATATTACCGAGGTACTAACACCGTTCTAATTCGCCCGTACCGTTTTCGCGCGCCCCGATTTAGGACAACATGCTTCTCGACGCTTCCGTTTTTCCCTCTGTGATCGCGTGCCCTAAACACTCGGCGGAGCGAGTTCCCCCGGAAAGATTAAAACTGCATTAGAGAGAGAGGATGCACTACATGAACGCAGGGAAGTTGATGCAAGTCACGCTGGTGGCGCTGATGATGGCTGGGGCGGCTTCACTGGCCTCGGCACAGGCGCTCAATTCGGGAGCGCAAACGATCGCTCTGAACGCTACTCTGAACGAATCTTTGACCTTAAGCCTGTCGGCCAATTCCGTCTCCTTTAACCTCACGCCCGGCAATGCCACCAACGCCGGCGGCGGTACCATTACCGCCACTACCAGTTGGGTGCTGAAGCCCGGGCGGACGGCAGTCGGCGTCTATGCCTACTTCACCAGCGCTGCCGCTGCCTTGACGGACGGGTCGAACAACATTCCGTCGTCGGCGTTCAGCATCTCGGATAACGGCGGAACGGCCGCCGCGTTGACCAACACGGTCGCCTTCGGCGGCGCCAACGCCGGACTGCAACTGGCCAACGTAGCCATCACCGGAACCAACCGCAACAGCAGCCGCAACGACGTGATGGCATTCAACATCAATCTCAGCGGAGGCACTCTGCCCCAGTTGCCGGCAGGCACCTACGCTGGCACCCTGAACATTCAAGCGCAAGCCACACCGTAGCTCGCCTGAACGTTTTTCTCAGCGACCACACAAACAAGCGCACGGCAAAGGTTAAAGGGGAAGCCTTGCGGCCTTTGCCGGCCGCGCTTGTTCCCGGCACAGATTAAGACCGAGGCGAAACGATGGCGGTGGGCTGGAAACATCTACGGGCAATAGCACTGGCGGCCTGCATGATCGCGGCTTCACCCCGTTTGGGCGTTGGCCAGGTCATCAAGTCGCCGGCGGGCGCGATCAGCCTGAATGCATCTGTGCCGGAGTCGGTCACGCTCAGCCTCTCGGCTTCGGGCGTCAACTTCACTCTGCTTGCCGGAAAGGCCAGCAATCCCGGCAGCACGTCGGTTACGGCGACGACCACGTGGACGTTCAGCAGCAACCACAACGTCACCCTGTATGCCTATTTCAGCAGCAGCACGGCGGCGCTCACCGATGGCGCCGGGCACAACATTCCATCCTCCGCCTTCCAGATTTCCCACAACGGTGGCGCCTGGCAAGGCCTGACAAATTCCGTCGCCTTCGGCGGCGCCAACGCCGGGCTCAACCTTGGAAGATCGCGCGCCAACGGCACTAACCGTCAAGGCAGCAGAACCGACATCATGAATTTCAATATCAACCTGACCGGCGGCACGCTGCCCCAGTTGCCCGCCGCAACTTATACGGGAACGCTCACCCTACAGGTCCAGGCGTTGTAGGGGTGCGAGAAAGCACGCAATTGACGATGAATCGCCGGAAGCAGGAATTGAAATTTAACCCGCCATGGGCTCGGGCGCTTTGCTTGCTCCTCAGCCTGTTTGTGGGACTGTGTCTCTGGGACGTTTCAGCCGCGGCCCAAACCGTGCGGCCGGTCATCGCCGAACTGGGCAATCCTGCCAAGGGACGCATTGAATATGTGAATGACAGCCTTACGCCACTGAGCGTGGTGCTCCAAGCCAAGAGCTTCACCGTTTCGGAGACCGGCGAGATCGCCTACCGGCCGCTCGATCCCAATATCCATCTGAAGCTTTCCGCCACCAGCTTCCGGCTGCAGCCGCAGCAGAGTTACTACGTCTTTTACGAGGCCAACACCGACGCAGCGCCGGCGTGGTTCGTTGTGTACGCGGCCTTCTCCGGATTTCCCTTTCGCACCCAGGAAGGAATGTCGGTTCGCCTGGAACTGCCGCACACTGTCTATCTGCTGCCCAAGCACGGCGTGGAGAAGGCGGAAGTGGTGGTCAGCCGGGCGGAATACAACCAGCCGCAAAAGACCCTGACGCTGGAAGTTGAGAACACCAGCGGTAATTTCGGCCGCATCCTGCAGACCACTGTCGCCTGCGGCAGAAAAAAGGAAGAAGGGCCCGGCTTCCCTATCTTTCCTCATAGCAAGCGGACCGTCGAAATTCCGCTGAGCGAACCCGACCCGCCTAGCCAGGTGGTCCTGCAGTTGCGGGACTTCAAAATCGAGCAGTCGCTCCCGCCGCGGAGCCCGTGATGATGGCGGTTGCTGCTCCTCCGCGCCGGCAATCCTGCCTGCAACTCGCGCTTTTCTTCGCCGTGCTCGCGGCTGCGCCCCTGCACGCCCAGATTTTCAAGCTGCAAGGCGGCGATTCCAGCCTTCTCGATGCCAGCGGCGGCTCCATCGATTTCAAAGCTTCCAATTATCAGGGCTCTCTGGGAGCAGGATTCTTTCAGGGAAGATTCGCGCTGGGAGCCTCGCTGCAGACTCAGTTTCGCGGATATACCTGGGTCGCAGGCGACGATAACGTTCAGTTCGACCTGCCCACCGACATCTTCGACGGCGGCCACTATTTCACCGCGCGAGGCGCAGGATTTTCCAAAGGCGACGCCGACAATCGCCTCTTCGTCTTCGGGGGCGTGACTTCGACCTGGCTGGGAACCGGGTTCTTTTCCTCCGCCCAGGCCGAGGATCCCGCAGGAATTCTTTTCTATCAGCGGCGACTCAGCGAGACCTTTCGGCTCTATTCCCGGATGATTCTCTCCCGCCGCAATACCTCGCTGCAGGCGCTGGAGTGGCAACCGAAGAAATGGCTGAAAAACGCCATCACCGCCGGAACCGGCTCCGGCCAGGGATACTTCGCCACCTCGAGCGATCTGGAGCTGAAGACCTTAAGCCTTCGCGCCAGCTACGTGTTCGCCGGCCAGGATTTCCGCCGGGTCAACGTGCCCAGCCTGATGGACTCGGAGGCCGATCGCGGGAACGTGGAGGCCACCTACCAGCCCAACTCCAGCGTGAGCCTCACCGCCGGCCATCGCGAACTGCTGCAGCCTCTCAGCCTGGATAGCCCGCTGGAACGGGCTTCCGTGAACGAACTGGCAGGCAACTTCCACATCTCCAACACTTACTTTGGCGCCGGGCTTTTCACCTCCAGCGTGACCCAGCGCATGACGCAAGGCACTAATCTGTATCTTGGCCACCGCATCGGCGAGCGGGTGGAGATGACCGTCAACTACTTCACCAGCCACACCACGTCCGCCACCGCGCCCGGCGCAACCACTCCCATGCTGAGCGGGACTTTCCGCGAAAAGCTTTCGCCCCGCTTCAGCCTGCTGCAACTCGTCACCCGCTACAACGGCCAGTGGACAGCGGCTTACGGCGGAGAATTTCTCACCAACCGCCTCAATGTGCGGGCTGACTACCAGAATGTCTATCTGCCGTTCCGTCCTGACCGCCCTTTCGAGCAGGCGTTGGCGCTGGACGCTTCGTTGCGCATCGTAGGACCGATCCGGCTCACAGTCGGCTCCAACGTCGCTCCCGACGGCCGCATTCGCTACACCTTCGGGGGAAGCACCTATCTTTATCGCTACCGCGGCCTCTCACCCTGGCACTCCGAATCGCCGGACTCCTACAACTTCCCCAAGTACCTCGTGCAGGGCGTCGTACGCGACGAACAGGGCGCGCCGATCCAGGGTGCTGCGCTGAAGATCAATGGCGAAACCGTGTACACCGACGAAGCCGGGCACTTCATGCTGCGCCTGCGTCGGCGCTCGCCCGTCTCTTTTCAGCTTGCCCCCGACGAATTCTTGATCGCAGGCAAGTTCCAGATAGTGCATGCCCCCGCCACCGTGATTCCCGACACCGAAGACCGCACCGGACAAACCGAAGTGGTCCTGCGCCGCATGAAGCCGTAAACTAAATCCCTCCCTCGGCGCCCTCTGCGGCGGTCCTTGGCGTCCTCGGCGTTTCAAGATTTTGCTGATTCCAGCAAAGAAGAATCTTAAATCGCCGAGACCGCAAAGAACGGCCGCCGAGTTCTCCGAGTAAGCCCGCAGAAAAAGGGGCCGGCTGAATAGCCGGCCCCAGGCATCAGGGAGCAAATCTCCTATCAGCTTCTACTTGGAACGCTTCACTGCCTGGATCTCTCCAAACAGTCCATGGCTCTCGTCATCCGGCCCAGCCGTAAAGAACAACGCGTTGGTGGGACCGGCGGCCGCGCCATTGCCGAACGCAATGGCCCAAAGCCCGTCAATCGCGATGGGAATGTGATGCTTCATGCGCAACGTGCCGTGGAAGTTGCCGCTGTGGTGGCCGTAGGCATGGATGCGGCCATCGCCGAAGTTGCCCACCAGCAAGTCACCGCTGAATTTGCCGAAACCGGCAGGCGCCAGCGCCAACCCCCACGGAGCGTTTAGCCGGCCGCGCGACACCAGCCGATGGGCATGGTCGCCGTCCAGGTCGAAAACATCCACGAAGCCGAAGCCGCGGCCCGCGACGTCGTCTTCCTTCTCGTCATCCTGCTTGGCAAACGTCACGTACAGTTTGCCGTTGATGGTCTGAATCCCGAACGGCGCGTAGCCATCGGGAAGGCGATAGTCGGTGAATTGCTTTACCAGTTGGAACTTGCCGTCATACATTTCCACGTAGCCATCGTGGAAGTTGGTGACGTAGATGAAATTCTTCCCTTGTTTGGTCGTGGCAATGGCCAGTCCTTTATAGATCGCGCCCAGGCCGGAATTGTCCACCGCCAGAATTGCATTGTTGCGGTCGATGGCCGGACTCCAGCCGCTGATGGTGCCGTCTTCGGTGGCGAAAAGGAATGCCGGCACCGCTGAGACTCCATTGCCCGACACTATGAAGTCTGTAGTGTTGTTGAAAACCGTTCCCGTTGGCTTCGATGGCGGAGTGCCGCCCATCGGAGTTGGAATCGTGACCACCAATGCGACCGGCGCGCCGGTGGCGCCGTAGAGCGTGGAAAGTCCTGTGCCGTTATCGGCGATCCAGAACGGCGAAGTGGCGCTGAAAGAAATTCCCCACGGATTGACCAGATTGGGATCGGTGTTGGCTGCTGCTCCGGGGACGTCGGATACCAGGTTGGTGACGCTGTAGTGTTGCGCTGCGGCCGTGCCCGCAAAACCAACAACGGCGAGGACGGCAGTAGCCACAAGGGTCAACTTGAGGCGATTCAGCAGATGCATACATTCCTTCCTGAGAGAGAGAATTTTGGAGGTATTCAGAGCCGAAGAGCAGGGCGGGCGGTCCCTTCCCGGAAGGAGCCGCCATACCCAGCGCTTTGCTTGCAAATTGGATCCCGGGATCCGTCACTTGGAACGGAGGAGTCTGCGGCTTCCTCCATTCACCTTGTCGCAAAGGCTAGAGGATGTCCCAACCTGATTTGTCACCGCGTTTTCACGGTTTTGTCATTTATTTGTTAAAAGAAGGGCGAGGTTCATCGGCGATCGGCCTGTTTTCAGCCGGTATTGCAGGCGGGCTTGGAATTTGTGGAAAACTCAGCGATTGCTGTCGGTCCAGGCGCATACCGCCTTGCGCTGCTCGGAAGTCAGCTTCGCCTGGGGATGAATGAACGCGTACTTGGGATCGGGCATGTCGCCGCGCCCCACCTGCTCGCAGATTTCGTCCAGCTTGTCCGCCCGTTTCTTCGGCGGATAGCTGCCCCATTCGGAGAGATTCATCTGCCGTCGCGCGCCGTGGACGTCGCTGGCTATCACCCAGGATACGGGCGCAACGTGGCTGTACCAAGGCCACACTGTCCGGTTGGAATGGCAATCGCTGCACGACCGCTGGAAGATTTCGCGAATGTCGGGCGGAAGGTTTTCCTTGTCGTAGATGGTATTGCCGGATTGCGTGGTGGGGTTGTCGCGGTCCACGGGGAAGAACTGAATCACCACCACCAGTGCAAGGGCTCCCAGCCCTCCCCACTTAAGCCAGACGTTCATGATGTTGTGTTTGCTGGCAACCACGCAGCCCGGTGATCAGTAGCGGCGCCACTCGCCATTCACTGTCATCCATCATACCGACTGTCATCCATGATGCCCACTGTTCCGACCATCATACCCACTGTCATCCCGAGCGCAGCGCGGCACGCGCCAATCCATCGTCCCCAATCCATATCACTCCGCCGCGCCCGCCGGCCCAACCCTACGCATCATCATAATCTTCCGTCAGCGAAGCCAGAAACGCCGAGAGAGCCGCCGCATCCTCCGCGCTCAGTGACATATTCTGAAACTCCACCGGAGCATTGCGCAGCAGTCCCTGGCGCGCCAACTGCGAGCTGTTGATGTAGAACTGCACCACATCGCCGAAGCGCAATGCGCTTCCATTGTGGAAATAAGGTTGCGAGTCCTCCAGATCGCGCAAGATCGGAGTTTTGAACTGTGCGATGGTGCCGCTCAGTCCCTGGTCCACCGAACAGTCATTGCCAGCAGCGCAAACAATGCTCTTCAGGCTTGCCTGTGGGTTCGGCATGTCAGGATTCAAATACACGTTCCAAAGGCCAAGATCGGCATATCCGGGATGTGCCGCGTCGGCGGCCCGGCGAAAACGCTCGGATGCATTCGGGTGAGCGGCGCTAACCGGCAGGTAGAGATCGTAATTCTGATTTCTTTCCGCCAGCGATGGAATCGCCAGATTTGCAAAAGCTCCCGCGCCATGCACCGAGTCATACTCCTGCTGCGCCACCCCGGTGTTGTGAAAGGAGAAATCCGTGAAGTCCGGCGCCTGGTGGCAGGCGGCGCAGTTTCCCGCGTGTTGCGAGCCGTCGGTTGCGCGTGTAGCGGCCCGCAGAAAAATCTTCATTCCGGCAAATTCGGTTGGCCCGAAGACGAATGGTTGCGCATGATATAGGAACGCTCCATAGGTTCCATCCACCCAGATGGGATTGCTCAGCCCTTCCACAATCCGGCTCAGCCGCTGGTTATACTGCGCCGCAGTTTCCCCCGCGTTGGGCTGCACCGGCAGATGATTGATGCGCAGAAAGATGTCATACGGCGATCCAATGTAGCGGCCAAACTCATCCTGCTGGAAAAGCAGGTCCCCCATGTAGGTGCTGATGCACTTGGCCACCAGGTTCAGAATCTGGTCGTCGGTGGCCGTCTTCACGTCGATGCGGTCGGCAGCGGGAATCAGGAGGTCCGGGGTAATCCTTGAGTCCTTGCCGAGGAACAGCGCGGAGTAAGAAAGCCCGTTGGTGCGGTCCTTCGCCAGTTGATCGGAACCGTCGTCCTGCCGGATGACCAGGGCAACCTGCGCCAGCGCCTGCTGATACTGCTCCGGGCCCCAGCCGAAGTTGCGCCCCGTCATGGTGCCCTTCACCAGATCGGTCGCGGTGTTGAACTCGCCATCGAAATGCAGCAGCGAAGGCCTCGAGTGCGGTTGCAACGAACCCACCATGTGCATGGCGTTGCGCGGCGTAAGAGTAAATCCGTTCATCGCCCGAGGAATGGGGCTGCGGGTGGTGAAATCTGAGTAGGTGCGGTTCCCCGCCCCTGCCACATCCTGAAACTCGGTAACAAAATGGCAGGAGCGGCAGTTGATCGACTGTCCCGCGAATGGGCCGGGCAGGGTGCCGTTCACGGTGTAAACCTGGTCGAGCATCGGATCGCCAACAACCAAGGGCTGATTGACCCCCGTCATGTGAGTAGCGAAGTACTGGGAGAAACGGGTGTCGAGGAACAACCGCTCCCCGATGGAATCCTCAGCCGGCGTGGATTCGGCTTCGGTGTTGAAACTGGGTGCATCACCCGCGCCGCAGCCATTTAGCAACCCAGTCGCAACAAGACCCAGTACCACCGCCCAAACATGCCGGAGTCTCATTATCGGGTACTCCGTCCCCGGTTGGATGAAATGTTAGGGCCGCTCACTCCCAGGCTTTTCAGATAAGTAATCACCTGCCAGCGCGTCGGTTCAGGCAGCGAACTCCACGACGGCATCCCTTTCCGCAGGGCGCCGTTCTTCAGCAGCCAGAAGATTTCGCCGTCGGTGGCCTGCTGCACTTCCACCGTGCGCAGGCTCGGATGTTTTTTGCGGCCCAGGGCGTCTTCGCCGTGGCATTTCGCGCAGTGATCGGCGAACACCCTGCCGCCTGCGGCAATGGCTTCCGCCTGGCTGGCATAGGGATTGGCTCTCGTCCTCTCTGCCTCGGAAACCCGGTTTGTCCACGGCGCCTCGGCGGCGCACAGCATTGCGGTCGAGATTACAACTGCGAAAACAGACCAACGCCAACTCATTTCCCACTCCTGTGGAAACACCCGAATAGCTGTTGCACTTCGTAGGACACCGAGAATCGGTAAATCACTCCCGCGCTGTTGTCGTTCAATCCGAAATTTGGGGAAAAACTCACCGTCGGGCCGCGAGGGATGTCGAACGCCACCGTGGGCCCGGCGTAGTGCGAGGTAGCCTTCAGCCCGAATCCGTCCAGGTCGCCCAGCCCGCCGTACAACTCGGCGCCAACTGCAAAATTCTCCCGGCAAAAGACGCAAGGCCGGCTGCTCGCCGCCAGCGCCAGCGGACGGCTCACGCCCAGCGCGTAGCCGAACTCCCACGGCTCGGATTCATTCAGCGCCTTCTCAGTAATGAAGTTTTCCGAAACATTCCAGCCCCGGAAATTGCTGGAGAGGATGAGCTTCAGTTCCATCTCGCGCTCGGTTTCACCGCGGCCGGCGGCATTGCTCACCCGCATGTCCGCAATGCTGTCGTGCCCCACCACCTCCAGAAGGCTGCGGTCGGCAAGATTGGTGTTCTCGTACTCCACGTACAGCACGGGATTGATGAAATGCTCGCGAAACAGCGGCCGGAAACGGTTCTCCCAGCGGAAGCCGGTGAATACCGTGCTGTCATTCGAGGTGTGCTGCCCTGCAAGGTAAAGCTCCGTGGTCCACCAGGCCTGCGCGCCGTACTCAAGTTCAAGGGTTTCACTGACAAACGGATTGCCGAATTTGGGAGAGCCCTGTACGCCCTTAATCGCGATCTCCAGGTTTCCCGGTTCCTCCATGGCGTGGGAGTAGGTAACAAAGTAAGCAGGCTCCTGCGCGCCGCATTTCGCGGCGAATAAGGCGAGGAGTAAACTGAGAGCGGCCTGACGAATCATGAATCGCTTTCTTATGCAGTTGCGACCGAGTTGCATATACGAAAAAAGCCAATCATTTTGCAACTCAATCGCAACTGGAACGCGGGACCTTGCCTGCCTTTTTAGTTGCAACTGGGTTGCATCAAGGCAGGATGTCCCCATGGTAGAGAACGCCCTTCCGCCGGTCAAGTCAGGCGCGCATTTTGTGTTTCAGGATTGTTGCGACCACCTGCAACGGCGGGCTTCAGGAAGGCGGCGATGTGCGGCAGTGCGCACAATATCCCCCGATTTCCAGGCGGCTCACGGAGATGTGGAACTGGCACTCGCGCTGGATCTGTCCCTTCAAACGCTCGAACAGATCACTCTCGAATTCAGTGATCTTGCCGCAGCGCAGGCAGGCCATGTGGATGTGGTCCCGCTGCGGACGCCGCTCGTAAAAATGTTTCTCCCCCTGCATGTGCATGAGGTCGAGTTCGTCCACCAGTCCATGGCGCTTGAGCAGGCTTAAGGTGCGGTACACGGTGACGCGGTCGATTTGCGGGTCCAGCTTGCGGGCGCGGCGCAGAATCTGGGACGCGTCCAGGTGCTGCTTGGCGGTCTCCACGATTCCCAGAATCGTGCGGCGCTGATGGGTCATGCGCAGGCCGCGCGACATCAGTTCGGCCTGCAGGCGTCCGGGGGTTTCCGTTTGGGGTAGCGGCATGGGCTTTTCAAAAAGTCCAGTTGAAACCGTCTTGCAAGATTATAGCCCACAGATCAATCTGGGTGCCTAGTTCGATCCTTTCATCTTTTCCTTCACACTGTGCGCCAGC
>Ga0335080_10007676_pt1 | contig 11200 bp, 8 predicted proteins | sample Lox_Sample_34_FD_206720 | JGI IMG/M metagenome (GOLD analysis project Ga0335080, IMG submission 206720) | Soil microbial communities from Loxahatchee National Wildlife Refuge, Florida, United States - Lox_Sample_3.4 | ecosystem: Environmental > Terrestrial > Soil > Wetlands | place: USA: Florida...
AGGTTTTGTATTATCGTTTGCAATTTCTTTCAAGATGGTCTGTATTAGTCAAATAATCGTTACCACTCTTTATAGTTCTGCCTTTCATTGCAATTTTACTCGGCCTAATAATTTTGCCCGATATCCTCAGATTAAAATCAGAATTAGCAGTGATCTTGAGGTTTAAGAAATATATTTGTCAATATTTACATTTACACCACGTACTGCTGGCCTGGATTATTGATTCAATTTATGAATTTGCTCTTCAGTCAATCAAAAAAAAGTATTTTCTTTTTTTTATTTTTCTTTATTGCTTGTTATTGTTCCGGGCAGGACAATTACGAGATCCAGGTTTACGGCTCACAAACTGTGGCCAAACACAGTACCATGCTGGAATTACACAGCAATTTTACATTTGACGGAAGTAAAACAGTGGAAAACGGGGTTTTGCCGACGGACAATATGCTCCACGAAACCATTGAAATAACCCACGGATTTACCAATATTTTTGAAATAGGATTTTATTTTTTCAATGCTATTGGCAGTGATAATCGCACTTCATATGTGGGCAGTCACATCCGCCCAAGAATTATGGTTCCGAAGGAATGGAATTGGCCGGTAGGAGTCAGTCTCTCATTGGAAGGAGGGTATCAAAAACCGGAATATGATGAAGATGACTGGACATTGGAGATCCGTCCGATCATTGATAAACAAATGGGTAATTTATATGTATCACTGAATCCAACTTTCGACAAATCATTTCATGGGGCATCACAAAATATCGGATTAGTATTTTCTCCAAACGTCAAAGCTGCATACAATATAACCAAGGTCATTGCATTCGGATTTGAATATTATGGATCGCTGGGGCCGCTGAATGATTTCTTTCCTTATCAAAATCAGCAGCACCAGCTATTTGCCGTGATTGATCTGGACTGGTCACCGGACTGGGAATTTAACTGCGGTTATGGATGGGGGTTAACCCAAAGTACTGACAACGCCATTTTTAAAGTCATACTGGGATACAGGTTTCACCACTGAGTGACGCATATCAGGAAACAAAGAAACTGGCAAATATTACGACCAGATCAATCAAAATTCCAAGGAAGAAAAAAGGAATGGTATACTTAGTAGACATGGCCGCAAGGTTCGTGACAACTACGAGAACAAGTGCCGCCATCGCCGCTGCGATGAGACCAAATACAGCGCCATTTAACATGATAATACCCATTGTCAATGGAAAGACGATCGCTGACATCATAGTTATCGAAGCGCCGACCCAGCCAATATGATTTTCCGCATCCTGGTTGGCACACCATGCAAAGAACAGAATCAGGGCTGATTTCTTTTCAGCAGATTCATGATAGTAATTTGTTTGGGAATGAGAAATTGAGTATGCCATAACGTAGAATTTTAGAATACAAAATTCTTCTGCAAAAAAATGGATATTGATGACTCCTATCAAGATATGAAATGAGGTTAATCAGTCTTCTAATGATTAAATAATAAATCTTTCATTTGGCGATTAAAGGCGATTGATAATTTATTTATGAAAGATAGATGGCCTTGTTTTACATTTTTTAGCCTAACTATTTTGTTGTAGATTTGCAGCCCTCAAATGGCCATTTGTAAGCGGGTAGTGGCGCAGCCCGGTAGCGCACTTGTATGGGGTGCAAGGGGTCGCTGGTTCGAATCCAGTCTACCCGACCAAAAGCAATCGTATCGATTGCTTTTTTATTTTATTTCAATTCAAAGAAAATATATTTAAAAAATTCTTCTTGTAGTGGATCCGCCTCGGGCGGGCCACTTCTTGTATGGGGTGCAGGGGGTCGCTGGTTCCCTTCCTGCCGGCAGGCAGGGAATCCAGTCTACCCGACCAAAAGCAATCAGATCGATTGCTTTTTTATTTTAACTTACTTTCCTATCCTGCAACTCACTCCGGTTTGAAAACTCTGCGCGTAGGTTCCGACATTTACCTGCATGAAGGCTGTAATTCTCTTTTTGGTTAGATGAAAGGTATTCGACAAATAGCACATCGGAAAAATACTTGCACCGACATTCCTGTAATAATTATTTATAGAATTGAGAGGAAATCCATATGAGATTTTATATCCGAATTCTGTACCATGCCTGTTTTTTCCAATGATATCCATATAGAAACCAAGAGTGGCAGTGAACGATTTTCTGAAAACAATATCAGCAGCTGAATCAGGAAGTGTTTTTCGGAAATTGAGGTAGTTCCCGAATTCATTTTGTACCGACATTTCTATTCCGAGTGGTCGCCATTCCCCTTTTTCAAAAGGAATTACCATATTTATTCCCCCGGTAAAACCATAATTTCCAAAAAAAGAGCTCCTTCCTGTTACTCGGAAAACCGTATCAAAATATTGATAGGGAGGATAATAATTTCCATAAACATTCGGACTGTCACTGTATTTGGTCCTGAAATAGTCAGAAATCACATAGCTGCCCAGGGAGATATTTGCTCCATAAAATGCCTGAAAGATCCCGAAATTATGACTGCGATGAAAACGTAACTGGAATGCCAATACGTTGTCATAACCCAGGTCATTTGCAGAGCCGATATTGTATAATGCACTGATATAATTTGCGCTCCTGAGCGAATCTGTTTTCATTGGGATGACTGCATAAGGATTGGCATTGGAATTTGTAGGACTCAGAAAATAAGCATGTCGTTCAGGCACGCAGCCAATAAAACAAATGATAAAGGGGAGGAGTAAGGACAGGCCACTGATTTTTCTCATAGCAAAAAAATGACAAGACTGGGCTGGTCAGTGCTGCTGATGAATTGTTAAAATGCAAAATCATCAAATGATGATAAAACTATTTGCGTTGAAATGTTTCAACACTATATAACTGGCAGGTAATTATTTATAAGAAACAGATCAATATAAAATTTTCATCTTTCATATGCCGGATATACCCCTCCGTTATTCACATTTGTGAAAATAATACTCCCATCAAAGGTTGCAACCCGCTCAAATAATTATTAATTTTACTTATCCATTCAATATTTGGCTTAATCCTTGCGTTATTAGGGCGATTTTTCTCCTCTGTCCAATCTCCTTGTTACTAAACCTTTAGTCTGACAAATTCGTATTCCTTAGAAACCACTTCGCAATCTCTATTGGTAATGAAACAAAAAATCATGAAGAGACTCATTTTATTGGTAATTTTCCTTCCCTCATTGTTATTTGCGCAGCGCTGGCACGTCAATCTTTATGGAGGCATGTCAAACTATTCCGGCGACCTGCAAAGCAAAGCCTTCACCCTGGATCAGTCTTATGCGGCATTTGGCGGCGGAGTACAGTACGATATCACCCGCTATTTCTCCGTTTCAAGTAATATCAGCCTGATGAAAGTCGGAGCATCAGATAAATTCAATAAGCCGGATCTACAGGCGCGTAACCTCAGTTTTCAAACCCAGATATTTGAATGGAATGTCATTGGCGAATACAATTTTATTGATTTGACGAAAAGAAGATTCACACCTTATGTCATGGCAGGCCTGGCTGTGTATCATTTTAACCCCTATGCGTATGACACAGCAGGCAACAAAATTTATCTGCAACCCCTGAGCACCGAAGGTGAAGGGCTTCCCCAGTATCCCGATGAAAAGCCCTACAGTCTTACCCAACTGGCTATCCCGATGGGTGCCGGCGTCAAATTACGCATAAGCGACAACGTGGTAATTGCATACGAAGTCGGTTTCAGAAAATTATTTACAGATTATCTCGATGATGTCAGTAACAAATACGTTGATAGAACGATTTTATTAAATGCCAAAGGACCTACTGCCGTTGAAATGGCTTATAGGGGTGGAGAAGTAAAAGGAGGTGACCCCAACTATCCGCCTGCCGGAACCATACGAGGCGGTTCAAAATATAAGGACTGGTATTATTTCACCGGTATTAAAGTAAGTGTTGCGATCATTAACAGGCATGATCCTTATTATGGCAGGGGCAGAATCGATTGTCCTAAAAAAGTATATTGATCAAACGCCGCCTTAATATAAAAGGCGGCTTTTTCTTTGGCTTATTCCCATCTAATTGAGGATTAATTGCTGAATATTGATTATTCAATATCCACCTCCATTTTTAAAACACTCCATATTCAACAATCAATATTCAATTATCAAGGAATAATCATCCTCAAAGTGGTCCTTCTTACCTTTGCTTCTGAAAAATAAAGGAATGGCTTATAAAAATCAGCAGGAATTTATTCATGAACTGGAAAAAGCAGGAGAGCTGGTCAGAATTAAAACCTATGTCAACCCCAGCCTTGAAATGGCAGAAATCACGGACCGTGTCAGCAAGAGCGGTTACGGTGGCAAAGCCCTTCTGTTCGAAAACTCAGGATATGATTTTCCGGTGTTGATGAATGCCTATGGCAGCCAAAAGCGAATGTGCATGGCCTTGGGAGTGGAGCATCTGGATGATGTGGCAAAAGAAATAGAATCCTTATTTAAATTGTTATCCGCTCCGAAAGAAAGCATCACGGATAAATTAAAATTATTACCCAAACTTGGACAATTTGCAGGATGGATGCCAAAGGTAAAAAACGGGAGAGGGGAGTGCCAGGAAGTCATCATGGCTGTTCCTGACCTAACAAAATTACCCATCATTACCTGTTGGCCGAAAGATGGCGGGCCCTTCATCACACTTCCCGTTATTCATACTAAGGATCCTGAAAGCGGGACAAGGAATGTGGGCATGTACCGGATGCAAATATTTGGTCCGACATTGACAGGCATGCACTGGCACAAGCATAAAGTAAGCGCAAAACATTTTGCCGCTTATAAAAAATTAAACAGGAAAATGCCGGTTGCCGTCGCACTTGGAGGAGATCCGGTATATGCATACAGTGCAACCGCTCCCCTGCCGGAAAATGTAGATGAATATATGCTTGCAGGTTTTCTCAGGAAAAAAAAAGTGGAGTTGGTGAAATGTATTACACAACCTGAAATAGAAGTGCCTGCAGATGCAGATTTCATCATTGAAGGATATGTTGACCCGAATGAAGAATTAATCTGGGAAGGGCCTTTCGGTGATCATACCGGTTATTACTCATTGCCTGACTGGTATCCCAGGTTTCATGTTACGGCTATTACTCACCGTAAGAACCCGATTTATGCTGCCACGATTGTCGGCATTCCGCCCCAGGAAGATGCCTGGCTGGGAAAAGCAACCGAGAGAATTTTTCTTGCGCCTATCAAAATGATGATGATTCCTGAACTGATTGATATGGACATGCCGGTTGAGGGAGTATTTCATAACCTGGTTATTGCCCAAATGCATAAAGAATATGCAGGACAGGGGCAAAAAGTAATGAATGCAATGTGGGGTGCGGGTCAGATGATGTTCAATAAAATCCTTGTCATGACGGATGAAGGAGTGAGGATTCAAAACTATCCGGAACTGGCAAAATATGTTTTTAAAAATCTGGATCCCGGATCAGATATTTATTTTTCACAGGGACCGATGGATGTACTTGACCACAGTTGTAACAAACTTGGTTTTGGAGGAAAAATGTGCATTGATGGAACCCAAAAATTTGAGGAAGAAAGAATTGATGACTTCATTTTTACAGTAAACCAGGCTTCCTGGCCGAATGATAAAGATATCCTGCAAAAATTCCCTGAAATAAAAGCAGTAAACATTTCATTGCCTGCAAAAGATATTCCCTGCCTGATCATTTCACTCAAAAAAAATCGCAGAGATCATGTAAGGGAATTGCACCACGCGTTATGCACTGAAATTCCCGGCATGGAAATGATCAAAATGATATTGTATGTTGAACATACTGTTGATCCTTGCGATTTGACAACTGCACTATGGAGATTTTGCAATAATCTTGATCCGAGACGGGATCATATTTTGTTCCGGCATTCTTCCGGTAAATCCTGCATGGGGTTTGACGGAACCAGGAAAACAAGCAAATTTGATGATTTCGATCGCGACTGGCCCAATATCATTGTAGCAGATGAAAAGACCATTCAATCCGTCGATAATAAATGGGACCAATTGGGACTGGGAGCGTTTATCCCATCTCCTTCCTTAAAATTCAAGGACCAATTGTACGGAATTGAAGCAGTTGCTGAGCAGGAAAAATAAATCCATCCTGATCACCAAGCTGCTTTAAATATTTAATTCCTCAATTCATTAGTTTATGTAACTTGAGAACTCAGTTCACAAAATTTTTACCGCTCTCGATGAACGAATCCACATTACAAATTCATCCGAATGATAATGTTGCTGTTGCTTTGACAGATCTGCGAAAAGGTGAAGAGGTTAAAAATAACGGTAACAGCTATTTACTTGTAAGCGATATACCAGCAAAGCATAAGTTCGCGTTGACAGATATCCCTGAAGAAGGAAATATTATCATGTATGGCGTGCTTGTTGCCAAAGCCTCTCATCTCATTCCACAGGGAGATTTGCTGACCACCCGGAACGTCAGGCATGCAACCGGAAGCTATGGATTGAAAGAGAGAAAAACTAAATGGCATCAGCCTGATATCAGCAACTGGAGGAAAAAAAATTTTATGGGATACCATCGGGCCGACGGATCAGTGGGGGTAGCAAATCATTGGATCGTGATTCCCCTGGTGTTCTGCGAAAACAAAAATGTCGATGTCTTGCGTGAAGCCTTCATGAAAGCCCTAGGATATCAACCCAAGCAATCCTCTTATCAGGACATGGTTCAGCGGCTCGTCGCCAGCTATCAGTCAGGTATGACCGAAAAAGAAATAGCGGTGGCCAATATTTCACCGGGCGAATTGAATGAACAACACCTCCAAAAAATATTCCCGAATATTGATGGCATCAAATTTCTCACCCATACCCTGGGCTGTGGGGGGACGCGGCAGGATGCGAGAGCACTATGCGGCCTGCTGGCCGGCTATATCACACATCCCAATGTGGCAGGAGCTACAGTATTGAGTCTGGGTTGTCAGAATGCACAGGTAAGCTTACTGAAAGAAGAAATTGAAAAGCGTGATTCTCATTTTTCCAAGCCGTTCGTGATTCTCGAACAACAAAGAGTGGGAAATGAGCAGGAATTGTTGAAACAAGCGATTCAACAGACATTTTGCGGGCTCATGATTGCCAATAAAAACAAACGGGAGCCTGCACCATTGAGTAAACTTTGTCTCGGAATGGAATGCGGAGGATCGGATGGCTTTTCAGGAATCTCTGCAAATCCTGCGGTGGGGTATGTGTCGGATTTATTGGTTACGCTTGGCGGATCCGTGATCCTTTCTGAATTCCCTGAACTTTGCGGAGTAGAGCAGGAACTAAGTGATCGTTGCGTCGATGAAACCACAGCCAAACGCTTCCTCGAATTGATGAATACCTACAATGAAAAAGCGATTGCAGCCGGTTCAGGTTTTTATGCTAATCCCTCGCCCGGAAATATCAGGGATGGATTGATCACCGATGCCATTAAATCAGCAGGAGCTGCGAAAAAAGGAGGCAATTCTCCTGTTACTGATGTGCTTGACTACCCGGAAAAAGTAACCAAACCCGGACTGAATTTATTATGCACTCCCGGAAGTGATATAGAATCCACAACTGCTGAAGTAGGAGCCGGGGCCAATATTGTTTTGTTCACTACTGGTCTTGGAACGCCGACAGGCAACCCCGTCGCCCCGGTGCTCAAGTTATCATCGAATAGTGCATTGTATAAAAAAATGAATGACATTATTGATATCGACACCGGATCAATCATCAATGGCACAGAAACCATCGAACAAGCGGGTTCGCGGATACTGGACTACGTTATTAAAGTAGCAAGCGGGGAACAAAAAGCAAAAGCTGATTTATTACAGCACGATGATTTTATTCCCTGGAAAAGAGGAATATCTTTATAATCCCGCAATCGGATTCAGGTGGCGACTAAAGATGCGGGTAGCAGGATATTTAAATGACAAAAAAAGAAAAATGCAATATGATTAAAATGCACTGGCTCATTATATTATTAGCACTTATATCCTGCAATGAAAATAATACGAAAACAACAATCGCTCAAATTCCCGTCGATTCAGTCAGGGGAACTTATGCCCACGATGCAGCATTCCTGAAAAAAAACAACAGGCAGATCATTGAATTGCAGGATGACTCCGGCATGGCAAAGGTCCTTTTATCTGCAGATTATCAGGGAAGGGTCATGACGAGCACAGCTGCAGGAGACAGTGGCAACAGTTTTGGATGGATCAACTATGATTTAATTGCGAGTGGTCAGATAAAGCAACATATCAATCCGGTCGGTGGAGAAGAAAGATTCTGGCTGGGACCGGAAGGAGGGCAATATTCCATTTATTTCAGAAAAGGAGATTCTTTTAATTTAGCCCATTGGTGGGTGCCCCCGGTCATTGACACGGAAACCTATGCTATTGTTGAGTCAAATAAATCGGAGGCCATATTTCTGAAGAATGCAAGCTTTACCAATTATTCCGGGACACATTTTGACCTGGCCATTTCCCGAAAAATTCGTCTTCTTCAAAAAAACGAAATAGAAGAAAAATTAAAAACTAGCATTCCGGCAGCACTCCATTGGGTTGCTTTTGAAAGCGACAACCAGATCAAGAACACGGGCGACAAAGACTGGAAAAAACAATCCGGGCTGCTCTCCATCTGGTTATTGGGCATGATGAACCCTTCTGATCAAACCAAGGTCATCATTCCGTTTTCCCCCCGGCCAGATTCACGATCATATATAACCGATAATTATTTTGGAGCAATCCCTCCAAACCGCCTGCAGGTGAAAGACAGCATTTTATACTTCCGCTGCGATGGTAAATCCAGGGGAAAGATTGGCATTTCACCTGTCATTGCAAAGCCCATCGCGGGTAGTTTTGATTTTTCAAAAAATATTCTTACCGTAATTCTTCCCGAGGTAGATAAAAAAGGAATCTATGTAAATTCCAAATGGGAAATGCAAAAAGAACCATACAAAGGCGATGTGATTAATTCCTATAACGATGGCCCGCAGCAGGACGGATCTCAGTTAGGCCCTTTTTATGAAATCGAATCTTCTTCGGCTGCGAAAGAATTGAAACGCGGTGAGATCCAGGAATACAAACAGACAACCTGTCATTTTCAGGGTAATTACGAAACACTAAGTGAGCTCGCCAAACAGTTGCTGGGTGTTAACCTCGACGAGTTAAAAGCATGGTGAAGAATTGATAAATCAAAGCAAAAATGAAATTATTTAAAACGGCAAAAGGCATATTACTTCAGCACGATAAAAGTGTTTATTTGCTCCATGATGACTGGGATTCCCTGGTCAACAGGAAAAACCTTTTTAGTTATCTGTCAGACCGAACTCGCAGCAGCGAACTCATTGATGACAGCAGTTTTGATTCACTGATCAATACACAACTTCATCCTCCCATTGGAAGCCAGGAAGTATGGGCGGCGGGAGTAACCTACCTGCGCAGCAGGGATGCGAGGATGGAAGAATCAAAGTCCTCCGGAGGAGCTGATTTCTACGACAAAGTCTATGCAGCAGAAAGGCCTGAATTATTTTTCAAGGCGCTTCCGCACCGTGTGGCTGCTCATAACGGTGATGTATATATCCGGAAAGATTCAGCCTGGAATGTGCCGGAACCGGAATTGACGCTTTTTATAAATTCGTCTGGCGAAATACAGGGATACACGATTGGCAATGACATGAGTTCCAGAAGTATTGAGGGAGAAAATCCGCTTTATCTGCCCCAGGCGAAAGTGTATGAAAAAAGCGCGGCGCTGGGTCCCTGCCTTCTTGTAACAAAAGATCCGATTCCGGGCAGTACAAAAATCAGCATACAAATAAAGAGAAGCGGAAAAGAAATGTTTTCCGAGTCGATAGCAATTAGCAGAATGAAAAGACTGCATACGGAGCTTGCAGCATTTCTTTTTCGTGAGTGCCATTTTGAGCCGGGCTGTTTTCTGATGACCGGAACCGGCATGGTGCCTCCGAATGATTTCACCCTGCAACCTGGCGATGATATTGATATTACGATTGAAGGGATCGGAACACTCAGAAATAAAGTGGCGTTTAGCCCAATATAGATTCAAAAGCTGAAGTGTGCGACGCAACGAGGCTAAATAGAATTACAAATGCCGGGCCCAAAACAAAATACTGCGATCAGATGAATCAACCCACATCAAAAGATAAAAGACAAAATACCGGTTATGTCTTCGCATTGGTAGCAATCCTTTTTTTTCTCTGGGCTTTTTTGCATAATACCAATCCAATCCTCATCCCTCATTTAAAAAAAGCTTGCCAGCTGACAGATCTGCAATCAGCATTGATTGATACATCGGTTTATCTTGGCTATTTTACGATTGCTCTTCCGGCAGGGTGGTTCATGCACCACTACGGTTATAAAAAGGGGATCATATTGGGATTATTACTCCTTGGCATCGGTGCTTTAATATTCGTTCCAGCGGCCTCGACCCGCAGCTATATGTTTTTTTTAGCTGGTTTATTCGTTATGGCCAGCGGTGCAACTTTTCTTGAAACAGTGGCGAATCCATACGCAGCAAAATTGGGTGATCCGGCCACTTCAGAACAGAGACTGAATCTTGCACAATCCTTCAATGGGGTAGGAGCAGTTGTAGCTCCTATTTTAGGAGGCAGGTTTATTCTTTCAGGAATTGAACATTCACAGAAGGAATTACATGACATGACACCCGTGCAGCTTAACAATTACCTTCAATCTGAAGCCAATACCATCAAAATCCCTTTTATTATCATTGCATCAGTCGCAGTTTTTGTTGCCGTATTATTTTTCTTTTCCCGACTTCCTGAAATCAAAGAAGAAGATGCCCGCGATGAAAAAAAATCTTTTTCACTCAATATATTCCGGCACAGGCATGTTACATGGGCTGTAATCGCTCAATTTTTTTATGTTGGTGCACAGGTAGGAGTGGGAAGTTTTTTTATACGTTTCTCAAAATACACCATGCAATTACCTGAAAAAAGAGCGGCCTACCTCTGGGGTTATATCGCAATGGCCGGATTTATGTTGGGAAGATTTGCAGGAACTTTTTTAATGAAGTATATCCGCCCGGCCAGGCTTTTGTCATTATATGCTGTTATCAACATTGCGCTGCTCACAATTGCATTAACAGCAACAGGACCAACTGCAGTGTATGCCGTGATGGCTGTTCCTTTTTTTATGTCCATCATGTTCCCAACTATTTTTGCACTTGGC
>Ga0335080_10007677_pt1 | contig 11199 bp, 9 predicted proteins | sample Lox_Sample_34_FD_206720 | JGI IMG/M metagenome (GOLD analysis project Ga0335080, IMG submission 206720) | Soil microbial communities from Loxahatchee National Wildlife Refuge, Florida, United States - Lox_Sample_3.4 | ecosystem: Environmental > Terrestrial > Soil > Wetlands | place: USA: Florida...
CGAGTTGCTCGGCAATAGACAAGACGACTTCATCTCCTGGCCGGAGCCTCACAAAGGCCAGTTCGACCGCCCCGGTAATCACTACGCCTACCATTACCGCCAAACACAGCCACAGCGTATCTTCGACGTTCGTTTCGGCTGGTACATGCCGATCCCACAACGGAATTACGACCGCATTCATAATGGCGAAGATCACTGCCGCGGTGTAGTTGGTCACAGCGCTGATGGCATAAAAAACCAGAAAGAAAGAGGTGATGACCCAGAGAAGATGAAGCTCGGGAATGCTGATAACAAACCGCACCGAGAACAGAAGATACGCTGCCGCGATAGCTGTAACAATCGCTATGACTGCCGCTGACCGCAGTGTGGCTCGCGGGCTTTCCCGAGAAATCAGAAGGGCATAAATTGCGCCTTGAAATGCGAACGGGATGCGAAACGTCATGCAGACGATCATGATGAGCGTAGCGGCGATGGTCATTCGCCCTACCACGGCGGCCCGGCCCGGGTACGGTGCGAGTTCCTCTTTGAGGAATTGTCGCACCCAAGTCAGCGGAGCAAATGACTGGGGCAGGCTTTGAACGACTGTGGCCATCTTCAATTTCCTCGAATCGTGACCACAGCTGACTCGCCGATTCGAAACAGGTCTGGCGTGGGATTCTCGACGCGCACGCGCACCGGGTAGCGCGATGCCAGATGCACCCAATTGAGCGACCGCTCGACCTGTGGGAGTCCCGGGCCCAAACGTCCAATCCGATCAGGGTCCGGGGTGACTCCGAAACCTACGCTGTCCACCACGCCCGAAAAGCGGGCACTGGGCTTCGACAAAACATAGACATCGGCCCGCATACCCGGCTTGATGTGTGAGAGTAGCCCCTCGCGAAAATTGCCGATCGCCCACCATGTCCGCGCGTCAATCAAAGTGAATATCTGCTCGCCGACGTGCGCGTAAGCCCCTTCGGAAATCGTCAGGTTCGTCACTAAAGCATCGAAAGGCGCGTATACGCGGCAGTTGTCGAGGTTGTAGCGGGCGTCCTTCACGGCCGACGAGCGCGCTCCCCGTTGGTTGACTAACGGCTCAAGGGTAGTCACCGCGTTGCGCGCTTGTTCGTGGTGGGCCTTGCTCTCGTCGAGGGCGGCCCCGGAACGCTCGTATAGCGCCAGGGCTGACTTGAGCTGAGCTTGAGAAAGAAGCAGTTGCGATTCAGCTTGCTTCAGAGCTTCAGCCTGGGCGATTTCGGACGTTCGCGCTCGGTCGACTTGGTCCACGGTGACGAACTGTTTCGCAAGCAGCGGCTCCAGCCGATGCAAATTATTGCTGGCGTAGGTCCACTCCGCCTTCGCTCGGCTGACGCCCTGCTCGGCATGAGCTACGTCCGCGCGCGCCTGCTCGATGGCTGCCGACGAGCGACTTACGTCGGCTTGTGCGGTGTGAATGACGGCTTGCGAAACGGAAACGGCGCTTACCTGGGCGGCAATCCTCCGTCGCTCGTCCGCGATTTGCCCTTCAAGCGCCGCCTGATCGGAAATGGCCTTCTCTAGAGCATACTGATAGGGCCGCTCGTCAATTTCGAACAGAAGGTCGCCTTTTTTTACGACCTGGTTGTCATGGACATTCAAGTGGATGATTGGGCCGTTAACTTGCGGTGCAATGCCTATGAAATTCGCGAACACCTCGGCATCGTCGGTTCGTGGAGCGTGGTTGGCATGGTACAGGACCGCCAATCCGAGCAAGAGCGCAGCGAGCACGACACCAATGCTCGCCCAGCGGCTGAGCTGCTTGGTGGTTGTCGTGGTGGAGTCAGTATCCATATCTTTGCGCACCTCGCTGACAGTTGCCGTCAGTAGAAGAAAATGAGCCACAGCGCGAATGTGAAGAATGCGGCCAAGCTCGGATACACCAGAATGGGGAAAGCAATCTGCATGTGCAGGCGCTGCAGCGCCAGTCGGACGAAAGCTGTGAGCACGATCGCCAATACGAGACAAAAGAGCCATGCCGGGAAAAATGAGCCCAGAACGTCGACGGAAGGGGCTCGCGAACAGCTCACGAGCAGCGGAGTAGTAAAAAGGAGCAAGAGTGGACGTCTTGCAGACCAGACATTTCGTGGACCGCTCATGGCCTGGGGCTCCTAACGTCAGGCTGGATTGCATCGCCGCTGCGAAAAGCCAAATCGGCTAATGCGTTGAGGATCTGCGTACGCGCAAGTACGTCGGTGGAGCGAGCCTGTGCGAGTGTTCGCTGGGCTGCCGTCACGTCCAGTAAGTTCCGAAGCCCGTCGTTATAGGATTCGAGGGCAGCATCATATGACCGGCTGGCGGCATCGAGCAAGGCCGTGGCAGCCTGGCGCTGTCGAAGGGCGGTATTCAAATTGGAGTATGCTGTCCAGACTTCGTTCGCAATTTGGTCGCGAGAGACATTGACCTGTGCTTCCGTTGAATGCACGTTTGCTTCCGCCTGCAGCAGTCTGTTTTTGCGCGCGCCCCCGTCAAAAACAGTCCAATTCAAGCTAAAGGCCGCTCCGCCCGTTAGGCCGGCCGTGTGTCCCCAGGGGAATTGCTGCTGCATGGCGTACAACGATTGCGCGGTAGGGCTGGCTGTAACACTGAGGGAGGGATAGTACGCCGCGCGCGCTTCCTTGACTCTGGCATTCCCAGAGCGCACGTCGGCCACTTGCTGCAGGAGATCGGGACGTTGCGTGAGGGCGCGATCGATCACCACGTCAACGCTGTCGTCGATCGATTCGGGAATCGACAGTTCTTTGAGCGGTTGCACGTGAATCGTGGTGGTTGCGAAGGTTCCTAGCGCTGTTGCAAGGTTTCCTGACGCGATCTGTTCGGTCCCGAGCGCCGATTGCAGTTCGTATTCGGCTTGCGCGGTGGCGCTGCGCGCTTCCAGCACGTCCGGGAGAGTCGCCAGTCCATTTTTTAAACGTTCTTCCGCGGACTGCTGCACGGCTTGTGCATTCGCGAGACTCGCGCGTGCCGCATCCTCCTGTCCCAGCGCGTTCAGCAGCTGGTAGTAGGCTTGTTCGACCTGGAAAATGATCTTGCGGTGGGCATCGTTAAACGAAAAGTTTGACGCGAGGACCTCCGCGCTCGCGGCGGAGATGCGACCCGATCGTGCACCGAAATCGAAAACGGTGTAATTGAGATTTAAGGCCACCTGAAAATCCCCGATGGTTTGCCGATAGAAACGATCGACCAGATAGGCCTGGGAGCGAGTGACTCCGGAGAGTGCGGCCGCCGCTAAAGTGGGATAGAGCTCGCTGCGCGCGACACCTAAAGCCGCGGCTTGGGCACGAGCTCGCTCCCAGGCAACGCGTGTTTGAGGATTGTGTGATTCCGCCAAATCGATGAGCTCCGCCAAGGAGTATGTCTTGTCCGGATCTACGCGGAACCTGGCCGCAACAAGAGCCCTCACGTCAACTTCGATTGTCTGTTCCTCGTGCCCATGCCATGGATGGTTGGGTAAAACAGGCGCAGTCTGGGCCAAAATAGTTCTGGTGGACAGCAGGAGAAACGAGATCACGGCACCCATGCGCAAGAAATGGAAAAGCAGTTTCAGGTACTCGTACATTTCGCTTCGGCCTCACAATTCCACCTTGCATCCTTCACTCACAACTGTCCTGCGAGCGGATGGGTCATCTCGTCTGGGCGGACCCATGCATCAAACTGCTCCGCAGTTAGGAAGTCGAGCTTTAATGCAGCCTCACGTAAGCTGAGATCTTCGTGATAGGCGGTTAGTGAGATTTTCGCCGCCTTCTCATATCCAATGTGCGGATTGAGAGCCGTCACCAGCATCAGAGAATTGTCGAGGTGCTCCTTGATGCGTTTTTCATTCGGCTCGATCCCGATGAACTGTCCGGCATGGAACCCAACTGCACCTGCCGTCAGGTGAAGAAGGTGGAAAATGACGAAGGCAACCAGTAGCACCCCACCCCAGCGCATCACGTATCCTGCGAAGGTCGTCTCGAGATTGCGCTTGACCTTATATCCAACTGGTCGCGCAGCCCAACTTATCCGGCTGAGCTGGGCTGCGGCGGTGATGTGAAGAGCCACACATAGGAGCAGCACGATTCGCACGACCCAGAGCAGTTGCCCATAGGCAAGCGCAGGTTCACCCACTTCCCGCAGGAACCGTGAGTAGGCGTTGATCTCGTCGGGACCCGAAAATATCTTGAGGTTGCCCAACATGTGGGCGATCACGAAGCCCACAAGGACGACTCCGGTGACCGCCATTACGACCTTCTTGCCGACCATGGTGTGCCAGAAGGCCATTACGGGATGCGGGGCGGCTAGGCTTCTTCGCGTTGCCATATCGCCAACGGGTTGGACCGAGTTCAAGCTCATATTGTTTGACATCTCTACCGCGTTTTCTTGACGTTTGTTATTCCAACGCGGAATAAGCGGGCGTCCACTGGGTTTTCAGCACTCGCTGGCGCAGTTCGTCTTCAGTGATCTTTTCGGCGAGGCCTTCTTTCTGTGCCTCCATCCCAACCGCAAACGCAATCTCCGCTGCCACTTGCCTGAGTTCTGTCAGGGGAGGAAGCAAGGACGCGGAGGGATCTTTGAGTGCCGGCGAATTTCTGCCGAGGGTCCGGGCGGCTGCCAGCATCATCGGCTCTGTTACCCGACTAGCGCCTGACGCGACCACGCCCAGTCCCATTGCCGGAAAGATGTAAATGTTATTGCATTGCGCTATGGGGATCTTGCGCCCGCTGTAGCTGACGGGAGCGAACGGAGAACCTGACGCCACCAGCGCGCGTCCATCGGTCCAGCGGATCAGATCCTCTGCTTTCGCTTCCGATCTTGAAGTGGGATTCGAGAGTGGGAAAATAATAGGCCGCTCGACCTTCCGGGCCATTTCTCGAACAATTGGTTCCGAAAAGGCGCCGCTCACGGTTGAGAGACCGATGAGGATTGTCGCATCGATCCTTGCAATTACGTCGGCAAGACCGATATGACCGTTGGAGGTCCGAGGCCACGTGGAAACCCGGCTCTCCGGCTGGGCATAAACGTTCTGCTCGGAGGTAAGGTCCTTTCGGCCTGAGTGCAGAAGGCCATCTTTGTCAATGACCCAGAAGCGGCCATGTGCCTCCTCTTCGGATTGCCCTTCTCCTTTCAGCGCTGCACGTAGCCCGTCCGCAACCCCAATACCCGCTGAACCCGCGCCCAACATGACGATCTGTTGCTCCTGCAAGCTCTTTCCACTCACCCGGACAGCACTCAAGATGGCGCCGAGTGTAACCGCCGATGTTCCCTGGATATCGTCGTTAAAGGTCAGCAATTGGTCGCGATAGCGATTGAGGATGGGGCGGGCATGAGGAGTCGCGAAGTCCTCCCACTGCAGGCACGTTGAGGGCATTTCTTTCTTTACCGTTTGCGCGAACTGGTCCACGAAGTCGAAGTAAGCTTGCCCGGTGATTCGCTCATGACGCCATCCGAGGTACTCAGGATCGTTCAGTCTCTCCGTGTTGTTGGTTCCCACATCCAACACGATCGGTAATGTTCGTTCCGGACGAATGCCGCCGATGAGCGTGTACAAGGAAAGCTTGCCGATAGGAATGCCCAGTCCACCTGCGCCCTGGTCACCGATTCCAAGAATGCGCTCGCCGTCGGTGACGACAATTACATCAACGTCCTTGTTCGGGCGATTTCGCAGCAACTGGGGGATCGAATCGCGAAGCGGATAAGAGATGAATACACCACGCGGCCGTCGATAGATGTGGCTGAATTGCTCACATGCCAAGGCAACGGTTGGCGTGTAAACGATCGGCGTCATTTCTTCGATATGGTCGAGAAGAAGCCGGTAGAAGAGGACCTCGTTGGTGTCCTGCAGAGCGCGCAGGTAGATATGCCGCTCCAGATCGTCGTCCTTTCGGTGGTAAGCCTCATAGGCGCGGACGACTTGCTGGTCAAGGGTTTCGACATGCGGCGGAAGAAGCCCGTGCAGTCCAAATGCTGTGCGCTCCTCCGCCGTGAAAGCTGTACCTTTGTTCAGACCCTGCCGATTGAGAAGATCCATGGCGCGAGGAATATCCGACCGATTTATTGGGATGTTGGGTAGTGGGGTGGCCATTTATGAATCGTTTTCCTTTTTTTGTAGCGATTTTTAAATGCCTCCGCTTCATGTCCTGCTGGTGCAGATTAGTTGCCAAACTCCCGACAGATCGGAGTCAACCCAAATTTGCGCACTCGGCTAGAGTTAGTCAGCGAAAAGGCGAAAAACATCGAATGCACTGTGTCGCCGCCTGTCGGATGTGTCCGAATTGCGACGCTATGGCCCGGACTCTCAGGCGGCCCCTTGGCTTAGCCGTGTTGAGGCGGCACAAGAATTTGGCGGCCGCCGGCTCGGGCGGAGAATGGAAGGGGACGTGCAGTTGAAGAAAGCGCAGGCCCAGCCACGATTGACCTGTTTTTGGTACTCGTGATGTACCACATAAGTATATTAATTAGGGCTGAAACGCTGCTGCTGAGCCTGAGCATGCTTTGTTTCGCCGCGAGACTCGCCGTTGTCCAATCGAATGCGGTCGCTCGGCGCTTGCTGCTGGCTTCTGTGATCTACCTTCCCTCGGCGTCGACGCTTCAAGTGCTCGCAACATTTTGAGGTGAGCTCACCCAATGTTGATGGTGTGCACCTTTATATGCTGGACGTTGGAATGCAAATAGGGTGTTTCAAGGCAAATGAGAATGCGCTGAACGGAGTTAATCTGAACTTGCGCCGATGACTCGATATCCACTATGTTCCTGTAAGGATCGGCAGATTCCATTCTTCTTCATTCGGCCGATTAGCGTAGTGCGTTTCAAGCCAAGCCTGGCGGCTGCACCACTCGGTCCACCAATCACCCAGCCACTCATCTCTAAGGCTTGCAAAATTAATGCACGTTCTGAGTCCCTGAGCGTGGTTCGTACCGGTAACGAGATAATCGGCTCCCTCCGCGCTGGTGACAGCGGGTTCGGAAGCACCCCGTCATCCGACAGAATTACGGCCCGTTCGATCACGTTCTGAAGCTCACGAATATTTCCGGGCCACGGATAGGACTTGAACGCGTCCATGGTTTCCTCTGAAATGTGCTCTATTTTCTTCCCCATCCGGCGGGAAAAAACTTCCACGAAATGCTGGACCAGCAGCCCAATATCCTGACGGCGGTCCCGCAAAGGCGGCAGCAGAACCGGAAACACGTTGAGACGATAATAGAGATCGCTGCGAAATTCGTTCCGCTTTACCATCTCCGCGAGGTCACGGTGAGTGGCGGCAACCAGGCGAACGTCGACATGATGGGTCCGGCCGCTACCCAGGCGCTCGAATTCCTGTTCCTGCAGGACCCGAAGCAATTTAGGTTGCAAGGGCAAGGGAATATCCCCGACTTCATCCAGAAATAGGGTTCCCTTGTCGGCCAATTCGAAGCGCCCGACTTTTTGTGCAATGGCTCCGGTAAAGGCTCCTCGCTCATGGCCAAAGAGCTCACTTTCGAGCAGATCGAAGGGTATGGCGGCGCAATTCAGTTTGAGATAAGGGCGTCCGCACCGCGGGCTGACATTATGAATCGCTTGCGCAATCAACTCCTTCCCGGTGCCGGTTTCTCCTTGAATTAATACGGTGGACGCTGTCGGCGCGACACGTTCTACCTGTTGAAGCACAGCTTCGAGGGCCGGGCTGCGACCCACGATCTGCTGAAATTGGGGCCCCCGATCGTCGTGGGCCCGAAGACTACTAGTTTCGAAGCCTCCCACAACTTTCCTCCCAGAGACCTGTTACGCCAGGTCGTTGGTTCCACTAGCGGCCTCCAAGGCCGATCGAACGCGGTCAAGCAGAACGCCAGCGTCAAATGGCTTGGCCAAAAAACCCACTGCCCCGGCTCGCATTGCTTGAAGGCGCATTTTTTCGTCTCCGTGCGCTGTGATGAAGATGATCGGAGTCGCAGATCCGTCAGCTTTGAGCTTCGCTTGAAGATCCAGGCCGGACATGCCCGGCATACGGATATCTGCGATAAGGCACCCAATCTCAGGAACTTGGCCGGACTTCAGGAAATCCTCGGCCGATGGGAATGAGGCCACGGCAAAACCCGAGGTTTTCAGCAGCCGTTGCAACGCGATCCGAACCAGTTCGTCGTCATCGACAACTGCAATTAATTTTGTGTTTATTCCAGTCATCATGGCAATTGCAAATATATTCTATTGCCTGCCCGAGGAACACAATTGTCAGTTCGTATAGGCAGCCTATATATGGATATAGGATATGGCCAAAGACTGGGGACCCTCGGGAGAGCCCCGATTGGTCGGATTCAAGAGGGGTTGGCGGCGGGAAGTTTCAGCTTCTCGGCCATTCTGCCCAATTCAGCCGGTGAACCCGCCTTCATTTTATGCATTACGTGTCCGCGATGGACTGCAGCGGTGATCTCGCTCGTCCCGAGTTTCGCGGCGATCTGCTTGGTCTGCATGCCGGTAACCAGCAATCCCATCACTTCGCGCTCGCGTGCCGTTAGGCTTCTATACCTTCCCTGCAACACGGCAATCTCATTCTGCTGTTGCCGTGCTACCTGGTCGCGTTGAAGCGCTTGCGCAATGGCATCCAGAAGGTCCTGATCCCGGAATGGCTTTGTGAGAAACTCCACGGCACCTGATTTCATGGCCTTCACGGTCATAGGAATGTCACCGTGGGCCGTTATGAAAATGATAGGGATATTAGTGCCTGCCTCAATTAGGCTGCGCTGGACCTCGAGTCCGCTTATTCCAGGAAGGCGCATATCTAAAACGAGACAACTCGGGCCCTTGGGCATCTCTTGCTTCAGAAATTCCTGCGCGGTCGCGAACAACTCTGTGTGCAGACCGACTGTTTTCAACAGGCGCCGCATCGCTGCACGGATATCCGGGTCATCGTCAATAATGAATATTGTTGGCTCCGTTGGGGAACTCATGCGCGCCCTGGTACTTGCTGCGGAAGAGTAAATCGAAATGTAGCGCCGCGTCCAGAATTGGCCTCGGCCCAGAGACGGCCACCGTGTGATTCGATGATGGACCGGCTGAGTGCCAATCCCATTCCGGTGCCTTGCGACTTGGTGGTGAAAAATGCGTCGAAGATCTTATCCGCTTTCTCCGGAGGGAGCCCTATCCCGGTGTCGGTGACCGAAATCAAGATTTGATCCTCGCCCGGCTGCTGCGACGTAATGCGAAGTTCGCCAGGGGCGTCCCGCATCGCCTCAATACCGTTCAGCATCAGATTCATTACCACTTGCTGCATTTGCACGTGATCGCCCATAACTCTTGGAAGATTTTCTGCAAGCTCCATGTGGACAGAAACGAGATGTTGCCTTGCCTCGTTCTGTAGCAGTCCAACGATGTCGCGAATGACTTCATTTACGTCAATTTCTTCGCGCAGCGGCGCATTCTTGGCAAACAGTGAGCGGACTCGGTCGATGATTTCCGCCGCGCGCATCGCGCAACCTGCCATCCCAGAGGCAGCATCGTGGGCCTCTGGAATATCGGGCTCGTTGCGTTCCAGCGATCGTAAGCACGCCTCGGCGTTGGTGACAGCCGCGGCAATCGGCTGCTTGATCTCGTGAGCAAGCGAGGCCGCCAATTCTCCCATCATGCTTACACGATTCAGACGCGCGAGATCTGCCTCTAGCTGGCGCAACCTCTCGCGCTCTTCCTCGGCACTCTTACGTTCCGTCACATCAACATGCGTGCCGACCATTTCAACGCAGTCTCCGCTGGTGCTGAAAACCGGATGGCCCAACGTTTGGATGTGTCTAACTGCTCCGTCGGGCCGAACGATTCTGTATTCGACGGCGTAGTCTCTTCCTTCGTTCACCGCGGTCGAGATAACTTCGCCCAATCTGGCGCGATCTTCTGAGTGGATTCCTTTCCAAAGTTCTGTGATGCTCGGTAATCCCTTTTGCGGATCTAATCCAGTAATTCGGTATACTCCCTCCGAGCAGTATGCCATCTTGTCTGCCTTGAGATCCCAAGCCCAACTGGCCGTGTGGCTTAGTCTCTGTGCCTCTGCCAAATAGGCTTCGCTGCGCCGCAGGGCTTCCTCGGCGCGTTTGCGGTCAGTGATGTCCTGAACCGTACCGAACATTTGGCGTGGCCGGCCTGACGCGTCTCTCTTCACATCACCTTGATTGTGAACGATGCGCACCTCGCCGCCGGAACGGACTACCCGGTGTTCCACGTCGTAGCGGACCCCGCCGTGGATAGCCTCCTCCACGGCCCGCGCCACAATCTCTCGATCTTCGGGGTGGATCAATTCCCGTTGTGTGGCTAGGTCCATAGCGCGCTCCTGCGGACGCAGTCCACAGATGCGATAGGTCTCGTCGGACCAGGTCAAGCGATCTGTCTCGAGGTCGTGTGCCCAGTAGCCGACGTGCGCGATACTCTGAGCTTCTTCCAGTCTGGCTTTACTCTCTTGCAGGTCGCGGGACATCAAGAGGCTCGTCAGACTTTCCGTGAGCCCCTTCCCAATCGCTTCGAATAGCATCTGCTCTGATTGCGTCCAGATGCGCGGGTGAGTGCATTGGTCCAGGCCGAACATATATGGCCTATCCACTTTGGGATAGACAGCCATTATGATTTGCGACTGGACGCTAAAGTGCTCTGCGATTCCAGGCGGCACTGGAACTTCCGATCCAGCACGAAACCGGACAGCGCCTTTGGAAGCCCTTATGAGTCCGTGGACACGCGCGACTTCCGGATCCAGTTGAAAATCGAAGCCCTTAACAAAAGCGCCGGGGAACTCCGGACGCGTTTGCTCCATTACCGTTCGCCAGGTTGAGCTCTCCGGATCACAGGGATAAACTAGCCAGGCCCGATCGCATGCGAAAATCGCTAGCACCGCATCAAGCACATCGCTCATCATCTGCTCGAGGTCATTGGTGCTTTGAACAGTCCGGTTGATCCGGTCCATGCTTTCCAAGAACCATAGATGGGCCTGTCGTTCCTTCTCAGCGCGCTTGCGTTCCGTCACATCAACGTGAGTACCGACAAGTTCAACGTAGTCTCCGCTGGCGCTGAAAACCGGATGCGCTAAGGAAAGGATGTTTCGAACCGTTCCGTCTCGTAGCACGATTCTGAACTCGTTGGTGTAACCTGTTCCGGCCCGCAGCGCCCTCTCGCCATGTTCGAGCGCCCTGTCACGATCCTCTGGATGGATCCGTTGCCGCAGCATTTCCGAGGTCGGAAGGCCCTTCGTTGGATCGA
>Ga0335080_10007679_pt1 | contig 11199 bp, 9 predicted proteins | sample Lox_Sample_34_FD_206720 | JGI IMG/M metagenome (GOLD analysis project Ga0335080, IMG submission 206720) | Soil microbial communities from Loxahatchee National Wildlife Refuge, Florida, United States - Lox_Sample_3.4 | ecosystem: Environmental > Terrestrial > Soil > Wetlands | place: USA: Florida...
CTGCTGGAGATCTTCGGCGAGCATCAACTCGATCGGCTCTCCATTGGCCTGCTGCTACTTTTGTCTCTTGGACTGCTGTCCGCCTATGGTCTGCATGCGAGTCGCGTCGCCGCACCGCTTTTGAAGCTCGCCTTGTTCAAGATACGAACGTTTCGCGTCGGAGTGGCGGGCGGTTTCGTCACCCGAATCGGTATCGGCGGCTTGCCGTTCTTGCTGCCTCTGCTCTATCAACTCGGGCTCGGTCTGCCGGCCTGGCAGTCCGGCTTGCTCATGATGCCGGCAGCCGTAGCAGCAATGGGAATGAAGCTCATCGCGCCCGGCCTGCTTGCGCGTTTCGGATACCGCCGCATTCTGGTGATCAATACGGTGATGATCGGGGTCACGATCAGCCTGTTCGCGCTGGTCGGCGACGGCACCCCGATCTGGTGCATTGTCGCTCTCGGGCTGGCGCAGGGTTTCTTCAACTCGCTGCAGTTCTCCAGCGTGAATTCGATGGCGTATGCCGACATCGAAGCGGGCGACTCCAGCATGGCCAGCACCATGGCCAGCTCGATGCAGCAACTATCCATGAGCTTCGGACTGGCGTGCGCCTCGCTCATCACGGGATGGTACCTGGACGGCCTGCCGCAAACGGATCGCGTTGCCTTGATACACGCGTTGCATGCAGCTTTCGTCACGCTTGCGGGAGTGACGATACTGTCCTCGCTGTCGTTCTGGACACTGCGTCCCCATGACGGGGAAAGCGTGAGCAAGGGGAGGCGGTCCGCCACCCCCGACGTAGTTCGGGAGGAGGCCGTGAACTGAACGCAGGATTGGTCTAGTCCGATTTGGCCCGTATCGCGGGGCACGAGGACGCCTCAGGGCGCCAGCCCCAGCTGCCAAAGAATGAACGTATAGGTGAATGCGATCTCCCGTAGATAGTCGTAACGTCCCGAAGCGCCGCCATGGCCTGCCCCCATGTTGATTTTCAGCAGGACTGGATTCTGGTCGCTCTTCGTAGCACGAAGCTTCGCGACGTATTTCGCAGGCTCCCAATACATGACCTGGCTATCGTTGAGCGATGTCTCTACCAGCATCGCGGGGTAGGCTTTCGGTTCGATGTTGTCGTAGGGTGAATAGGACAGTATGTACTCGAAGAACTCTCGCTCCTGTGGGTTGCCCCACTCCTCGTATTCGCCCGTGGTGAGCGGCAGACTAGCGTCCAGCATCGTGTTGATGACGTCTACGAACGGAACCTCGGCGATCACTGCTTTGAACAAATCAGGGCGCAGGTTGACGACAGCGCCCATCAACAGTCCGCCAGCGCTCCCGCCCTCGATCGCGAGGCGATCCGGTGCCGTATAGCCGGCCGTTATCAATCGCTCGGCGACGGTGACAAAATCGGTGAAGGTATTCCGCTTGTTCAGCATGCGCCCCTGATCGTGCCAGCGCTTTCCCATCTCCCCGCCCCCGCGAACGTGGCCAATCGCGAAGATCACGCCCCGATCGAGCAGCGATAGCCGCGTCGAGCTGAAATGCACGTCCGATGCAAAGCCATATGCGCCGTAACCCGTGAGCAGCAGCGACTGTGGACCGATCCTGCGAAGATCCTTCCGGTACACCATCGAGATTGGCAGTTGCGTGCCGTCCTCGGCGGCGGCGTACACGAGCTCCGAGTAGTAGCGCGCAGGATCGTAGCCGCCGAGCACCTCCTCCTGCTTGAGCAGCTTACGGCTCCGCGTCTTCATGTCGTAGTCGAACACTGAATCGGGAGTTACCAGCGATTCGTAGCCAAAACGAAAGGTGTCGGTATCGAACTCTGCGTTGCCGGTGCCAAAGACGGAGTAAGCAGGCTCCGGGAATTCAATCGGGTCGGATTTCCCGGTTTCTATATTCACGACGCGCAGGCGCGGGAAGCCGCCTTCGCGCTCGTAAACTACCGTGTGACGCGCGAATAAATCGACGTCCTCCAACATCACGTCGTCGCGATGAGGGATCACCTCGGTCCAGTTCTGCGGGCGCGGGTCGCTCACCGGCGCGGTGACGAGGCGGAAGTTGCGGCCTCGATCATTGGTGACGATGTAGAACAGATCCCCGCGATGATCTACGTCGTACTCGTGCTCTGGAATCCGCTCGGCGATCAAGCGCGGTGCAAGCTCGGGCTGATCCGCCGGGATGCAGTGCACCTCGGATGTGGTTGCACTATGCGAGCCAAGAAAGATCCAGCTGCGGCTGCGCGTGCGCTGCACGCCGATGCTGAAACGGACGTCGGCTTCCTCGAACACGAGCTCATCGCGATTGCTGCTCAGCGAGTGGCGATACAACCGCCAGGCGCGCTTTGCGTCGTCTTCCTGGACATAAAACAGATTCGTGCTGTCGTTCGCCCAGGCGACCGAACGCGTTTTCTCGATACGCTCAGGCAGCAGGACGCCGCTACGCAGGTCCTTTACGTGCAGCGTGAATTCACGGAAGCCGGTAGTGTCGGTCGAATAGGCCAGCAGGTTGGCATCGGGGCTGACCGTGAACGCACCCAGGGAGAAGAATTCATGCCCTTCGGCCAGTGCATTCATGTCGAGGATGATTTCTTCGGGTGAGCCGTCGACTCGGCGGCGCCGGCAATAAATGGGGTAATCCTTGCCGGCCTCGGTACGACTGTAGTACTCGAAGTCACCATAACGATAGGGAACGCCCATATCCGTTTCTTTGATGCGGGCAAGCATCTCCTGATAGAGCGATTCCTGAAAGGCCTCCGTCGATTGCATTACCGCCCGCGTGTAGGCGTTCTCGGCCTCCAGGTACGCGCGCACCCGTGGATCCTCTTTATTGCGAAGCCAGCCGTAGTCGTCGGTGAGCGTGTAGCCGTGGACCGTGGTCGTGCGAGGGGCACGCAGGGCCAGCGGGGCTTCTATGGATTCGGAACCAGGTGCGGGAGAAAACATGGTTTGCGCTACGGAACCGCCAGGCGAATGGATACGTGTCCCGAAGAGGTGGGGCTCGCGTGCTCCTTTTCAATACCGGGTTCAAGGCGGCCGACGTACAATAGGGCTCACGCATCTCTACCTTCGCCCCTGAATCGTATGAAAAAAACAGGTTACGAGTCCGATATCACGAAATTCATGCGTGAATTTCTGGACCGACATCCAGCGGTCATCGAAAAGCAAAAGCACGCACGGGCTACCTGGTGGGACAAACCTGAGGCGCTTGAGGACCTCAAGCGCGACGAAGAGTCAAAGGTACCGCTGGAGGGGTACGCGTACTACAGCAACCCCTGATATTGGCCTGGGGGCGCTTATCACCAAAGTGATAACACCCTGTCCCGACGTGGAATTCCCCTTACTCGCATCACTTGAGACTATATGCACCGGAAGCCCGCCTCTTCCCGGCGTCGTAGCAATAGAGACAGCGATGACCGCAACTGACATGCATACCCCGGCAGGCGGCGGTGGTACCTCAAACAGGAGAAATTCATGCGTGCATTGATTTCAGCCCTAGTAGTTGCCGGCGTGGTTGGCTTCGCGCTCCCGGCCGTTGCGGACGACGCGGTAACTGCGCCTAACAAGCCCAAGACCGCTGGCCGCGCCATCGACGAGGGTACGGTAACCGCTCCTAACAAGCCCAAGACCGCTGGCCGTGCGATCGACGACGGCACAGTGACCGCCCCCAACAAGGCCAAGAGCGCCGGCCGTGCAATCGACGACGGCACGGTAAAGGCTCCCAACAAGGCCAAGAGCGCTGGGCGCGCGATCGACGACGGCACCGTGAAGGCCAACAAGCCGAAACAGTACGGCCGTTCAATCACAGCCGAGAAGCAGGACCCGACCGTCAAGTCGAAGCCCAAGAAGCACACCGAGCCGGGGCGCGCAGCTGACAATTCGGGCACCGTGAAGTCCGGTCCGAAAGACCAGCCGGGCCGCGCCGCCGACAAGTAATAGCTGCGTCGGGCAAGCTGCACAAGAGAGGCGATCCCAGGATCGGCTCTCCGCGAAATCAAGAGAAGGCAGGTTTACCTGCCTTCTCTTTTTTTGTTTGCTATTTGCGCAGAAGGCCCAGGCGTCGCGCCTCTTTGACTGCCTGCGTGCGGTTGCGAGCTTTGAGCCGCTTGAAGAGCTCTTTCAGGTGCTGTTTGATCGTTCCTTCCGCGACCTGGAGCGTATCGGCAATTCGTTTGTTGGGCATCCCCTCCGCAAGAAGCGGGAGAATCTGCAGCTGCCGTGCGGTCAATAGCGCCGCCTCATCGCCTGTCGTGACCTGCGATTCAGGAATGAACAACGCATCCGGAAGGTATACCTCACCGCGCAAAACGCGCCGCAGCGCATCCATGAGCTGCTCGCTGCTGGCAAGTTTGGGAATGTAGCCCCGGGCGCCGCCGTCGAGCAGCGCACGAATGGTGCGCGGGTCGTTGAGGCCGGATACGATCACGATCGGCACCTTTGGATAGCGCCGGTGAATCGTGAAAAATCCGTCCAGCTCGCTGGTTCCGGGCATCTGCAGATCAAGCACCACGAGGTCGACCGGTCCCTCCAGAGCGAGCTTGTCCAATGCGCCCTGAATGTTGCTGGCCTCGAGCACCACGACTTGCGTATCCAGGAGCTTGAGGAAAAAGCGCACTCCCTCCCTGAACATCGGGTGGTCGTCGGCATGCAGGATCTTCATCTTGGTCCCAAGTTCAGCCGCGGGAGACCCTGCAATCGGGCGCGCGCTTTTGTCACTTTCTTGTCGTACCCAACGCACCCGGCAAGGTAAACCCGAACTGGTTGCCGCCCCGTGCCGGCGCTTCTACCCAGACGGCACCGCCTAGTTTCGAGACGATGCGCTGCACGGTGGTCAGGCCGAGGCCATGTCCCGTCGCGCGTTCCTGATGCAGACGAGTGAACGGAAGAAACACACGTCGGCGCTCCTCCTCCGAAAGCGGATCGCCGTTGTCGCTCACCCAGAAACGCACCTGCGCGCCATCCATCGCCCCGCCCAGCTCGAGGCGCGGCGGCGAGCCTCCGTATTTGAAAGCATTGCTCAAGAGGTTCATCCATACCTCCCCGACCCATGGGCCATAACCCAACGCGCGGGGCCAGGAATGCGGCAGTTGCACGCTGGCATTGGTGCGTGCCTGCAAATCGCTGAGCTGAGTCAGTGCTTGACCCACCAGACGACCCATGTCTAGGGGCTGCGCCTCCACACTCTGCTGCGCAACCGTCGACAATAGCAATAGAGCATCGACCACCTCTCCTGTCATCGCCAGCGCATCCCTGGCTTGCCGCACCAGATGGCGCTGCTCATCCGAGAGGTTATCGGCCTTGAACTTGTAAAGAATCTCGAGGAAGCGGTTGGCCGCCGCCAGTGGGGTCTTGAGGCTGTGCGCGATGGTATGACCGTAAGCCTCCAGCTCGGCATTCTTCAGCGCCAGATCCTCGCTTTTCGAAACCAGCTCTTTTTGAAGCCGATGCAGCTGGAGATGATTCTGGATACGCGCCAGCAGCTCCTCGCGCTGAATCGGCTTGGTGATGTAGTCCACGGCGCCTAGGAGGAAGCCCTGGACCTTGTGTGCGGTGTCGTCTACTGCGGTCATGAAGATGACAGGAACATTCGCTGTGCGGAGGTCGCTTTTGAGCCTGCGGCACACCTCGAAGCCGTCCATCTCCGGCATCCGCACGTCGAGCAACACGAGATCCGGCGTTGCGAGATGCGCCTTCTCAAGCGCTTGCGCGCCGCTGCGGGTCAGCATCAGGTCGAAGCCGTGCTCCGCGAGAAAGTCCGAGATCAAGCGCAGGTTTTGGGGTTTGTCGTCGACGATCAGCAGGGTGGTGCCGTTCGGCTCACTCGGTGACGGCATCGCGATGCGCCCCCAGATACTTCTCCAGCAGCACAATCAACTGCTCTTCGTCGAGACGGCGCGCCAGGCCGTAAACGCGATTGGCGAAGGGACGCAGCGCATCCTCCTGCTCCAGCTCGAGCGCGATCTGCTCGACGCGCACGAGCTTGCCCAGGCGCGCAAGCTCGAGCAGCGTTGCGAGCACATCTTTTGGCGGAGCGACCAGTCGAGTTGGCTGCTCCACCTCGCCCGCGGCCGAAACATCCGCCCGCGCGTAGCGCCATTGCAAATGCAAGCTGCGCTCGATCGCATCGATCAGGTCGCTGGTCTGGAACGGTTTGCGCAGGCATGCGGAGAAGGTGGCGGGATCCGCTTCGGCATGCTCCAGGTCGGCGGTGCTCGCGGAGGCAGCCATCAGAGGGACGGTCTCGAGGCCGGGGGTGGAGCGGATGAGGCGCGACGCCTCGAACCCGCTCGTCCCGGGCATACGCAGGTCCATCATGATGAGATCGGGATGTCGTTCGCGAGCAGCCGCTACCGCCTCGCGACCGCTCCCAGCCAGTACCACATCGAAGCCTAGCGATTCGAGCATGCGACGCAACAGCTGCCGATTCTCGTCCTGATCGTCGGCGACCAGAATGGTTCGACGCTCGCCCTCGTAGCCGATGATGTGCGCGCGCGCGGGAACGGCCACTTCCTGCACTTCGACTACAGGGAGGACCACGCTGAAGCAGAATCTGCTGCCGGAGCCCGGCTGGCTGTCCACTTCGATGACCCCGCCCATCCGGTGCGCGAGCTCCTGGCTGATCGCCAACCCCAGGCCCACTCCGGCCTCGCGTTTGCGTCCCTGCTCGGTCTGCTCGAACGGGGCGAAGATGCGAGCCTTGTCTTCCGGCGCGATTCCCATGCCGGTGTCCTCGACGCTCACACGCAGTTCGATCTTGCCTTCGCCCAGGGAGATCGCCTGCACACTGAGGATGACCCGTCCGGAATCGGTAAATTTGATGGCGTTGCCCAGCAGGTTGAGCAGAATCTGCCGGATACGCTTGTCGTCCGCACGCACCAAAGGGGGAAGATCGATGGGCGCGTCCAGAACGAAGATGAGGCCTTTCCTCTGCGCGTCCACACGGACCATCGCCGCGATTTCCTCCAACAGTGCCGGCAGCTGCACCGTGGTCGGAGTCAGATCGAGATGGCCGGAGCGGATGCGTGACAGATCGAGCAGATCGTTGATGACCGACAGCAGATGCCGGCCGCTACCCGCGATCGTGCTTAACGCATCCTGGCGGGCAGGTTCGGTCAAGGCACCCTCGCGGATGAGATCGGCATAGCCGAGAATGGCGTGCAACGGCGTACGCAACTCATGGCTCATGCTGGCTAGGAATTGGTCCTTGGCGCGGTTGGCCGCCTCGGCTTCGGCACGCGCCGCAACCAGAGCCTTGCGCTGCTTGTTCAGTACGGTGATCCACAGCACCGCGGCCAGCAGGATCGCCGAGAAAACTGCCAGGGACGTCCAGATCGCCCTGTAGTCGACCTTGCTCTCGTATCGGACGGACAGCCACTTCTGTGAGATCTCGCGCTCTTCCTCGTGGGTAATATTGCTGAGCACTTTGTCGAGGATGCTCACCAGCTCCGGCCAATCTTTGCGCGCCGCGATCGAGAAGCCTTTCGGCTGCAGCACCTTCTCCAACGGCGTTGCAATCTTGAGATTGCTGATCTGGTGGTACCGGATGTTGTACACGATCGGGAAGATGTCATCGACCAGGCCGTCGGCCTTGCCGGTCGAGACCGCCACCAGGCCGTCGAGCAGATCAGCGTATGCCGTCACGTTCGAGTTGGGATAGGCTCGAGAGATCAACTGCTGGGAGGAATGGCCCACCACCACGCCGACCCGCTCGAGCGACAAGTCACGCAACCCCGTCAGGAAAGGGAAATCGTCGCGCGTGACGATTACGTTCACGTAATGCAGGTACGGTTTTGTGAACAGGAGATATTCCTCACGCTCGGCGGTGGGTGCGACGGCCAGGACTACGTCCACCTCCCGTTTCCGCAGCTTGTTCTCGACCGCAGTGAAGTCGGCCATCTGCTGGACCTGGAAGCGCACGCCGAGCCGCCGCTTGAGGATGTCCATGTAGTCCGCGACCACGCCGGCAAAGTGTCCTCTACTGTCCTGGAACTCGTAGGGGGCATAGTTGATTTCAGCCCCCACACGGATCAGCGGGTGCGTCGCCAGCCAGGCTCTCTCGGCAGGCGTGAATTCGAGACTAGCGGCAGGGGACCCCTGCCCGCGCGTTTCCTGGCCATCGGTCTCCTGCGCGCTGGCGAACAGCGGTACGCACGCGAACGCCATCATGCATACCGCCGCCGACAGTGCGGCCCGGTAGTGCCTGGGGGTCAGAGAGCGCATTACATCCAAGCCTATGCTGATATGGGTAGGTGAGCCGGTTAACGCCGGCTGGTAGGTTAGTTTAATCGTTTGTCCGGCCCGTGCGTGAGGTCTCATCACCGAGCTCATTCAGCGCAGCGCGACACCACGATGCGAGGCGACAGCCGGCTTTGCGGCGTAGACTGGCACTTTGCTTCGCGTTCGAGGAACGTCGCATGACAACTTATCTCCGTGCTGCGCTGATCGCGGCCTTCCTGCCAATTGCCGGCGCAGCGTGGACCGCTGATCAGATCGTGCCGATCGAGCAGGAGCCTCAACATCGGGTCAGGTTCCAGAATCGCCATGTCCGCTTTTTCGACGTGCTGCTTCCGCCCGGATACAACGGTATCTACCACACCCACATCTACGACGGGGTATTCGTCAACATCGAGACTGCACCGACTCGCGCACAGGACCTTGGTGCCGACGCGGTGGACCGGCCACCACGCACGGTCGGTGAGGTGTATTTCATCGACTACGGCACGAAACCCAAGGTGCACCGCGTGGCCAACATCGGCGATACGCCCTACCGGGTGACCGACACCGAGATCCAGCACGGTTGCGGAGGCTTCGCGCCGGTGCAGGACGGCAACGGCCAGTCTCTGATTCTGGAGAACGAGCGCGTGCGTGTAACGCGTCTGAAGGTGGCTCCTGGTGAGACAATTGCCTTGCATCCGCCCTGCGGCATGCTGGTAGCCGTGACCGGCGGAACACTAAAATTCCACGCGGCTGGCGGCGAGGAGTTGGTGACGATCGGCCCGGCAGGATTCAAGTGGCGCGATAGTGCCGCTCCGATCGAATTCGTCAACGTCGGAGATGCACCATTCCACGCCGTCGATGTCGTCGTCAAATAGGGTGGCGGAGGGCGACGACGAGGCCTCCCAACACCGGATGAGGCCGATTCCCGGCTGGTTTCCAACCGCGAATTGAACAGGACCGGATACCGTCATGCGCTTGTCCGTCCTCGATCAATCCCCGATCCTCAGCGGCCACACGCCGGCGCAGTCGATTCACGCCACGCTGGCGCTGGCCCGCGCCGCGGACCGCCTTGGCTACCATCGCTACTGGCTGGCCGAGCATCATGCGATGAGGGGCCTGGCCGACCCTTGCCCCGAAATTCTCCTGGGTCAAGTTGCCAATCAGACCGTGCGCATCCGGGTCGGCACCGGTGGCATCCTCCTTCCCTACTACAGCCCGCTGAAAGTCGCCGAAGTATTTCGCATGTACGAAGCGTTGTTTCCTGGCCGTATCGATCTGGGGATTGGGCGCGCGCCCGGCGGAACCCTCCTTACCGCACAGGCAATGAATGCCGACTCCTTCGGCGGTGAAGACAGGTTTCCAACTCAAGTGCAGGAGACCCTGGGGTACCTGGATGACACACTTCCCGTGGACTACCCGTTCCAATCGGTGAAGGCAATGCCGGCAGGCGCTACGTCGCCGCAAGTGTGGCTGCTCGGATCGTCCGACTTCAGCGGTTCGCTGGCGGCGTATCTGGGCCTGCGTTTCTCCTTTGCTCACTTTATCAGCGCCCACGGCGGCCCAGCGGTCATGCGGGCTTACCGCAATGATTTCCGTCCCGCTTACCGCGACCCAGATCCGCACTGCATGGTGGCGGTGTTCGTCATCTGCGCGTCCACGCAGGCGGAGGCCGAGCGCCTCGCAGCAAGCATCGATCTGCGACGGCTACAGATGGCGCGCGGCGAGGAAGACCTGGTGGTCACCACGGAGCAAGCTCTGACCCTGGCTCGTTCCTATAGTGAAGCCGAGCGTGCCATCATCGCCAAGGAACGGGCTCGCGCCGTGGTTGGAACCCCCGAGCACGTTCGGACCCGGCTACTGGAGCTCAAGGAACAGTTCCAGGCCGACGAGATCATGGTCGTCACGATCACCGGCGACTACGCAAGTCGTATGCGCTCCTACGAGCTGCTGGCGGGTGCGTTCGATCTGGCTGCGTCGCGCGACGAGTGAGTGGCACAGGAAAGCGTTGCATGCACCGTTACGAGAGAAGGAATCTCAAAATGAAAGTCTTGACCTGGGCAGTATTGCTGTCGGTCACCTGGCTGGCGGGATGCGCAACGCAGGGCAGCGGCGCGCCGGTAGTCGTCACCAGCGAAAACGTGGCCAAACTCCAGAGCCGTCAATGGGGACTGAAGTCAATCATTCTAGACGGCAATGAGATCCTAATCGATGTGGATGCCAGCATGACGCTGGCGTTCGGCGCGGATGGGAAGGTCACGGGATACGGATCGGTGAATCGATTCAGCGGCAGCTACGTATTCAGCCCCGATGGCAGATTGAGCTGGCCAGGTGCGGGGGTCGTCTCGACACGCAAGGCAGGGCCGCCCGAGCTGATGCAGAAGGAGCGCGCCTATCTGCAGGCGCTCCCCAAGACCGACCGCGCGATCCTCAAGGGCCATGCACTACTGCTGCAGAACGACGGCGAATCCACCGTTCTCTCGTTCATGGAAGCTGGCTCCTAAGATCGTCCGCCATGAATTCCAGCTACGACGCGATCATCATCGGCACCGGTCAGTCCGGTCCGCCCCTGGCAGCACGGCTGTCCGGGGCGGGCATGAAGGTCGCGGTGATTGAAAAAGGTAAGTTCGGCGGCACCTGCGTCAACAACGGCTGCATCCCCACCAAGACGCTGGTCGCAAGCGCTTATGTGGCACGCCTCGCTCAGCGCGCAGGCGAATACGGCATACAGGTCGACCCGCCGGCGCGTGTGGACATGAAGCGAGTAAAAGCGCGCAAGGACGAAGTGTCCGGGAAGTCAAGCAAAGGCGTGGAGACCTGGATGCGGACGTTGGCAAATGGCACCGTCCACCAGGGCCATGCGCGCTTTGTGGGACCGAATGCGGTGCGCGTCAACGACGATGTGCTTGCCTCGGAACGGATCTTCATCAACGTGGGCGGGCGGCCGCTGCTCCCGAAGATGCCCGGTCTCGACACGGTGTCGCATCTGACCAGCGTGTCGATGATGGATGTG
>Ga0335080_10007680_pt1 | contig 11198 bp, 12 predicted proteins | sample Lox_Sample_34_FD_206720 | JGI IMG/M metagenome (GOLD analysis project Ga0335080, IMG submission 206720) | Soil microbial communities from Loxahatchee National Wildlife Refuge, Florida, United States - Lox_Sample_3.4 | ecosystem: Environmental > Terrestrial > Soil > Wetlands | place: USA...
AATCGCCGGCGGCTTCGGCGCGGTGAAGGGAAAGATCTGGCGCGTGGGCTTGATGGGCTATTCCAGCCAGAAGAACAATGTGCTGTTGTTCCTGGCGGCGTTTGAAAAAGTGCTGGGCGACCAGGGATTCCGCGTTCCTTCCGGCGCCGGAGTGGGCGCCGCGGTGCACTCCTATTCCGAAGCCGGCGCGGTCGCCGCGCGCTGATCGGCCGGGCCGCCGCGCGCGGCCGGAGTTCTGGTTTGCGTCGCGCGCGGTGCGCGGCAGTGCCAACGTCATCCCGGGCGCAGCGAGGGATCTGCGTTCCCCTCGCCGCCTCAGCGCGGAGAAGGAATCCAATGCGAGCCACCATCTACAACGCCGGAAAGATGAGCGAGTTCGTTCCCGCCTTTGAAGTGCGCGCGCCGCTCACCGGGGAAACGTTCCATTGCCGCTTCTCCCACATCCACAATGGCATCGCCCCGCGCCACAGCGACACCATTGACGCCATCTTCTTCGTCGAGGGCCGCCACGTGATCGTGGGACTGGCGCACACCGCCTTCGTGGCTTTCCGCGAGCGCGCCGGGCGCGACCTCACCGACCGCGAGGCCAGCTACCTGGCCGCCGCCTATCTCGCCGAGCGCCTCGAACAGGCCGATGAGCATCCCATCTTCAACGTCGCGCACGAAGACGTGCTTCGCCTCATCACCCGCCTGGAAGTCGGCTAGCCACACACGTTTGGTGCGCGCCTGCTGGGGTGGCTGCCGGCTTTCTTCATGACTTGCCCCCCTTAGTGGGATGTTCTGCCCTTGCAGTTGGAGTGTCCGCAGGAGCAATCGACGTCCGCGATCTTTTCCATAGCCGCGCACTGCAAGCTGCAGAACCCGCCTGAAGTCGTCGGGCACGAACACACCGGGTGGGCACACTTCTCGGTCTTTACGGTCTTCATTGCTTTTCTCCTTGCTGCGGATCCGTGGGGGCAATCGGCCCCGCCCGTCCTGCTGCCGCATTCCAAAGGGGTGGCCCCCCCAAACCCCCACCCTTACCAGGCAAGGGGCGGGGCGCCCGGCGGTTGGGGAATCGTGAGCAAACGTCGTGCAAACAGCGTTTAGTACGATTCGCCCATTCCGCCGCCGTGTCCGGCGCCTGCCAGAACGGCATCTTCTTCTTCCCGGATGTCGGCCACCAAGGCTTCCGTGGTGAGCATCAAGGCGGCGATGGAGGCGGCGTTCTGCAGCGCCAGTCGAGTGACCTTGGCGGGATCAATGATGCCCGCTTGAATCATGTCGCCGAACTCGCCGCTTTGCGCATCGAAGCCGAAATTGTCGTCCTTCGACTCCCGCACGCGCCCAACCACCACTGCGCCTTCGTGTCCGGCGTTCTGAGCGATCTGGCGCATGGGCTCTTCCAGGGCGCGGGTGACGATCTTCACGCCGATGGCCTCGTCCCCTTCGAGCTTCAGCTTCTCCAGGGCGGGAATGCAGCGAAGGAGCACCACACCTCCACCGGGCACGATGCCCTCCTCGACGGCTGCGCGTGTAGCGTGCATGGCATCCTCGACGCGAGCCTTCTTCTCCTTCAACTCGGTCTCGGTGGCTGCGCCGACCTTGATGATCGCGACGCCGCCCACCAGCTTGGCCAGCCGCTCCTGCAGCTTCTCGCGGTCGTAGTCCGAAGCAGAGTCCTGCACCTGGGTGCGGAGCTGCTTGATCCGGCCTTCGATATCGCTCTTCTTACCGGCGCCCTGAATGATCGTGGTGTTGTCCTTGTCGATGGTGATCTTTTTCGCGCGGCCCAGGTCTTCGGCCTTCACGCTCTCGAGATTGACGCCCAGGTCCTCGGTGATCGCTTTGCCGCCGGTCAGGATGGCAATGTCTTCCAGCATGGCTTTGCGGCGGTCGCCGAAACCGGGGGCCTTCACGGCGGCGCACACCAGCGTGCCGCGCAATTTATTGATCACCAGGGTGGCCAGAGCCTCGCCCTCAATGTCCTCGGCGATGATCAGCAGCGGCTGCTTGGTGCTGGCGCTGCGCTCGAGGATGGGAAGCAGATCCTTCATGGAGCTGATCTTCTTCTCGTAAATCAGGATCTGAACGTCCTCCAGCGCGCACTCCATGCGCGCCGGATCGGTGACGAAATAAGCGGAGAGGTAACCGCGGTCGAACTGCATGCCCTCCACCACCTCGAGCGTGGTCTCCATGGTGCGGGATTCCTCCACCGTGATCACCCCATCCTTGCCGACCTTTTTCATGGCTTCGGCAATGATGCTGCCCACCTGCTTGTCGGTGTTGGCGCTGATGGTGCCGACCTGGGCAATCATGTCGCCCTTGACCTCGCGGGAATGCTTTTTGATCTCTGCCACGGCGACTTCGACGGCGCGATCGATGCCGCGCTTAAGCGCCATGGGGCTGGCGCCGGCGGCGACGGTCCGCACGCCCTCGCGGAAGATCGCCTGGGCCAGAACCGTGGCGGTGGTGGTGCCGTCGCCGGCTACGTCGGAGGTCTTCGAAGCCACCTCGCGCACCATCTGGGCGCCCATGTTTTCGAGCGGATCGTGGAGCACGATCTCCTTGGCCACGGTCACCCCATCTTTGGTGATCACCGGCGCGCCAAACTTCTTTTCGATCACCGCATTGCGGCCCTTGGGGCCCAGCGTGATCTTGACCGTGTCCGCCAGAATATTTACCCCGCGCAGAATCGCCTGCCGTGAGCCTTCACCCATTACAATTTGTTTTGCCATTGGAGTTCACCCTCCCGGGTGCTGGAAACGTTCTGCTTTTCTAAGACTCTGGAATCCGGGACGACTACTTCCTGCCGGAGGCCGCTTTCGCGGCTCCGCCGAGCCGGGCGAGGATTTCCTCCTCGCGGAGGATCAGGTACTCCTGGCCGTCGATCCGGATGTCGCTGCCCGTATATTTGCCGAACAGAATGCGGTCGCCCACCTTCACGTCCACCGGAATGCGCTGGCCCTTTTCGATTTTTCCGGCCCCAATCGCCATCACTTCGCCCTCCTGGGGCTTTTCTTTGGCCGTGTCGGGGATGATGATCCCGCCTCGGACAGCCTCTTTCTCTTCCAATCGCCTGACTAGAACGCGGTCATGGAGCGGCGTGATTTGAACGGTCATCTTCCTGTCCTCCCTTGGGTGCGTTTGTGTGCATACCGGCAGCCGGCTCGCGATTGGAGCGGACCCGCGTCAGGGGTGAAACACTTTCAGATTCTTCACCCGCGCCGCTTCCAGGACATCCGCGTCCTTTTTCTTCTGGTCGATGGCATTCTGCGGAGCGTCCACCATCTCCAGCTTCGCGGCTGCCGCCATCACCGCCTGGGCTTCGGCATTCTGCTGTTTTGCGAACAGCACCAGCGCAAAGGTGCTGTAGGACGAGGGCCGGAGAAGATTGACCGAATCTTTTGCGTCCTCCCAGCGAGCCAGCACCTTCTCTGTGGTGTCATAGACACCCTCGGAAAGACTGATGCTGGCTTCCGGCGTGCCCGGAGTCCCGTATCGTGCGGAGATGGCGCGCACCATATCGTCGGTGGTCATGCCCTCTGTGGCCTTGTCGTCGTAAGTTACGTCGATCCGGTACAGCGTGCCGTCACAGAAGGAAAAGTGAATCTCGCGGATGGCCTCCGACTTGGGCGGGTATCCGGTGAGGCGCGGCCACCACGTCAATTCCTCTATCAGCGCCGGGCGGCGATGGATCACCCTGACGTCCCCCGGCCGCGCATCAATCTGTTTGGAGAGATCTGCCAGGCTCATGCCCAGCGAAAAGTTCCGGTATTTGGATAGGTCCTGCGCCCGCAGCAGCGAGGCAGAAAACAAAAGAATCGCGAGAGACATCACCGCGCGTCGCATATTGTTCATATGGAGATCTCCTTCAAAACAGCTCTTCGATTTCCTGGACAGCCGCCGGGGAAACTCACGATCCGGGCTCCAGTTCCGCGGAACAGCGGGGCGACGGGCTTTGACCCGCCCAGTCTTGCGGCAGATCGGACTCAATCTGCCTGTGACCCATCTTAGGGACTCTCACAGGTGCGTACTGTGCTGTTTTATACAGTTCTGCGATCGCCCTTCCTGCTAGGGTTTCCCTAGCCGCGGAGTGCCCACACCGGTTGGTATTCCGGCCCGGTGGCGTGGATCTATGGAAAACCTATGGCCCTGCCGAAACTGATGCCGATCGCAGAAACCGTGGAACTCACCGCCCCGCGGCCTCCGGCACTGGAGGAGACGCCGGTCACACTCGCGCCGGTGTTGGCACGCCCCGCGCTCCCAAACCGGATCGCCGTGGTGGGGAACTACCTTCCGCGGAAGTGTGGAATCGCGACATTCACCACGGATTTGTGCGAGGCGATCCACGCGGAATACGGTGCCACCGAACTCCTGGCCCTCCCCGTGAATGATGTGGACGAGGGATACGTCTATCCCGACCGGGTCCGGTTCGAGCTGTCCGAGGGGAACCCAGCGTCCTACCGGCAAGCCGCGGACTTTCTCAATTTCAGCAATGTCGATCTCGTCTGCCTGCAGCACGAGTATGGAATCTTCGGGGGCCGCGCAGGGGGACATATCCTGGAGATGTTGCGGCGCCTGCAGATGCCCTTCCTGACGACGTTGCACACGGTGCTTCGGGACCCCACTCCGGACCAGCGATTGGTGATGGTGGAGATTGCAGCGCTTTCGGACCGCCTGATCGTGATGAGCGAGCACTCTCGAGAGATCCTGCTGGATGTCTTCCACGTCCCCATCGAAAAGATCGATCTGATTCCGCATGGCATCCCCGATCTGCCATTCACGGATCCCCATTTCTATAAGGACGCGTTCGGTACCGAGGGCAAGGATGTCCTGCTCACCTTTGGCCTGCTCTCGCCAAACAAGGGCATCGAAAACGTCATCAAAGCCCTGCCGGAAATCCTGGCGCGGCACAGCAACGTGGTGTACATGGTTTCCGGCGTCACTCACCCGCATATCCTTCGCCGCGAAGGCGACGTGTACCGGGCCTATTTGCAGAACCTGGCGAAGGAGCTCGGCGTCGAAGCCCAGGTGGTCTTCCGGAACCGTTTCGTAAGCCCCCAGGAACTGGTGGAATTGATCGGTGCGGCGGACATTTACATCACGCCCTACAAACACAAGGCCCAAGTCGTCTCCGGCACGCTCGCCTACGCGTTGAGCGCCGGCAAGGCGATCATCTCCACACCCTATTTGCACGCCATCGAGCTGCTGGATGGAGAACGCGGCGCGCTGGTGCCCTTCGATGATCCCCGGGCCATTGCTGAGAAAACGATTGCGCTGCTTGACGACGAGATCGGAAGGCACGCCATGCGAAAACGCGCCTATCTGTACGCGCGGGACATGGTGTGGAACCGGGTTGCGCAGAAGTACATGCAAAGTTTTGAGCGCATCTACAATGAACGCCTCAGGAAGCCGCGCGCCACCTTCTCGGCCCAGAACACGGGCAAATCCCTCGGCCGGCTTCCTGATCTCAGGTTGGATCATCTCTTTCGAATGACGGACCAGACGGGAATCCTGGAACACGCGGTATTCACCGTCCCCAACTACACGGAAGGCTACACCACCGATGACAACGCCCGCGCGCTGATCGTCAATACGTATTTGGAAGATCTTGAGCTTCGGGATGCCGCAGGCTCGCCGGACCTGGCCTCCCGGTACCTGGCCTTCCTGTGGTATGCCTTCGATCCCATCACCAAACGGTTCCGAAACTGTCTGAGCTATGAGCGGCAATGGCAGGAGGCGGAGGGGTCGGAAGACAGCCACGGACGAGCCCTCTGGGGATTGGGAACCGTTCTCGGCAGATCCAAAAACGCCGGATTTCGGGGAGCTGCCGGTCGTCTTTTTGAGCTTGCGGTTCCGGCGGCCGGCGAATTCAAGAGCCCCCGCGCCTGCGCTTTTGCGTTGCTGGGACTCCAGGAATATCTCGACGCGTTTCCGGGGGATCGCGCCGCTCTCAGCGGGGCCGAAGCGCTGGCCAATGGCTTGTTGAATTCCTATCGGGCTCATCGTTCGGATGACTGGAAATGGTTTGAAAATGTTCTCGCCTACTCCAACGCGCGATTGCCGCAGGCGCTCGTTCGGGCGGGCGCGCGCACGGCAAACGAGGAAATGATCGCGGTCGGCCTGGAATCGCTGGATTGGCTGGTCACGATCCAGCGTTGTGAGATCAAGGGCCATTTCGTCCCCATCGGTTCGGAGGGCTTCTATTCCAAGACCACGGAGAAGGCTCGTTTCGATCAGCAGCCGGTGGAAGCTGGTGCGGTCGTTTCCGCGTGTTTGGAGGCGTATCGCGCCACGGGAAAGGTCCGCTGGCGAAATCAGGCCTGGTCCGCGTTGAATTGGTTCCTGGGAGACAACGACCTTCAGATTGCGCTCTACGATCCGGCGACAGGCGGCTGCCGGGACGGCCTGCATCCCGACCGGGCCAACGAAAACCAGGGGGCGGAGTCCACGCTGGCTTTTCTGATGGCGCTCCTGGAAATGCGCAAGTTGGAAGAAGCCAACATCACCGCCAGAAAGTTCTGACCAGCAGCGCGGATCCCGGCAATCCACGCAGAAGAGCGAGCCAACCTTCCCATGAGCACAGTGAATTTGACCTTGAAGACAATCGTGAAAGAAGAGGAGGCGCTCTTTCTCCGTCATCCGGGCAATCCGATTCTGACGGCAAAGGACTGGCCATATTCCATCAACAGCGTGTTCAATGCCGGCGCAACCCTTCTGCGCGATGGTTCCACCCTGCTGCTGTGCCGTGTGGAGGATCGCCGCGGGCTCTCCCATCTGTGCGCAGCCCGGTCGGCAAACGGTGTGGACGCCTGGCAAATCGATCGTGAACCCACACTCATGCCCAATCCGGAGCATTACCCCGAAGAGTTATGGGGGATTGAAGATCCGCGCATCACCTACGTGCCCGAACTCAAGAAATATGCCGTCGCTTACACCTCCTACTCTCGCGGTGGCCCGGGGGTATCTCTGGCGCTCACCGAAGATTTCCGGAGCTTCGAGCGATTTGGCGTGGTCATGCCGCCGGACGACAAGGACGCCGCGCTCCTGCCGCGAAGGATTCAAGGATTTTGGGCCCTGATCCACCGGCCCATGACGCCCCTCGGAGCGCACGTGTGGATCTCCTACTCTCCGGACCTGCGCCACTGGGGAAATCACAAGCTCATGCTGGAGGCGCGGCGTGGGGCCTGGTGGGATGCCAACAAGATTGGGATGTCGCCTCCGCCGATTGAAACGGCGCGAGGCTGGCTGATGATCTATCACGGCGTCCGCAGGACGCCTTCCAGCTCCATCTACCGGCTGGGTTTGGCCCTCTTCGATCTCGAAGAGCCGGAAAAATGCCTGATCCGCGGGGATCCCTGGATGTTTGCGCCCGAGGCGGAATATGAACGCCAGGGAGATGTCCAGGACGTCGTATTTCCCTGCGGTTATACGGTGGCAGCGGACGGAGACACCATCCGCCTTTATTACGGCGCGGCAGATTCCAGCGTCGCTTTGGCGCACGGCAGCATTCGCTCTCTGCTGGGTTGGCTGGAGGTGAACGGCCATTCCGAAAATAGCAGCGACCGGCGGCACAAGTAATCGCTTGGCGCCACTGTCCCAAATCCTCGGTACGCGCGCTCAGAATTCGTTTTTGCGAACAGTGTTCACTGAAGGCTGGACAACACAGGAGGACCATTCCATGAAGAATGTGAAAGACCGAAACGCGGTCGATTGCCCTGTTCGGGAAGTAGTGCCCCTGCCCACAGTGGTCAAGGCACCGATTGACGTTCCGATGGACACCCGAACCAAAACCACGATCCTCGATTTCTTTCGGGAACTCCAAACTGAGGCGGCCGCAGGGCGGGCCGGGCCTGCTTTCAGGGACGCGGAGTGAAACGACTCGCGATGCTCGGTGGAGCCGCGCTGGTTTCCGGACTGCTGTTCCGCGGGTCCTACGTCGCGCGGGAGTTCATGGTGGCGCTTGCAGGCTTGGGCGTTGCTTATTCCGCAGTGCTGCTGATCCTTGTGCTCGGTTATCTGGCCTGGCGTGGAGCGGCAGAGATTTTCTCCTTGGTGCGGATGCAACCACCGCGATGGGATCCCCATGCAGCCGGGTGGGCCTTCGCAACCAGCCAGCCGCGGCGCGCCACCGAAAGGTCAGGTTCGCAAATCAAGTGATTCGGCAGACGGGAAACTGCCAAGCCGCAGGCGCTGCTCCATCCATCCTTCCGGGCGGTGCTGAACCACGCCGGCAGACGGTCGTGGGCCATCAATCGTGCAGTACGACGCTGAGAAGGGAATCGTGGACCTTGATCCCGCCGTTGTAGTGAATAAAACCCAGCTTCCTGAACTTGTTCATGAAGAAATTCACCCGGGAGCGCGTGGTCCCGATCATCTCCGCCAGCATCTCCTGGGAGACTCTGGGGAGCATCGTTTCCGGGCTTTCTTTCTTGCCATAGCGCGCCAGCAGCAGCAATGCGCGAGCCAGCCGCTTTTCGCTCGAGTTGAAAAGCTGATCGACCAGGTCCTCCTCGATGCGGATATTCCTGGTGAGCATGAACGAGATAAACCGGTCGGAGAACGCTTGTTCCAGATGGAGGACACGCGTCATCTCGCTCTTTTCAATCAGCAGGGCAGTGGTGACCGCGAGCGCCGTGGCCGTCGCGATCCGCACCGGCTGGCCGGCCATGCAGCCCTCGCCTACAAAATCCCCCGGTCCCAGTATCGCCACCACGGCCTCTTTGCCTACTTCATTGACGACCGAAAGTTTGACCCTGCCTTTCTGGATGTAAATGACTTCCTTGCCGGGATCGCCCTGTGAGAAGAGCGTATCGTTTTTCTTGAATTCCGCGATCTTTCTGGCCACCCCTGCCGAATCCAGAAAATCCTGGGCGTTGAATACCTTCTTCGCCATGCTCTTGCTCGCGATGCGGTTTGGAATGGCCATGGCGGCAGTCTGCCTGTTTTCGGCCATCGTACCACGCGGCCGCGCGGGGGCAAAGATTCCCCGAAAGTGTCCACAAGTGGACAGACCGCGTTTCCCGATTCGTCTAGGATGCTGAACTGTGGAGGAAGGCAGAGGACACGGACAGCGGCAAGCCCGGAATCTTCCGCCTGACAAACACCGGATATCGTTGGCTTCCTTCCACTCCCGCCTTCGATAAGTGATCTGCAGTCATCAGAACAACCGGGACAACTACGGAAATCGGGCCGAAGCACATGCCCGCGAGAGGAACGGGAGGAATCAATCATGCCTTTACTTCAATTAGTGGGAGTTCTCATCGTGGTGGGCGTTTTGCTGTGGCTGGTGAACTCCTTCATCCCCATGGCCGGTTCGATCAAGTCGATCCTGAACGCGGTCGTGGTGATCGCCACCGTCCTGTGGATCTTGAATGTCACCGGACTTCTGCACCCTCTGAGCAACGTTCGCATCGGGCACATCGGCACGTAGGCGGCCCGGAGAGACCGCAGGGCAGAGTTGCGGGTCACCGGCCGGAATCAAGAATGGAAAGCAACAACTGCGCCAACCGCGAAGAACGGCCGGCGCACGGAATGATTGCAAGGGAGGCAACACACATGAAACCAGTTGGCATGATCAGCATGGGAGCCCTGTTCCTTCTTCTCGGATCCTTGGCGCCTGTGTACGCAGGGCAGGAAGACGCCAGGCCGCCGAAGCAGGAAGAGAAGGCCCAGCCCCAAAAGCAGGAAGAGCGCGCACAGCCCGCCAAGCAGGAAGAGAAGGCCAAACCCGAAAGGCAGGAAGAACGCGCACAACCTTCCAAGCAGGAAGAGAAGGCCCAGCCCCAAAAGCAGGAGGAACGCGCACAGCCTGCCAAGCAGGAAGAGAAGGCGCAACCCCAAAAGCAGGAGGAACGCGCACAGCCTGCCAAGCAGGAAGAGAAGGCCAGACCCGAAAAGCAGGAAGAACGTGCACAGCCTGCTAAGCAGGAAGAAAAGGCCCAGCCCCAAAAGCAGGAAGAGCGCGCACAGCCCGCCAAGCAGGAAGAACACGCCAAGGCTGAACAGCATCCCCAGCAGGTGCAGCGCACCAAGCAGGCCGAAGAGAAACAACGCGCCGAGCCGGCCCTCCGGCTCAGCTCCAATTCACATCGCCGCATCCCCGACGAACACTTCCGCGGGAGTTTTGGCAGCGAACATAGATTCCGCATCGACAGCCCGAGAATCGTTGACGGTTATTCCCGTTTCCAATATGGCGGCTATTGGTTCGGATTCGTCCAGCCCTGGCCGGGAGACTGGTATTACACCGATCAGGTTTACGTGGATTACGTGGATGGCGGATATTATTTGTACAACCCCTCCTACCCCGATACACGGATCGAAATCAGCGTCGTACTGTAACGCCCCTTTGGCGGAGCTTCGGGAGAGGCTCCGCCAACCTTGCTTAGCCGGGAGGGTCACCGCGGAGGTGAACCATGGATGCATCGAAGCAACGAGCGGTTAAGTTCCTGGAGAAGGAAATCAAGACCTACATTGCGCTGGCCCTGTTCCTCTCACACAAAGGCATCAAGGAGCGTGTTCCGGTTGGGAATCAAGAGGTCCTGATCAGCCCGACCTATTACAAGGAACGAATGAGAGAGGCCAGGAAACTCGTAAAGGAACTCAGGAAAGCACACTAGCGCAGTACCCCGTCATCCATGGCGTGGCTCAAAACGCCTTCACAAAGGTTCCGGAGGGAGCCAACTTCCGCAGCCGCAATTCTGAACAGGGAGGATTTCAATGATTCGCAAGTCAATTCTCGTTCTGGGTCTGGCAGCGATCGCACTCACCGCGTATGCAGCGAACAAGGAGCAAGAGCGCCTGGAAACCTGCGGCCTGGTGATGCAGGAAGTCTTGAACGTCCCCGAAAACATTCCGCGAGACGTGATGGACAAGGCGGAATGCGTGGTGGTGTTCCCATCGGTTCTTAAGGCCGCTTTCGGCATCGGCGCCAACTATGGCCGGGGGGCCATGGTGTGCCGCACCGGCGAGCACTTCCGTGGCCCGTGGGGCGCTTCGGCGATGATGGCGCTGGAAGGCGGCAGCATCGGATTCCAGATCGGCGGGGAAGCTACCGATCTCGTCCTTCTGGTGATGAATCATCGGGGCGCGAATGCAATTCTGAGCAGCAAAGTCAAGCTGGGCGGAGATGCTTCCGTCGCGGCAGGTCCTGTGGGCCGCGATGCTTCCGCCACCACAGATGCCAGCATGCGCGCGGAAATTCTCAGCTACTCACG
>Ga0335080_10007681_pt1 | contig 11198 bp, 12 predicted proteins | sample Lox_Sample_34_FD_206720 | JGI IMG/M metagenome (GOLD analysis project Ga0335080, IMG submission 206720) | Soil microbial communities from Loxahatchee National Wildlife Refuge, Florida, United States - Lox_Sample_3.4 | ecosystem: Environmental > Terrestrial > Soil > Wetlands | place: USA...
GGTCGAGCGCGCTCAGCTTGCCGGTCTTGACGCCCTCGACGCGGATGCGCTTCTCGAGGGGCTCGAGCTGCACGGCCAGCTGCAGCGCCTCCTCGAGCAGCCCGAGCGGGTTGCCCGGCTCGAGGGTGCGGTAGATGTGCTCACCGAAGCGCTCGCGCGTCTGGCTGGGTGCGGTGACGAGCGCGGCGACCTTGCGCCCGAGACGGTCGCCGGGTGCCGAGTACACACGTCCGCGCGGGAAGATGAGTGCCCGCATCACCGCCGCGAGCGGCCGGTTGGGGAAATTGCGCAGGAAGCCGTGCAGCTGCTCCTGGGCGTGATAGAGGAGGTTGCGGCAGGCCCACTCGATCACCGGCAGGTCCTGCTCCTGGCGGCCCTGATTCTCATGGTGCTTGAGCACCATCGAGGCGAGGTACAGGCACGACAGCACGTCCCCGAGGCGCGCCGACAGGCCTTCCTTCTTCTTCAGATAACCGCCGAGGGAGAGCATGGCGACATCCACGGCGAAGGCGAACGAGGCGGAGAAGCGCACCACGTGCTGGTAGTAGCGCGCCGTAACCCCCTTCACGGGAGCGCGCGTGAAACGCGCGTGGGTGAGCGCCATGATGAACGAGCGCACCGCGTTGGAGAGCGTGAAGCCGAAGTGCGCGAACAGCGCGCGGTCGAACTCGTCGACGCCGGCGGCGCGGTCGGGGTTGCGCGCCGCGCTCATCTCGCGCAACACGAACGGATGGCAGCGAATGGCACCCTGGCCGAAGATGATCAGGTTGCGCGTGAGGAGGTTGGCGCCCTCGACGGTGATCGCCACCGGGACGATCTCGTAGCCACGGCCGAGGTAGTTGTGGGGGCCGAGCATGATGCCCTTGCCGCCGTGGATGTCCATGGCGTCGTTGGCCACCTGCCGGCCCATCTCGGTGACATGGTATTTGAGCATCGCCGACGGCACCGACGGCTTCTCGCCGCCGTCGATGGCGCCGGCGGTGACCGAGCGCGCCGCGTCCATGGTGTAGGTGAGGCCCACCATGCGTGCGATGACGGTCTCGACACCCTCGAAGCGGCCAACCGGCAGGTTGAACTGCGTGCGGATACGCGCGTAAGCGCCGGTGGCCCACACGCCCGCCTTGGCGGCACCGGTGGTGTTCGAGGGCAGCGAGATGCAGCGGCCCACTGACAGCTGCTCGACCAGCATGCGCCAGCCGTTGCCCGCCATCGCCGCGCCGCCGATGATGGAGTCGAGCGGAACAAACACGTCCTTGCCGGAGATCGGTCCGTTCTGGAACGGAATGTTGAGGGGGAAGTGCCGCCGGCCGATGCTCACGCCGGGTGTATTGCGTGGGATGAGTGCGCAGGTAATGCCGAGGTCGGTCCGCTCGCCGAGCAGCCGCTCCGGGTCGAACATGCGGAACGCCAGTCCGATGACGGTCGCCACCGGCGCGAGCGTGATGTAGCGCTTGGAGAAGTTGAGCTTCAGGCCGAGCACCTCGCGCCCCTGCCACGTGCCGCGCACGACGATCCCGGTATCCGGGATGGAGGCGGCGTCCGAGCCGGCGCGCGGACCGGTGAGGGCGAAGCACGGCACTTCCTCACCGCGCGCGAGCCGCGGCAGGTAATAGTCCTTCTGCTCCTCGGTGCCGTAGTGCAGCAGCAGCTCCGCCGGCCCGAGCGAATTGGGCACGGCCACGGTGGAGGAGGCGGTGGCGCTGCGGCTGGAGATCTTAGCGAGCACGCACGAGTGCGCGTAGGCGGAGAACTCCAGGCCGCCGTACTTCTTCGGAATGATCATGGCGAAGAAGCCGCGCGTCTTGAGGAACTCCCACACGTGCGGCGGCAGGTCGGCGCGCTCGTGGGTGATGTTCCAGTCGTTGAGCATGCGGCACAGCTCCTCGCATGGCCCGTCGAGGAACGCGGCCTCGGCGAGCGACAGCTGCGGCGGGCGGGCCGCGAGCAGCTTCTCCCAGCGCGGCGCGCCGGTGAACAGCTCCCCATCCCACCACACGGTGCCTGCCTCGAGCGCCTCCTTCTCGGTCTGCGACATCGGCGGCAGCAGCCGCAGATACTCCTTCATGAAGGGGCGGGTGATCAGTGCCTTGCGGATCGCGCGCACGTTGAGCAGCCACAAGCCCGCGAGCAACAGCCAGAGAAACAGCTTCCACAGCAGCGCCGGCGGGCCACTGCCGCCGAGCACGGTGTACGCCGCGAGCAATGCGGTGAACGTCACGGTGAAGGCGAGCAGCGACAGGCGCCGGTAGGCGAGGAACAGCACCGCGGCGACGAACAGCAGCGTAATCACACCGCCGACCTGGGTGAGCGCGTAGAGCGCGGCTGCCACCACAATCAGGGAGACGACTGCACCCAACATCAACAATCCTCCGCCGCGCACGCTCTGGTGCGGGTGTGACTTGCCGGCGCGCACCGCATGCGCTGTCAGCCGAGGAGGTTCTCTACCCCGTCGCGCTCTTCGCGCAGCTCGGCGTAGGTCGCGTCCATGCGCTTGCGGCTGAACTCGTCGACGGCAAGTCCCGGGACGATGCGGTATTCGCCGTTGCTGACGGTGACCGGATAGGAGTAGATGACGCCGGCGCCGATGCCGTAGCTGCCGTCGGCGGGCACCGCCATGCTCACCCAGTCGCCGGCGCGGGTTCCGTGCACCCAGGTGTGCACGTGGTCGATCGCGGCGGACGCCGCCGAGGCCGCCGAAGAGGCGCCGCGTGCCTTGATGACCGCCGCGCCGCGCTGTTGCACGAGCGGAATGAAGGTGTCGGTGATCCACTTCTCGTCCACCAGCGACTTCGCGGGCGTGCCGCTCACCAGCGCGTGCGAGAGGTCCGGGTACTGGGTCGCCGAATGATTGCCCCAGATGGTCATGCGGCGGATGTCGCTCACGGATGCGCCCGCCTTCATGGCGAGTTGGGCGACCGCGCGGTTGTGATCGAGGCGCGTCATGGCGGTGAAATTGCGCGCCTCGAGGTCGCGCGCGTTGGCTTGTGCGATGAGTGCGTTGGTGTTGGCGGGATTGCCGACCACCAGCACTTTCACCTTACGGTCGGCCACCTCGTTGAGCGCTTTACCCTGTGCGGAGAAGATCTGCGCGTTGGCGAGCAGCAGGTCCTTGCGCTCCATGCCCGGCCCGCGCGGGCGCGCGCCGACGAGCAGCGCCACCTGGCAGTCGCGGAAGGCGATCCTCGCATCGTCGGTGGCCACCACCTTGCCGAGTCGCGGGAAGGCGCAGTCGCTGAGCTCCATCACGACCCCCTCGAGCGCGGCGAGTGCCGGCGTGATCTCGAGCAGGTGCAGGTTGACGGGCGTCTCGGGTCCTAACAGCGCACCGGAGGCGAGGCGAAAGGCGAGCGCGTAGCCGATCTGACCCGCAGCGCCGGTGATCGCAACGTTGACGGCGGCTTTCATATGCCTCGATTCGCTCCGCGAGAAGACAGCCAGGAATTCTAGCCTGTGACTCCGCGCCTCCCTAAGCGGGGGGCTGCGAACTCAAACCATAAGGCCGCGGGCGCCCTCCAAAAGCCTGTCCAGATCGTCCTGGGGGCTCCTGGATCCCTATCCGCGGCGTCCCCTGAGGGCCCCCCCAAGGGTCTTGAGCCACACCGCTGAAGTCGGGCCAGGTGATATGGCTTGACACTTAAGTAGTGTTGTAGTAGAGTATAACACCATGGAAGGCAGCCCGAACGGACCGCCGGACACGAAGAGAGCACAGAACCACAGACCGCCAAGGAGATGACCATGAACGCTTACCTGTCAGCCCTTTACCGAGACGTCACCTGCGCCGCTGCCGCACTCGTGATCACCCTGATCGTCGGCGCGAGCTTCGTCGAATCCACGGCCGTTGCCCCGGGCGCGCAGGCGTCCGCGAGCGCCCCGGCGACCCAGCCCGGGCACGCCTGAGGACCAGGCCCACCCCCTCGAAGGAGAGTCACCATGAACTCGTTCATCGCAATTGCCTATCGCGACCTCACCTGTGCCGCCGCGGCGCTGCTGATCACGCTGATCGTCGGCGCGAGCTTCGTCGAGTCGACCTCCGTTGCCCCGGGCACGCACGCGTCCGCGAGGGCGGCCGTGGCCGGCTTCGGACAGGCCTGAGGTACTTCCCATGCCGAGAGAACCGGAAAAGACCCAAGAACACAAGGAGCTGGCCATGAATACGTTCGTCGCAACCGCCTATCGTGACCTCACCTGCGGCGCGGCCGCAGCCCTCATCACGCTGATCCTCGGCATGAGCTTCGTGCAGTCGACTGCGCTGCCGCCCGGCTCGCGCCTGGCCATTGGCTCGAGCGTCGTGGCCGCTCCGGCGCACGGCTGGTTCGGACAGCCCCAGCCGGCCGTTTTGGTAGATTAGTCGACTAATCTTCCGAAACAGGGCGCCGTGCTGACGATCATGGACTCGCAGTGGGACGACAGCCAGCCGATCTATCGGCAACTGCGGGACCGAGTGGTCGCAATGATTCTCGAAGGCGTGCTCAAGGAAGGAGACCCGCTGCCCTCGGTCCGTAGTGTCGCCGCCGACTTCCGCCTGAACCCGCTCACGGTGCTCAAGGGCTACCAGCAGCTCGTCGACGAGCAGCTGGTCGAGAAGCGGCGCGGCCGTGGCATGTTCGTGAGCACCGGGGCGCGCAAGGCGCTGCTCAAGGACGAGCGCCAGCGCTTCCTCGAGGAGGAGTGGCCGAAGGTCTACGCCACCATCCAGCGCCTCGGACTGTCACAGGACGAATTGCAGCGCGCGAGTGCCGCCGCCCCCGCGACCCCATGGCCGGCAGCCAACGCCCCCTCGGGAGGTGACAAAGATGACAGCAGTGATTGAGGCGCGCGGCCTCACCAAGAGCTACGGCGCCACGCGCGCACTCGAGGCGGTGAGCTTCAGCGTTGGCAGCGGCCGCATCGTCGGCCTCATCGGCCCGAACGGCGCCGGCAAGACGACCGCGCTCAAGGCGATACTGGGACTCACGCCCTTCGACGGCGAGCTGCGGGTCCTCGGCCTCGACCCGCGCACGCAGCGCGATGCGCTGATGCGCGAGGTGTGCTTCATGGCGGACGTCGCGGTGCTGCCGCGCTGGCTACGCGTCAGCCAGGCGCTCGAGTTCTGCAGCGGCGTGCACCCGCGCTTCGACCGCAGCGTGGCCGAGGGCATTCTGCGCAAGACCGACATCCGCATGGCGAGCCGCGTGCGCGAGCTCTCCAAGGGCATGGTGACGCAGCTGCACCTGGCGCTGATCATGGCGATCGACGCGCGGCTGCTGGTGCTCGATGAGCCGACGCTCGGCCTTGACCTGCTCTACCGCCGCCGCTTCTACGACGCGCTGCTCAACGACTACTTCAACAAGGCACGCACCATCGTGCTGACCACGCACCAGGTGGAGGAGGTCGAGAACCTGTTCACCGACGTGATCTTCATCAACCAGGGGCATGTGGTGCTCGAGGCCTCCGTCGAGGATCTCGGCAAGCGTTACCAGCAACTGACGCTTGCCGGGGAGCAGGCCGCGCGTGCGCGTGCCCTGCAGCCGTTCTACGAACGCGAGGTATTCGGTCGCGTGGCGATGCTGTTCGAGGGACGCACGGCCGCCGAGCTCAAGCCGCTCGGCGAACTGCGCACGCCGTCGATCGCGGATCTGTTCGTCGCCAAGATGCAGGGGAGCGCCAGCACATGAACAGCACCCTCGCCGACATCGCCGACGGCACCCCGCGCAGCGCCGACCCGCCGGCCATGCCCCTCACGGTGACACTGCTCACCCTGGTCCGCCGTGAGTTCTGGGAGCACCGCTACCTGTGGATCGCACCGCTCGTCGTCGAGGGGGTGCTGATCGTGCTGGGCGCCATCGTCGGGCACGGCCACGTGCATCTGCCCAACGACACGGACTTCAGCGGCCTGCCGAACCTCGAGGCACAGAAAGTGGCGGCGTTCACCATCCTGCAATGGATGCTCTCGGTACCGGCCTGCGTCGTGCTGGTGGGCGTAGTGAGCTGGTACGCGCTCGACTGCCTGTACGCCGAACGCCGCGACCGCAGCATTCTCTTCTGGAAGTCGCTGCCGGTGTCCGACGGGCTCACCGTGCTGTCCAAGGCCGTGGTGGCGCTGCTCGCCGCGCCGCTCGTGTCCTTCGTGGTGGCGCTGGTCGGCTTCCTCGTGTTTGCCGGCATACTCGCGCTGCGCATTGCCGCGGGCGGCGTCCCGTCGGTGTTCTCCTGGGACCTGCTCGAGTGGTTCCGGACCGAGCTCGTGATGCTCATCATGCTCATAGTCGCCGTGCTGTGGTACGCACCGGTCGTCGCTGCCATGATCCTGCTGTCGGTCTGGGCACGCCCCAACCCGTTCCTCTGGGCGTTCCTTGCGCCGGTCGTGGCGCCGCTTCTCGAACGCATCGCCTTCGGCACGCACTACCTGTCGGGCTTCCTCAAGTATCGCGCCTTCGGCATCTGGGGCACGCTCGCGCACGGGCCCACCCACGGCCATATCAACATCATTACCCACCACGGGCTGCACCCCGTGGGCACGCTGCTCGACGAGTTCAACATCGGCGCGGCGCTCACCGACATCGATCTGTGGCTCGGCGTGGCGGTGACCGCGGTCCTGCTGTACGCCGCCATCCGCATCCGCCGCTACCGCGACGACAGCTGAGCACGGCGCGGCTCGCCCGCACCGACCGCCTACCTGGCGCGATAGATCGCGCTTATCATCCCGATGCGGATAGCCGATTGGAGTCCTCCGCCGGCGGATGTTTAAATGCCGCGTGTGGATAAGGAGGTAGCCATGTTCGACACCCGCAACGACCTGCCGGTCAACACCCGCAGCCGCGTCATCGAGCTGCTGAACGCGCGTCTCGCCGATGCCATCGATCTCGGTGCACAGAGCAAATACGCCCACTGGAACGTCAAGGGCCCGAATTTCATCGCGCTGCACGAGCTGTTCGACAAAGTGGCCGAGAGCGTCGAGGAGCAGATCGACACGATCGCCGAGCGCGTCACGGCCCTCGGCGGCCGGGCGCACGGCACACTGGCCATGGTGGCGCGCGCGACCACGCTGCGTCCCTATCCCGAGGACATCGCCGAAGGGCTCGCGCACGTCGATGCGCTGTCGGCGGCGCTGGCGGACTACGGCGCGAAGCTGCGCGCGGCGATCGATAGCGCCGACAAGCTCGGCGATGCCGACAGCGCGGACCTCTTCACCGGGCTGTCCCGCGAGACCGATAAGTATCTCTGGTTCCTCGAGGCGCACCTGCACGCCAAGCGCTGAGGAGTCCCGCCGCCACTCGCATGGCCGTCGAGGCTCGCCGCACCGCCGAAGGGCTGCAGCTGGATCTGACCGGCGAGTGGGACGTGTGGCAGTTCGCGCAGCTGGCGGCGCAGCTGGCCGCGGTCGACCTCACGGCGACGCGCCAGGTGCTGATCGACGCCCAGCATCTGAGCACGCTCGATCTCTCGGGCGCCTGGGCGCTGCGGCAGTTCGTCGAGCGCGCCCGTGCGGCGGGCGTCAGCGTGTCGTACCGGGGCGCGCCGCCCGATCAGCTGCGGCTGCTGGACCAGACGCTCGAGGAGAGCGCCGCCGCGGCTCCTGAGGGACTCGGCGGTGCCCCCCCCACGGCGCCCGCGGTCGCGCTCACCACGATCGGCCGCTATGCGGTCGGCGCCGGGTGGAACCTGGTCGATGGGCTGGCGTTCTTCGGCCGCGTGTGCAGCACCTTCGTCACGAGCCTCGCGAGCCTCAAGCGGCTGCGGCCGATTTCGATCGCCCGACACGTGTACGAAACCGGCATCACGGCAATGCCGATCACCGCGCTCATTGCCTTCCTCATCAGCGTCATCATCGCCTACATGAGCGCGCAGCAGCTGCGCGGACTGGGCGTGGACATCTACGTCGTCGACCTGGTCACCATCGGCGTGCTGCGCGAGCTCGGGGTGCTGCTCACCTCGGTGATCGTCGCCGGTCGCTCGGGAAGCGCCTTTGCCGCCGAGCTCGGCTCGATGAAGCTCAACGAGGAGGTCGATGCGCTGGTCGCCACCGGCGTCGACCCTTTCGAGGTGCTGGTGGTCCCGCGGGTGATCGGCCTCACCATCGCCTTGCCACTGCTCACCATCATCGCCGACCTCATCGGGCTCACCGGCGGTGCGGTGCTGTGCCGCTTCCTGCTCGACATGCCGCTCACGCAGTACGTCAACCGCGTGACGGTGGCGATCTCGCCCACCACCTTCTGGGTGGGCCTCATCAAGGCGCCGGTGTTCGCGCTGCTCATCGCCGTCGCCGGCTGCTACCGCGGCATGCAGGTGCGCGGCTCGGCGCGCGAGCTCGGGCGGCTGGTCACCGTCGCCGTGGTGCAGGCGATCTTCTTCGTCATCCTCGCGGATGCGCTGTTCGCGGTGCTGTTCATGAAGATGGACATCTGACGATGGAGCCGGTGCTGGAGGTGCGCGGCCTGGTCAACCGCTTCGGCGAGCAGCTGGTGCACGACGGCCTCGACATGCAGGTCGAGAAGGACGAGGTGTTCGGCATCGTCGGCGGGTCGGGCTCGGGCAAGTCGGTGCTGTTGCGCACGATCCTCGGTCTGCAGCGACCGCAGGCGGGCACGGTGCGCATCTACGGCCGCGACATCACCCGCATGAGCGAGGCGCAGCTGCGCGCCACCAAGGAGCGCTACGGCGTGGCCTTCCAGGAGGGCGCGCTCTACAGCGGGCTCACGGTGCTCGAGAACGTGCAGCTGCCGATGATCGAGCATCTCGAGCTGCGCGCCGCTGCGCTCGATGAGCTGGCGCTGCTCAAGATCCGCCTGGTCGGTTTGCCGGCGGACGCCGCGAGCAAGTACCCGGCGCAGCTTTCCGGTGGCATGGTGAAGCGCGCCGCCATTGCCCGTGCCCTGGCCCTCGACCCGGCGCTGTTGTTTCTCGACGAGCCCACCTCGGGGCTCGACCCGGTGAGCGCCGCGGCGTTCGATGATCTGGTGCTCTTCCTGCAGAAGCAGCTCAAGCTGACCATCGTCATGATCACTCACGATCTGGACAGCATCTTCCGTACCTGCAATCGTGTGGGGGTGATCGTGGACCGGCACATGGTATCGGACACCCTGGCACGTATCGTCGACTATCCCGACCCGTGGATCCAGGCCTACTTCCACGGTGAGCGCGCGCGGGAGCGGCTGGGCGGGAGCGCCACCCATGGAACGTGAAGCGAATTACGCCGCGGTCGGTGCATTCGTGCTCATCGTCGCCCTGCTCGGCGTGCTGTTCGTCTACTGGTACTCCGACACGCGCGAGCACCGCGACTACAACCGTTACGAGATCTATTTCGGCGGCAGCGTCAGCGGGCTCGACAAGGGCGCAGCGGTGCGCTACCTGGGTGTCGGCGTCGGCCGCGTGGTCGACATGCGCATCGATCCGCGCGACTCGAGCCGCGTGGAGGTGATCGTCGACATCGATGCGCGCACCCCGATCTCCCCGCACACCTTCGCCGAGCTGCAGCTACAGGGCGTCACGGGACTGCTGTACATCGATCTCGGCGAGGACCTGACCAACCGGCGCAGCGCCCCGGCCGTTCAGGGGCTGAAGTACCCGGTGATCCGCTCGGCACCGTCGCGCTTCGACGTGTTCCTCGCGAGCCTCCCGGAGGTGCTGGCGCAGGCGAACGACGTGGTGCACCGGGCGAACCGCCTGCTGAGCGACGAGAACATCCAGGCGGTGTCGACCGCGCTCGGCAACTTCCACCGCGCCAGCACCAACCTGCCGCAGACGCTGCAGGACCTTCGTGCACTGATCGCCGACCTGCGCGGCGTGAGCGTCGAGCTCGGCAGCTCCGCGCGCAGCGCCCACCGCATACTCGATTCGGTTGAGCCCGATGTGCATGCCACAGCGCAGCGCCTGCACACCATCGCCGATCACCTGGACGACGCCAGCGGTCAGCTCGACCGGATTCTCACCGAGAATCGCCAGGACCTGCGCTCGTTCACGCGCGACGGGCTGCCCGAGATCGAGCGCTTCGTACGCGAGGGTCGGGCGGCGGCCGAAGACATCAGCGCGCTCGCCAACAGCCTGCGGGAGAATCCCGCCCAGCTGCTCTACCAGCCACCCGAGCGCGGCGTGGAGATCCCGCGGTGAGTCGGCCGCCGTCAGCGGCCGCGCCCGCTGCCGTGCCGCTGTTGCTGCTGCTCGGCGGCTGTAGCGGGCTGTTCCACAGCAACACCAAACCCGAGCAGATCTACTACCTGCGCGCCCCGGGTGCGGCCGGCGGCAACGGCGCGGCGGCCGGCGACACCGCGAGCGCGACGGGCAGCGACAGCGCGACGGCCGGTGACACCGCGAGCGCGACGGGCAGCGGGGCCCTCAAGGCATCGCTGCGCGTCGGGCGCCCGGTCGCCGCTCCGGGTCTCGATTCACCGCACATCATGTTGGTGCAGGCTGACCATCGCATGAACTTCTACACCGGCAGCCGCTGGCCGGCGGCGGCGCCGGACGTGCTCGAGTCGCTGACGGTAGAGACGTTACGCGCCTCGGGTGAGTGGAGCTCGGTGGAAGACTCCGCCAGCCCTTTCCCGTCCGACTATCTGCTGCAGGTCCGGGTGCGCCGTTTCGAGGCCGACTACGGCGCCGGCAGCGGTGCGCCGGTGGTGCAGGTGCGGCTCGACTGCATCCTCGGCCGCCGCCAGGGGCGCGAGGTGCTCTCGACGTTCAGCGCCTCGGGCAGCGCTGCCGCCGCGGCCAACCGCCTGAGCGACGTCGTGGCCGCCTTCGAGCAGGCGACCGGTGGTGCGCTCGAGAGCCTCGCGCAGCAGGCGTTGCAGGCGGTGCGCAGCGACGCGCAGCGCGCGGCTCAGAACGGCGCGAGTCCGCTGCCCTCGAGTGCCCGGTAGAGCCAGTAATCCGACTGCGCGGCGTTGGCGTACGCGGCGAAGTCCGCGGTGTATTCGATCCCGAGTGCCGCGCGGTTAGACCACAGCGTGTCGAAGTATTCGAGCACCTGCTGCGCGAGCGGCGCGCTGCGTGCGAGCTCGATGGCGACATTCGCCTCGAGGTTGTAGTCATCGAGGCTGCGGCGGGTGAGCTGCGCCGAACCGAGCGTCACCCACACGCGTTGCGGGCCGTGAGTCACCACCAGTGCCCCGTGAAAGCGCTCCCCGTGAGTGCGGTACCAGCGCACGCGGATCGCGCCGTCGCTGCGCGATACGAGCTCGCTCGCGACCGGCTGGTTCGGCAGTCCGGTGGTGCCGCCG
>Ga0335080_10007683_pt1 | contig 11197 bp, 9 predicted proteins | sample Lox_Sample_34_FD_206720 | JGI IMG/M metagenome (GOLD analysis project Ga0335080, IMG submission 206720) | Soil microbial communities from Loxahatchee National Wildlife Refuge, Florida, United States - Lox_Sample_3.4 | ecosystem: Environmental > Terrestrial > Soil > Wetlands | place: USA: Florida...
GCCAAAGGCGAAGATATATTGCGGAAGATCGAAAAGGCGAAGGCGGTGCTCGAAAGGGTTATTAATAGTTAATTAGATTACAGCACACTAGGGGACGCTCGCCTTCTTCAACTCTTCGCTCGATCGGTTCAGCAGGTCCCGCAGCACTGTCACTTCCGCGGAAATTCCGGTATGTAAGGCCGGGTCTAGATCAGGCGCAAATAGCGGCGAGTGATTGGACGGAAGCGCCGTTCCCCCTGCTCTCGCCTGGACAAGTTTGACGGGATCGGCTCCGCCCAGACTGAAATAGAAGCCAGGTATGCCTTGCTCAACGAATTTCGAGAAGTCCTCCGACGCCAAAATCGGCTCTTCTGTCACCACATTATCCTTGCCCAGTGCCGACTCTAGTGACCCACGAAGCTTCTGCGCTAAGGCGGGATCGTTATAGACCGCATCCGTGCCCTCGTAGCGCTCGACCACAGGTTCACGCGGAGCTCCGGCCGCTTCCGCCTCCGCTTTCGCAATCCGCGTAATAGCTGCCAGCACCTGTTTGCGGATTTCAGCCTTGTAGGTCCGAACCGTCAGCCCCATTTCCGCTTGATCAGGGATGATGTTGTTCTTCGTGCCCGCATGAATGTAGCCGACAGTGACTACCGTCATTTCTCCTGGTCTTACCTCGCGAGATGGAATCGTCTGTAAGGCAAGAATCGTTCGGGCAGCCATGACGATGGGATCGATCGTGGTGTGCGGCGATGCGCCATGTCCACCCTTGCCATAGAGGATGATCCGGATAGAGTCCGCGTTGCTGTCAAAGATTCCGGGCGTGATTCCCACTTTCCCAGCCGGAAGCAGATTCCCGACATGCATGGCAACGGCAACATCGGGTCTGGGAAAGCGTTTGAACAGTCCATCGGCGATCATAGCTTCCGCTCCTCCCACGGTTTCTTCTGCCGGCTGGCCTACTAGCATCAATACTCCGTGCCAGCTTTCCTTGCTGTGCGCCATGATGGTCGCCGTGCCCAACAACGCTGCCATGTGGAGGTCGTGGCCGCATGCATGCATGACGGGAACGTCTCGTCCCGCGTCGTCCTTCACACGCACTTTGCTGGCATAGGGCAGGCCGGTCTTCTCTTCCACGGGAAGAGCATCGAGCTCGGTGCGCAACATAACGGTTGGCCCACTTCCGTTTCGGAGGATGGCCACAACGCCTGTGCCGCCTACATGTTCGGTAACCTCATAGCCGAGGCTACGCAAATGCGCTGCGAGCTTGGCCGCTGTTTGCGTCTCCTGAGTAGACAATTCCGGATTCTGGTGGAGATCAAAGTAAAAAGCCGATACCTCTGGATATACGGACTCAACCTCTTGCGACAGTAGCGCAGTTTGCGCACCAGCAGGAACCAACAGACACACCAGGCCGAGGCAGATGTTTAGACCATTCATGGTCCGGCATGATAGTTGACATTTACGGTTGTGGCAAAGTCCCCGCGGCTGCCGTCATCGTCCGCCCCGAAGAAATGATGAGCGCTCCCTCGTGAGGCGGGCTCGAGGAGATGAGAAATGGGAATTGTGGATAACAAGCGCCCTTCCCAAACATCTCATGTCCCTGTTACTTTTCACAGCTTCTCGGCTCGCCGCGTCGCGTTACCTTCAGTGGGAGAGAAAGTCTCGGGATGCATCGTACTGTGCTGGGTGTAAAATCAGTTTGTAAGGAACCGGAACTCTTCACGAGATCTGCTCTCGCGATCCGAGGCCTGACATGAATGTCCACTTCGGTTATAAGAACTGCAAAAACCCTAATGTCGAAAAAGAGATTCATCACCTGATCGAAAAGTTACGGAAGCGGCTGCAGGTGTTCCGTCCCGAATTGGTGCACCTCAAGGGTCTTATCGAGCAAAACTCAGCTCGCGAAGGCATCACCATCTCGCTCAACCTGCGTCTGCCCTCCGGCCAAATGGCGGTGCAGAAGTCCGCCTCGACGGCAGCTGCCGCAGTAAGGGCGGCATCGGACGATCTTTTGCAACAGCTCAGCAAGCACAAGGAGGTACTGCGGAGCTCGCGCAAGTGGCAGCGTCGCCGCGTGGCCGGCTTCCGTCCCCAATCCCAAGTTCCTTTTGAGGAAACCGTGGCGGCGGTGCGTGTCCCCACCGCTTCCTCCGATGATATTCGCTCCTACGTGAATGCCCATTTGGGTAGACTAGAACGCTTTGTGGAGCGTGAACTGTACTTTCGCGAGGCCTCCGACGAAATCCTTCCCGACTCCGTCAGCAAAGAAGAGGTCATCGATGAGGCGATCGCGCGAGCCCTGGGCGACGGAGAGGAAAAACCGGAACGTCTGGCCCTCGAGCCTTGGCTCTACCGAATCGCCATGCGCGTCGTTCAGGACCTGTCCGAAAGCTCCTCGCAGAGCGCTTCGTCGATTCATCTCGAGGAATCCGCGCGCAAGCCGAATGTCCGTGCCTCCGACGAGCCTGAGCTGCAATTTCATCAGCCAGACGAGACACTAATCGGCGAAAACGTGATTCCTGATCGGCGGGTGGCGACTCCCGAGGACATCGCGTATTCCGACGAAATGCTTAGCTTGGTTCAATTCGCTCTGGCTGGGGCTAAGCGCAGGGATCGCGAAGCCTTCCTGCTCCACACGGTCGAAGGATTTTCCGTGGAGGAGATTGCGATCATTACGGACCGCAACGTGGCCAGTGTGCGAGCTTCGATCGGGACCGCGCGGGAGCATTTGCGCCAGTCGGCTCCGCTCGTGAACCGATGGCAACACAGGTTCGTTCAAGCGTCGAAGTAGCCTCTACCACGCAAGGAGAACTCGGGATGATCACGCACGAAGAGATTCGTGAGTTGGCACAGTTCAAAATCGACCAGGGCTACGCCATAACCTTTTACTTTGAGCCCCACACTCCACCAAATAAGTCCCATCGAGAAGAAGCCATTCTGGCCAAAGAGCTTGTGCGCAACGCACTGCGCGAGTCGGAAAAGAACGGAAAACACAGCTCCCTGAGGTCTGACCTGAATCGTATTCTGATTCTGGCGGAGAGTCTGCACGGCAACCAGGCGCGCGCCAAGGCGGTCTTTGCCTGCGGACAGCGGAACTTCTGGCGGGAATTCGATTTGCCGCCCCAATTCGCCGCCACCCAGCTCTTTGTCAACCGGCAGTTCTATCTCAAACCGCTGGCCCAGTTCCTGGGAGCGCAGCCGCGCTTGTGGGCGGCGATCGTGGATCGCCAAAGGGCGCGCTTTTTTGATCTCCGCCTGGACGAACTGCAGGAGCGGGAAGGATTGTTTCGGACTCCGCCGGTCCGGCAGGGCCGCAGTGACGGCTTCGCCGGCTATGACGGCGGACATACCCAACGCCGCATCGAGGATGAAGCGCGGCATCATTTCAAAGCCGTCGCCGAGCATCTGAAGGATGGTCTGGAGCGCGGATGTTTCGAAAACCTGATCATTGGGTGCCATGACACCAATTGGCACGAGTTTGAAATGCAGCTGCACCCCTATGTCAGAAAGCGTGTGCTGGGGCGGTTCTCGACCGAGGTCGCCAAGCTAACCAATGACCAGATCCGGGAGCAAGCGACCCGCATTGTGCATGAGTCGCTCGCCCGCCACCGTCACGAGTTGGTGCGGGAGGTTCTCAACCAGGCCAAAGGCAATGGTCTGGGAGTCACCGGCCTTCGCCGCGTATTGCGCTCCCTTGAACTTGGGGAAGTGCAAACGCTTCTGATGGGAGACAATTTTCGCCACGCAGCGGTGGAGTGCACCGGTTGCAGACACCTGGACGCGCATCTGGTGCGATACTGCCCCGCCTGTGGTCGAGAGACACGAGACCTCGAAGACGTAGCCGACGCCATCATTCCGCTTGCCCTATGTCACGGCCTGGAGCTGCTCTACGTAAAAGACGATGAGGAATTCGACAAAGCCGGCAATATCGCAGCGCTGTTGCGTTTCCGTACCGATCATAGGAAAGGAAGAATTGATCGCGTAGCATCCTGACTTGGCAAACTTCGGGGGCTCGACCGCAGACTTGCAGCGCAGCACAGCAGCTCCCTTCAGCCGGTTCATTGTTTCCCCGGTTATTGCCTGCCGTACCTGCTTGGTTAGCCAGGCCCAAAATACACCCACGGCCCAAGGCTGGATTGGGTCTCGGGAAAGATGAGTTCGCGATCGTGATATCCTGGCGTCCGCTCGGAGGGAACCATGACCGTCTCCCGCCGCGATTTTCTCGCGACTGCCGTTGCGGGTTCGATCTCGCTGGGATTAATAAAGAACGATGCCGCGGAAGAGAACGCCCCAGGGCTTCAAGCCAATGCGTCGATGGGCAAGCGTCCGATCCTGGTGTGTGCCCATAATGGTTACAACTATCTAGACGATGGTTATGCCTTCCTGGCGGCCGGCGGAGACACTCTCGATGCAGCCCTGAAAGTCGTGAAGGGACCGGAAGACGATCCTAACGACACCAGCGTGGGACTGGGTGGTTTGCCCAACGAGGAAGGGGTCGTGGAGCTGGACGCGTGCTGCATGCACGGCCCAACCCGACGAGCAGGTGCGGTTGGGGGCGTTCGCAATATCAAGAATGTCTCTCTGGTCGCCAAAGCCGTGATGACCGACACCGGGCACGTAATGCTGGTCGGAGAGGGCGCGGAGCGCTTTGCGGTTGCAGTGGGGTTCCCGCGCGAGAATCTGCTGACCGACCACTCCCGCAAGGTATGGCTGTTGTGGAAGGAATATCATTCGAACAGCGATTGGTGGGGACCAGGTTTGGCCGATCCGCATTGGCAGCCACCGGAGTCCGCCGACAAACCACAATCTGAGCTCAGGGAGGAACGCATTCGTCGTCTCGAAGAGCGAGCTGCCGATCTTGGAATTGCGCCTGAGCGCCGCGTCGAGGCAGTCCGCGCCGTGCTGTTCCCACCGCACGGGACCATCCATTGCTCCGCCTTGAGTGGGAAAGGTGAAATGTCCGGTTGCACGACAACCAGCGGCTTGGCCTGGAAACTTTCCGGGCGCTGTGGAGATTCGCCGATCATCGGCGCCGGCTGCTACACCGACCAGGATGTCGGGTCAGCCGGCGCAACCGGCAGCGGAGAGGAAAACATAAAGGTAGCCGGTGCCCACACCATCGTCGAAAACATGCGTCGCGGCATGTCGCCCCAGGAGGCCGGCATGGATGCGCTCGAACGGATTGTCCGCAACTACAACCACGACCAAAGCCGTCTCCGCTTTGTTGACATGGTTTACTACGTTCTTCGCAAAGATGGTGCTTACGCGGGCGTATCTCTGTGGCAAAGCTATCACGCCTCCAAACCGCACACGATCGCTGTGCACGACGGGACGAAGCGTCAGGAAGAGACAACCGCCCTGTTTAAAGGTTCGTCAGAAGATTATCCTCCGGAGCCAAAAATCCCGCCCGCGGTGAGGAATCAGTTCAAGTAACGGCAAGCCAAGGAAAAGAGTGGCTTTCGACCGTCCAACTATCGATCTGTCCTACACAAACTTTACCTTCACATCGGGACCCTTTTCGAGGTGAATGCTCTCGATAAACCGCACCTTTCTGGTTCGCAAGGTCATGATTACCGACGAGGTTCGCGTGCCCTCACCGAAAAACCGCACGCCGCGCAGTAAGGCACCATCGGTGACTCCGGTCGCGGCAAAGATCAGTTGCTTGCCAGGTGCAAGGTCTTCCGCCTTATAGATTCGGTTCTTGTCCTTGATCCCCATGCGCGCGATGCGCTCCTCGAGTTCGGGCTTGTCGACGACCAGTCGCCCTTGCATGTATCCGTTCAAGCAACGAATCGCAGCCGCAGTGATTACGCCCTCCGGGGCACCGCCCGAGCCCATTACCGCGTGTACGCCCGTGCCGAGGACTGCAGCCGCGATGCCGGCGGAGAGATCGCCATCCCCAATAAGGCGGATACGAGCTCCCGCCGCGCGGATCTCCGCAATCAGTTTCTCGTGCCGCGGGCGATCCAGCACAATCACGACGAGGTCTTCCACGTCTCGCTCCAGCCGTTTGGCAACGTTTTTCAGGTTCTGCGCGACCGGGGCATCAAGATCGACAGCGCCTTTGCAAGACGGCCCCACAACAATTTTTTCCATGTAGCAGTCGGGGGCGTTCAGCAGGCCGCCGCGTTCCGACGCCGCTAGTACGGTAATGGCCCCGGGCGCTCCGGTAGCGCAAAGATTTGTTCCCTCGAGCGGATCCACAGCAATATCGACTTCCGGCACGTCCGAACCGTCGCTAAACTCCGCGCCCACCCTCTCTCCGATGTAGAGCATCGGGGCTTCATCGCGTTCGCCCTCTCCAATAACGATGGTTCCTCGCATGGGGATGCCATCCATAGTCTGACGCATCGCCTCGGTCGCCACCTGGTCGGATAACCGGCGGGCCCCTTGACCCATGGTGCGCGCCGACGCAATTGCCGCGACCTCCACCACGCGCAGAAATCTCGAAGCCAGATCGCTCTCGATGTTTTCGCCAAAACTCCTAGCCTTGCCTTCTTTGTCTTCCGCTCGGCTCTGAGTCGCCATAAATGCCTCCACAATGCTGCCTAGGATTTATAGCGCGAAGTGAAGAAAAAAGGAACCCGGGGTACATCGAGTTCGCGGGATCTCCTCCTCAATCCTTTGGCTTGCCGGTAGGCACAGAAGACACAGGGCGAGTGCGCGTTCCTTAAGACTGACTTGTGGAAAAAAAGCGGCGACGCCCGGGGGAAACGCCGCCGCCTAGAAAATCACTGGAAATGATTCATGATGTCGAAAACCATCCCCGTATTGGTCAGGCTCAGCGGATACGTATAGCTGGTGTAAAGCACGTTCGAATTCGCGTCGAGAGATTGAATTTGGTAGTTAAGAGCCGATGGGCTGCTGATTCCGGATTGGTCAAACATCACCATGTTGATCCCAGGATCAGGAAAAACGATTTGAGCATTGGTGGACATCAGTCTCCATCTGGAGTTCGTTCCATTGCCGGTGTACTTGTAGAGTTGGGCAGTGCCCGTTGATGTGGCCTGTACCATGTAGTCGGCACCGATAGACAGGCCGGCACCCCGATATCCCGTCCCGATATTCTGGTCGGTATCGAGAAAAACCTCCCACGTCACTCCGTTGACCGCCCGCCAACGGAAAGACACGCGGGAATTCATGGTGCCGCCCGTACTAGCCGTAGAACTCGGCCAGGCAGCGGCCAACGGCGCCTGGACTCCTTGGCCGGTGAGAGCAGCAGCCTCGGCGGCCCAATAGACCGGAACCTGATTGTAGGCATTGTCCGCACTGTCACTGATGTATACCCAGCCGGCGTTCCGCGAGTGTGCGAGGCTTAGCGCGGTGGGTAACTGTGCTTGGGTCACGCCCAGGACGATGTGCCAGAAACGGTCCGGCGGATATTTTTGGATCCAAGGATACGACGTATAGCTGGTCTGGTACGCCGAAAGACCACCGGAATTCTCAAAGGTCGCCAGAATGTTGCTGATCGACATCCAGCAATCATTGGCCGGGGTTGTTCCAGGGTTAAGAACGGTAATTCGTGCCCCAGCCATGTTCTGGCGCACGTAGTTCGCCAGCTCGGCATAGTAGGTGAATTGCGTGCCGGCATATGTGTTGGCATCGTTACAATTGACCGGAGCCTGGTCGAAGAAGATGCCATCCACTCCGTAGTTCTGATAGACGCTGCTAATGGCTTGGTGCACCAGATTGGGGTCGCGGGTACCGTACTCTGTGTAGGTATAACCGAGCACAAAGATCCCTTGTTTGCGGGTTGCTTGGATGGCGGCGTCGACCGCGGGATAGTAGGTCGGGTCATCGCCATTGCTGATGTCTACGATCATCAATCCCACTGCGCTGGGGCCTTCCGCTGCCCAGGCTGACCATGTTGAGGTGCCAGGTTGTTGATAGGAGGGGACTGCCAGCCGCGTCTGGGCATCTGTTGCCACGGTCGCCGCTAGGAAAAGCAAAGAAGAGAAGACCAAACGAATCCATCGAACGGTAAGCATGAGGTCGCCTCGCGCGCAGGAGGATTTGGGTATACTCTATGGCTCGATACTGGCGGTCACAAGAGCCCAAATTGATGATTGCCGGGAGTGACCTTCTTCTAGTGACCTTCTTCTAAGGTGCTTTTTCTCTGGACTAAGTAGTAAAGCTGAGCGGTCCTCCCAACCGCTGCCTAAGTCTGGGGAAACCGTTGGTTCTCAGCACCAGCGAAGCTCTTCGCGTAATGCCGCTACTCCGAAACGCGCCCTCCCTTGCACCGCCGCCCTCCACCTCACCTTAATTTCTTCTCCTTCGGCGCGCTGGCATCCAATCGCGTCCATCGTAGCCTCCAACAACTGGGCTGACTGGCACAAGGCAAGACAGGTAAGGTACAGGGAGCACCTGGCTCGCGCTGCCCTGCGTGCCAGTTGTGATCGAGCCTCCTGTATGGCGGCATATGCCGCGTTTCGCAAAGACTGATAAAATTGTGTGGCGGAAGCAAAAAACTCCCCTTTTCCCGCAGCGTGGGGCTATAGCTCAGTTGGGAGAGCGCATCGTTCGCAACGATGAGGTCGTCGGTTCGAGCCCGACTAGCTCCACCATGTTTTCAACCACTTGCGAGTCTCTGGAACTCAAATCTTGTCCCATTTTGTCCCAAAAAGTCTGCTCGAAGGAAGAGCGGAACAACTTCAGGACCGCTGGGATTGCCTCGAACATTCCCGAAATCGCGGATAAGCGCGTTATAATCTCAAGCACCGTCCACGCGGAACTCCCTGGAACCCTCCGCACTGCGCGTTTCCCCCGGACCGTCGGACTCAATTCCCCATCGGACAATTGCAATGAGGGCCAAACTCAGGACGAATGTCCCGGGTGCGAGTAGAGCCATTGTGCCGCAGGACAAGGTTGTCCAGCGCTTCAACCGACTCAACAGCCAAATGGTTCACGGCTTGCCGGAGGTCGCACGCGCCTATGATGCTCTGGCGCGACATGTTCCGCTACTCCGGCAAATGCAGGCGATACTCTCACAACGTCCTAAACGACCGAGAGGTATTCGATGACTTAAACCAAGCTCCTGCAGTCACTTCGATTGATCCCGGCTCCAATTTTCGTGATGGATGGCTCCTTCTCGCGTTTGTTGACGCAGGCTTTGAAGTTTTGTAATTGTGAGAGACGCAGTCAGCGGTATCCGCGCGGTTAGAATGGTCTCGCAAGAACCGTGACTTTGGAGTGCTCATTATGATCAACCGCAGGAACATCGTGGGCGACCACGCACTCGGCATGGATTCCTCAATCACGCGCAGGGATTTTCTGGGCGCTACTCTGCTCGCCTCCGGTGCCGTGTTGCTGGACTCCGTGTCCCCTGCCCAGCTTTTGGCCCAGAAAGCCCCCGGGGGGGCGTCAGACTGGAACGGATATGGCGGGGTCGGAGAGTATGCGGATTCTAATGGAAATACCTGGGAGGTCTTGACCGCGGGACACAAGCTGCGCGACGGCCTTTACGAGGAAGTTTCCGAAAACGCGCTAGAAACCGGCGAGGCCTACGACTGCGTTGTGGTAGGAGGAGGGATTAGCGGTCTGGCCGCCGCACTCTTTTTCCTGCGGCAAGGTGGTCCGAAAGCAACCTGCTTAGTTCTCGAGAATCACCCCATCTTTGGGGGTGAGGCCAAGCAAAACGATTTCGAGGTCGATGGCCAGCGGCTGACCGCGCATCAGGGCTCGGCCATTTATTTCGTGCAGTATCCGCGGAGCTTTCTCGCGCAGTTTTACGAATCGATCGGCCTCAAGGAGCCGCGGCTCGAGTACCAAAAGTGGGGAGGATCGGGCCCGGAAATGACGATAGGGCGAACGCCATACGACTCCGCCGGGATGAGCACAGGACAGTACGGCTTTTGGTTTGGTGCGCAGTTTGGGCCAAAGCCGGGCGTTTGGCAGATTGATCCCGTCGGCAGGAAGTTCGCCGGGGCTCCCGTGTCCGAGGCCACAAGAAAGGAGTTGTTGCACTGGTATTCCGGGGACGCTTCGAAAGCGGCCCCGTTCGCTTCACCGAAATATGAGGGAGACAAAGTCTCGCGTTATCTCGATTCGATCACCCTCGAAGAACATTACATGCGGCAGTACGGACTTTCCCGCGAATTCATCCGCACCTATCTGTCTGCGGACCTCGGTGGCGGATCCGGCTTGGGCGCCGACGCTCTTTCCGCGTATGCGGGCTACGCCTTCGAGGTGCTGCATCCCTACGGAGGCCAAGCCGAGGCGGTCGAGATGTTCCCCGGAGGAAATACGACCATCGCGAGGCTGATGGTCAAGGCACTCGTTCCCTCTGCGATTTCCGGGGAGGCGACCGTCGAAGGCGTTTCCCTCGGCAAGGTCAACTTTTCGGCCGTGGACAGCAAAGATTCTCGGGCCCGCATTCGCTTGGGCGCAACCGCAATTTCCGTCCGCCATGAAAACTCCCCGGAAAAATCCGAGTTCGTGTCCGTTGTGTATGCCGACGGCGAAAGGTTGTTTCGCGTCCGTGCACGGTCCGCCGTGATGGCGGGGGGAAGCTGGACGACCAAGCACGTCGTTCGGGATTTGCCGGATGCGCAACGCAACGCTTACTCGCAATTCTTTCGCTCCCCCTGCATGATGGCAAATGTTGCGCTGAGGAACTGGCGTTTCCTCGCTAGGCTGGGCATCACCGGATGTCGCTGGTTTGGCGGCGGCATTGGCAATTATATGGAGCTGCGGCGAATGGCCACGGTGGGCGACATTCCGAAAACGATCAGTCCGGATTTGCCCGTGGTGCTGACGGTGAAGGTCTTATATTCCTACCCGGGGTTGAGTACGGAGGATCAAGGCGATCGCGGTCGCGGGGAGATGATCACGACCCCTTTTCGCGACTATGAACGGCGCATTCGACAGCAGTTCACGGACATGTTTGCCGGAGCGGGCTTCGCTGCCGATCGGGACATTGCAGGGATTATTCTGAACCGATGGGGGCATGCGTACTTGAGTCCGCAACCCGGGTTCTTTTTTGGTGGCGATGGCAAGCCGGCGCCGCGAGAGGTGTTGCGCGCGGCCCCATTCGGCCGGATCGCTTTTGCCAACACCGACCTGGCCGGGTACATGGATCATCGCTTCTCGATTCTCGAGGCGCAGCGGGCTGTGGCTCAGCTCATGGCCCAAGTCATCACCGACTAACCAGGATTGCGGCCGCGGAAACGAGATGGAGCGAACGGACATTCACGGCGGACAATCCCCTGGCGAA
>Ga0335080_10007689_pt1 | contig 11192 bp, 11 predicted proteins | sample Lox_Sample_34_FD_206720 | JGI IMG/M metagenome (GOLD analysis project Ga0335080, IMG submission 206720) | Soil microbial communities from Loxahatchee National Wildlife Refuge, Florida, United States - Lox_Sample_3.4 | ecosystem: Environmental > Terrestrial > Soil > Wetlands | place: USA...
CGTCGCCGTGCGGGTGCCGATCTCGCCCTGGCTGCTGCTCTGCACGGGGCTGCTCGCGCTCTTCCTCGCCCTCGCGAAGCGGCGCGGCGAGCTCGTGCTCGTCGGCGCCGAGCGGACGCCCGGGCGGCCGGTGCTGGAGGGCTACTCGCTGGCGCTCGTCGACCAGCTCGTCACGATCGTGGCCGCCTCGACCGTGATCGCCTACGCCCTCTACACGTTCACCGCGCGGCCGGGTGACCGGATGATGGCCACGATCCCGTTCGTGCTCTTCGGCGTCTTCCGCTACCTGCTGCTGATCCACCGCGAGGACGTGGGCGAGGAGCCGGAGCACGTGCTGCTCTCGGACAAGCCGATCCTGATCTGCGTCGCCCTCTGGGCCGTGACCTCGGCGATCCTGCTCGCAGCCTAGGCCGGCGGGTCGCCGCCGGCGCGGCGCTCTTCCATCCGGTAGACGACCGCGCCGCTGCGGCTCTCGAGCCCGCGCTCGATCCGGCCGAGGCGGTCGTCGACGCCCTTCCAGCCCGAGGCGATCAGGTCGACCAGGAGCGCGAGGTCGTCGACGCGCGCGTGGCGCTCGGCGAGCATGTCGCCCTCGAGCCGCTCGAGTCGCCGGATCATCTGGTTCAGGAGGCCGCGCACCTCGGCGAGGTTGCGGGCGACAGGGATCACCTCGCGGCGGAGCCCCTCCTGCACGGACTCGCCGACCTGGGCCGGGAGCGAGGCGGAGAGCTCGGCGGCGGCCTGGGCGAGGCCTTCGATCTGGTCGCGCGCCCGCTCGAGCGCGGCCTCGACCGCGCCGGGGTCGGCGCGTCCCTCTGCTGCGGCCTGGAGCCGCTCTCGCGCGCGCTCGATCGCGTCTTCGTCCACGGAGACCAAGGGTAACGTGCTCGTCGGATGAAAGCGTCCGAGCTCGAATACGACCTGCCGCCGGAGCTGATCGCCCAGCACCCGGCGGAGCGGCGCGACGCTTCGCGCCTGCTCGTCTACGAGCGCGCGACCGGCGCGGTGCGGCACCGGGTGTTCGCCGACCTGCCCGAGGAGGCCGGCGCCGCTCTCGTCGTCGTCAACGACACGCGTGTCGTGCCGGCCCGGATCCGGATCGAGCGACCGCGCGGCGAGGTGCTGCTCGTGGAGCGGCTCGACGGCGACCTCTGGGAGGGGCTCGCGCGCCCGACACGGCGGCTCCGCCCGGGCCGCAAGTACGGGCCGGTCGAGCTCCTCGAGCACCTCGGCGAGGGGCGCTGGCGGCTGCGACTCACCGGCGAGCCGGCCGGCGAGGCGCCGCTGCCGCCGTACATCACCGAGCCGCTTGCGGACCCCGCCCGCTACCAGACGGTCTACGCGGACGAGGCCGGCTCCGCCGCGGCGCCGACGGCGGGCCTGCACTTCACGCCCGAGCTGCTGTCCGGGCTCGACGTCGAGCGCGTGACGCTCCACGTCGGGCTCGACACCTTCCGGCCGCTCGCCGTCGACGACCTCGACGCCCACGTGCTCCACGGCGAGCGCTACTCCGCGTCCGCGTGGCCGCGGATCGCCGCCGCGCCGCGCGTGCTCGCCGTCGGCACGACCACCACGCGTGTCCTGGAGACGCTCGCGAGAGGCGCGCCGCTCGAGGGCCGCACCGACCTCTTCATCACCCCGGGGTTCGAGTTCCGCCGCGTCGACGCGTTGGTCACGAACTTTCACCTTCCGCGCTCGACCCTCCTGGCCCTGGTGATGGCGTTCGCCGGGGTGGAGGAGACGCGCCGCCTCTACCGCCTAGCGGTCGAGGAGCGCTATCGCTTCTACTCCTTCGGCGATGCGATGCTGATCCTGTGAGCGAGACGTTCGCCGTCACCGCGGCCGACGGCGCCGCCCGCGCGGGGGTCCTGCGCACCGCGCACGGCGAGGTGCCCACGCCCGCGTTCATGCCCGTGGGGACGAAGGCGACGGTGAAGACGCTCGACCCCGACGAGCTGCGCGCGGTCGGCGCCACGATCGTGCTCGGCAACACCTACCACCTCCACTTCCGCCCGGGCGAGGACCTGATCGCCGAGCTCGGCGGCCTGCACCGCTTCATGGGCTGGGACGGACCGATCCTCACCGACTCCGGCGGCTTCCAGGTCTTCTCGCTCCGCGACACGCTGATCGCGGCCGACGACGACGGCGTCACCTTCCGCTCGGTCTACGACGGCGCCGCGGAGCGCTTCACGCCGGAGCTCGCCGCCGCGATCCAGCGCGAGCTCGGCTCGGACATCGCGATGTGCCTCGACATCTGCGCACCCGCAGGCGTGCCTCGCGCCGAGCTGGAGGAGGCCGTCCGCCGGACGACGCTCTGGGCCGAGCGCCAGCGCGACGAGCCGCGCGCCGAGGGGCAGCTCCGCTTCGGCATCACGCAGGGCGCCTCCGACCCCGAGCTGCGCCGCCGCTCGATCGAGGAGATCTCCGCGCTCGGGTTCGACGGGGTCGCGCTGGGCGGCCTGAGCGTGGGGGAGGACCGCGACGAGATGTTCGAGGCGGTCTCCTGGGCGGCACCGCTCCTTCCCTCCGACCGGCCGCGCTACTTCATGGGGATCGGCGACCCGGAGGGGATCCTGCGCGTGATCGCCTCCGGGGTCGACATGTTCGACTGCGTCCTGCCGACGAGGACGGCCCGCACCGGCTCGGCCCTGACGTGGGAGGGCCGACTCAACCTCCGCAACCAGCGCTTTGCGCGCGATCCGCGCCCGCTCGACGAGTCGTGCGCCTGCTCGGCGTGCTCACGCTTCTCCCGCGCATACATCCGCCACCTGATCAACCAGCAGGAGCTGCTCGGCCTCCGGCTGCTCAGCGTGCATAATCTGCGCTTCCTGTTGGATCTGACCGCGGGGGCGCGGACGGCGATCGAGCGGGGCGCCCTGACGGCGTACATCGCCGAGGCGCTCGCGCGACTCGCCCAGGCGCCCGAGGAGGACGTTTGAGCCCGACCCTGTTGATTCTCATCCTGGCCATGGGCGCGATCTGGCTGCTCTTCATCCGGCCCCAGAAGCGCAGGCAGCAGCAGCAGCGCGAGATGCTCAACCAGATCGAGCCCGGCGCCGAGGTGCTGACGGCGGCCGGCATCTACGGCACCGTGATCGAGGCCGACGGCGACGAGATCAAGGTCGAGATCGCCGACGGCGTCGTGGTGAAGGTCGCGCGCCGCGCGATCGGCGCCGTGATCCCGCCCGAGGTCGAGGAGCCGGAGGCGCCCGAGCCGGAGGAGGACGAGGCCGCCGAGCCGGAGCCCGAGCCGGCGGCAGCAGAGGCGACGGATGGTGACGCAGCGCCAGAATCGCCCAGCTAAGCTTCCGGCGCTTTTCACCCAGACATGAACGACCGGCGCTCCTACCTCATCTTGCTCGGCCTGATCCTGGCGGCTCTCGTCGGGGTGGCTCTGCTCGCGATCCCCGGGAGCCCGGTGCACAGGAAGCCGCGGCTCGGCCTCGACCTCCAGGGCGGCCTCGAGGTCGTGCTGAAGGCGGTGCCGCCGAAGGGCAAGAGCCTCACCTCGAGCGACGTCGACCGCTCGATCGGGATCATGCGGAACCGGATCGACAAGCTCGGCGTGAGCGAGCCGGAGATCCGTAAGCAGGGCTCGAACCAGATCGTGATCGAGCTCGCCGGTGTGAAGAACCCGCAGGCGGCCGCGGCGATCATCGGCAAGACGGCGCAGCTCCAGTTCTACGACCTCGAGGCCGACCTCGTCTCACCGTCGATCGACGCCCAGGGTTTCCCGGTCGCGACCACGAGCCTCTACGGGCTCCTGTCCCGCGTCCAGTCGACGGCGGGCAAGAACCCCGAGGGCTGGTACGTCTTCAACCGCCTCCACAAGCAGGTCGTCGGCCCGGTCGACACGAAGGCGCAGGCCCTCAAGCGCTACGGCGGCACGCTGCCGAAGGGCTACTCGCTCTTCGCAGTGCCGACGAAGACGACCGTGATCACGTGCGGTCCGCCGGCCGTCGCCTGCCCGGGCGTCAACACCACGCCGGTGAACACCTCGTACTACCTGTTCAAGTACAACCCGCCGTTCGTCCCGGAGATGACGGGCAGCGACCTGAAGCTCTCCGGCACCCAGGCCGACTTCGACCCGACCACCGGCCAGCCGATCGTGCTGATGCAGTTCACGGGCAAGGGCGGCAAGCTCTTCCACAAGATCACCCGGATCGAGGCGCAGCGCGGCCGGCTCCGCTCGAGCCTGATCGGGCAGGACGTGCCGCAGCACTTCGCGATCGTGCTCGACGGGCAGATCCAGTCGTACCCGCAGATCGACTTCCGCCAGTACCCGGACGGGATCGCCGGCACGAGCGCGCAGATCACCGGGATCGGCTCGATCGGCGAGGCGAAGAGCATCGCGCTCGTGCTGCAGACGGGCGCGCTCCCGGTCAACTTCGTCCAGATCGAGCGCACCGACGTCTCGGCGACGCTCGGCAAGGACTCGCTCAACCAGGCGATGAAAGCGGCCCTGATCGGCCTGCTGCTCGTCGCGATCTTCCTGCTCGTGCTGTACCGCTTCCTCGGGCTCGTCGCCGTGATCGGCCTCGGGATCTACGTCGCCTTCCTCTACGCCGCGATCCTGCTCCTCCACGTCACGCTGACGCTGCCGGGCTTCGCGGGCATGATCCTCACGATCGGCGTCGCAGCGGACGCGAACGTGGTCGTGTTCGAACGGATCAAGGAAGAGGTGCGCGCCGGTAAATCGGTGCGCGCCGGCGTCGCGACCGGCTACGCGAAGGGCTTCCACACGATCCTCGACGCCAACGTCGTCACCTGCATCACCGCGCTCGTCCTGTTCGCAGTGGCCACCGCGGGCGTGAAGGGCTTCGCGCTGATGCTGCTGATCGGCACCGTGATCTCGCTGCTGACGGCGGTCTTCGCGACGCGCGCGATGCTCGGCCTGCTCGCCGGCTTCAGCTGGTTCGACAGCCCGCGCCTGATGGGCGCGCACGGCGCGCAGACCGGGAAGTGGCTGCAGATCGACTTCATGAAGCGGCGCCGGACCTGGTTCGCGATCTCCGGCACCGTGATCGCGATCTCGATCGTCGCCCTCGGCGTGAGGGGCCTCAACCTCGGGATCGACTTCAAGGGCGGCACCCAGGTCACTTTCAAGACGACGCAGCCCACGCAGATCGCGAAGGTGCGCGGCGTTACGGCCAGCCTCGGCCACGCGGACGCGGTGATCCAGGGCCGCGGCGGTTCGAGGAACGGCGGCTACACCGGCTTCCAGATCCGCACGAAGGCGCTCAACGGCCCGCAGTTGACCCAGCTCCAGGCGAGCCTCGCCAGCGGCGTGGGCGCCACGGCGCAGGGCGCGACGACGGTCTCGTCCAGCTTCGGAGCCCAGATCGCGCGCCTCGCGATCATCGCGATCATCGTCTCGCTGCTCCTGATCATCCTCTACATCACGATCAGGTTCGACCTCAAGTACGCGGTGCCGGTGATCATCGCGCTGCTCCACGACATCATCATCACGGTCGGGATCTACGCGCTCACGGGCTTCGAGGTCTCGACCGCGACCGTGGCCGCCGTGCTGACCGTCCTCGGGTACTCGATCTACGACACGATCATCATCTTCGACCGGATCCGCGAGAACGCCGGCGTGATGCGCCGCTCGTCGTTCGCCGCGATCGCGAACGTCTCGCTCTGGGAGACGATCAGACGCTCGCTCGCGACGACGTTCATCACGCTGCTGCCGATCGCCTCGCTGCTCCTCTTCGGCGGCGCGACCCTGAAGGACTTCGCCTTCGCGCTGCTGATCGGGATCACCTCCGGGGCCTACTCGTCGATCTTCATCGCCGCGCCGCTGCTGACCAGCTGGAAGGAGCGCGAGCCCGACTACGCGCGCCTCAAGGGCCAGGAGATGCCGACGACGGTCGCGGCGCGTGAGGAGCTCGTCGAGGAGGCGGAGACGGAGATGATCGCGGCCGAGGACGAGCCCGTCGAGGCCCCGACCGCCACCGCCGCAGCCGACCCGAGCCCCGACTCGAAGCGCGCGAAGCGCCAGCAGCGACGCAAGTCCAGGCCTCATGGCCGAGCACGCTGACGGAGGCCCCGAGAAGCTCTTCCTCGCCGCGCTGGGCACGGTGGCGCTCACCGCGGAGTGGGCCGACGAGCTCGTGGACGCCCTCGCCGAGAAAGGCGGCCTTCGCCGCGACGAGGCCCGGGCGCTCGTGCACGACCTGGGCGCCCGCTGGCGTGGCGACGCGGTGCGGCTGGGCGAGCGGGCCGGCGACTCGTTGCAGAGCGTCTTCAAGGAGCTGGGCCTCGTCCGACGCGACGACTACGACGAGCTCGAGCTGAGGGTCGCCCAGCTCGAGCACCGGCTACGGCTGCTCGAGCGGCCGTCCGCCGGCGAAGTAGCCCCGAGCTAGAGCACGCCCGCGCAGGGCTCATTCGTGGACACTGGCGGAAGGGTGGCGCTCGCTCGTGTGACCTAGAATCCGAGCGTGGCTTTGCTGCGACGCTATTGGCGATGGCTCGGCCATTGGCTTCGGCTCTCTCAACCCGGCCGAGCGCTCTTCACCGTCGTAGTTCTCTTCGGCGTCGGGGAGATCATGTACGGACGCGCCCAAGGCGACCGGGAGGGTGGCGCTCCCGCCGTCGTCTTGACGCTCGTGCTGGCCGGTGTGGTTGCCCTCGATGCCGTCAGCCGTGGAGTGATCGCTGTTGCACGCCGTCTCGTCTCGAGCGGTGGGCTCAGGCGTCATTCCTGAACACAGGCGCAGGCCCCGAGCGTCGGCTCGGCTGGCAACTGCGTTCTCTGAGACCGGTCGCTAGTACCCGAGAGCGTCGAACGCGGCCGGATAGACGATCCGACCGGCGAGGTCGGGGCTGTATCCCGGGAGCCGCTTGACCATGAAAGCCTCGTCGGGGATCTTCGGATGCGGGGAGATGAAGCCGAGCGCGCTCGCCCGCTCGAAGCCGAAGCGTGGATAGTACGCGGCAACGCCCTCGACCATGACGACAGGCTCGCCTGCCTCTTCGGCGCGGCCGAGCGCATCCCGGATCAGCCGTGCCCCCACACCCATGCGCTGGCGGTCGGGCCGAACCGACATCGGAGTGAGATTGAGGATCCTTGTGCGGGCTCCGCCTTCGACCCCGACCCAGCTCAGCATCGCGTGGGCAATCACACCGGAGGAGTCCTCGGCGACCAACGCCAGCTCCGGAACGAACTGCTCCGACTCCCGAATGCGCTCGACGAACGCCGCGACCTCGTCGGGGTGTCCGACGAAAGCCGCGCGGACCACCTCTGCGATCACGGGATGGTCCGCGTCGCGCTCGGGACGGATGACGACGCCGCCGGCCACGGGTGGCGATGGTAACGCGGCACGCCGTTGGCGCTTCGGGCCACACGCCCGCTTCGAGAGACAGTCCCCGAACGCTGGCCCAATCCTTGGTGCCTACGCCGCGGGGTCGAAGAAGTCGATGAGCAGCTGGTTGACGCGTTCGGCCTCGTCGTGGTGCACCCAGTGCGAGGCGTCGGGCAGGCGTTCCACGCGGTCGAGGTTGGGCACGTCGTCCGGGTCGGGTTCGGCGAGGTCCGAGCCGAGGTAGGAATCGCGCTCGCCCCAGATGACCAGTGTCGGCGCCGAAATCGGGCGAAGCTTCGCCGCGGCTTCCTTCTGGGACTGTCTCACCGAGGCGCGGTAGTAGTTGATCATCGCGGCCGCTGCCCCTGGCTGGGACCACGCCTCGACGTAGCGTTCGAGTTCCTGCGGGGTGTAAGGCGGGTTCGCGTCATGCAGGAAGTGTCGGAAGAAGTGCCAGTCTCTGGCGGGCACCACGTCCTCTGGTAGTCCCGGTGTCGCAAAGAAGAAGAAGTACCAGGACTTCCGAAGCTGGTTGGGGTTGTGCAGTCCCTCGGAGAGTCGCCGCGGATGGGCCGCGTTGAGGATGGCGAGTCGGTCGACGACCTCGGGGTGGTTCATCGCGGTGGTCCAGGCGATGCTCCCGCCCCAGTCGTGACCGACCAACAGCGCGGACTCGGCGCCGAGCTCTCTGATGAAGTCGCGGATGTCCGCGGCGAGCAGATCGACGGCATAGGCCTCGAAGCCCTCTGGCTTCGATGACAGGTTGTAGCCGCGCGTGTCGGGGGCGACCACCCGAAAGCCCGCCGCCGCGAGCGGCGCGATCTGCAGCCGCCAACCGAACCAGAACTCCGGGAAGCCGTGCAACAGAACGATCAGCGGCCCCTCCCCGGCCTCGACGTAATGCAGGTTCACGTCGCCGACTTCGGCGTAACCCTCCCGAACCTCGATCCCGACGTCGGGGAGCAAGCTGGTGGTGCTCATGAGGACCTCCTTGCGAACGCGGTGCATGGAACGCCGACGCGAAAGTGGGGACCTCGGTCGCCTGTTGGACGGTGCGTGCCATGGCGACCTCCGTTCGACGACGGTGCTGGTAGGACTTAAATAAGCCGACGCCGCGCGAACACAACTGGTCTCCCCGTCACGATCCGAATCCTTCGCCGGCGAGCCCGTCGCTTACGGGCTCGCCGCTAGGCGGGTGCGCTCCCGGGCATCGGGATGCGCTCCTCGCGAGCGTCGGCTCGTAGGATCGGAGACGACGGCCTGAAGCCCTTGATGGTGCAGTAGACGCCGAGGAAGAGTTCCCACAGGAACTCCGGGATCGTCGCGACGCCCTGCAGCGACCCGCCCGGGTGATCCACGCCGAACATCACCGCCGTCCCGGACGCGATGATCAGCGGGCCGCCGACGATGCCGAGCCACGCCGCGCGTCGCGGCACCAGCTCGGAGCGGTACATCAAGTAGCCGAGGATCAGCCCGTTCCCCCAGCCGACGACCCAGCCCGGCCCGAGCAGGAACGTCCAGTCCTTGAGTGCCGCGAGGGTGTAGGCGACCGTGCCTTCAGACGCGCCCGCAACCTCCTGCCGCAACGTGATGATCCCGAGCACCGAGACGACGCCGACCAGGATGAACGTGCACTCGAAGAGCCGTGCGGTCACGTAGCCGAGTGCGAGTTCTTCGCTCTGCCGTCTGACGATCGGGTAGATCACGACCGCCGTGCCGATGTTCGCGATGATGAGAAGCAGCTCCAGCAGGACGCCGAACAGGATCCGATAGTCATGACCGGCTCCCGCGATGTAGCCCACGGGATCGTCGAGCACGGGCTGGTAGAGCAGCAGCGCCGGGATCGACGTGATGAACGTGATGAGGAAGAGCACGCCGAAGATGTGCGCTCTCTTCTGATCCAGAGACACCGCGAACCCCCTTTGCCCGGCGACGGTCACGCAGCCTGCCCGCGCCACCTTGTCCGGCTAGGAAGCGAACCTACTCCTTGCAGGCGCAGCTAGCCAACGGGCCAACTGGTCGGCAACGTAGTGCAGAGGCGGCGAGGCTGTCCAGGGCCGCGGCCGACGATCCGGGCCGTCCCCGATGCCTGCGGGATGCCGGTGTGCGAGGCTGGACGGCTGGAAGGAGGTGTGAGGTGGCAACCTCTCCTGCGCAGGTGGATGCGGGCCAGCGCGCCGATCGCCACGCGGACGAGGCCGAGCGGCTGCTCGCGAGCCGGTGGCTGACGTCCCACATCGAGGCTCAGGCGCACGCGACGCTCGCCGTGTACTACCTCGGCCGGGCACAGCGCTCGACCGAATCGGACTGAGGGCTCAGTCCGGGCCGAGTCCGCCCTCGTCGGCCTGCTTGATCGCGCGGCTCGGGCTGAAGGTGCGCACCATCAGCCCGAGCGCCGCGAAGCCCAGCAGGGCCGTGAATGCGGTCACCGCGATCTTCATCCCGACGCTGTAGCTGAGCAGCGGGGTCGCCGGCTCGCGCCCGCGGAAGACGTAGACGAGGAGCCCCTGCTCGGTGCCCGCACCTCCCGGGGTGATCGGGAAGAGCGTCGAGAGGCTCTGTACGACCTGCGTCAGCAGTGCGTTGTGGATGGATGCCGTGATCCGGAAGGCACGGAGGAAGTAGTAGAAGCTGGCGAGCCGCACCACCCAGCTCAGTGCCTGCCACGAGACGACGTCGCGCAGGTAGCGCCAGGGCGTCCGCAGGATCGCGAAGCCCTGGCGCACCCGCGCCCAGAACGCGACCACCCGCCGGCCGGCCCAGATCGCGACGACCAGGAGCGCGACGACCAGCACCGCACCGATCTCGGCGCTCGCCCTCGGATGGCTCAGAGGCCAGGACCAGTCCACCGAGGGGAGGTTCCGCAGGACGTTGAGTCCCGGGAGGACGCCGAGCGTCAGCGCCCAGACGAAGAGCCCGAACGCGAAGAAGAAGTCGAACAGGGTCTCGACGATGAGCGTGGCGGCGATCGTGGCGTAGCTCGAGTCGTGGATCCGCTGCTTGGCGAGCGCGACCTTGACGGCGTCGCCGACGCGCGCGGGGATGATCGCGTTCACGCCGATGCCCGCGACGTAGGCGCCGAAGACCGGCAGCCAGCGGACCTTCGTCGTCGGGTAGGAGGCCTGGAGGATGTTGCGCCAGGCGATCGACCTCAGCACGAGCCGGAAGAACAGGAGGGCGAGCGCGATCGCGAGCGGCCACCAGCGCACCGCTGCGAGGTGGTCGTAGAAGACGTTGGTGGCGTCGACAAAGGCCCTGTACCAACGCACTGCGCCTCCCGTGTCACACTGAGACCATGGCGACCCGCTCGACGCAGCGTAACCTCGGCAGGCTCTCTGAGATCGCCCAGGTCGCGGGAAAGCACGGCTTCGGCTACTTCTTCGAGACCCATCGCGCGCTTCCGTTCCGGCGGCGCGAGGAGCTGAACGGCGACCGCTCCCAGCGCGGCGTCCACCTGCGGGCGATGCTCGACGAGCTCGGCCCGACCTTCGTCAAGTTCGGGCAGGCGCTCTCGATGCGCCCTGACATCCTGCCGCCCGACATCATCGCCGAGCTGCGCGGGCTCCAGGACGACGTCACGCCGTTCCCGTTCGAGCAGGTCGAGCAGATCGTCAGCGAGGAGCTCGGCCTCACCGTCGCGCAGCTCTTCCTCGAGTTCGACCCGACGCCGGTCGCGTCGGCCTCGATCGGCCAGGTGCACCGCGCCGTGCTCCCGAACGGGAAGCCCGTGGCGGTGAAGGTGCAGCGGCCGGACGCCCCGAAGCAGATCGACGCCGACCTCTCGCTGATGATGCAGGCGGCGAAGGTCGCGCGCGAGCGCGTGAAGGCGCTCGAGTTCGTCGACCCGGTCGCGCTCGTCGAGGAGTTCTCGAACCAGATCCGCCA
>Ga0335080_10007690_pt1 | contig 11192 bp, 16 predicted proteins | sample Lox_Sample_34_FD_206720 | JGI IMG/M metagenome (GOLD analysis project Ga0335080, IMG submission 206720) | Soil microbial communities from Loxahatchee National Wildlife Refuge, Florida, United States - Lox_Sample_3.4 | ecosystem: Environmental > Terrestrial > Soil > Wetlands | place: USA...
CCGTGCATCGGGACTCCCCCTTCCCGCGGCGATGATACCGCCGCCCGCCCTGGTCGGCGAGCGGGGCTTCAGCGGCTGGTGCCGAACACCCGCACGTCGTAGAGCATGAGGTCGCGCTCGATGTCGGGGTCGGGAATGGGCTCCACGCCGTGGAACGAGCGCTCGTCCTTGAAAAACGCGAAAAGCGAGTTGCGCTTGTACGGCATGGTGGTGATCTTCTTGAACTTGTCGAATCCGTAATGCGGCCCGCCCTTGCAGCGGAAATCCGGATCGAGCGGCCAGAAGATCGAGGTGCCGAGGTGCGGCCGGCTGTCGTCTGCCGGGCAGTAGAAGAGCATGGTGATGAGCCGCAGCGGCGAGTCGGTGTGCGGGCCGATCGAATAGTTGGTGAGATCGCGCACCGCGAGCGCGTCGGCGCCGTAGGTGCACTTCAGCATGTCGTCGCCGAGGCGCGCCGCGACCTGGCGCTCGAACTTGCGGATCATCGCCACGCAGAAGTTCTGCGCGGTGAACCACGCGCCGAAATCGTCCCAGAACTGGCGCCGGTCCGGCGTCAGCGTCGCGACGCCTTCCGGCGTGATCGGCAGCACGTAGCGCTGCGGGTACGCGCCCTTGGGCACGCGGCCGGTGTCGGCGATGCGCACGAACGCGTCGGCGTTCGGCCAGTTGAACCTCAGCTCCGCGTAGAAATCGTCGGGAAATACGTTCTCGACGTAGATGTGCGGGTACGGATATTCGAGGATCGGCGCATTGAAGATCCGGTACAGGACGTGCTCTTCGACAACTGAGGGCATAGGAATATCGACGCGTGCGGGTGCAGGCGCCAAGGATTGCACCGCGGGTGCCGCGCGCCTTTGAGGTGGATCAAAGAATACGGGGCGCCCGGGCCGGGAAAGCGTGTATGCTGGGCGCCCGCAAGCCAGGGAGGACAGCCGCATGGAAAAAAGCGTGACACCGGTCACGCTCGTCGTCGCGGACATGGCCGGCACCACGATCGAGGACAAAGGTCAGGTGCCCGCAGCCTTCGAGACGGTGCTCGCGCGCCATGGCGTCACTATCACTGCGGAAGTGCTTGCCGGTGTACGCGGCGCGTCGAAGCGCGACGCGATCCGCTCCTTGCTCAATGACTCCGGGACACCTCAGGCGAAGCTTGAGACACGCACCGATGAGGTCTATGCCGACTTCAAGCGGCATCTGGCCGACGTGTTCGGCAACGGTGGCGTGCGTGCGATGACCGGTGCGCGCGAGGCGATCGACGCGCTGCGCGGCCGCGGCATCAAGGTCGCGCTCAACACCGGCTTCGACCGCGACACGGCGGACCTGATCCTCAATGCAATCGGCTGGGCCCGTGGTGTAGCCGACGCAGTGGTCTGCGGCGACGACGTGGCCGCCGGCAGGCCGGCGCCCTACCTCATATTCCACGCGATGGAGCGCACGCAGACGAGGTGCGTGCGAGAAGTCGCAGCGGTTGGCGACACGACGCTCGATCTTCAGGCGGGTAACAATGCCGGCGTCGCGTTCAACATCGGAGTTCTCTCCGGCGCGCACGACCGCGCTCGGCTCGAGCGCACGCCGCACACCCACCTGATCGACAGCATTGCAGGACTGCCCGGCGTGCTGCTCGCCGGATAGTCGTTCCGTCAGCTCTCGTTGTGCGCGACGTCCACGCGCTGGCGCGTGCCGGCGGCGACGTCGTAGACGTTGAAGCTGTTCATGGTGCGGCCGTAGAGGTGCAGGCTCACCGCGCGCTTGCGCTCGGCGGGCACGCCGGTGACGTGGATATGGTCGGGATTGGGCACGAAGCTCGTGACCGCGCCCTGCCCGAGCAGGATCACGCCGCCGCGCGCGAGCTCGATGCCGGTGTCGGCGCCGCGGTCGGGCGAGACGCGCACGTAGTTGCGCTCTTCGAGCACGCCCTCGACGACACCGACCACGCCCCAGCTGCCGTGATCGTGCACCGGCGTCCATTGCCCGGGCAGCCACACCAGCGCGTAGAGCGACAGGCTGCCGTCGGCCACGTTGTGAATGAGATTGCGCGCGTAGTGCGCAGGGTCGCTGCGGTAGTGCTGCGGCTCGAGGATTTTGCCGGCGTCGCCGATCAGCTCGAACATGAGCGGCGCGATCGCCAGCACGCAGTCAGCGGGCTCCGCGTGCTTGCTGCTGCGCCTTCCAGCTTCCGCGATGAAATCGGCGAGTACGCTTGACGCCATCGCCGATTCAGCTCGCCTTGGCGAGCAGCTTGTTCGACTCCTCGAACGCGCGCATGGTGTCTTCCACGCTGTAGGGACGCTCCTCGAGCGTCTTCGGGTCCCACTCGCTACGCGGCACCGCAAAGAAATCGCCGCCGTAGACGTGGATCGCGCCGGTGACCTGGTCGAGCGGATTGGTGACCGCGTGAATGATCGATTCGCCGAGCGGGATCACGTCCCTGGTGTTGAGCTCCTTGTTGCCGTGCTGCTTCAGGCCCTGGTCGCTGCGCCGGAAGAACACGTTCTGCTCGCGGCCGCCGTAGATGCCGATGACGGCCCACATGCGGTGATCGTGCGGCTTGAGCACCATGCGCGGACCCCAGCACAGGTTGAGGATGGTGAGGTCGTCCGCGCGGTAGATCGTCTCGACGCCGCCGCGCTGCGGCTCGCCGAGCGCGCGTAAGACCTGCCCGGGCTCGCTTACTGCGCGCGTCACCAGCTCGCGGACCGCTGCTTGCGGCTTGGTTTCCTTGAGCGCGGTGCGGCAGTCCTCGATGAAGCGTTCTTTTTCGAACATGGCGATCCCCCCTTTCTGCGTTGCGCGGATGGGCGTAATTCTACGCCGAGCCCAGCAGCGCCGCGACCGACGCGATGTCGGGGAATATGTGGTCGGGCCGGGGCACCTTGGGGCTCAGCTCGACGCCGCGCCGGTTGATCCAGCAGATCGTGAGACCGAGCGGCTTGCCGCCGACGAGATCGGTGAACTGCGACTGGCCAGAATGCAGGATTTCCTCGCGCGCAACGCCCGCGTGCGCGAGCAGGTAGCGGAAGAGCGTGCCGTCTGGCTTGTAGCCTCGCGCGCGCTCGGCGGTGCAGACGAGATCGAACTCGCGCTGGAGCGGCGTCGCGCGCAGCAGGTCGTCGTCGATGTTGGAGACGATCGCGAGCTTGTATTTGCGCGCGACAGCATCCAGCGTCGGCCGCACGTCGGGATAAAGCTCAAACTTCGGAAACGCGTCGAAGTAGTGCGCGATCAGCGCGCTGTCGCCGCGCAAGCCGAAATGCGCGAACGATTCCTCGAGCGACAGCCGGCAGATCTCCTTGTACGGCTGGTACGGCTCCCGGTAATGCGCAATGTTGCGCTCTTCCCAGTGCTCCCAGAAGCGCTTGACGTCAACGCCCTGCCCGCCCGCGGCGCCCAGAATCTCCCGGAACGCCGCGTACGATCCCTCGCGCACGCTGATGAGCGTGCCGAACACGTCGAACGACAATAGTTTGGGTGCCGGCACGCGGGAATGAATTCCAGATCCACCGGAGCGAACTATTGCTATCGATTCGTTTGCGCCAGCGGCACCTGCGGTTCCACGCGCTGCGTCGCCGCATTGGGCAAAGCGCCGCTCTCGTAGGCGCGGTTGAAGTTGCCGAGCGCGCGATGAAATCGAATCATCACGAATGGCAAAAGAAAGACCGCGGAGAATGCACAGGTCAGCCACACGAACGCAAGAACGAGAACGACGACCCCGTAAACCCCGAATGGACCGTTGAGAAGAGAACCCCAATCATTGAAGTTGTTGAACATTTGACCTCCTCAGTTGGCTGCCGAACAGGCCGGCGTTTGTGCGTGATACCTCAAATCACGGGCTTAGACCGGGACGGAGGCAATGACGATCCGCAACCACCGGCTCTACCGCTATTTACGTTATCCCGGGATCTCGGGCTCGACGAGCTGCGCGAGCAGCGTGAGCGATTCCTGCCAGCCGAGATAGCAGGCCTCGGCCGGGATCGCCGCGGGAATTCCTTCCTGTACGACGTTCAGCTCGGTGCCGACGAGCACTTTCTTGAACGTGATCGTCGTCTGAATCTCGCCGGGCAGGTTCGGATCATCGAACTTGTCGGTGTGGCGGATGCGCTCGTTGGGCACCAGCTCAAGGAACTTACCGCCAAATGAGTGGCTGTGGCCGCTGCTGAAATTTGTGAACGTCATCTTGTACGTTCCGCCGACTCTGGCATCCAGCTGGTGAACCTTGCCGGTGAAGCCGTGCGGCGGCAGCCATTTCGCCATCGCGTCGGCATCGAGGAACGCGCGATACACGCGCTCCGGCGGCGCGCGCAGCACGCGGTGGAGACGGACGGTGTTGGTGGACATGATCCCTTCGCCTTTCGATATGCGATTATCCAGGGAGTTCCGGGTCAGAGTGTTGCGCAGATCTCCTCGACGGCTTGCACCTTGGCGAACAAACCGTTGAGCGCTGCGAGAAACGCCGCCTGCACCTCTTCCGCCGGGACCGACTTCCCGCCGAACGACAGCGCTCTGGTCGCGCAGGCATCGTGCGCGAGCAAACACTGGAAGCCGAGATCGGCGGCGGCGCGCGTGGTCGACTCGACGCACATCTGCGTCATCATGCCCGCGATGACGAGCTGCGTGATCCGCTGCTGCCGCAGGTGATCGAGCAGCGGCGTCTCGCGAAAGCTGTTCGGGAAATGCTTCTGGAACACCGTCTCGCCCTTGGCGGGCGCGACGCTCGCATGAAATTCGACGCCCTTCGTATTCGGCAGAAAGAAAGTGGCGCCCGGCCGCGTGGAGACATGCTGAATGTGGACGAGCGGCCGGGACTTCTGCCGGAAGGCCTGCAGCAGCTTCCCGGCCTGCGCCGCCGCCTCCGGGCTGCGCACTAGCTCCATTGCGCCGCCCGGGAAGTAGTCGTTCTGAATGTCGATGAGCAGGAGTGCCTGAGTCATTGAATACCTCTACGTTCGCGATGGGTCACGCATTGGTGCCTGCGGGGATTTCAGCCGCAAGTGTTGCCAAAGCGCGGCGCGCCTGGTCCTGCAAAGCGAGGTAGGAGCGCTCCCACTCGCCCTTGCGCGGTTTCGTATGCACGATCTGCCGGAGCAGCGACTCGGCGGTACGGACGCGCTGGCGTTCGAAGTTTAACTGCTCCATCGCCTTGTCGTATTCGGTAGCGTACACGAACTCGACTTTGCGGTCCTGGCAAATCCCGATGCAGGGCTGCGGCGAGTCGATCTTCCCGCAGCCGACGCACTCCCACGCGGTCACGCGCTGGGCATCCACCTCGCTACGCGGCATGAGCGGCATCGTTTCCTCCGGTTCTGGAATCCCGACGAAATGGGATCAGAATCATTAATTGTCCTGCAATCATCGACTCCGGCCTCATTCGTCGCGCCTTACTTTGTGGCGCTGCCTTTTTGCGTTTTCGGTTGAGTACCCTGGCGTATGCGCTCATTGAGCTGTTTGAATTCATCGATGAGTTTGTCACACGACGCCTTGTCCGCCTCGCAAAGCGAACTCATCCTAACAAAGACATTTCCGTCGGGATTCTGCTCGATTTTCCGCCTGACTACCGCCGGATATGCGTAATGGCCCCGCGGCGCAAATGACCACTGGGTATCGTTGCGCTTGTCATACACGATCGTCCATCCCCCGTGGACGCTGATCTCTACTCCGGCTCTCGACTGCAACGACTCAAGGGCTTCCGCCACTGTTTTGTAACCGATAGCGGACGTTCCAGGCTTACCTGATTCGGGCGCGTTTTGACTGTAGGCCAATCCACTAGATACACACCCCAAACATACTGCAGCAGTCATGAGGAGGATAGAAATGGGCACGAAGCCCGAGTTCTGGTTATTCTTCATTGCGGACATTTGAAATTGGGCTCCGTCCCCGACTCATTGCGAAGGGGTCGGTGCAGGATTGCGTCCGATCAAGCGTCCGGCTTCCAAAGGCGCTCGCGAAAGTATTGGCGCCAGCTCTCGGGAAGCGATGCCAATTCGCTGGCCCGTCGTAACAGATCCTGGTTCGCGGCATCCGCGGTGTACAGCGCGACCACATCGGCAATGCTGATTTGGTTTTCGTCTTCAGCGACGAGGCCGATCGGGTCGCCGGCGCCCACGTCTCCCTCGCGAAGTACGGCGAGATAGAAGCCGGTGCGGCCGCTGCGCAGAAAACGCTTGACCATGTCGGCGCGATTGAAGCGAATGGCAAGTTTGTAGCATGGCATCCTTGGTTGCGTCACGATGAACTCGGCGGACCCCGCGCGAAACCGGTCTCCGACGTGAACCTTGTCCTCCAACAACCCTTCCGTGGTCAGATTCTCCCCGAATACTCCCCATGGAAATTCAGTACCGGGAAGTTCGTCGCGCCAGAACGCATAGTGCTCCGCCGGATACGCGTAGAGTGCCTTGTCGGCGCCGCCGTGCACCTTGAGATCGGACTGCAGGTCTCCCGCCAAATTCAGGCGCGCGACGCGCGCGCGGCCTGCCACCGGCTCCTTGAAAATGGACGTCCGGACCGGCTTCCCGCGCCACTCGACCTCGCGTGGAAGCCCCACGTTGACTGATACGATCTTGATGCTTACCCCCTTCTTAAGCCGGCCTGGATCACGCGTACGTGACGGCGCCGGCGATGACTGCGATATCGAGGCCGACCCATCCTACACATGCCAGGTAGATGTTCTTGTCGCCTTTCTGAAACCCGTACCAGAACCACAGAACGGCGGAGAGCAAGTAAGCGCTCCACGAGACTATTGACACTCCAGCTGCTTGATGGCCGATCCAGATGGTCAGGACCTGCGGGATGGTCATCAGCATCGTGAAGATCGACATGCCGCCCAGAACACGGCTGAACATCGTCTCCGATTGCGAAGCCTGGCCGGCATGAGTTGAAGGGACAGGTGACATGGTTGCCTCCTGTTAACTGCCAATATTTTGCGGCGTCAGCCGCGGAATGGCGAGAGATTGAGTTTGCCGTCGAAGGCGGACTTCGCGTAACGCAGGAACTGGTCCGCGCGCGACCTGGGCCAGCCGCCGTAGACGCAGTTGCCGCGGAACTTGCGCTCGATGTCCTCGCGCGTGAGCGGCTCCTTGACGCCGCCGCGGATGTGCGGCTGGCGCTCCTCGAAGACGCGGCCATCCTTCAGCGTCATTTTGACGTGGCCGGTGAAGGCTTTCGGATACGGATTGTCGGGATCGACGACGTAGTTCACCTTGGATGCGAGCCCCAAGATGCGCGGGTCGCGCACGGTCTTCTCGCTGAATGCCTCGAGCCCCGCGTCGCCCGTCACGAACGCGACCGCGATGTTGAACGGCGCACTGAACTTGGCGGCGTAGTCGTTTGCGGGACGATGCTTCGATTCGAGCGGATCCCACAGGCGGTGCACGTAACCTTCCGCCGTCTCGCACAGCACTTCCTTGACGTCCTCCGCGGCAAAGCCTTTCTTCGCGAGCCTCAGCGCGCAATCGATGTACGGCTGGTTCATGGTGCCGGTCGCGTACGGCTTGAAGGTCAGGTTCAGCATGTGCCAGTGCTTGCCGAAATCCTTCGTGACTTCGGCGTAATCGCCGTTGACGTTGCGCGCGAAACCCTGGAAGAAGCCGTGGGTGCCTTCAAACACCGTGCGCGGACCCAGGAAGCCATGCTCGCCGATGCGCGCGGCGTGGATGCCGACCCGCGCGGCCCAGCCCGCGTGCAGGCGCTTGGTCCACGCGCCTTCGGCGAGATACTCGATGATGCCGCCCGCCATGCTGCCCGCGTTGCCGAGCGCATCGACCGTCTGCTTGCGATTGAGACCAAGCGCCGCCGACACGGCGAGGGTCGCCGCCATCGCTCCCAGCACGCTCGTCGGATGGAACCCCGCCTTGTGGATTGCTTTCGGAATGACGAGGCTTAAACGGCACAGCGTCTCGACGCCGGTCGCGATGCCGAGCAGCGCAGCGCGGCCGTCGCGGTCGAAGCGCTCGCACGCCGCGAGCACCGCCGGCACGATCACCGCGCTCGAGTGCACCGGGCCGCCTTCGAACGTATCGTCGAAATCCTCGCCGTGCGCGGCGGTGCCGTTGATCATCGCGGCGTCTTCACCGCTGAAGCTCCCCTGATGCCCGAGCGCGCTGCACTCGCCGCCTTTGTCCACGCTCGCGATGAGATCGCGCATGTACTCCGTATTGCGCGCGGCGATGCAGAGGCCGACGATGTCGATCAGCAATTCCTCCGCGCGCGAGCGCACCGCTGCCGGAATCGTCTCCGGCTTGATCGCGCCAACGTGCTCGGCGAGCTGTTCGGATACTGACTGAGTCGTCATCTAAGGAACCCCATGTAAAGTAACCGCAGACAAACGCCGATAAACGCGGATTGGCATCAATGGCAAAAAGCCGATCTCAATCTTTTTTTTGCACTTATCTGCGTAGATCTGCGTTCATCGGCGGTTCCGCATTCAATTCACTCGCGCGGAAACACTGGTGGAATCGGCTCGGTCTTGTCCATCAGGGCGCCGAGCTCGTTCTCGATGGCCTGCATCTCCGTCAGCAGCGACGACAGCCTGAGCGCCACGCCTTTGATGTCGGCATCCGGAATGTCGAGCCCGACCAGCCGGGCGAATTCACGCACTTGCTGAGGCGTCAGGTCCATGGCTTATCCAGCAGCGAGCGCAGGCTGCTTTGCGCGCACGGTCTGCTCGAGATCGGGATGGTGCCCATGCCACGGCGTCGCGCGCTCGTACGCGTGGCCGACGCGGTAGATCGTCTCTTCCGCGAAGGGCTTGCCCGCGATCTGCAGCGACAGCGGCAATCCGCCCTGCGTAAAGCCCATCGGCAGCGCAAGCGTCGGCACGTTCGCCACGCCGAACGGATGGGTGCTGATGCGCCGCAGGAAAAGCTTTTGCGCGACGTCGGCGCGCGATTCCACTTTTTCGCGCGCATCGTCGATCAGCGACGGCGGATTGAGGTTAGTCGGACTCAGCAAAGCATCGCAGCCCTCGAGCGCGCCGAGAATCTGTCCGCGCACCACGGCCCGCGCGCGCATCGCACGCGAGTAGACCGCCGCGGGCACCAGCGCGGCTGTCGCCATGCGGCTGCGCGTTCCCTCGTCGAAATCATGCCAGCGGCTGCGCAAGAGCGGCAGGTACATCGACGCGACGTCCGCGTCCGACGTCAACATCTGCAGCGGAATCGCGTGCTTCGCCCACGGCAGCGACACTTCCGTGATCTCCGCGCCGAGCGAGCGCAGCACCTCGAGCGCCTGCTTCATTGCCGCGCGCACTTCCGGATGCGCTCCGTCGGGCCAGGTCATCTCGGTGACCACCGCGAGGCGCATGCCCTTCACGCCATCCGTGATCGCTTGGAAATCGGGAACCGCGCGCGTGCTGGTCAGCGGATCGCGCGCGTCGTGTCCCGCGATCGCTCGCAGGAAGAGCGCATTGTCCTCGACCGTGCGCGTGACCGGCCCTATGGTGTCGGCCGTCCACGCGTACATAATGCCGCCGTGACGGCTCACGCGGCCGAACGTCGGCCGTAGTCCCACCACGCCGTTCGCCGCTGCGGGACCGCGGATCGAGCCGCCGGTATCCTCGCCGAGCGAGCCTGAGGAGAATCCGGCGGCGGGCGCGATGCCGGAGCCGCTCGACGAGCTCGACGGCGTGCGCCCGATGTCCCACGGGTTGCGCGGCTGGCCGTGCGGAAAGTCGTGGGTTCCGCCCTTGCCGAATTCGTGCAGGTTTTCCTTGCCGATCAGGATCGCTCCCGCATCCTTCAGCCGCGCGACCACGGTGGCGTCGGAATCCGGCACGTAATCAGCATAGATGCGCGAGCCCAGCGTGGTCCTGACGTCCCTGGTGCAGAGCTGATCCTTCACTCCGAATGGAACGCCGTGCAGCGGTCCGCGGTAATTGCCGCGCGCAATCTCGGCCTCCGCCGCGCGCGCCGCCGCCAGCGCCGCGTCGCCGCATACCGTGATGTAGGCGCGCAGCACCGGATTGTAGCGCTCGATGCGCGCCAGGCAGGCCCGCACGAGCTCGACCGGCGACAGCTGGCGCCCGCGTATCAGCCGGCCCTGCTCGGCCGCGCTCAGGTAGACCAGTTCGGAGTCGTTCAAAGCAATTCAGGGAACCCGGTGAGAGCGGCCAACTTTAGCATGAAGCCGGGCGCCCCCGCCCGGCGCGGCGGCCGCAATTGGTATAAAGTTGATCGGAGAAAAACGGAGGAAGCGATGTTGAAGCATACGACCTCGGCGAAATTCTTCGCGTTGCTGGCCTGCCTCGCTTGCGCAGGCAGCGCGCAGGCGCAGGCCTGGAAGCCCGACCGCCCGGTGGAGCTCGTGGTGTTCGCCGCGCCCGGCGGCGGCAACGACAAGGCGGCGCGCACGCTGCAGAAAATCTGGCAGGACCATAATTGGCTGGAGGCCGTCGTCGTCAACAAGGTCGGCGGCGGCGGGTCGCTCGCCTACACCTACGTCAGCCGCAAGACCGACGCCCCGTCCATCGCCATCGCGCAGGCGGGGCTGCTCACCAACCAGATCACCGGCCGCAGTCCGATTGGTCTCAACGACGTGACCGTGCTGCCGTACATCGGCACCGAGCCCGTCGCGCTTGCCGTGCGCGCGGAATCGCCGTACCGCAACCTGCGCGATTTCGTCGAGCAGATGAAAAAGGACCCCTCTTCGCTGAGCGTCGCCGTCGGCAGCACGCTCGGCGCGATCAACCATTTCACCATGGCGCTGCTCGCGAAAGCAGCAGGCATCGATCCCAGGAAACTCAGGATCGTGGTGTTCGGCGGCGGCGCGGAGTCGGTCATCCAGCTGCTCGGCGGCCATATCGACGCCATGGCGCAGGCCTCGAACAACGCGGCTCCGTACCTCGAGACCGGCAAGATGCGCATCCTCGGGCTGAGCACCGCCAAGCGCGCTGCGAGCCTGCCCGACGTGCCGACGTTTCGCGAGCAAGGCTACGACGTGGTGATCGACGGCTGGTACGCGTTCGTCGGCCCCAAAAACCTGACGCCCGCGCAAATCGCGTACTGGGACGACATCTTCGCCCGCACGCTGCGCACGGACGAATGGAAGAAATTCGTCGAGACGACCGGCTGGGAAGCCGGCTATAAGAATTCCAGAGATACGGCCGCCTTTCTGCGCAAGCAATACGATGAAGCGAAAGCGCTGCTGGGCGAGCTCGGCCTCGCGCGCTAGCCGCGCCCGCTACGCTTTCGGCTGCTTGTAGC
>Ga0335080_10007691_pt1 | contig 11191 bp, 7 predicted proteins | sample Lox_Sample_34_FD_206720 | JGI IMG/M metagenome (GOLD analysis project Ga0335080, IMG submission 206720) | Soil microbial communities from Loxahatchee National Wildlife Refuge, Florida, United States - Lox_Sample_3.4 | ecosystem: Environmental > Terrestrial > Soil > Wetlands | place: USA: Florida...
ACGGATAGCGCGCCATGCGCGGAGTTACTCTATGCGCATGCGATTATTCCTTCCCGTTTTCCTGCTCGCCACTTTTGCGGGAGCGGCAGCGGAGATCAAGATCGGCGCCGGCCGCCAGATCCGCCTAACCGGGGATTGGCGCTTCTTCAAAGGCGATCCCCAGGGCGCCGAGCAGCCTGCCTTCAGCGACTCAGCGTGGCGGCAGCTCGACCTTCCCCACGATTGGGCCATCGAAGGTCCGTTCGATCAGAAATACGGACCGCACCAGGGCGGCCTCCCGTTCTACGGCACGGCCTGGTATCGCAAGCACTTCACCGTGCCTGCTTCTGCCAAGGGCCTGGAATTCAAAATCCAATTCGACGGCGCGATGTCCAACTCCACCGTCTGGCTCAACGGCCAGCGCGTCGGCGGCCGTCCTTACGGATACGAGAGCTTCGCGCTCGATCTCACCCCGCAGATCCGGTTCGGCGAAGAGAACGTCCTCGCCGTGCGTCTCGCGCCGGAGGAGCGCTCGTCGCGCTGGTACCCCGGCGCCGGCATCTACCGCAACGTCTGGCTGATCGTGACCGGCCAGCAACGCGTTGCACAGTGGGGCGCCTACGTCACCACGCCTTCCGTTTCCGATGCCGTTGCCGCCGTCAACGTGCGGACTGAGGTCGAGAACCGCGCTTCCCAGCCGGCGAGCGTCACCGTGGAAACGGCCGTTCTGGACGCCTCCGGCAAACAGGTCGGGCGCGCTTCCAACGACGTAAGCATCCCCGCGGGTGGCAGGCAAACCGCTGAAGCCAGCATCGACGTGGCGCATCCCCGCCGCTGGGACATGGAGAGCCCATATCTCTACAGCGTCGTCAGCACCGTGCGTGCCGGCGGAAAACAGACCGACCGCTACGTCACACCCTTCGGAATTCGCACCATCGAGTTCTCCCGGGACAAGGGCTTCCTCCTGAACGGCAGGCCGCGCAAGTTCAACGGCGTCTGCAATCACCACGACCTCGGCGCCCTGGGAGCGGCCGTCAACCGCCGCGCTCTCGAGCGCCAGATCGAGATCATGAAAGCCATGGGTGTGAATGCCATCCGCACCAGCCACAATCCGCCGGCGCCGGAGCTGCTCGATCTTTGCGACCGCATGGGAGTCGTGGTCATGGACGAGGCCTTCGACATGTGGGCCATTCCCAAGGTGCCCAACGGGCTCTCCAAATTCTGGGCCGACTGGCACGAGCCGGACCTGCGCGAATTCGTCCGGCGCGACCGCAATCATCCCAGCGTGGTGATGTGGAGCATCGGCAATGAGATTCCCGAGCAGGGGCGCCCCGACGGCGCCAAAATCGCCAGGGAATTGACCAACATTTGCCACGAAGAGGACCGCACCCGTCCCACCACGGCGGCATTCAACAACTCCACCGGCGCCATCCGCAACGAGTTGGCCGACGCCGTCGATATCCCCGGCTTCAACTACAAGCCGTTGCAGTACGGCGAGATCATTCAGCAGCATCCCAAGTGGATCGTGTACGGCAGCGAGACTGCGTCGGGCGTCAGCTCGCGCGGCGTTTACCACCTGCCCATCGAGAAATACGAAAAGCATCCGTCGCTCAATCTCACCAGCTACGACGTGATTTCGCCGCCGTGGGCATACATCGCCGATGTCGAGTTCGACGCCCAGGAAAAGAACCCCTCGCTGCTGGGAGAGTTTGTGTGGACTGGGTTCGACTATCTGGGCGAGCCCACGCCCTACTTCAACGGCGGGCGCGGTGCGAATGACGCCGACTGGCCGTCGCGCAGCTCCTACTTCGGAATCGTGGACCTCGCCGGCTTCCCCAAGGACCGCTTCTATCTCTACCAGAGCCACTGGACCACGAAGCCCATGGTGCACGTGCTCCCGCACTGGAACTGGCCTGGCATGGAAGGCAAGCCGGTTCCGGTCATGGTCTACACCAATGCGGACGAAGCCGAGCTGTTCCTCAACGGAAAATCCCTCGGCCGGAAGAAGCGCTTCAGCGAGCCCGTGGAACTGCCCGTCGGCCCCAGCGGCAGCCCCAGCCGGAAGATCATGAGCAAATACCGGCTGCTGTGGCAGGTACCCTATGCGCCCGGTGCTCTGAAGGTAGTCGCCTACCTGGGCGCCACGACCGTCGCGACTCAGGAAGTGAAAACGGCCGGCGCTCCGGCGCGCGTGGTGCTGGTGCCGGACCGTGCCAGCATCAACGCCGATGGCGACGATCTCTCGTTTGTGACCGTCCGCGTCGAAGACAAGGAAGGCAACTTCTGTCCGCTGGCCGATAACCTCGTTAAGTTCAAGCTCGACGGCCCAGCCGGCATCGCGGGTGTGGACAATGGCAACCCGGCGACCGTCGAGCCGTTCCAGGCCGATTATCGGAAGGCGTTCAACGGCCTTGCTCTCCTGATCGTACGTTCCGAGAACGGCAAGCCGGGTCGGGTCAAAATCACCGCGAGCAGCGAGGGACTCGAGATCGGGCAGGCCACAGTCGTCACGCATTAGGTTGCGGACCAGCCGCGCCCAACCCGGCTATCAAGCGTCTGCTGCCCGCCAGCCGAGGCCTGAAGGGAACCTATGAGGATGTGGGTCGTCGACTGCCTGCGTCGCGAAGCGTCACAGCCCTGATCTCGGCCTTAGCGCCCGCCCGAACCCACGTGCGTCGCGCGGCAAGGGAGGCGTCAAGGCCAGATCGGTCGTACCGATTTCCGGCGCGCCATTTCGCGCCGCATCATCGCCTTCAGTAAGGCAGCGCCGCGGGGCCAATCCGGGAAGAGATCGATCCACTGGAACTCGGCCTGCACCGCTCGCGGCACATCGCAGGCGTCCAGCCGGACGGGTACCAGGAAGATCTGGTCCAGCGGCACCTGCCGTGCGCAATCGAGCGCATACCGGATCTCTGCCTGGAAGCCGCCCCGCTTGCGGACGGAACGCGACGAGAAACAGGCAACGAAGAAATCGGAAGTTTCGATCGCGCCCTCGATGGCTCGCGGCCAGTTCTGTCCCGGCAGGAGCTTGCAGACGTCCATCCAGGGACTGAAGCCCGCCGCTGCGAACTCGGAATACAGGCGCGCAGCTTCGTCTTCGTCCTCCTTTACGTAGGCCAGGAACACGCTTGGCGAGGACTGCGGCTCGAATCGCAATCCGCGGCGTGCATCGGGGTAGAACGTGCCGAGTCCGTCGATCTCGACGACGTTGCCCGCCGCAAGCCCGCGCGCGACAATTCTGGCCACCTGCCGCGTGATTTCGCAGGTATCAGCCATGGCGCTTGGCCTCCGCGCGCTCGAACCTCAGTCTGCCGCCGCTTCCGGCTCGAAAACGGCCCAGCCCGGGTAGCGACTGGGTCCGGCCCCTGCGCACGCCGCTCACAATTTCGTGCACCATACGATCCAACCGATCGGCCGCTTCAGCGTCGCTCAGCCCCGACTGGCGCGCCAGGCGCCGCACGATTTCAGCCTTCTTCATACCGGTTCCAATCTAGCAGGCGAGCAGCGGCAGGATGCCGCGTTCGAAGTTCGCTGAACCTCGCAAGCTCAACACGGCGAAGCAGTTTGCGACGCGAAGAAAAAGTTCAAACTCCGGAAACGCCAATAATGAAACCATTTTAATTGCGCCTTAAGAGGGTATTCATGCGCACCTTGTTATTCTTGCTCCAGACGGCAGTTCGTCACTACTCCCAAGGAGAAACGCAATGAAGAAACTGATGACCCTGATGCTCGGCCTTTCGCTCGCTTTCACTACCGTGGCCGTGAGCTTCGCTCAGGACACCAAGAAGGAAGAGAGCAAGAAGAGCAGCAAGAAAAAGGGCGGCAGCAAGAAGAAGGAAGAGACCCCCAAGAAGGAAGGCAGCCGCTAAGCGGCTTCTGCCCGTAGATCTGCTGGGAGCTGCATGGGCTATCACGCCGCGCAGCTCCCGGTCCTCCGTTTTATCCCTTCACCCATCTTTCCTCACCTGGGTTTTCCTGTCGCCGGTCCCCACTTTCGCTCAGTATTAAGCCACTTTAATCACAATTTCCGCCAAGTTCCGCGCCAGGTTCGCTATGATACCGCGAGACCCGACGGGGATCGTCGAATTGAGCTTGACGAGGAGAACATGATGAAGAAACTGATGACGCTGATGTTGGGCCTTTCACTGGCTTTCACAACCGTGGCGGTGAGCTTCGCCCAGGAGACGAAGAAGGAAACCAGCAAGAAGGGCAAGAGCAAGGGGGGCAAGAAGAAGGGTGAGGAAACCAAGAAGAGCCGCTGACCTTCGCCACAGGACGTTTTGACACATAGGCCGCCCGCCACATCTTTGCCGGGCGGCCTTTTGTGCGTTTGCGCAGCACACCGGTTGCTAGCCCTTTAGGGGGAGTAACCGCCCTCAGGTCACGTTTCGCCCCTCTCTTCAGAGCACGCAAAAATCACGAACTCAGAGCCACGATGAAGAATATTTGTTGTTTTGTTTTCACGATCCTGCTAGTTGCCGTGTCGGCGCTGGCGCAACCCACCGGCACCATTCGCGGCACGCTGACCGACGACTCGGGTGCCGTGATTCCGGCGGCTAATGTGATCATTGCAGGCACCGGAACTCCGCGTACCGTGCAAACCCAGGCCGACGGCAGCTTCACCGCTACCGGCCTGGTGCCCGGCACCTATCACGTCAGGGTCAGTTTCCCGGGATTCAACAACTTCGATAAACCGGTCACCGTGGCTGCGGGCGGAACCGTCGCAGTCCCCATCCAGATGCAGATTCTGGCGGAAAAACAGGAAGTGACGGTCGCCGCTGACAACACCACCAGCGTGAGCGTAGAGCCCGACAACAATGCCACCGCCCTCGTGCTCAAGGGCGAGGATCTGGCTGCCCTGCCCGACGATCCCGACGACTTGGCCGATGCTCTGCAGGCGCTCGCCGGTCCCGGCGCCGGCCCAAACGGAGGCTCGATCTATATCGACGGCTTTAGCGGCGGCCAATTGCCGCCCAAGGAATCCATTCGCGAGATTCGAATCAATCAGAACCCGTTCAGCGCGGAGTACGACCGCCTCGGATTCGGCCGCATCGAGATTCTGACCAAGCCCGGCACCGACCACATCCGCGGCTCCGCCTACATCAACTACAGCAACGCGATCTTCAATTCACGAAATCCCCTCGCTTCCAATAAACCCGACTACAGCAATCGCAACTTTGGCGGCAACATCGGGGGCCCCCTCGGCAAGAAGGCGTCGTACTTCCTCGATTTTCAGCGCCGCGACATTCAGGACAACGCGGTTACCAACGCGTTTCTCGTCGATCCGAATACCTACGCGGTTACCCACCTGACCACCGCCTTGGTTACACCGCTGGCAAACACGACCATTTCGCCGCGCTTCGATTACCAGATCTCCTCCAACAATACGTTGACGGTGCGCCTGGAGGAGCGGCTCAACAGCCGCGACAACCAGGGCCTGGGCGGGTACGTTCTCCCCCCGCCGTATAACAACGACGCGGCCTACAGCATCACCGGCAACGCCCAGAACCTGATGGTGACCGAGACCGCGATTCTGAATCCGAAGGTGGTCAACGAGACCCGCTTCCAGTTCACGCGAACGTGGACCGACTACACCGGCAATTTGGTTCCGACCATCTCGGTGGCCAACACGTTCACCACCGGCGGTAATGGCATCGGCAATCGCTACGATCTCGCCAAACACTTCGAGTTGCAGAACTACACTTCGATTTCCCACGGCACACACACCATCCGCTTCGGCGTGCGCGTGCGCCGCGAAAGCGATCAGAATCAGAATCCGCAGGGCTTCAATGGCAGGTTCATTTTCAGCGGCGGCGCCCTGCCGGCGCTTACTGCCAACTTTCAGCCGATTCTCGATGCCGGCGGCAACCCCGTACTCACCAACCTGACGGCGCTCGATCAGTACACCCGCAATCTTCAGTTGGCCGCTGCCGGATACACGCCGGCACAGATTCAGTTGTTGGGTGGCGGTCCCAGCCAGTTCACCATTCAGGCAGGCGTGCCCTACGTCAGCCTGGTGCGCTGGGACGCCGGACCGTTCGTGCAGGACGACTGGCGGCTGCGCCCGAACCTGACGCTGAGCTTCGGCCTGCGCTACGAAGTGCAGAACCTGACCAGCGCCTATAGCGACATTGCCCCGCGCTTCGGTTTCGCCTGGGCTCCCGGCTCCGCCAAGAATGGCCGCCAGAAAACCGTGATCCGCGGCGGTTTCGGCATCTTCTACGATCGCGTCGGGCTGACCCCGTTCGAGACCGCCATGCTCAACAACGGCTTCACCCAGCTCGAGTACACCGTCTACAACCCGACGTTCTACCCCAACATTCCAAACCTCTCCACGCTTTCGCCCGCGCAGAACAGCATCTACAAAGTCGATTCCAACCTGCGCGCCGATTACAGCATGCAGGGCGCAATCGGCGTGGAGCGCCAGCTGCCCAAGAACTCCACCGTCAGCGTGACGTTTACGGAGAACCGCGCCAACCACCTGCAACAAACGATTCCGATCAATACCCCCCTGCCCGGCACCTACAATCCGCTCCTCCCCCGGGGAGCGCTCAACGGCATCTTCCCATTGGGGTATTCCGCCGGGAACGTCTTTGAGTACGAATCCGGCGGCATGCTGCACCAGCACATTCTGATGGTCAGCTTCAGCACCCGGTTCAACCGGCGCGTCTCGCTCCAGGGAAATTATCAGTACATGCGCGCCAACGACCTCCCCTCGACCCCCACGGATCCCTACAATTTCGCTCAGGACTGGGGCCGTTCCGCTCTCGACCGCCACAATAACTTCACCTTGTTCGGGGGCGTCCAGGGGCCGGTCGGACTGTTTTTTTCGCCCTTCATCACCATCCGCAGCGGCGCGCCCTACGACGTTCTGCTCGGACAGGACGTGTACGGCAACACCATGTTCAATGCGCGGCCGGTATTTGCGCCTTCGGGAGCGTCCTGCGGCATCGGCGGCGTTGTCTGCACGTCCCTGGGAGATTTCCAGACCAGCTACAACCTCGCCAATCCGAACAACCTCGTCCCCAGGAACTATTTGACGATGGCCGGGCTCGTGAGTGTGAATATGCGCATCCAGCGCGTCTTCGGATTCGGCCCCAGCCGTAACGGCGGCGGCGGGCCGACCCAGGCCGACATGGCCGGCCGTGGCCCAGGCGGTCCCGGCGGCGGCGGACGCGGTGGCTTCGGTGGGCCCGGCGGTGGCGGCGGAATGCGCATGGGACCCGTGGGCGGCGGTCGCGGCGGCTTCGGCGGCCCCAGCAGCGATCACCGCTACTCCGTCACGCTGTCGGCCAACTTCACCAACATCCTCAACCACTACAACCCGGGCGGCTATCAGGGCGTATTGACCTCTCCGCAATTCGGTGAGCCGACCACGGTGAACACCGGCTTTGGCGGCGGCGGCCCGGGAGGTCCCGGCGGTTTCAACGGCAGCGTGGCCAATAATCGCCGCATCGAGTTCTCCATGCGCTTCAGCTTCTAGCCGTCGAGGGGCGGGTTTTCTGCCCGCCCCCGTAACCAAAAAGGGCTATCTTTCGCCCAATCGGTAAATGATTTTCTTGCGTTTACCGATCCTTGTCTTTTTGTCCGGGCTGGCTCTCCTTGCGCAGGCTCCCGCCGCGCGAACCCAGGTTGCCGGTACCGTCAGCAGCATCGACGCCGCCGCCAATAAGCTCGTTCTCAAGAGCGACAAGGGCGACGAGGTCACCGTTACCACCAGCGCCCGCACTCTCCTCCTCAAAATGCCGCCGGGAGAGACCGATCCCAAGAAAGGCGCTAAGATCGCACTGACCGACGTGAGCGCGGGCGACCGCGCCGTCATTGTCGCTCCTCAGGCCGCGGATCCCAAGCTTCTCGCCGCCTCGGCGGTGCTGGTGATGAGCAAGACCGATGTCGCCAGCCTGCAGCAAAAGGATGTCGAGGATTGGAAGCGCCGCGGCACCACCGGGAACGTAACCGCGATCGATCCGGCAACCAGGACCGTCACCATTAAGGCCGGCTCACGCACCCTGACGGTCAAGCCTTCCGAAAAGACCACCTACCATCGCTATGCGCCGGATTCCGCCCGCTTCGCCGACGCCAAGCCGTCCACGTTCGAAGAAATCAAGGTCGGTGACCAGATGCGCGTGCTCGGCAACCGAGCCGAGGACGGCACGGCCATTCTGGCCGAAAAGGTCGTCTCCGGCACCTTCCGGCAGATTGCCGCCACCATCTCCTCCGTCGATCCCGCCAAGGGAGAAATCGTTGTCAGGGATCTCGCCAACAAGAATTCCAGGGAGCTTCTGACCCTGAAAGTCGATTCCGACACCACCATGCGCAAACTCCCCGATACCATGGCCGCGATGCTGGCGCGCCGCTACGCGCCCGGCGCGCAGCAGCAGGCCGCCGGTCCTGGCGGTGCTCCTGGCGGTGCGCCCGGAATGGGCGGCGGACGTGGAATGGGCGGTGGACGAGGCATGGGCGGCGGACGCGGCGGCGATATCGGCCAGATGCTCGACAATCTCCCGGCCCTCCCGCTTTCCGAGTTGAAGAAAGGCGACGCCATCATGGTGTCCACCACGCAAGGGGCGGACGCCTCGCACGCGACCGCAATCATGTTACTGGCAGGCGTCGAACCCCTGCTGACTGCTTCTCCCACCGCCACGCGCGACATCATGAGCGGCTGGAATCTGGGCGGAGGCGGCGGAGAAGGGCAGTAGGAAACTCTGCAATTGCATTACGAAGCCCGAAAGAGGATGCGAATGCTCAGGTTGTATCGAAGTGCTCTCTTGGTGCTTACGGCCGCGCTGGCCCTGACATGCCTCCCGGCTCAGACGCCCGCCACGGGCTCCATCCGCGGCGTCATGACCGACGACTCCGGCGCCATTATCCCGGCCGCTACCGTCACCGTCTCCGGCAACGGCGGCAACCGTACCGTGCAGACTCAGGCCGACGGCAGCTATACCGTGGTTGGTCTGGCCCCGGGACAATACCGGGTCCGCGTCTCGTTTCCCGGCTTCGCGAACTTCGACAAAACGGTCGCGGTCACAGGCGGCAGCGCGGCCGCCCTGCCGATCCACATGAGCGTCAAAGCCGAGAAACAGGAGATCACCGTCGCTGATCAGGCCACTACTTCTCTCAGCGTCGAGCCCGACAACAACGCCACCGCTCTGGTCCTTCGCGGCGACGACCTCGCGGCGCTTCCCGACGACCCCGACGATCTCGCCGACGCCTTGCAGGCTCTGGCGGGCCCCGGCGCCGGTCCCAACGGCGGCACCATCTACATCGACGGCTTCAGCGGCGGCAACCTTCCTCCCAAGGAATCCATTCGCGAGATCCGCATCAACCAGAACCCCTTTAGCGCCGAGTACGACCGGCTTGGCTTTGGCCGCATCGAGATCCTGACACGGCCCGGGAGCGACCGCTACCGCGGCTCCGTCTCGTTCAACGACAGCGAAGGCATCTTCAACTCCCGCAATCCCATCTCCACCAACAAGCCCGCGTACTCCAACCGCAACCTGGACGCCAACGTCGGCGGGCCATTGGGAAAGCGCGCCAGCTTCTTCTTCGACTTCACGCGGCGCGAAGTCCGCGACAACGCGCTCATCAACGCCATCTACGTCGATCCCACGACGCTGCTGCAGCAGACCATCCAGGAATCCGTGGTCACCCCCAACAATCGGATGTCCTTCGGCCCGCGCCTGGACTACGCCATCACCAAGAACAACACGCTGGTCGTGCGTTTTGAGGGCGGCACGACCTCTCGCGAGAACCAGGGAGTCGGCGGGTACAAGCTTCCCCCGCCATACGCGCAGACCTCCTACAACGCCACCGGCAACAACCAGAACCTGATGGTCACCGAGACATCGATCATCAACACGCGCATCGTCAACGAGACCCGGTTCCAGTACACCAGGACTTACAGCAACCAGGTGGGCAACCTGCTGCCGCAGGTGAGCGTGTCGGGGGCCTTCACCAGCGGGGGCGCGAACGAAGGCAACAATTACGACACGCGCACGCACTTCGAGCTGCAGAACTACACTTCGATCCTGCGCGGCGCGCATACCTACCGTTTTGGAATCCGCGCGCGGCGGGAGAGCGACCGCACCATGTCGCCCAACGGGTTCGGCGGCGTGTTCTATTTCGATGGCGGCATCGCGCCAGTGCTGGACGGCAACTTCAACGTGATTCCCGGGTCGACGGTGACCCTATCCGCGATCGACCAGTACACCCGCACGCTGCAGTTGCAGAAGCTGGGATTCTCGCCGACTCAGATTCGGGCACTGGGCGGCGGGGCCAGCCAGTTCAACATCGACGCGGGCAATCCCTACGCCAGCATCTATCAGTACGATCTCGGCCTGTTCGTGCAGGACGATTGGCGCATGCGCCCCAACTTCACGCTGAGCTACGGTTTGCGTTACGAATGGCAGACCAACATCACGGACCACCGCGATTGGGCGCCGCGGCTGGGCTTCGCGTGGGCGCCGGGCAACGCCAAAGCGGGACGGCAGAAGACGGTGATCCGCGGCGGTTTCGGCATGTTCTACGATCGCCTGAATGAGAGCCTGATCGAGCGCGCCTTCCTGCTCAACGGCACCAACCAACTGTCCTACACGGTGACCAATCCGGACACGTACCCGAATGCGCCGTCGATTGTGGGCCTGACGCCGGCACAGAACAGCATTTATCGTCTGGATCCGCGGCTGCGCGGGGATTACATGATGCAGGCGGCCATCGGGGTGGAGCGGCAGTTGCCGCACAACACCACCATGGCGGTGACCTACACCACCACGCGCGCTCTGCACCTGCAGCAGACCGTGCCCATCAACACTCCCTTGCCGGGCACCTACGTGATCGGTCAGCCCAACAGCGGCGTGCGGCCCTATGGCCTCGCGGCCGGCAACCTGTTCGAATACGAAGCCGGCGGCCACATGAGCCAGCACATCCTGATGTACAACTTCAACACGCGCTTCAGCCGCAAGGTATCGCTGTTCGGCAACTATCAGTTCAACCATTCCCGGGACCTGCCGGGGTCGCCCACCAATCCTTACAACTTCGAGGAGGATTGGGGACGCTCGTCGCTCGAGCGGCGGCACCGGTTCCAGTTGGTCGGCTCGGTGACGGCGCCGTTCGATATCCGGCTCAGCCCGCTGGTCACGCTGCAATCGGGCGGGCCCTATGACGTGGTGCTCGGCCGCGATATCTACGGCGACACGTTGAAGAACTCGCGCCC
>Ga0335080_10007695_pt1 | contig 11190 bp, 8 predicted proteins | sample Lox_Sample_34_FD_206720 | JGI IMG/M metagenome (GOLD analysis project Ga0335080, IMG submission 206720) | Soil microbial communities from Loxahatchee National Wildlife Refuge, Florida, United States - Lox_Sample_3.4 | ecosystem: Environmental > Terrestrial > Soil > Wetlands | place: USA: Florida...
ACATGACGGCCAGCTGTTGCGCCGCCTTATGCGATTCATGGGCGCTTATCGACGTGCTCTGAGCAGCTTGGGCCATTCCGTTCATGTTCTCCGCGATCTTCACCGAGCCCTTCGAAGCTTCCGACACGTTCCGCGACATCTCGTTGGTTGTCGCGCTCTGCTCTTCGACGGCGGTCGCAATCGTGCTCGTGAAGTCGTTGATCTGCGTGATCACCCCGGTAATTCTACCGATCGCTTCGACGGCGCCGTGGCTGTCCTGCTGGATCGCCAGAATCCTTTGGCTGATGTCCTCGGTCGCCTTCGCAGTCTGCTTGGCCAGTTCCTTTACTTCATTGGCCACAACCGCGAAGCCTTTGCCCGCTTCGCCCGCTCGCGCGGCTTCGATGGTCGCGTTCAGGGCCAGCAAGTTGGTCTGCTGGGCGATCGATGTGATCACCTTGATGACCTGCCCGATTTCTGCACTCGATTCGCCCAGCTTCGCTACAGTCGAATTCGTCTCTTCCGCCGTTTTCATGGCGTCGCCGGCAATGCGTGCGGCCTCGGTCGAATTCTTGGCGATCTCCTTGATGGTCATACTCATTTCCTCAGCGCCGGCCGCCACAGTCGTCAGGTTCTGGCTCACCTGATCGCTTGCCGAACCCACGCTGCTTATTTGGGCGGTGGCCTCCTGGGAGTTCAGCGATATCTGCTGGCTCGTCGCCGAAAACTCTTCGCTGGCGCTGGCCACGTGTTCCGCGTTCCTTGAGATCGCCGCAAGCATCTTTTTCAGGCTGTCGTTCATACGGTTGATCGCAACGGTCAAGTCGCCCAGTTCGTCGTGGCTGAGCAGGGCCAGCTCATTGAGCGTCAGGTCGCCCCCGGCAATGGCCTGCGCTTTCGTTAGCACCGAGGTGGCGGCTCGCGAGATTTTCCGGCTCAGGTAGGCCGCAATCACGGTCCCGATAATCAGAGCCAGGGAAGTGGTCGCAGCAAAGGTCACTTCCATGGCCAGCCTCGCGCCTTGCATGTCCTTCTCGGCTTCCACCAGGAGCTTGTCGAATGACTCCGCCAGCCCTCCCAGAGTTTTCGTTCCCCGATCTACAACGGGTGTGGCGTTGTCCACGTAGCTGTTTCCCGCCCTTACTACGTCGTCCCGCGCTCCGCTGGTGGCGATTTCCATCGCGCTTTCCTGGGCTTTTCGCGCTTCTGGAAGCAGGCTCTTGAGCTGAGCCAGTGTCTCCAGGTTTTCCGGTTCACTCCACTTCGCAGACAGAGAATCCAAATCGCTCATGGCTGCGCCCACCCGCGACCATGCTGTTTCAAACGATTTTCGAGCTGTCTCCCGGCGTGCCGGCTCGCCGCCTGCCAGGATGAAGTGGCGCGCTTTGGCTCCGCTGTAGTCCAGGGCGTCCTGTGCTTTTCGGGCCGCATCGAGCGAGGGGACTCGAATGTCGACCATATTCTTCTCGTTTCTTTCGATCGCTTGGAGTTTCGAGTATTCCAGGATCGATCCGGCCGCCATGATCGCGAGAATGGCCCCGAACCCGAATCCCAGTTTCCTCCTGATCGTGAGCTTCATGAATGCTCCTCACAGACTCGCCTCACGAGCGCTTTGCAGGGCCTACTTCGTTTGGCGCTGGGGATTCATCGCCGATCTGACAGGCCTTGGCGATGTCGAGCACGTGCAGAAGTCGATGATCCAGCTTGTGCACCCCAAGAATCATGGAGCGCACTCTCCCATGCAGCGTCTCGGGCGGGCGTTCGAAGGATGCCTCTTGCACCTCGATTACGTCTCCGATCGTGTCGACCATCAGGCTGACCGCGCCGTCGTCACTCCGAACCACCACGTTCATCGGAGGTTCGCCGCCTTTTCGCTCGCCGAATTCCAGCTGCTTCCGCAGATCGACCGCAGTGATGATCTGGCCGCGGAGATTCACGAGTCCGGCCACCACGGGAGGCGCCAGGGGCACACCCGTGACATCAAGTGAGCGAAGAACCTCTTGGACTCCCTGCAATTCAACGCCGAAGAGCAGCTTGTCCAAGAAGAAGGTGCAGAACTGGCGGGATTGGGCCATATCAGACCGGCGCTCCCACCGGATCCATCGGGCGCGGTTCGAAAACGCCCGATTTTCGCAGCACCGCGGGAATATCGATCAACTCCGTGACGCGGCCGTCGATCACGACCGAGTACAGCACGCCGGCCCGGCTGGCCGGATGCCGCACGTCCGCCGCGCCTTCGACGATGTCGAGAATTGCCTCCACCACAATTCCAACCGATTGCCCTTCGTAGTTGCAGACAAGCACATCGAGAGGCTGCTCATCGGCCAGACCACCCGCCTTGCGCGGATGGCGCAGTTCCGAACGCCGCTCTGCCAGAACCGATCCGAGATGGATCAGCGGAAGAATCTGACCGCGATATTGCGCCAGCCAGTGCTGGCCGGACCTTTCGACTGTCGCGGCGGGCAATTCCTCCAAACGCGCCAGCGTGTCGAGAGGCAGCGCCATGCGGCCGTCGTCGGGCCCGGAGAAAATGAGGAACGTTTGCTTTGTTTCGGCGCTCTTCTCGCCAGCCGACTCGTGCTTCTCAGCCAGTCGCCGGTGGCGCGCCTCGGAGATCACGCTCGATCGTTGCGCCAGCCCGGTCACGTCCAGAATCAACGCCACGCGGCCGTCACCCATGATGCTGGCTCCCGCGAAGGTCTTGATGCTCTTCAGCTGCTTGCGCAAGGGCTTGACGACGATTTCTTCCGTATCGTTTACGGCGTCAACAATCAGCCCGAACGGCTGGCCATCCGACTGCAGCACCACGATGTTGACCGCCCCGTCGCCATTCGCAGCCGGCTGAGCGCCGTTGTGCATCTCCAGCTCCCGGCCGAGATTCACCAGCGGCAGCAGCTGTCCTCGCAAGCGATGAACCGGCGCGCCGTGGACCAGCTCGATGCCCCTGTCGACTTCGTCCGCCTCCAAGCGCACGAGTTCTGTCAGGCTGACTTGCGGAATCGCGAAGCGGTCTCCCGCGCACGTGACGATCAAGGCGGGAACGATGGCCAGCGTCAGTGGAATCTTGATGCGAACGGTGGTTCCCTGGCCCCGCTTCGACTGAATGCCGACCGAACCGCCGATTTTCTCGACGTTGGTCTTCACCACATCCATGCCCACGCCCCGGCCGGAGACGTTGGTCACTTTCTCCGCGGTGGAGAACCCTGGAAGAAAGATCATCTGAAAGACTTCGCCTTCAGCCATGCGCGCGGCCTGATCGGCTGCAACGAGCGAACGCTCCACGGCTTTCCTGCGGATCTTCTCCGCGTCGAGGCCGCCGCCGTCGTCTGCCACCTCAATAATTACCTGTCCACCCTCGTGGTAGGCGCGCAGCAAAAGCTTTCCGGCGGCCGGCTTGCCGGCGGTGCGGCGTGCTTCGGGCTTCTCGATCCCGTGATCGACGGTATTGCGAACAAGATGAGTGAGCGGATCCTTGATGGCCTCGATAATCGTCTTGTCCAGTTCCGTGTCCTGACCTTCCATCTCGACGGAGACTTCCTTGCCGCACGCAACCGCGAGGTCGCGAACGGTGCGCGGCAACTTGTTCCAGATATTGCCGATCGGCTGCATGCGCGTCTTCATCACGCCAGCCTGAATCTCGGTGGTTAGCAGGTTCAACCGCTGGCTGGCGGCCAAGAGGTTCGAGTCTTCATTGGAATTCGTGAACTGCAGGATCTGGTTGCGGGCCAGCACCAGCTCGCCGACCAAATTGCCCAGTTTGTCGAGCAGGCCGACATCGACGCGTATCGTGCTGTCGGCCACGCTCGACTGCGTGGTCCGTGCCGACTGTTGCACATGTAGAGCTTCGACGACCTGCACCGCCTTCACGGCACCCTCTTCAACGAGAATCTCGCCCAAATGTCGCGGATCGCCTCGTTCTTGTTTATCGACCGCGGCCTTCACGTTTTCGGGCGTGGCGCCTGCGTTCTGAATCAGAAGTTGACCCATGGTGAGATCAGCCGGCGGGGGCGCAGCGGCGGCGATGGCGGGCACAGTGGGCCCGGGTCCCGACTGTTGAAGCCGTGTGAGTGTGGCGATCAGCTCCGCGTCGTTGCGTTCACCCTCGTTGCCATGGTTTTCGATGCTGGCCAGCATCTGCCGAACGGCGTCGACCATGGCAAGCAGCGCGGTGGTCACCTCGGGATTCAATCGAATCAGGCCATCGCGGATCTTACTGAGCAGATTCTCGCCCACATGGGCCACCGCCTCGAGCTTCGAGAACCCTAGAAACCCGCATGTGCCCTTGATCGTATGAATCGTCCGGAAAATGCTCGCCAGGGTGTCCTTGTTGTGAGGATCCTTTTCCAGGGATACCAATTCGCGATCTAATCGGTCGAGATTTTCGTAGCTTTCGACAAGGAACTCTCCAACGATCTCGTTGTCGCTCATTCGCGAAAGCCTCGGTAGGACGTGTGCGTCGGTAGGTTCACCCGCACACCTACCCCGTATGAATCGGCGCACTCCGCGCCGCCTTTAGGCAATTTGAGTTCTTGGTGTGGATTTGTGGCGGGAAACGATTAGAGGCGTGAGCGGGCGCGCACGCCGAGTGGCCCCGCGCCGACTGCTCCGGTTCGGAACGTAGCGTGGTGAGTGGAGAAAGGCATGGGGGTTACCGCACCATACGTCAGCATCCGGGGCTGCTCAACCGCTATCAGCCGACTGATCTTCCCGAATTCATCCCGGCGCTCCCAGTGCTGAAGGACGTCCGCCTTGGCAACGATCGCGGAAGCTCCGTGAATCGAGTCGGCGGTGGCCAGGCCGTAGTCCCGCTCGAGCTCGACTGCCTTTCGCGCGACGCGCTGGTCGAGATCGACTTTCTTGATCCAGGGCCACTGAAACATCGCCTGTATTTCTCCGATTTCCTCGACGGAAATCAGACGCGTGCCCACACCATCGCCGATGTGCGGCCGGATCACTTCAGTCACCGTGAAGCTCGAAGTAAAGAGCTGCACTTTCCCGTCTCGCGCATGATAAAGAACATCCTCGCAAATCCTGCGGCGCTCGCTTTCCGCCTTTTTCAGAAAGCAGATGAACGCCGTGGAGTCCCAGTAGATTCTGTTCGTGTGGCTGGTCATGGCTATCGTCTCAGGCGGGAGATGTACTCCCCGAGCTTCAGGTCTCCCGTCAATTTGGAAATCCGCCCCGACATGTAGGCGATGTTCGGCAGGGCTTCCTTCGGTTCGCAGGCCTCGATTCCGGAGACGCGCATCAGAATCGGCTGGTCCAGCGAATTGAACGTAAGCTGGCCAAACACCATGACGCGCTGCCCCAGATAATGCTTGGCGTCCCCCAGGATCTGCGGGCCGTGGAACCGACACGTCACCCGCTGCCCTGTGATTTCACTACGGACGCGGAAACGCATGCCACGACTCACGCTGATGGACTCCAGAGTTCCTACGACGGAACTGAGGGTCTCGTAGCGGCGACCGCCGATCTTTTCTATTTGTTCCGCCGCGCCTGGCTCCAGGCGTTCGTCTTGACCGTCGACGATCACCGCGATTTCATCCATCGAACGATGCTGCTCGGCCAGCACCTTCAGCTGTTCGAGCGCGACGTCGGAAAACCAGTAGGGGCGTTCACCCGAATGAGATACGGCATGTACTCCGTCGATCGCGGCCCTGCGAATCTCCAGGAGGTAATCTTTCGGCGGCTTCCGGAGGTGGCCGAGGAAGACGATCTCGGCGGGCCCGGACCTCTTCATCGCGCTGATTTCCCATTCGACACTGCCCCTTGGCTCTCCGGAAATCGTGGCGTCCAGTTGGCGCAGGACGCCCCAGAAGGCCCGCACGGAAACGAGCAGGCTTCCCGGCCGCAGCCATCCGCCGCGGCCCTGCAGTTTCAGAGAGATTGGCTCCAAGGACACGCTGTCCCTCTCGAAGTGTTCCGCGAAACTACGACGTCCGTACGAACGCGCCCATACTGAAGCGCGCGCTATAAACCGACTGCTGTGCCGGCGGCGGCGCCACCATGTGCACCGCGCGCTGAAGTTGCCCCAGAGGGCACGGTTTCTTCATGCAGACAATCGCTCCCAGGTGCCGCCCTGCGGCGTAATCGGAAGGCATGGCCTTGCTGGTCATCAGAATCACCGGAATGTGCTGAAGGCGGTCGGTGGTCTTGACGATCGCGCAGAGATCAAGGCCGGAGATCGCGCCGCCCTCGGATTCCGCCACCAGCACATCCGGCGTTTCGCTGCGCAACACGCCCAGCGCTTCTTCGGCGTTCGAGACATAGAGCACGTGATAACCATCCTGCTCAAGCAGCCCCTTCATGGCTCCTGCCGCGCGCGGATCGGAGTCGATTCCCAAAATGCGCACTTGGTTCGGATACGGAGTGGCCGCGAACACACCGTCTAACGCAGCGTCGTTTTCCTTCAGGAATTCGATGGCCAGCGCGTAACGGAAACTTGACGTCAGCACGCTGCGCACGACCTTGGCCCGGCGCGATGCGTTAATTCCGCCGGGCTCGCTCGAATGCGGACACGTCACCGCGAGCAACTGGCCCGCCCAATATCCGCCGCGCGCCGTTGCCAGCAGAACGCCATCGCGCGACACATCGATGCTCTTCGCGAAGTCGTCAAATGATTCGAGGGTACCGATGCCGCCGCGAACGTGCACGGCAAGTGAAATCCGCGCTCGGGCCCGGCGCCGCCGGTCTCGCATGGAATGCGGCGGATGCTTGGTAACCAGTTCGATCCGTGCGATGACACACCTTCCCGGCGGGCTTCCTCCCGCCTTTCACGTTGGCCTGGAATAGTCTCTGCGAGCTTCCGCTAGAACGGCGAAGGCCCCGGTCACCGGAGTACGCGCCCACTTCGTAAGCGTTCTTTCTATCGGCCTTTCCATAGAAACTGTTAGCACGCAGTGCAAGGCGATTGCCAATGAACAGCACCGGCATGTCGACCAGCACGGGCTTTTTCATGGGCTTACGGAGGGCGTGGCAGCGAACCGGCACGCGGGACACCGTGACTCGGCATTCCTTGCCGGTCCGCGGTCCCCATTTTCCCCGCTGCTTGGCAAAGACGGTCCCACGGCCTATACTTCGGTCGCTGGGCCGCGCTTTTTCTCGACACGGCCAGCACTCGACCCATGATCTCCGCCATTCGCCCTACCTCAAGACGCGCTTCCGGCTTCACTTGAATTTCCGGCTAAAGGCGCCCGGCGGCCGCCAACCACACTCGTTTCCGCCAAAATCCACGGCGATTCGCGCGCATTCTATTCTTAGCGCTTTCTAACCATCATCGAGCCGTTCACCCGAGCAGCGGAGGATTCATGCTGGACACCAAGTCCATATTGGCCGCAAACGAAAAGCTTTCTCAGGAAATGCTGCGAGCAAACGCGGATCAAATCGACCAGACTCGCCGTTTCCCGCGGGAGAATCTTCAAGCGCTCGGCCGTGCCGGCGTGCTCGGCCTCGTCATCCCCGCGCAATACGGCGGTGCCGGAGCCGGCCTCGCCGAAATGTCCGAACTCCTGGACACACAGGCACAGTGCTGCGCTTCGACCGCGATGGTGACCCTAATGCACTTTTGCGCCACGAGTGTAATCGCGGCGCGAGGAGGCGACGCGCTCAAGCAACGCATCTTGCCGGCGTGCGCCCGCGGCGAAAGCATCTCTACACTGGCCTTCAGCGAGGCCGGGTCGGGTGGACATTTCTACGCGCCCGTGAGCGAAGTCCGCGCAGGCAACGGCCGGAAAACGCTCAGCGCGTCGAAAAGTTTCGTGACCAGCGCAGGCGAAGCGGACGCCTACGTAGTCTCTGCGCGGAAGGCCGGAGCAACCGCACCCACGGAAACGAATCTGTACGTGATCACAAAGGACACGCCGGGCTTGTCCGCGCAGGGACGATTCGAGGGACTCGGACTCGCGGGAAACGCCAGCGCTCCCATGTCGCTCACGGACGTCGCGATTGACGATGAGGCCCGATTGGGTGAGGAAGGCACTGGCTTCCAGAGCATGCTCGAACTCGTGCTGCCCTATTTTCAGATCGGGGTGGCGTCGGTTTCCATGGGGCTTGCGAAAGCAGCTCATCAGGCCATCGTCGCCCGAATGGGCGCCAGAAAGTATGAGCATGCCGGCGGCGCCGCGCTGGCCGCGATTCCTCGCGTCCAATTCCTCGTGGCGGAGATCACGATGGCGGTCGGCTCCGGCCAGGCCTATCTGCGGGAGACGATCCGCAAAGCCCTCGCGGCCGATCCAGCGGCGATGCTGGACGTGCTCAGTGTGAAGGTCGTGGCCGCCGACGCATGCCTGGCCGCGGTTTCGCGCGCCATGACTCTTGGCGGCGGATGGGCCTTTGGTCGCCGTGGCGGGCTCGAACGCATCTTCCGTGACGCGCAAGCTGCGGCGGTCATGGCCCCTTCGAGCGATGTGCTGAAGGATTTCATTGGGAAAGCAACTCTCGGTTTGCCGCTTTTCTAAAGGCTGCCGCAAATCTGCTGGAGGACTTCATGTCGCATTTGCTCGCAAGACCTGCGCTGCGCATCGGCGCGGTTGCCTACGATCCGAAGGTCGTCACGATCTGGGAGGGCTTCACGCCCTACTTCGCGAAACACAGCGCGGCAATCGACTACGTTCTTTACTCGAACTACGATGCACAGGTGGAGGCGACTCTTTCTGGTGAAGTGGACGTCGCTTGGAATTCTCCGCTGGCGTGGGTGAAAAGCCAGATCGCCAGCAAACAGGAGTGCCGCGCCATCGCCATGAGGGATTCGGACCGTGACCTGACGGCTAAGATCATCGTGCGCGCGAGTTCGCCCGTTTCTTCTTTCGCGGATTTGAAGGGCAAGACGGTCGCAGTAGGCGCATCCGATTCGCCTCAAGCGACCCTCATCCCCCTCAACCTCATAGCCGAGGCAGGCCTCGATCCACTCCGCGACTGCAGGGTGCTGTACCACAACGTAATGGTCGGCAAGCATGGCGACCACGTGGGCGGAGAGCGCGATGCGGCCAGGGCTCTTGCGTCCGGCAATGCGGACGCGGCTTGTGTTCTCGATGCCAACTACAGCGTATTCATCAACGAGGGTACGCTCGATCCCGGCACCACTCGCGTCCTGGCGACCACTCCCCCCTTCGATCATTGCAATTTCACCGTGCGTAGCAGCCTGCCTTCCGAACGCTGGCAGCGTTTTGTCGACGTGCTGCTCGGCATGTCGTTTCAGGACCCGGAAGTGCGAGCGTTCATGGAGATGGAAGGTCTTAAGAAGTGGCTGCCCGCCCGCACGACCGGCTACGCGCAACTGGAGCAGGCTGTGGAGCGATTCAACTTCTACGGTGGCGTAGCTTCTTCGGCCAACGTGTAGGTCCCCCTGGATTGCTTTCGAGAGATGCCCCACCCTACGCCGAAACGGAAGGTTGAACTGGACGACCTGGCGCTGCACGAGGGCGCTACGGTGCTCCTGAGGCGTGCTTTATCGCGCCTGGCTGCCGGCGAATGGTGTGAAGTCCACGGCGACTCGGCGGAATTCGCAAGCCAGCTCACCGCGTGGTGTCGCAAGGAGGGCCTGCGCTGGGAGCCATACCAGGGAATGCCTGGTGCGTTTCGCATCGAATCATCCGGGCCCGCTCCGCTCACTTCGACGTCGCGGCTGGAAATCGCCGAAGCAGCCGCGCCCGACTGGGGAATAGCGCCGCGCGGAGCACGAATCGAAAAAGGCGGGCCCGAGTTCGGGTTCACTCTGCGGCAAAAGCGCGAAGTATGGGCGCGGGAGCTCAACTCCATCTATTCGCAGGCTACGGCGAACCAATGGTCGGCGGCCCGTGATGTTTCCTGGAGGGACTTGCCGAAACTGCCGGAGGAAATCGAGGCAGCCGTGGCTCAGATAATGACATTTCTCACTGAAAATGAATTCGCGGCTCTATACGTACCGGCGCGGTTTATCCCTCGGATTCACCCCCACTACCGCGAGGTCGTGGAAGTGCTGGCGATGCAAGTGGTGGACGAGGCGCGCCACGGCGAAGCCTTCACCCGCCGGGCCGAAGCGGGCGGAGCGGGGCTTGGAACAACGTCCGTGAGCGGGCAGCTCTCACTGAAGACACTGCTCGAAGAACCGGATTTCACCACTGCGACGTTTCTCCTCTGCGTAATGGGTGAAGGCACGTTTCTGACGCTTTTGAAATTCCTCGGCGACCATGCGCCCGATCCCGTGACCGCCACCCTGGCGCGTCTCGCGCATCGCGACGAAGCCCGCCACGTGGCGTTCGGCGTCGAACACATGCGCTACGTGTTTGAGCATGAGCCGGACATGCGCCTTTCGATGGCCGCTGCGGTCGAACGGCGCAGCCAGATGCTCGCGTCGATTTCAGGATTGAGCCCGTACGTGCATGACGCGCTGGTGGTTTTCGCGGGGGGCGGCCTCTCGGTGCCCCAGATCCGGCAGGGCGCAAGGCATGTAGCAGAATTGCAGCGCGAAATGGACCGCACCCGGCGCGAACGGCTTCAGTCGTTGGGATTCGAGCCGGCACTTGCGGCAAGCATGTCCGCCTATCACACCAAGAACTTCATGTGAGATGGCCGCCGCACCGCGCGGCTACTTCACGCGGTCGTGCACCGGAAGTTTCAGGCTGTAGCCGACCCACGGCTCCTTGATCAGGAACTGCGGATCCTGCGGGTTCGGTTCGATTTTCTTGCGCAGCCGGTTGATGAAGACGCGCAGGTACTCGCGTTCCTCTCCGTATTCCGGTCCCCAGACGGCGTGCAGCAGTTCCTCATGCGGGATCACGCGGTTGGGATGCGCCGCCAGATAACTGAGCAGGTCGAATTCCTTTGCGCTCAAACGAATTTGTTTGCCGTCAGACATGAGCCGCCGCGCGCGGAAATCGACCTCGACATCTCCGATCCAGACATTCCCGAGGCCTGAAAATGGCGCTGGCGAATTCCTGCGCATGACGGCGCGAATGCGGGCGAGCATCTCGGGCATGCTGAAGGGCTTGGTAACGTAGTCGTCGGCTCCCACATCGAGAGCCGCCACCTTGTCGGCTTCCTTGTCGCGCACCGTCATCATGATGATGCAGACGTCCGATGAGACGCGGATCTGCCGGCAGGTTTCGATGCCGGACATCGCGGGCATGTTGATGTCGAGAAGGATCAGATCGAATTTCTCGGAGTGGACGCGCTCCAGCGCGTCGGCGCCACTGCGGGCGTCCGCGACTTCGTAACCCTCGTGGATCAGAGTCG
>Ga0335080_10007696_pt1 | contig 11189 bp, 5 predicted proteins | sample Lox_Sample_34_FD_206720 | JGI IMG/M metagenome (GOLD analysis project Ga0335080, IMG submission 206720) | Soil microbial communities from Loxahatchee National Wildlife Refuge, Florida, United States - Lox_Sample_3.4 | ecosystem: Environmental > Terrestrial > Soil > Wetlands | place: USA: Florida...
CGGACGCGTTTCTCCATGGCGGGCGGATTCGCGGTGGAAGGCCTCGAGGAATCCCGGGAATTCGGACTGGGCGAGGGATTGGCGGGCCAGGCCGCGACCGAGCGTCGCTTGCTGGAAGTGCATGACAGCTCCGGCCAGTCCCGCTTCCGCGTAGCGGCCGGATTGGCGACGATCGAGCCGCACTATTTGGTCTTTGTGCCGGTCGAAGACCACAGGGGCGTTACGGCGGTACTGGAGCTGGCGCCCAACGCCGCGCTTTCCGACCGCCAGCGTGCGTTGCTCGAGGCGCTGGTTCCGCTCCTCGCCGCCAACATCCAGATCCTCGCGGGCAACATCAAGACGAGAAGCCTGCTGCAGCAAACGCAGTCGCAGGCGGAGACGCTCGCCGCGTCGGAACGCCAGCTCATCGCCCGCAAGGACGAACTGGAAGCCATCAATCTGGCGCTGGAGACCTTCCAGGCCGAGTTGAAGCACGCCAAGGAAGTCGCTGAGGCTGCCACGCAGACCAAGTCGGCATTTCTGGCCAATATGAGCCACGAAATCCGCACGCCGATGAACGCGATCATTGGCATGTCGCACCTGGCGCTGAAGACGCAGCTCAACCCGCGGCAGCGCGATTACATCAAGAAGATTCAGCAATCTGGGCAGCACCTGCTCGGCATCATCAATGACATCCTGGATTTCTCGAAGATCGAGGCCGGCAAGCTGTCCGTGGAGTTCATCCCCTTCGACCTCGAGAAGGTCCTCGAAAACGTCAGCACCCTTATTTCGGAAAAGGCCAGCGCGAAGGGCCTCGAGCTCATTTTCGACGTCGAACCGGCCCTGAACATTCCACTGCGTGGCGATCCCCTCCGGCTCGGACAGATCCTCATCAACTTCTGCAACAACGCGGTGAAGTTCACTGAAGAGGGCGAAATCGTCGTGCGCGCCCGCACCGACCAGCAGGATGAAGAGAGCCGCCTCGTGCGTTTCTCCGTCAGCGACACGGGCATCGGCCTGACCGATGAGCAGATGGGACGCCTCTTCCGTGCCTTCGAACAGGCGGATGCATCGACCACGCGGGAGTATGGCGGCACGGGCCTGGGTCTGGCGATTTCCAAGAAGCTGGCCGAGTTGATGGGCGGAGAGGTGGGCGTCGCCAGCGAGAAGGGCAAGGGAAGCACATTCTGGTTCACAGCCAGGCTGGGTAAAGGCGAGGCCGCCGCTCTGCGAAAGCTGCCCCAGGGCAGTTTCCGCGGGCGGCGCGTCCTGGTGATCGACGATAACCCCGCCGCCAGGGCCGTCCTCTCCGAAATGCTCACGAGCATGACTTTCATCGTGCACGAAGCTCCCTCGGGGCGCGAAGGCGTGGAGATGGTGCGCCGCGCGGCGGACGCGGGGCAGCCCTTCGAGATCGCGTTCGTGGACTGGCAGATGCCGGGACTCGACGGCATCGAGACGGGCAAGCAGATTCGCGCCCTGCCCGGGAATCCCCCCGGCGTTCCCCACCTGATCGTTGTCACGTCCTATGGTCGCGAGGACGTGCTGAAGCAGGCCGAACAGAACGGCTTCGAAAGCGTGTTGATCAAGCCCGTAAGCCCTTCCGTACTGTTTGACGCCAGCATCCGCGCGCTGAGCGGCGATGCTGACGAAGCGGAGGAAGGGGCGGCCGCGCCGGCCGCCTCCCGCGCGTCCGACGCCCTGCGTGGCGCGCGAGTCCTGCTTGTAGACGACAACGAAATCAACCGCGAAGTCGCCATCGGGCTCATGGAGGACGCGCAACTCAACATCGACCAGGCCGCCAACGGCGATGAGGCCGTCCGGATGGTGGCCGAGCATCCCTACGACATCGTCCTCATGGACGTGCAGATGCCGGTGATGGACGGGATGGCCGCTACAAGGTTGATCCGCACGAAGCCCCAATTTGCCGACTTACCGATCGTCGCCATGACCGCGAACGCCTTGATCAGCGACCGCGACAACTGCATCGCCGCGGGCATGAACGACCACATCGCCAAGCCGATCGATCCGGACGAATTGTTCGCCAAGCTCACGAAATGGGTAAAGCCGCGCCAGGCAGCGTCCGCCCCGAAGGCGCCGGCCGCGGCGAGCGTCCAGGCTCCCGCGCAGCGCGCAGAACTGCCCGGCGTCGATGTCGACGCCGCGCTGAAGCGTCTGGGCGGGAACAAGAAGCTGTTCCAGGACTTGCTTGGAAAGTTCGCTGCGCAGCAAGGGGACGTTGCGGCGCAGATCGCCGGCGCCCTGCAGACTGGCGAGCACAAGGTGGCAGAGAGGCTCGCGCACACCGTGAAGGGCGTCGCCGCGAACCTGGGCATCACCGCGGTTTCCGCGGCGGCGGAAAAGCTGGAGGGCGCGCTGCGCACCGGGAACGGCTCCACGCCCGCGCTGCTGGAAGCGTTTGGCTCGTGCCTCGAACAGCAGGTCGCCGCGATACGCGCGGCCCTGAAGGCGGCGAGCACGGGCCCCGCCGGAACGCAATCGGCGGCGAAGTTCGATGCAGCCGCCGCTCGCGCGGCTGCGGCCTGTCTGCGGCGCGGCCTCGAGGCCAGCGACGGAGGAGCTGCCGACCACGTGGAAGACCTGCTCGTCGCTCTCGGGGATCGTGCGAGCGCCGATCAAGCCGGCGCGCTGCGTTCGCTGGTCGGCGACTTCAATTTTGAAGGCGCGCTCGCCCTTCTGCGGGAGATTGAAGACAATTGCGGGCTGAGCGAGGAAAAAACCAGGTAACACGCCGGCCTTCGCCGCTTTTGCAACGGAAACTAGGAGGACCGCGCGGCCCCCGACTCGCTTGGCTGTTCCAGGCTCGCGGCCAGGCCGTCGGTCTCGCTGCCGGAATCAGCGGTGGACTCCTGCGGCAGGTCGAAAGAAACGGAAATCGTTGTGCCGTGGTTGTCGGAAGCGACTGCCAGCCTGCCTCCCTGCTCTTTCACGCGGCCGCGCATCCCCGCCAGACCCACGCCGACTCCCGTGCCTGTCGTCTGCAGCTTCCTCAGCGTAGCCGGGGACATGCCGACGCCGTAGTCCGTGACCTGCAGGTTGATTCCGCCCTTCCGCAACGTGAGCGCGGCGTCCGCCTTGGCGCTCTCGGAATGCCGGTGGACGTTGGTCAGCGCTTCTTGCAGCACGCGGAACAGCGTCAGATCCATGTTCCGTGGCAGCTTCGGAAGCCGTTCCGGACAGTCGAAGCTCACCGCGATTCCCGTGCGCTTGGAGAAGTTGTCGATAAACTCGCGTGCCGCGACCACGAAGCCGATTTCATCCAGCAGCGGCGGATGCAGCAGGTGTGAAAGGGTGCGCGTCTCGTTGACTGCGCTCTCCAGCATCTCGGAAAGCTCCGCGCTGAGCGTGTCCTGCGGCATCCTCCGGTGCAGTTGGTCCGCGACCATTTTTGCTCCGACCAGTGTCTGGCCCAGGCTGTCGTGCAGCTCCCGCGAAAACTTGCGGCGCTCCTCGTCCTGCGCCTTCATGAGCGCGGTGCTCAAAAGCTGCGCGTTCTGCTCCGCGGCCCGGCGCTCCAGCAGCTCCGCGGCCAGCAGGTGGTAGTACTTTCTCAGCAGAACCACGGCCAGGATCAGGATGGCCAGCAGGACCACCAGAATCGCGACAAACAGCGTGTAGGTCAGTTCGCGGCGCTTCTGCAGCAGCAATTCCTCGGCTTCATGCATTTGATCGGAGATTTGGGCCGTCTCCACAGCAAGAGCCACGATCTGGCTGGTCAGCCGGGCCTGCGTCGCCAGGTCCGATTGCCCGGATTGCGCCAGGTCGATCGAATCCTTGAGCACGCGGAGCCGTTCATGCGCGTTGGCTTCCATCAGCGAGCACAACGCTTCCTGTTGCGGGTTGTCGGCTAGCAGCGACTGCAGTTGCTTCAGCTCCCCCTGCAACGCGGTGCGCGCCGATTCGTAGTTGGCCAGCAACCTCCGGTCGCCCGAATCGACAAAGGCCGTGCGCGAACGGCCGGCTCTGGCCAGGTCTGCGCCGATTCGCGCAATCGACAATTGCACCTGGTAGGAGTGGCGCAGCCGCCGCTCGCTGGCGAACAGCACGTACATCGTAGCCGCGGCAATAACGCCGCTCATCGCGATCAGGGTGACCGCGGTCGAGAAAAGCTGCTGGGGATGGCTGCGAAAGCGCATGGCCGCCCGTGGGCCAGTCTAACACGCCCGGTTTCCGGCCGGGCCGGGACGTGGCGTCTTTCCTAACGCCCCGCCAGAACCGGCGGGAATGCGGCCCCTCTTTCGTGTAATCTAGACAGGTATGGCAATCCCGGTTTCCCAGATGTGGACGGTGGCCACGTACGTCCTCCGGCAGAAGCTCAAGGGCCGGAAGCAGTACCCGCTTGTCCTGATGCTGGAGCCTCTCTACCGCTGCAACCTGGCCTGCGCCGGGTGCGGCAAGATTCAGTATCCCGGCCACATCCTGAAAGAAGACCTGACGCCGGAGCAGTGCTTCCGGGCAGTGGAAGAAACGGGCGTGCCCACCGTCGCGGTGCCCGGCGGCGAGCCCCTGATGCATCCGCAAATCGACCGGATCATCGCCGGGCTGGTGGCGCGGAAGAAGTACATCTACCTGTGCACGAACGCCCTGCTGCTGCGCGAGAAGCTGCACCTGTTCACGCCCAGCAAGTACCTCACGTTCTCAGTGCATATGGACGGCGACAAGGAACACCACGATTTCTCTGTCTGCAAGGAAGGCGGATACGAGATAGCGCTCGAAGCGATTCGCGAGGCGGTGAAGCGCGGCTTCCGCGTCACCACAAACACGACGCTTTTCGAGGGCGTCGATTCGAAGTCCATCCGCGCGTTCTTCTCGGACATGATGGACGCGGGCGTCGAAGGCATGATGGTTTCGCCCGGCTATTCTTACGACAAGGCTCCCGACCAGCAGCATTTCAGCGGGCGCGAGCGCAGCAAGGTGATGTTCCGCAAGCTGCTGTCGAATCGCGATCCGAAGTGGCGCTTCAACATGTCCATGCTGTTCCTGGAATTCCTGATGGGCAAGCGCAACCTGGAGTGCACGCCGTGGGGCATGCCTTCCTACGGCATCTTCGGCTGGCAGCGCCCCTGCTACCTGCAGCAGGACGGCTATGCGGATACCTACCAGGAATTGCTGGATTCCACTGATTGGAGCAAGTACGGCTACGAATCCGGAAACCCGAAGTGCAGCAACTGCATGGTGCATTCGGGCTACGAAGCCACGGCGGTGCACTATACCTTCACGATTCCGGGCATGGTCGCGACCATCAAGTCGATGCTCTTCCCCGCTTACAAGGACGAGGAAGCGCTGCGCATGCTGGAACAGGAGAAACCTGCGTCGCCGCTCGTGCAGATTGATCTGGCCGCGCTCGCGCCGGCCACGACGCTGAAGGGCACGTCAACCACCGGTGCGAAAATGGCCGCGGGCGTCGAGCAGGCCTTCGACTACCGGGGCGATGTGACCATCAAGCTGCGTACCGGCGACCAGCTTGAGGGCTACGTCTTCGACCGCCAGGCGTCTCCCGTAACCGGAGAGGCCAAGCTGCGTATGATCCTGAAGAGCGAGGGCCGCCGCGTCACCGTGCAGCAATCCGATATCGAAGAGCTGACGTTCAGCGGCCGCGACATGGCCGACGGCAAGAGCTTCGAAGCCTGGGTGACGAAATACGCCGAGAGAAAAGCCGCGGGCGAAACGAACATCGAACTGGTTCCCGAAGAGCTCGACTAATCCCTTCCCTTCCGGCGGGCCGCGCAGCGCTCGCGAACGTCTGGCCTCCGTTGCCCATCTGATGCTGTCGGCAAGCGCCGTTGCGTCCTATCGGCGCTTCAGCGCTTCCAGCTCGTCCAGTGTGCGCGGCCAGTCCGCGTTCAGCAGGCGCGACAGGCCCCGATCCGCGAGCAGCTTGCCGCCCGTCTGGCAGCGGGCGCAGTAATTCGTTTCGTTGTCGGCATAGCGTATCCGCTGAATCTTGGCGCCGCACCTCGGACACGGCCGCCCGTAGCGCCCGTGAACGGCCATACCGTCGCGAAATGCAGTGACCTTCTCGGGAAAGCCGGCCTTCGCCTCGAGGCGCAGCTTGTCGATCCACTGTCTCAGCGTTTCACGCGTGGCGCTGAACAGCCGCTCCCAGGCTTGCAGGTCCAGTTTGGAGGTGAGGGTAACGGGCGACATCTGCGCCGCATGCAGGATTTCGTCGGAGTAGGCGTTGCCGATTCCGCTCACCAGCCGCGGATCCGTAAGCGCCCGCTTCAACGTGCGGTTTTCCGCGGTCAGCGCGGCACGGAACGAGGCGAGATCGGCCTCGAAGACCTCAATGCCGCCGGGATCGATGGAGAGCAGGCCGTCGTCGCCGGCAAGGATGTGCAGCGATGCGCGGCGCTTCGTGCCGGCCTCGGTGAGCGTAAGCGAACCGTTGGGAAAGTCGAAGGCCGCCAGATTCTGACGGCCCGAGATCTTCGCGTCGCGCGGCCGCCAGTGCAGCCGCCCTGCAATCATCAGGTGCAGCACGAGCCAGAGGTCACCCTCGACGCCGATGGCGATGCGCTTGCCGATTCGCCGGATCCCGCGCACCGTCCGGCCCTCGACGTCTGCGATGCCCGGCCTCGTAGTTCGCAGCAGGAACGGACTGCTGAGGCGCACGCGTTCCAGCGGCTGCGAAACGATGCGCGGCTCGAGCGCGGTGATGTAGGCCGCGATGTCCGGCAGTTCAGGCATTGGGCTTAGATTGCGGGCCGCGCCCGGATGTTGCAACCGCGTTGACCAAAGACGCGCGGGTTCCGGCAGCCCTGCAAATTGCGGTGATACAATTCAACTTGGACGCGCCCGTAGCTCAGCTGGACTAGAGCGTCTGCCTTCTAAGAAGGCAGACGAAAATTCTAAATGCTTTGCTGTCGCTTACAGGTTCTCTCTCCCGAAATCGCTTTCTAGGTTGTACCGAACTTATACCGACGCCGCTGCTCTACCAGAGGCCCCTCTTCGGCTCCGCTCCCGAACGGGGCAAACGCGTTGGTGCGGAGCGTTCCGAGATCGTTTGTTTGTCCTACCTTCGACAATGGTAGACGCCTCTCGGGCACCTGCTTTCGCGTTACCGTAGACATTGGTGTCGAATTTCCTCGGAGACTATAATCAACACCCTTTGGTTGACATAGTGCCATAACTCACAATATCTCTGTTGACATATCAGTGGCCCCGAGCGTATATTCCTGCCCATAAACGGTCGAAGCGTTTTCGTCCCCTAACAGTGCACTTCTTCTGAAGTGCGGCATTACAGGAATCGGTCTCTATCAGACGTTGCTGACGGAGTAGTTCGAGAACGGAGCCCAATGAAGTCTCCAATCCATCTTCACTGTATGGCTAGACGCCTCCGCCCACTATGTGCCGCGGTCTTACTTTTGCTGCTAGCCCAAAGCAGCACTGAAATCTCCGCCCAGACCGTTGCACCGGTCTTGCCGCAGGACTTGGTGGCAGCATGCGCTCCCCTTGCCTATACCCCGATAAAAACCCCACCGCCGGACGCGATTGCAGCTGCGATATCCGCAAGCAAGAGATACCGCTTGGTCATAGGCGTGGGCGAGTATGCTGCGAACCCGGAAATGAACCGTGACTATGTCGACCCGACTGCCCAAATGGTCGACCAACGTTTGGCCGAAGTCGGATACACGGCTCTGCCTACTCTTCCGAAGGATCGTCCACTTCTTACGGGTACCGCTGCCACCAAGTCGGCAATCATGGACGCTTTGCAGGAGATGGTGAAATTGACGAGCACTGGCGATACTGGGGTCATCTACTACGTCGGCCACGGCCTGATGGCCCCGAGCAATAGTGATGTCACCCTGGGCGTCTATGACCGCCCGGTTCAGCCTGACGAAGGAATTCGGGTCAGCGACATACTTGGGACGCTCGCCTTCAACCGTTATCGCGGAACCATCGTTCAAATTCCACATTTCATTGTGGTCATTGATGCCTGCGTGTCAGGCAACGCGGCTATTGGGGATGCGACGACGATCGCCGATCGAAACGGCATAGAGCGCATCGTGAACATCACCTATCAACAGATCGCTCCCCAAATGGCCATCCTCACGGCGACATCAGATGGCAAGAATCCTGAAGCTTACGAATTAGGCAAAAGCGGTTACTCCGCGTTCGGTTTTTTCTTCGCCCGAGCTCTCAAAGAAGATTGGGCCTGCGCCGATACCGACAGTCCGGACGGTATCCTTACTTTGCACGAACTTCAGTCTTATCTTCGCAGGAAGCTGGACCGCGCGCAGCAGGAGCAAGCGATCCCCGATGCCATGACGCCCCGGATTCTGAGCGCAGATCGCAACGCATTCATTGCCTATGACCCCTCTAAGCACTATGTTGACGGAGCCCGAGAAGACATCGTAACCGTCGCTCTAAATGCGGGACTGACGAACTTTGCAACACTCACGCTGGCGTCGGGCGTCACTCTAACCTGTGACCCCCTGACGAAATGCTCGTTCTCCGTTTCGAAACAGTTGTTAGCCGGCGAAGCTAGGATCACCAAAACTCCCGACACGAGGTTTGCTGTCGTTGAGGGGCAACCAAACCTTCTGTCTACGACAGGGAGTTTGGATCTAAAGATATTACTTCAGAGCAAGAGCCTGACGGTTGCAGGGGTCAAAGTGTCAATCCAATGATCTCGCTCCAGAGGAGAAGAACGCCCATGAAAATCAGAATGGACTTTAGTTTCATAGGTCTGATCCTGATTGCCGCACTCTGCTTGAGCGGTTGCCTGAGTCCTGACCAGGCCATTCTTAAGATCTTTACAGAGCAAGGTCTGTCTCTGCTGGAACCCGCGCGTAGCTACATCGCTTTGGGAGGTATTTTCGCTGTCCCGAAACGAGGCACGAGCACGTACTTCGACCCGTATGACACTGTTCCGCCCGACCCGGGCACCTCCTCTAATTTCAATGCGATTATCGCGCAGCAATCAGCGAATCAGTCAACCGGAATCAGCGCTGCGATATCGGGTTTGGCGAAGGTTATCGCCTTGCCCGTTGGGCTGTCATTCGACAAAACTAAAACGGTAAAGCTGGCTCAGATAGATTCGGGCGGAACTCGGTATAGCAGCCAGAAAATCGATGCACTGCTCGCGATGCCGAATACGGCGAAAAAGCTAAACAGCCTCCTCGCAGCTAATGACGGCACGAGAGTATACCTGGTGCAAGAGCTCTACACGGCGAAGAGCATCTCGATTTCTACGACCGATGATACTAGCCTTTCCGCGTCCCTCGGCGCCGCCGGCAAGGTCGCCACTTGTTCCAACGGAAGCACTTCCGGTTCCAACGGTTCCTCGTCCGACGGGACGAAGACAAATCAACAGGGCGGGAGCGGCGCCGGACAGAAGGCACCACCGACAAATTCGTCAGGAGCGGCAAAGCCAGCCAGCCCTGCTCAAAACAGCGGGAGTCAAGCGAAGAAACAATCCAGCTCAGGATCCAGCCCTACAGGCAGCGGCGGGTCCTCGGAAGGGGCATCTTTTAGCGTTTGTCACGACGTCGACAGTTCGTTGTCGTTCACGTCAACCAGCGATATTCCCTTCGCCGTCCGGTTGAACGAGATTTATATAGCGCCAGGCAAGACGCTAAGTGTTCGGGTCACCGATTTTAAACTTCCCAATACCGCTCTCGGGACAACCGACACGAAAGCCAGCACATGGATCGATCCGAACAATCCAGTAGTGAAGAATTTCCGACACGGTAAGCACTAGAAAGTTGTCCCATTTGTTTCGTTCAGAGCGGTCACGCCATCTCGTTCAGTCTGGTCTGGCCTGATGTTCACATCCATCAGCAAGCCCAACTTCAGAACGCGATGCTATCACAGGGACTGAGAAAATCTTGCGGTTTGTGCATGCCTCACGGTTTGGGAAACTCAGCAATATTTTGCTCCTCGGAGAGCAATTGCTCCGTCTCCTTTCGACTCCACTCAAAGACATCTGTTACACCGACGACGGGAAGTGGCGGGCTGAGCCTGTATTCTTTCTGCCAGCCTTCAGCGATTGCTTGAAAATCTGATTGATATTCGCCTGGTAAACGGGCTCCATCACTGTACCTTAGATATAATCTAACATATAACCCGTCGAGGAGGGCCTGCGCTCGATAAGGAGGGGGAGGATGCTTACTGGTGTCGTACCATTCCCGCGCGCCGATCGATTGAGCTAAAGGCGAAAAGCTAACGCCACCGACCATGATCACTTCGTTGTCACTTTCCTCCTCTTTTGGAGCCGGTCCAGGCACAGTTGTAGTAGTCTCTGGAAAGACCGCGATGACCCACCTCATTGGAAGAACCGCACCACCCTTCATGAGAAAAGGTGTCTTGAGTGGTCGCGAGATTGCCATCCCCGCCAACAAATCTGCCTGAGACTCGATGAACCGGCCATAACGCTTGATGCTCCATAACTGAGAGCGGGTATCGCTTGAATTGCCACGCGTGACCACATTCGTGGGCGACTACGAAAAGAGCGACCAGGCGCAACGGGGCATTAGGAAGTGCATTTGTGAGATCTCTGATTTGAGCCCTATCAATCAGCAGACCGGCCGCCGGATGAAAACGGCTTCCACCACTACCTACAATGTGCACATCGACGTTTCGACAGCTAAGATAGTCCGGCTCATCTGACGAGGTAATACGCTTTATAGCTGAAGCTATATAGTTATCGACAGGGCTGTCGTTGAGGTTGCGTGCCCCGGACTGTCGCAAGACTTGCGAGCGATCTAAAGCGAAAAACTGTCGCCTCTTCTCGTCAACTGTCATGTTGGACGAAGGCTTCTGATTTGGCAGGTTAGGCGACTGTCCCGCCAGCATAGAACCATAAAATATGGAAAGGCAAAAGCCAACGTAGGGTACAATCTTCGAAGCCATTACGGCCTCATTGCGCAACACTGTCCGCATCATTTCGGAGACGGGGCTGCGCGTGTACAAGGAACTCCTTCCGATGAAGAAGGAGCAAGTCGACTTCCTCAACAAGACCGTCTGGATTCCTGATTCCAAAACACCGAACGGTGTCGCTGAACTGCCTTTGACGGATGTCGCGATCGAGTCGTTTCGGAGCCAGAAACTTCTCGCGGGATCGGGAGAATATCTGTTTCCTAGCGACCTCAACTCCGGAGGGCACCAACGTTCCTTGAGAACGGTCTGGCGGCTGACTCTCAAACGGGCCAGAGTTTCTTACTTCCGAATCTATGATCTTCGTT
>Ga0335080_10007697_pt1 | contig 11189 bp, 8 predicted proteins | sample Lox_Sample_34_FD_206720 | JGI IMG/M metagenome (GOLD analysis project Ga0335080, IMG submission 206720) | Soil microbial communities from Loxahatchee National Wildlife Refuge, Florida, United States - Lox_Sample_3.4 | ecosystem: Environmental > Terrestrial > Soil > Wetlands | place: USA: Florida...
CGATTCTCACCAACACGTCTGCGATGCAGACGCAGATCAGCCTCAACAACTCGAGCAACGCTGTCTCGACCGCGATGCAGCGTCTGTCCTCGGGTCTGCGGATCAACTCGGCTGCGGATGACGCCGCCGGTTATGCGATCGCCCAGGGCCTGACCTCCCAGGTCAACGGCCTCACCCAGGCTGGCCAGAACGTCAGCGACGCGACCTCGATGGTCCAGACCGCCGATAGCGCGCTGAACAACGTCCAGAGCATGCTCCAGCGCGTCAGCGAGCTGGCCGTGCAGTACCAGAACGGCGACCTGTCCTCGACCGACCAGAGCGACATCCAGGACGAGGTCAACCAGCTCACGCAGGAGATCGACCGCCAGCGCGGGTCGGTGCAGTTCAACGGCATCAACCTGCTGGACGGCTCGGCCGGCGCCGGCGGCGCGGTGACCTTCCAGGTCGGCCCCGCCTCCAACGACACCCTCACGGTCTCCTTCCAGGACATCGAGAGCTCGTCGAACCTGGGCACGACCGCGTTCACGTGGAGCAACGCCGTCGGCGGCGGCACGGTGTTCGACCTCAGCCAGGCCGGCGCGGTGAGCGCCATCAGCACGGCGATCAACAACATCTCATCGCTCGCGGCGACCCTGGGCTCGGTCCAGAACCGTCTCCAGTACACCGCCACGGCGATCTCGACGACGCAGGAGAACATGTCCTCGTCGCTGAGCAGCATCCAGGACGTCAACATGGCGTCCGAGATGACGACGTTGACCCAGCAGCAGGTGCTGCAGCAGGCCGGCACGGCGATGCTCGCGCAGGCCAACTCGCAGCCGCAGCTGGTGCTGAAGCTGATCACGGGCTAGTCCCCCTTTCGCAGGGCCGGGCGGCGTTGAGGCGTCGCCCGTGCCCGGCGAGCCAAGCTCGGCGCTGCCGAGGGCACAACCCGCCCGCGCCTCTCCTCATACCGCGCGGGCCACATAGCCACGTCCGATTCATCGAGGGAACCGGAAAGCGGAGGCGGGCTGCCGTGGTGGCCCGCCTCCGTGTGGATTAAGGAACCGTCGGACCGGCCGATCACCCGGGGGAGAATGCCCCCGAAGGTCTCGATCATCGTGCCGCTCGCCGGCGGGTCCACGCAGGCGCTGCGCTGCTTGCAGGGAATCGCGGCGCAGCCCGACGACCCGGCCCACGAGATCGTCATCGTCGACGACGCCTCGATCGGCCTCGAACCACTCCTGTCCCAGCTCACCGGCGATGTCGAGGTGCTCCGCAACGAGCGACGCCTAGGGTTCGCCGCCTGCGCCCGGCGCGGCGCCGACCGCGCCCGCGGGGAGATCATCGTGTTGATCCGCGACGCCGCGGCGCCCGCGCCCGGATGGCTCGGCGCGCTCGCCGCGGCGCTCGAGGACCCCGGGGTCGCGCTTGCCGCGAGCGCCACCGACGGCGCGGGCTGCTCGCAGAGCCCCGTCGCTGCATGGTCGGTCGCGGTCCGCGCCGCCGACCTGCGCGCCGCGGAGCTCGCCGATCTCCCCGGCCACCTCGTGCTCGGCGCGCTCGCGCTGGCGCTCGCCCAGCCCGGCCGCCGCGCCGTCACCGCGCCGGCAAGCAGCATCGCCGCCCCGGGCGCCCGTACCGGCGGCGCGCGGCGCCCCGCGGGGGAGGCGCCCGAGCTGACCGTCGTGATCCCCACACTCGACGCCGCTTCGGAGCGGGTTCGCGCGTGCATCGCCGCCGTCCAGGCCACGACCGACGCCGCTCACGAGATCGTGATCATCGACAACGGCTGTCCTCCCCAGGGGTTCGCCTCGCCGGTCAACGCCGGCCTGCGCGCCGCCCGCTCACCGTACGTGGTCGTGATGAACGACGACGTCGAGCCGCTCGCCGGCTGGTGGCCGCCGCTCCGCGCCGCGCTCGACGCCGGCGCCGCGGTCTCGTTCCCACTGACGATCGAGGGCCCGATGCGGTTCGACTTCCCCGCCTGGTGCTTCGGGCTGACCCGCGAGAGCATCGATGCCCACTCCCATGCACCCGGCGAATTCTTCGACCCGTCGCTGGTGCTGTGGTACCAGGACACCGACCTGCTGCACCGGCTGCGTGCGGCTGGTCGGCCGCCGGTCCTCGTCGAGAGCGCCCAGATTCGCCACGGCCTGTCGCAGACCGTCGGCAGCGAGGACCCCGAGCTGAGCGCCTGGATCCGGGTCCAGGTCGCCGCCGACCGCGAGCGGTTCCTGCGCAAGCACCCCGGCGTGGCGATGAACGGCCACGCCCTCGCACCGCACTGAGCTGGAGCTCACGCGCTGGCCAGGATGTCCTCGGTCACCCGGCGCCAGGAGAGATCGCGCGCCGCTGACACCTGCGCGTCGTCGAGACGACCGGCGCTCACCGCACGCAGCACCGCCGCCACGAACTCGTCGCGATCGTCCGCCGACTCGATGACGTCGTCGAGCGCCGGCGGGTACGGCGCGTGCTGGACCACGCTGCGCAACCGGGCCGCGGCGTAGTTGTAGACCTTGTGCGGCTCCATCGTGCGCGTGAACGGCTCGTCGGTGTGCGGTACGATCCCGACATCGCAGTGGAGCAGGTACGCGGGCGTATGCGCGGGAGCGCGTGGCCCGAGGTAGTGCACCGCCGGCTGGGACCGAGCGATCTCGATCAGGTCGGGCTGCGGCGCGATCCCGATCAGCACGACGTTGACCCCGGCCCGGGCCAGCGCGCCCACCGCCCCGGCGTCGAAGCGCATCGACATCGCGCCGACGTACACCGCCCGCGGATGCGGGATCGGCGCGAGGTCGGCGGGCTCCTCGCGGGCATCGATGTCGGGTTCGTGCCAGGCCTCGTCGCATCCGTGACCGACGTACACCGCGTCGGGAATGTCGTCGATCGAACCCTGCGACATGCCGCACACCCGATCGGAGGCGGCGATCAGCCGCGCACGCACGCGCTCGAGCAGTTGGGCCCGCGTGGACAGCGCGGTCCATTCGGCGAGCTTGTCGTACGTGACCAGGCACGACGCGCGGCACACCGGCGCGAACTCGTACTGGATCCACCAGTTCGCCTCCGATACGCCGAAGTTGAGCAGCAGCGGATCGGTCAGCCCCGCGGCCTGCAGCACGGCCGCCGCCACCTCGTGGCGCCCGCTCGGCGGCGTGCCGGCGCCCGAAAACACGTGCAGCGAGCGGTCCAGGCGATGGCTTAGATCCGCGTCGGCCCCCTCGCGCGGGCGGAACGGCTCGACGTAGGCCACGCTGCCCGCCAGCTCGCTGTCGGCCAGGACGTGCGCGATCGCCTCGGCCGGACGACCCAACTGCCCGTAATCGTGCTGGAGCCATCCGACGATGACGTCTGGGGGGCTGGACACGCGGCCGAAGTCTAGGGCCGTCCGGCGACGCGAGATCCGTACTCAATCTCCGTGCATTCCAGTCGATCACCGGGCTGTGACGAACGCCTCGAACATCGGATCCCGCTACGACGTGGTGATCGTGGGCGCCGGCTTCGCCGGTTCGGTGAGCGCCCGCGTGCTGGCCGAGGATCACGGTCTGCGCGTGCTCGTGATCGACCGCCGGCCGCACATCGCCGGCAACGCGTATGACTCGGTCGATGAGCATGGGGTGCTGTGCCACAACTACGGTCCGCACATCTTCCACACCAACTCCGAGCGCGTGTGGACGTTCCTGTCACGGTTCACCGCGTGGCGGCCGTACGAGCACCGCACGCTCGCCGAGGTCGACGGGCGGTTCATCCCGATCCCGATCAACCGCACCACGGTGAACACGCTGCACGGCCTCGATCTGAGCGAGGCCGAGGTGGCAAGTTACTTGGAGAAGCTGGCCGAGCCGCGCGAGGCGCTTCACACCTCCGAGGACTCGGTCGTGTCGAAGGTGGGGCGGGATCTGTACGAGCGGCTGTTCCGTGGCTACACCCGCAAACAGTGGAGCCTAGATCCCTCGCAGCTTCATGCGTCGGTGTGCGCGCGCATCCCCGTCCGCACCAACAACGACGACCGTTACTTCACCGACACCTACCAGGCGATGCCGCGTGACGGTTACACCGAGATGTTTGCGGCGATGCTCGACCATCCCGGGATCGAGGTGCAGGTAGGCGTCGAGTTCGATGAACTGCCTGCGCGCACACTGCCCGAGCGGCTCGTGTGGACCGGACCGATCGACGCCTATTTCTCCTACCGGCTCGGACACCTCCCGTACCGCAGTCTGCGGTTCGAGCACGAGACGCGCCGGACGCCGGGCGGTCGGCTCGTGCACCCCGCGGCCCAGATCAACTATCCGAACGAACGGATTCCGTACACGCGCGTCACCGAGTACCGTCACCTCACCGGCCAATTCGCGGAGGTGAGCACGCTCGCCTATGAGTATCCGATGGACGAGGGTGACCCTTACTATCCGATCCCCCGCCCGGAGAATCGCGAGCTTTACCACCGCTACGAGCAGCTCGCGGGAGCACTCCCGAACGTCCTGTTCGTGGGGCGGCTCGCGCGCTATCAGTACCTGAACATGGATCAGGTGGTGGCCGGCGCGCTGGTGGCGGTCGAGCGCTGGCCCGCGGCCACCGGGCGCACGCTCCGCTCCGCGGCATGAACTCAGGCGCTCAAGCGCGCCACGCGGCGGTCGATTACGGAACCATGGGCTCCCTCGACATCGGCGCTGCACGCCCACGCGACCACCAGCGTCCGGACGTGCTCGTGGTGGGCGCCGGTTTTGCCGGCTCGGTCAGCGCACGCAAACTCGCCGAGGAGCGCGGGCTGCAGGTGCTCGTGATCGACCGCCGCCCGCACGTCGCCGGCAACGCCTACGACATGCTCGACGAGAACGGCGTGCTGGTCCACCGCTACGGGCCGCACATCTTCCACACCAACGCGGATAAGGTCGTCGCGTTCCTCTCGCGCTTCACCGAGTGGCGCCCGTATCAGCACCGCGTCGTGGCCGAAGTCGACGGACGGTTCGTCCCGATGCCGATCAACCGCCGGACGGTTCAGGCGTTGCACGGCATCGAGCTCTACGGGGAGGAGGAGACCGCCGCCTACCTCGCGTGGGTGGCCGAGCCGCGCGAGACCGTGCGTACCTCCGAGGACTCGGTCGTGGCCAAGGTCGGCCGTGACCTGTACGAGCGCCTGTTCCGCGGCTACACCCGCAAGCAGTGGGACCTCGACCCCAGTCAGCTGCATGCGTCGGTGTGCGCGCGGATCCCGGTGCGCTCAGGCGACGACGACCGCTACTTCATCGACAGCTTCCAGAAGATGCCCGCCGACGGTTACACGGTCATGTTCGAGCGGATGCTCGACCACCCCAAAATCGCGGTCCAGACGGGCGTCGACTATGCCGAGGTCGAGCACCACTACGCGGACATCCCGCTGGTGTGGACCGGCCCGATCGACGCGTTCTTCGGCTACCGCCACGGCAGGCTCCCCTACCGCTCGCTGCGCTTCGAGCACGAGTGTCGCGCGACCCCGGGCGGGCGCCTCGTTCAGCCGACCGGGACGGTCAACTATCCCAACGAGCGGATCCCGTACACGCGGGTCACCGAGTACCGCCACCTCACCGGTCAGATCGCCGAGACGAGCACGCTCGCCTACGAGTTCCCGTCCGCCGAGGGCGATCCTTACTACCCGATCCCGCGTCCGGAGAACCGCGAGCTGTACCACCGTTACGAGCAGCTCGCGAACGCCCGTCCGGACGTCCTGTTCGTGGGCCGCCTGGCCCGTTACCAGTACCTCAACATGGACCAGGTCATCGCCGGCGCGCTCGCCGCGGTGGAACGCTGGTCACCGCTGAGGACCACCGCCGACACCGACCACCTCGCCGCCTAGGACCCGATCATGAAAGCCGTCGTTCTCGCCTGCCTCGAACCCCAGCACCTGGATCTGTGCCTCGACGCCCTGACGCGTTGGCTGCCGACGGAGGACATCCTCGTCATCAACAATGGCAACGTGCCCGAGCGCACCGATGCGATCGAGTGGATCGCGCGCCGTTGGAGCGTCGGCACCGGCCGCAATCACGAACTGGCCGGTGGCGAGGACACGATTCCGTACGCACACGAGGCGTTCAAGGAGGTTTCCGCGATGTGGCCCGGCGAAACGATCCTCAAGCTGGACGAGGACGTCCTGCTCGTCTCGCGTCCCGAGGACTGGGAGCTCGGCCCGATGGAGCTGAAGGTCCCGGCCGTCACCGTCAACAACTACACCTCACGCTTCTTCCTCGAGCACCTCGACCCGCAGCTGGCCGAGCTGGCGCCGAGCCACGCGTGGCTGTGGCACCGCCCCCACCCGATCACCGGCGAGGACACACGGCTGCGCGCGATGCGCGCGCTGTACTCGGCCGACCCGGGCGCGCTCGTCAAGCTGTGCGATGACCATGGTTCGGTTCGGCGGCTCGGTCGCGACGACTGGGGCCCCGAGGGCCTGATGGACGTCAGCGACATCGACGAGCGCCGCGGCATCTCGTGCACGGTCATGGCGTTCCGCTCCGACGACTACCCGACGATGATGGGCGAGGGGCCCGGCGTCGACGAGGTTCTGTTCGCGGAGGCCGTCTACGGCGGGCGCGCGACCTACGTCGTGGACACCACGATCTTCTGCCACCACGTCAACTACTACAGCCTGCGCGGCGAGGTCCGGGCGCTCGGCGAGATGATCGAGCGCTGGAACCGCAGCGCGGTCGTCGCGGCCACGCGGTCGGTGTTGGGGCGCGACCGGGCCGCCGGCACGGTGCTCGCCGTGGCCGCCTAACCTATTGCAGACCGGGTCGCCGCCGCGAGGTCGGCCTTCAGATCGCCGAGGCGCTCGGGGCTGTACGCCGGGATGCCGAGCCGCGCGGGACGACGCGTCAGCACCGCATCGGCGCGACGCTCCAACTCGACCTTGAGCGCCTTCGCGGGGCTCTTGGCGGCCTTGCCGACGAGCAGGGCGTCCGGCATGTTGGCCGCCTCCACGCCCGCTTGGCCGATCACCTGTTGCACGCGGACGAGCGCCACAGACTCCTCGACGTCGGTGGCATCGACCACGAGCGTGATGTCGTCGTCGGCGCCGACCAGCTCGGCGTACGCTGCCAGCAGCTGCGGCTCCTTCTCGAGCTCTTCCAGGAACGCGAGCACGATCGACCCCCGCGCCTCGGTCAGGTGGTCCTCGATCTCGACCGCCGCAAGAGCGAACGCACCGAGGTCGAGGATCCACTCGCGTGAGTCGGCGTCCCACGGATTGGCGGCGACCGCCATCACGCGGTTGCGCAGGGCGTCCTGATAGCGGCCCTCGCGCGTGTCCGACTCCGCCCGCGCGGCGTATGCGCGGCCGCGCTCCACCTCGGCCTCGGTCGCCGGGATCAGCGGCAGGAACACGGTCTGGGCGATCGTCGCGGTGTGGGCGGCGGCTTGTTCGAACACGCGCCACACCATCACCACCTGCTCGGTCGTCAGCTCCTCGCCGGCGCCGTGCAGCAGCAGCTGCCGTCGCATCTGCACGGCCTTCAGCACCTCCCGCACCGCCCGCTGGCCGGTCGCGCCCAGCGTGATGTTGGCGCCGTGGGTGCGGTAGCCGACGCGCGATTCGTTGGTCGCCAGCTCCGCGACGCGCGCGATCCGCGCCATCACCCACCAGTCGACGTACGGGACGCCGTCCGGGATCGGCGCGAACTGCTCGGCCAGCTCGGCGCGCAGCATGATCGTCGAGTTGAGCGCAGGATTGCCGGACGGCTCGCTGCACATCCTGTACATCGCGGCGCCCCCGCCGACGATCGGCGTCTGCGTGTACAAAGTCCACACCGACGGCGTGAGCACCTTGTCGTAGGGGTCGATCAGCTGGGTGTCGCTGTAGACGGCGCCCACCTCGCGGCGCCGGCGGAGGATCTCGACCTGCTCACGGGTCTTCTCGGGCGGCCAGATGTCGTCCGAGTCCAGGAACGCCCACAGCTCGCCGCGGGCCTCGCGAAAGGTCGCGTTGGTGGCCGCGATGAAGCCCTGGTTCTCCTGGCGGAACGCACGGATGCGTCCCGGGTGCTTGGCCGCGTACGCGGCGATGACCTCCGGCGTCTCGTCCGTGGAGCCGTCGTCGACGATCACGATCTCCATGCGATCGGCCGGATAGTCCTGGTCGAGCGCGCTGTCGAGCGTGCGCGCCAGGTACCGACCGTAGTTGTAGACCGGCGTCAGCACCGACACGAGCGGCACGCCGGTGCCGATCGACGGTTGGCTCATTGCTCCTCCTCGACCCACGCGTAGAGGACGGTCTCCTCGTGGTGCGGCGTGAAATGGGCCATGGCGAAGCGATACCCCAGCTCGAGCCGGTCGAGCTGGCGCATCAGGGCCCACATGTCATCGAACTGGTGGTAGGCGGCCAGCGCCAGGCGCGGCCGGAAGCGGCGCAGCGTCTGCTCGGCGCCCTTCAGCGCCTCGGACTCCGCGCCCTCGATGTCGAGCTTGACGAAGTCCACCCGCTCGAGCTCGCCCGACGCCACCAGCGCGTCGATCGAGGTCGTCGACACGATCTGCTCAACCGGCAGGCTGTCATCCGGATCGGGCTCGTGCCCCACGCCCATCAGCGTGGTGCCCGGCCCGCTGACCAGGAGCGGCAGCTCGTGTCCCGGTTCGCTCCACAGCGCGTGCTCGTTGATCTCGATCCGCGAGGACAGCGCGGGGTTCGCGGCGAGGTTCTCACGGAGAACGGTGAGAGCGCCCCGCTCGAGCTCGAACGTCACGACTCTCCCCGACTCGCCGGCGACGAACGCGAACCACAGGGCGGTCTCCCCGAGGTAACCGCCGCCGTCGACGATGACGTCTCCCGCGCGCGGGCGCGCCGGCGGGTTGTTCGGCGCCCAGTACTGCTGCAGCAGATACGTGGCCTGGACGCCGAACATCGACGCCTCGAGCTCGATCGGGTAGCCGATCGGGTTGAGGTCGAAGCGGTGGCTGTACAGGAAGTCGCGCCGGTTGACCGCGTCCATGTAGCCGAGGCCGCGCACCCGCTCGGCGGTCCGCAACCGGGTCCGGGCCACCTCGTTCAGACGCTCGACCTCCTCGATCGACGGGCCGACGTGGGCACGCTCGTGGTCCAGCGTCAGGTACACCAGACGCTGCGTGAGCACCTCACGCGAATCGAGGTCCAGCCGGTCGGCCGCCCATTCGAGCTCCTCGGCATGCTCGGCCATGTACCGGGTCGTTCCGACCACATCCTCGCGCGTGCGCGTGGGCTTGCCGTCGGGCCACCGTTCGAGGTCGTAGTTGCCGGGCTCCGGATCGGCGAGCGACAGGAACACGACTCGCCCCAGGACCTCGGGGAGGAGCCGTTGCATGCGGTGAGTCTCGATGTCCGCCCGGTGACGCTCGAGCGTCTCCTCGGACGCACCCATTGCCTCGGCGAGCGCGAGCGCGCCGGTGGCGGCGCCGATGCCCTGGGTCCGGTGGAGGATCACAAACGCGTCGGCGAGCAGCTCGGCGTCCGCGCCACCGCGGATCGCCTGGCCGAGGCGCGCGAGCGAGGCGTAGGGCCGACCGGCTGCGAAGGCGTCCTCGACCTCTCGGACCTCCTGTTCGTTCGACAGATCGGTCACGCCGCCACAAGCTATCAGCGGCCGGATCGCGAATCGCCCGCATCCCCGTGGAGCCGAGCCCGGGGCTCACGCTCAAGCGAACGGGCAACCAGTCGATCACCAGGTTGTCGATGAGTTACACCGATGCCGTGGGCCGGGTCGCACAGATCCAGGCGCAGATCCAGTCTCTCCAGACCGCGTTTGACCCGTCGGTCGCCGCGGCCACCACTTCTTCGAGCGTGGCGGGGACCTCGTCCACGGCCACGGGCTCGTCCTCCGACTCGTCCAGCTTCGCGAGCGCCCTGGCCCAGGCCCAGGACGCCGGCTCGGCATCGTCGGTCGCCGCCACCGGGGGTGCGCTCCCGTCGAGCGCGCAGTCGATGCTGACCTCCGACCAGCAGCAGTTCGCCTCGCGCCTCGCCGGTGACACCGGTCTCGATCCCGGCGTGGTCTCGGCGTGGCTGCTCGCCGAGGAGTCGGGCGGCGCGGCCCAGTCCCGCCAGAGCCAGAACAACAACGACTGGCTCAACATCGGCTACACCGACAGCGCGACCTACGGCGCCGGCGACTCGATCTGGTCAGACCCGGTCACCGCCGCCGACGCCACCGCCGGCTGGCTCAAAGGCCAGAACACGATCCCCGGATACGGCACGGCCAGCTCCGGTATCCAGGGCATCCTCAGCAGCGCCGGTCAGCCGGCCGCGACGCAGATCGCTGCCCTGCAGAACTCGGGCTGGGCCTCGAGCGGCTATCCGAGCCTTCCGTCGCTGTACCAGCAGGTCGCCGGCTAGCGACGCTTCACTTGACGAGCGCGATCACGACCGCGCTCGGCTGACTCGTAGCCAGGTATCGCGTGCACTCGTTCGCGACCACCGGTCGTCCCACGTGGAACCCCTGGGCGTAGTCGCACCCGAGTTCGGCCAGGACCTCCTTGACGTTCTCGGTTTCGACGCCCTCCGCGGTGACCCGCAGCCCCAGGTTCCGGCCGAGATCGATGATCGAATGCACGAGCACCGCGTCCTGGCGGTCGGTCTCCATCCGCGTGACGAACGACCGGTCGATCTTGATCTCGTCGACCGGGAGCTGCTGGAGCTGCTTGAGCGAGGAATAGCCGGTCCCGAAGTCGTCGATCGCGATCATCACGCCCATCGCCCGCAGCTCCTCGAGCGCGGCCCGCGCGCGCGGCAGGTCGGCCACGATCCGGCTCTCGGTGATCTCGAGCTGGAGCGCCGAGGCGTCCAGGTCGAGCCGCCTGAGCAGCGTTCCGATGACCGTCAGCAGATCGTGGTCGAGCAGACTGCGCGTCGACACGTTGACCGACACGGTCACCTCGAGCCCTTCCTGCCGCCAGCACTTGCACTGCTCGAGCGAGGCCTCCAGCACCTTCTCGGTGAGGGGCTTGATGATCCCGGTCTGCTCGGCGAGGGGAATGAACCCGTCCGGACCGATGCGCCCGAGCTGCGGATGGTTCCAGCGCACCAGCGCCTCCAGCGCCAGGGTGGCGCCGCCCTGCAGCGGCACCTTGGGCTGGTAGTGGACGACGAGTTCGCCGCGCTCGATTCCGCGACGGAGCTGTGCCGCGAGCGCGAGCCGGTCGATGCTGTACTCGTCGTCCGCCTCCGCGTACGTGTGGACGGCGGCATCCGAGTCCTTGGCGCAGTACATGGCCACGTC
>Ga0335080_10007698_pt1 | contig 11189 bp, 10 predicted proteins | sample Lox_Sample_34_FD_206720 | JGI IMG/M metagenome (GOLD analysis project Ga0335080, IMG submission 206720) | Soil microbial communities from Loxahatchee National Wildlife Refuge, Florida, United States - Lox_Sample_3.4 | ecosystem: Environmental > Terrestrial > Soil > Wetlands | place: USA...
TCGGTCTGAGCTTGTTCAGCGCTCAGAGCATCCAGTCCAATAAGGACGCGATGATCAACGACCTGAACAACATCGCCGCCAATGCATACCAGTACAAGGTACGCCCGTCATCGATGGGCGGCGGCCAGGGTTCGTATGTCGGGTATTCGATTCCGTCGAAGATGTCGACGAACGAGAACGGGACGTATGTTGCGAGCGGTCAAAGCGCAACGGGCGTGACGATCACGGCGACGTCTGCGGCCAACACGACCAACACGATCGTGACGGTTGTCGACAGCAACGGACGCCTCGGCAGCTGGACCTACGCAGGAGATTTCCAGTAATCTTCTTCTGCCAAGATTTTTTTCAAAGACCCGACCCCAACCAGGCCGGGTCTTTGCTTTTGGAGAACGGACAATTACGGCATGTAAGCGCTGCACGAATTTTCCGCCTGTGCGTTCACGCCATTGCGACAAGGTCAAGGTATATTTTTCCGGCAATTATACCCGATTAATACTGCACCAGCGGGCGGGAAGCGGTACATCGGTGTAATAACGGCTGGATTGCCGGTGGCACGTGAATTGAGAGATTTGGAGTGAAAGTCTTTATCAGAAATCCATCCACCTAACAGAAAGGGCACGTTATGGGTCAACAGCAGCTTCTTCTTATCATCCTCGGCGTGATCATCGTCGGTATCGCGATCGCCGTCGGTCTGAGCTTGTTCAGCGCTCAGAGCATCCAGTCCAATAAGGACGCGATGATCAACGACCTGAACAACATCGCCGCCAATGCATACCAGTACAAGGTACGCCCGTCATCGATGGGCGGCGGCCAAGGTTCGTATGTCGGGTATTCGATTCCGTCGAAGATGTCGACGAACGAGAACGGGACGTATGTTGCGAGCGGTCAAAGCGCAACGGGCGTGACGATCACGGCGACGTCTGCGGCCAACACGACCAACACGATCGTGACGGTTGTCGACAGCAACGGACATCTTGGCAGCTGGACCTACGCAGGAGATTTCCAGTAAGACCAGCTGAGGTGCAGATTTTTCCCGAGCCCTGCCGCGTGAGCGTCGGGGCTTTTTATTTTCCCGCCGCCCTCCAATTGACTTTCCACTGATTTCCGCTAGATTGACCGCCTACCCAGCCCGCCGATCAGCGGCGGTTTCAAACTTTTTCGTCCTCAATTCGTATCTTACAAGTATCTAGGAGCTGGACCCGCCGTGTTCGATTTCGACAAGCATTCGACTCTCTTTCAAATCATCATACTCGCGCTCCTGCTCTTCGTCGGCGTGATCACGAGTCTCACCTTCTATACCTATGTGAGCTCGCCGACGGATGAGAACTGGTTTGCCGACCCTCCATCGAGACTCTATGTCTCCCAATCAATCCCCGCGTTTCGGGAAGGCTCGCTCTTCAGAAGGACGGCAATGCCGCAGACGCCGGATTCCGTTCTCGTCGGGGACCTTGTCGTCAAGTTTGCCAAAAAAAGAGTTTCAGCCGCCGCGGACGTGAAACAAGTTCTGAGCGCATCCCGTGACAGCCAGATCGTCATCGAGGTCTTTCGGCCCTCCCTAAACCAGGGAATAGATTATGTCGTTCGGCGCACCGACCTTCCGGCTGATTTCCTGAGAGACATCCAAAATAACGCGTATGTGTACGACGTCATCGAGGGAGGCGCTTCGGACCGCGCAGGAATGAGAGTCGGGGACCTCATCCTGCGAGTCAACGGCAAGGAGTTCAACTCGGCCGTCGAGGCGGATGTCATTCTCCGTCAGGGACAGATTGGAAGGTCGCTGACCTACGAAGTTCTCCGGGGCAATCAACTCATTCCTCTCCACGTCACGTTGGCGCGCTTCGGAATTTCGTTTTGCCTGCTGGTCCTCTGCCTCAGCGGTCTGACGTACGTGGTATTCGGTTCAATCCTCGCGCTCGCGCGACCGAGGATCAAAGCCGCGAGAATGCTCGGGCTTGGATTTATCCTCGTCGGGTATTTCGTAAGCATCCTCCTCATCCGGCGCGACGTCGGCACCAACGCGTTCACGATCATCAGGAATATCTCCCTCCTTGCCTCCGCGTACTTGGGCCTGGCCGTGCTTGCGCGGTCGGCCCACTATTTCCCGCAGGAAATCCCGGCGGTCCTCGCCAAGAAATGGATTCCTGCGCTTCTCTATGGTATTGCCGCGGCAGGATTTCTGTTCGACGTCTTCCGCGTTATCCCCTCCATCAACCTTCTTGGAGCCGTCCTTCTATCGATCGCCGCAAACGTTGTGACGTTCATTTATCGGAAGCAGCGGTCGGATGAATACCGACGCATGGATCGTGTTATTCGCTGGACCATTTACGCAGTCGTTGCCCTCTCGGTCGGCATCGTGGCGCTCGTGGGTGTGTACAGGCTGAACGGAAACGAGATCGGCTATGTGGGATTCCCGTTCATGCTGCTCCCGCTCGCATTTCTCTACACGATCGGCCGGTACCGACTCCTCGACATGAACATCCGGCTTCGGCGGAATATTCAATACACCCTCATTACGACCGCATGGTTCCTGATCGTCGGCACGATATTTTTCAACATCCTGATTCTCCTGCCTTCGCGGGATCTGCCGCTTCCGTCCATCGTTATTACCGGCGCTTCCATCGAGGTCACCGACACACCGATGAGACCGGAAAACCGGGAGCTCGTCCAGCGCCTCGGCTTTATCGCCCTGGCCTTCGTCGTCACGTACGTTTTCTGGAAAGGGGCTAAAGTCGGCCAGCGCATAATCGACGCGAAGTACTTCCGCACTCAGTTCGACCACCGGCGCGCCTCCTCCGAGATCGCGGAGGTTATGTCTTCCACGCTCAGCATGGTCGAACTCGGCCGCGCGATCGCTGAAAAACTCGCCGCGCTCATGCGGCTGAAACGGTCGGGCGTTCTCCTCTTCCGCGACGAGTCCGAATGTTGCTGCCAGGAGGTATTCGGGTTCGACGGCGCGGCATGGAAGAATTTTTGCGCAGCTTCAGGGACCATCCTCGTCAACGAACTTCGACGCTTCAAAGGCGAGACCCGGGTCGATTATCTGCCGGAAGAGACCAGAGAGCCGTTCGTGAGAGAGGGTTTTCAGTACCTCATCCCCATCAAATCCAAGGAAAAACTCATCGGGGCTTTCTTCGTCGGGGAGAAGTTGTCGGAATCGACCTTTCGGCAGGAAGACTTCGCGTTTCTCGCCTCGGTCGCAATGCAGGCATCTGTCTCGATTGAAAATGCGTTTTTGTATGAGGAGCTCGCGGAGAAAGAGCGCCTCAAACACGAGCTCGAAATCGCGCGGAGAATCCAGCTTGCGTCGCTCCCTCAAACCACGCCGGTCATCGAAGGGCTGGACCTTGCCGGGATCTCAAATCCGGCATTCGAAGTGGGGGGGGATTTTTTTGATTATCTTGTCCGCGGTCCCTCCTCGGTCATGGTCATCATCGGCGACGTGAGCGGAAAAGGAACTTCAGCGGCGCTGTACATGTCCAAAGTGCAGGGAATCCTCCGGTCCCTTCATGAATTCCAACTTTCCCCCGCGGACCTGTTCACGCGGGCAAACCGATTGCTTTACCAGGATCTCGAAAAACGTTCGTTTGTGACGGTCTTGGGAGCCGAGTTCGATACCACGTCGCGATCCGTGGTCACAGCCCGTGCGGGCCATCTCCCCCTGTATCGATATTCGGCGAGGGAAAAGAAGATCGAAAGCGTCATGCAGCGGGGTTTGGGTATCGGCCTGGAGGACCGCGGATTGTTCAATGCGGAGTTGAAGGAATTCCGGCTGCAATACGACCCCGATGACGTTCTCGTTTTTGTGACAGACGGAGTCACGGAGGCGCATAACCTGCACGGCGAGCTCTTTGGAGACGAGCGCGTGAACGCGGTCGTCCGGGATAACGCGGGAAAATCTGCTGTTGAAATACGCGACGCGATTCTCGCAGCGGTCCATGGTTTCGCCGGGGGAGCCCCGCAGCACGACGACGAGACTGTCGTAATCGTGAAGGCACTCCGATGAGTGCGCGCCCACCCGCAACGTTCCACCCGTTCATGGCCTCGCAGGCGCTTCCGCTGCTCGTCATCGCTCTGTTCAGCTTCGTCTTCGCCTTCGCCGTTGTGCGCCATTCGTATGACCGCAGGATTGCCGATTCGTTGATTACTCCGTCGGAGTTCCGACTCGACTCCCTTGCGCGCGTCTCATACCTGGCAAGCGTCACGGCGGAGGACAAAAGAATTTCCCGAAAATTCGTCACGGATACGATTCCCCGGCTCCTGCAGAACGGCCTCCTCGTCCGATATCTTGCCTCGGGCAGCAGTACCCGGCTTCTTGTCCACGCCAGTCGCTGGCGATCACGATCCTCCTTCTTTAAGGCGAGTTTATTGTTGGAGGCATCGATTCACGACAAGGTCGTCGGACGGGCTGTTCCCGTCGAAGTTCGGGACGAACGCTCGGGCGAGCTGCTCGCCTGCGCCGACCCTCCATCATCCCTCTCGATTTTTCGCTGACCCCGCTTCGTCTTCCGCTCAGGGAACATTTGTCCTCCCGGCGGCGTCTCTATGATTCAGAACCGCCGACGGAACATCCACACTCTCAACCATCTTTTCAGGAGGATAAACGATGAATTTGAAGATGCTACCTCTTGCAGTCTGCGCCATCCTTGCCCTCGGCATCGTCGATTGCAAATCGCAGTCCGCTTCGACATCTGATCGCGAAAGCCGCAAACAAAAAGGGGGATGGCTCGGAGTCTCGGTGCAGGATGTCACCGACCGGATCGTGAAGCGATACAAATTGAAGGACGACAACGGCGCCTTCGTTGCCTCTGTGGTAGACGATAGTCCCGCAGATTCCGCCGGGATACACGAAGGAGATGTGATCGTCTCGTTCGATGGAAAATCCATTGAGGATTCGGACGACCTCGTCCGCGCCGTCGGAAGGGCTCTCCCGGGGTCCGCGGCCACGGTCGGTCTCATTCGGGATGGCGAGCAAAAATCTCTTTCGGTGAATGTGGGGAGAATGAAGAACAGGTCGGCCTCGTTTGGGGCGATGCCGTTCATCATGAGTCCGCGGCCAATGCCGAGAATGATGGGGTTCACGGGCGGACGGATGTTCGGCCTGACGCTGGAAACATTGAACGACCAGCTCGGCGAATACTTCGGGGCACCGGACAACGAGGGGGTCCTCGTGAAGGAGGTTGAACGGAAAAGCGTCGGTGAGAAAGCGGGATTCAAGGCGGGCGATGTGATCGTTCGCGCGGGAAAGCGCACGGTCGAGGAGATCAACGATATCGAGCGCGAGATTTCGAGGCACGACGAAGGTGATAAAGTTGAGGTTGAGGTGCTCCGGAAGGGCGCAAAGAAGACGCTGAGCGTCGAGGTCGAAGACGCCGATCGCCAGGAGCGCTGGAATTTTGCCCCGGGAGACGGCGCCGACATCCGGATATTCGGCGCGCCGCGTCGAATCGAGGGGACGGAAGAATTCGGCCGGGATTTTTCGATGCCGGATGTGCAGGAATTCAATTCGCGTTTGGAAGGGATGATGAAGGATCTCCGGAGGCGTCTGGGGTCGGACGGAGAACAACCGGTCCCGAAGCGTATCACCGATCGGCCTGAGGTCGCCTTGTAGACTATCAGAGGAACGTGTTGGTGGATGTAAGTGCGGCCGGGCGTAATCGTCCGGCCGCGTTATTGTACGTTGCGCCGGCCTTAGTTGTATCTCTCCGCGAGTAGCCGTACCTTTGCTGACGCAATGAGTTCTGTCGAATTGGAATACGAACGCGTATTCGATGCCCTTCCTGAAATGATCCTCGTCGTCGACCGGGAAGACAGGGTCGTCGCGCAAAACAGGCAGGCATCCGACAGGTTGTTCGGCGCTCGAAAGTCCTCCTCGATCGAAACGATCTTTGCCCCTGACCGCCGGGACGAGATGCTTCGACGACTCCACGAATCGTTCGAAGGCCTCTCCATCGAGACGCAGGTCGTCGACCGAGCCGGCGTTACCGTTGATGTCCACGTGGACGCCAAACATGTCCGAGCCGGCAGAAGAACGTTGACGGTCGTCATTGCCCGCGACATCACCGAACAAAAGCGGAAGGAACTCGACCTCCTTCGCTACTCCAACGTCATCCACTACACGATCAACCCCATTCAGATCACGGACGCCCAGGGGAAAATGGTTTATGTCAACCCCGCGTTCGAAAGAGAAAGCGGGTACTCGAAGGATGAGTTGATCGGGCAGAACCCGCGCGTCTTCGGGAGCGGGAAGCATGACCGGGCGTTCTGGAAAGGCGTGTGGGAACATATTTTGTCGGGAAAAGTGTGGGTCGGCCAGGTGGAGAACCGACGAAAGGATGGGACCGCATTTCACACCGAGCTTGTCATTTCACCGATCATCGACCAGAAGGGGGGTATCGCCGGATTCCTCGGGGCTCACCGCGACATCACCGAGCAGAAGATGCTTCAGGAACAGCTCGTGCGTTCCCAACGGATGGAAAGCATCGGCACGCTGGCCGCGGGAATCGCACACGAAGTGGGGAATCCTCTGACGGCAATCTCGTCTCTCGTGCAGGTGCTGCAGAGGACGAGCAGCGACCGATTTATCACAGAGAAGCTTGAACTTATCGACTCCCAGATCTCGCGTATCGCACGCATTATCCGCGAGTTGGTCGATTTCTCCCGACCTTCCAGCCATGTCGTGAAGGATGTGAGCCTCAACCATGTCATCCGCGAGGCGCTCAGCATTATCCAGTACGGAAAACGCGTCAAAGACATAAAATTCTCGGTACTCTATGCCGACGATTTGCCGACGATTCGCGCGGTCAGCGACCAATTGGTGCAGGTATTTATCAATGTGCTCATCAACGCCGTCGATGCTCTCGAGGGCAAGTCCGGCTCGATTGCGATTGAAACACTGCACACGGCGCACGCGGTGGGGGCGACGGTTCGCGATACGGGCAAGGGGATAGCGAAAGCCGAACTCGAAAGAATTTTTGAGCCGTTTTATACGACGAAGGCGGTCGGCCAGGGGACGGGTTTGGGACTGTGGGTCAGCTACGGGATCGTGAAGGGATTCGGGGGAAACATCGAAGTAGAAAGCGCTCCGGGCGAAGGGAGCACATTCCATATAACATTTCCGACGACAAAGAACTGAATGGCGGACCGCATACTGGTTGTGGACGATGAGAGCATCATCCGTGAATCGATCGGGTTCATCCTGAAAAAGGAAGGATTCGTCGTTGAGGAGGCGTCGAACGGCCGCGAAGCACTGGCGATGCACCGGAAATCCCCGTACGACGTCGTCATCACGGACATTGAAATGCCGGAGATGAAAGGGATAGAACTCCTGGAGAAGATACGCCGGGAAACGCCCGAATCTCTCGTGGTCATCATCACGGCATTCGGTTCAATCGAGACTGCCGTGGACTCGCTCAGGAAGGGGGCCGCGGATTACATTCTGAAGCCGCTCAATTTCGATGACCTGCTCCATCGAATCAAAAAACTGATCGCCTACCGATCGCTCATTTTGGAAAATCTCTTTCTGCGGGAGGAACTCCAGAAGAATTATGCCGTCGGGTCGATCATCGGGCAGGCCCCGTCGATGACCAAGGTCTTCCAGCTCATTCAGCGCGTTGCGACGAGCGACGGCACCGTTCTCATTCGCGGCAAGAGCGGGACGGGTAAGGAACTGGTCGCGCGTGCGATCCATTTCGCGGGAAAACGAAACAAGAAGCGCTTCATCGCGGTCAATTGTGGCGCCATCGTCGAAACACTTTTTGAGAGTGAGCTCTTTGGCCACAAGAAAGGGTCGTTTACCGGCGCGACGATGGACAAGGACGGCATGTTCAAGGTTGCCGACGGCGGAACGATCTTTCTCGACGAGGTGAGCGAGATTCCACTGAGTTCCCAGGTGAAGTTCCTGCGGGTTCTGGAAGAGGAAGAAATCATCCCGGTGGGCAGGACCGAGCCGATCGACGTGGATGTGCGGATCATCGCGGCCACGAACAAGGACTTGCGGAAAGAAGTTGAGCAGAAGAGGTTCCGGGAGGATCTGTTCTACCGTCTGAACGTCGTCGAAATCGACCTGCCCTCTCTTGCGGAGAGGCGGGAGGACATTCCGCTGCTCGCGAATCACTTCCTGGAGATGTACCGGAAGCAAATGGGAAAGAGGATCCGGGGATTCAGCAACGATGCGATGGGCACCCTCATGCAGTACCCCTGGCAGGGGGAAGTGCGGGAATTGGAAAACGCCGTGGAGCGGGCCGTGATATTTTGCGACGGAGAAATGATCACGGCGGAGCATCTCCCGGACCACATGAATACAGCCGTTGCAAAAGAGACCGAGCAGGCGCTCATGCAGGTATCCACGCTGAAAGATGCGATGAAGAATTTTGAACGTCAGTTCATCATCCGCATGCTGTTGAAATTCAAGAAGGATCGAGCAGGCGCCGCTCAAGCCCTCGGCGTCAGTCTTTCATCGTTGTATCGTAAGATCGAGGAACTGAATATCACCTGACGTTATCCGCTTCCCGCTCCACACCTTCCACATCCCAAAAACCTCTCCTGATTTCCGAATTCTAAGAATTTTCAAGGGGGAGAATTCGCAAAAGTAACAATCCCTCCGTTTTGTCGGCACATTTCCATCCGCAGCGGGCGATTGGGCGGTGGCATACCATTTGTCGTTGATGAAGTGTCCACTAATCCCATTGAAAGGATCAACGATGGAAACTCTGCCCAAGAACGGAACTCACGATTCCTTTACTGATAACCCGCGTCTTTTGAAAGACGCCGTGCGGGATTTTGAACGGGAGTACATTCTCGACGCTCTCAAATCGTTCGGCAACGATAAACGGAGAGCCGCCCTGAACCTGGGTATCAGTCTTTCATCCTTCTACCGAAAGATTGCCGAACAGGGAATTGTCGATGAAATCGAGCAAGCAGCTGGTCCACGAACGAACTAGCACGAAACCACTCGACGCCAATTCAGTCCGCAGCCCGGTCCTGTTGGGTCCGATGATCCACGAGGGACATCGCGAACTCTCAACCGGCATTCCACAAAATGCGATGACCAAGCGCATTCTGCTATTCAGCCCCGATGCGGATCTCGCGCGAGCGATTGGTTTGTCGCTTCAATCCGCGTATTGCGTCGTGCTTGAAAGCGACCTGGAGCGACTCGAGCAACGAATGAAGGCCGAATCGCCGGACCTTATCCTCATCGACCTTTTCACCTTCTCAAAAGACATCGAACGTCAGTTGGAGGTGGTCAAGAGGAATAGGATCACCGTCCCGGTCATCATTCTCCGGGCGTATATGGCCGTGTCGGCCGACGTGAACAACCTGATCAATTCCATCTCGGACGTCGTCTTCTACAAGCCGGTCGACGTCGGTCAGCTCTCGAACGAGATTCAGACCCTTATGAAAAGCCGTCGCCGATGACCGGATAGCGGCGGGCGAAAAGGATTTAATCCACAGAGAATCAAACCTATGAACTGGCTGCCGCTGTACATGTCGAAGGTCGTTCCGCCCCAGGAGGCGGTTGCCGTTGTGAAATCGGGGCATCGCATTTTCATGAGTGGCAATGCGGCGTCTCCCACGTTTCTCACCGAGGCGCTCGCTCAACGGGCCGAAGAACTTACCGATGTGGAGGTGAACCATGTTCTTCTTCTCGGCGAAGATCCGCTGACCAGGCCGGGGATGGAGCGTCGGTTCCGGCACAACTCCCTGTTCGTTGGCTCCGCCGACCGGGAGGCCATCGCAGCTGGGCGCTCCGACTATGTGCCGGTCCACCTGTCGGAAATACCCCGTCTCTTCAAGGAACGGATCATTCCCCTCGACGTCGCGCTCGTTCATCTCTCTCCCCCGGATGAACACGGCTTCATGAGTTTTGGCGTCGAATGCGCCGCGTCGAAAGCCGCGGCGGAAAGCGCCTCGATCGTCATCGCACAGGTGAACGAACGCATGCCGCGGGCGTTGGGTGACGCATTCATTCACGTTTCCCGCATTCACAAGATCGCGGAGTGTTCCATCCCGCTCCAAACGCTTCCACACGGAACGGCGTCTCCCGTGGAACACGCGATAGCAGCGCATATTGCCGAGCTGATCGAGGATGAATCGACCCTCCAGCTTGGCATCGGCGGAATACCCGACGCGGTCCTCTCATTCCTCAGCGGGAAGAAACATCTCGGCATACATACGGAGATGGTATCCGACAGCGTGGTCAAAGCGATCGAGGACGGGATCGTGACGAACTTCAAGAAATCCCTCCATCCCGGCAAGGTGATCGCAACGTTTGTCCTCGGTTCGGCCCGGATCTACGAATACATCCATAACAATCCACTCTTCGAGATGCATCCGTGCGACTACACGAACGACCCGTTCATCATCTCCCAGAACGACAAAATGGTCGCCGTCAATTCGGCGATCGAGGTTGATATCACCGGCCAGGTATGTGCCGATTCGATTGGCGACCGGATCTACAGCGGTTTCGGGGGGCAGGTGGACTTCATTCGGGGCGCGGCGCGTTCGAAACGGGGAAAGGCAATCATCGCCCTTCCTTCGACCGCCAAGAAGGGAAAAGTCTCCCGGATCGTTCGGGCGCTCAAGCCCGGAGCCGGGGTCGTGACCTCGCGGGCCGACGTGCATTACGTCGTCACCGAGTTTGGGACGGCCTATCTGCACGGCAAGAATCTCAGCCAGCGCGCCCAGGCGCTGATGGAAATTGCTCATCCCGATTTTCGCTCGGACCTCGAACAATACATCCGGAGGGTTCCGAGAGAGGTGCTGCATACAACGCCCAATTAAGACGCGGGCGAGTGGAAAGGAGAATCTTCCCATGGAATCCTTGAATGTGTACTGGAATAAGATTTCGGAACGGGTATGCCGGAAGTGCATCGACGGAGACCGGCGGGGAAATTGCCGGCTCCCGGCCGGAGAATCCTGCGCGTTGCAGAAGTTCCTGCCGGAGATTATCGTCGCGGTTTCCAACGGGCAGCACCCGACCATTGAATCGGTGGTCCACACGCTGCGAAGAAATGTCTGCATCCTGTGCGAATGGCAGGACGCGAAGGGAGAGTGCCGGAAGCGTGACACGCTGGAGTGCGCGCTCGACCGCTACCTTCCTCTTGTCTGTGAAGTGGTCGAAGATGTGCGCCGCACACTCGACCCGCAGGGGGTGCAGCAACCATCCGCATAACGGAGCAACACGTGTTTGA
>Ga0335080_10007701_pt1 | contig 11186 bp, 12 predicted proteins | sample Lox_Sample_34_FD_206720 | JGI IMG/M metagenome (GOLD analysis project Ga0335080, IMG submission 206720) | Soil microbial communities from Loxahatchee National Wildlife Refuge, Florida, United States - Lox_Sample_3.4 | ecosystem: Environmental > Terrestrial > Soil > Wetlands | place: USA...
GAAACGAACATTTTGTGCGGCACCGTGGGGCCGCCCGGATTGGTGTTACTGCCGCCGCCGCCGCAGCCGGGCAAGGCCGCAAGCGCAACCACCACGGCCCAACTCTTCCATCCCTTTGAAATCATCATCCCTTCCTGAGGTTCCACTGCGCCTCGATACCGGTCACGGAGTTGGTATGCTGGGAGCGCGGTGCGCTTTGCGCCGGAGCGCGCCCCACTCATAGACCACCCCGGTGGAAAAACGAAGATTGTTCTGGTCCTGCTGAAACAACTGAGTGCGGACGTAATCAACCTGGATCAAGCGGATCGCCAGGCGATGGCGGTAGTGCATATCGACGCCCCCGCCGAACGCCTCAGCGTTCTGGGTATCCAGGGGCTCGGGTTGGACGCCGGTGTGCACTGAAGTTCTCACCCTCCCGAAAAGGCCATGCGCGTAGAACAGGAATTTGCCGCGCGGAAGAAGAAACTGCGGACCAAACAAGGCGTCGCGCAGAGTGATTCCTGAGCCGCCGCTGATGCTCACCTGAGCCAGGCCGCCAAAGTTGCGGTGGAGGTTGCCGGCAACCATGAGCGTACCGCCATTCAATCCGCTGTTTCCGGAAAAGCCCAAAGACTTGCTGTCGAACACGGTGTAGGAATATCCGCCGAACACCTGAATTCTTGGAGTATCCTGAGCGCGGGCGGAGGTCATCGCCAGAGCCAGGAACGCCAGGCAAACGATGACCCACCGCGGGTGGCGACGTGTTTCGTGGCTGACGGCATGCGAGGCAAACAGCCTCCCGTTGGTGGATACAGTCAGGTTAGTTTTCATTCGGATATAGCGAATTGGAAGCTAGTCCATTAGAACACGATCTTGCGGCGCAAGTTGCCCAACGCGTAGCCTCCGGGTTTGGTGAATCCTGGTCGATATGAGGCGCGATGCAACAGGATACCTGCTGCCCTCCGAATCACCAACCCTGGCCGGTTGCATATGTTGACATTAACAATCGCGCCAACCTAAGATGCCCACGCATTTGCTCCCCTCGCATCTATGAATGGTGAAGTGCTGGGCCACTATCGGGTAGTGGAAAAGATAGGCTCGGGCGGGATGGGAGAGGTGTATCGCGCCAGCGATGACCGCCTTGCCCGCGAAGTCGCAATCAAGATTCTGAAACCGGCCTTCGCCAACGATCAGGACCGGTTGCGCCGTTTCGAGTTGGAAGCCCGCTCGGCAGCCGCCCTGTCGCACCCGAACATCGTGGCGATCTACGACATCGGCATTCACCAGGGCTCGCCCTACATCGTCTCCGAGTTGCTGCAGAGGCTGATGCAAGGCCCGTTGCCGCTGCGGCAGACGGCGGATTATGGAATGCAGATCGCGCAGGGACTCATGGCCGCCCACGAAAAGCACATCGTGCATCGCGATCTCAAGCCGGAGAACCTGTTCCTCACGCGCGACGGGCACGTCAAGATTCTTGATTTCGGCATCGCCAAGCTCGACCCGACAGAATCCAGCGGCGACCAGACGGTTGAGAGCATGACTACCCAGACAAAGGCCGGCACGGTGTTGGGGACAGTCAGCTACATGTCACCGGAGCAGATTCGCGGCAAAACCGTCGACCACCGCAGCGATATTTTCAGCCTGGGTTCCATTCTTTACGAGATGCTGACTGGCCGCCGCGCCTTCCGCGGCGAAACCGAGGTCGACACCATGATGGCGGTGTTGAAGGAAGACGCGCCATCCATGGCGGAGTCACGGGCCAACATCCCGCTGGCGTTCGATCAGATTGTGCGCCATTGCCTGGAGAAAGAGCCGGAAAACCGCTTCCAATCCGCGCGCGATCTGGGCTTCGCCTTGAGTACCGTCTCCGATCTCAGCAGCAAGCAATTCGTTCCCACGGGAACCTACAAGAGGCGGGTGCGCAAATGGCTGCCGTGGGTAGCGGCGGCGGTGGCGATTTCGCTGGCAGGGTTTCTGCTTGGTGGTTCGTTTCAGGGCAGGACGAACCCGGTGTATCGGCGTATCACGTTTGAGCGCGGCGCGGTTCACTCCGCGCGCTTCAGTCCGGATGGGCGAAGCATCCTCTACGGGGCGGCCTGGAATGGCGGGCTGCTGGAGCTCTATTCGACGGTTGGCGATTTACCGCTCGCCCACCCGCTGGGTTTTGCTGCCGCGCACATGCTGTCGCTCTCGCGAAGCAACGAACTGGCGCTGGTGCTGCGGGGGGCGCCCGACCGCCGCGACTACATTGATGGAGTGTTGGCGCGCGCTCCGCTGGCAGGCGGCACGCCTCGCGAGCTGATGACGAATGTTCGCGCAGCGGATTGGAGTCCGCAGGAGGAACTGGCGGTTGTTCATCAGGTCGAGGGCAAGAGCCGGCTGGAGTATCCCATCGGAAAGATTCTTTACCAAACCGACGGATGGATCAGCGACATTCGTTTTTCGCATGACGGAGGCCGAATCGCTTTCATGGATCATCCCGCAGCGTGGGACGATCGCGGCTCGGTCTGCATCACGGACCTGGCAGGGAAGAAGACGACGCTTTCTCCCGACTGGGAGTCCGAGAGCGGCCTGGACTGGTCGCCTTCGGGAGAGGAGATCTGGTTTACCGCCGCCAGAAACAGCAGCTCGACGCGTTCTTTGTGGGCAGTCGCCATGAACGGGAAAACCCGCAAGATCCTGTCCGTGCCGGTGGGAATCACCTTGGAGGATGTGGGCGCGGACGGCCGTCTGCTGGTCACCGTGGATACGGACCGGGAGGCAATGGAGTGGGCCGGACCAGACAAGAAGGAAGTGCACGATCTGTCCTGGTATGACTGGAGTATCGCCAGGGACATCAGCGCCGATGGGCAGTGGGTACTGTTTGAGGAAGACAGCGAGCCGGCGGGCGCCAACTACGCCGTCGCCATCCGCAAGGTAGATGGATCTCCACCCATCCGCCTGGGCGATGGCACGGTGGGCAATCTCTCACCAGACGGCAAGTGGGCGATATCAGTGTTCACCGGCGCTCATCAACATCTCACCTTGTTGCCTGTCGGCGCGGGCGAAACACGGCAAATTTTCATCCCCGAGCTGCAACACCTGGAAAACGGGGGAGCTCATTTTCTGCCGGACGGCGAACGTGTGCTGGTCGATGGCAATGAACCCGGGCGCCCGGTCCGAACGTTCGTGTTGACGCTCGCGGGAGGGAAGCTGCAGGCATTGACCGCGGACGGTGTGCGCGCAGGATTGCCGTCGCCCGACGGAAAGTACGTGATAGAGAGCAGTCCTGACCGGGTGCCGCGTCTACTGCGTTTGGATGGAGGTCAAGTTGAGCCTCTCGCGCTTCCTGCACACTACGACGTAGTGCAGTGGTCAAAGGACAGCCGATCCCTTTATATCTGCCGCAGTGGAGAGGTTCCGCTACGCGTCTACCAGTTCAATCTGGCGACGGGAGCGCAAAGCTTCGTCAGAGAGCTGGCACCGCCGGATCGCGCCGGGGTGATCACCGTTGCGCCGGTGGTGACAACGCTCGATGCTTCCAATTTCGCTTACAGTTACTACCAGACGCTCTCGGTGCTGTACGTCATCTCCGGACTGCGCTGACCTACCCAAGATGGCCGTTGAAGTCTTTCCGCACGTAATGGAAGAAAATCGAACTTGAAGTATTGCCCAATCTGAGCGGCTCGCGCCAGTGGGGCACCTCCCGGCCGCGATAGAGCAGGGCATCGCCCAGGGCCTGAAAAACGCTAGCGGTGCCGCCTGCGGTTTGCAACATCAGCGGCCAGGGAGTGCACGTCCGGGGCTCGGGAGTGTAATCCAGGCACATGGTGATGCTGAACTCGCACTGTTCGCGGTCGAGATGCTTGGCCAGATCGGCGCCCTCCTGGTAGCAGGCAACGTACACGTAGGAGGGTTTTACCGGCTCGCCCACGATCGCAGAGACGATTCCGGTCCACTGCGAGTGAAAGTATTGCGCCACACTCTCGTTGTAGGCAAAAAACCGGCGAGGCGCCTGCGAGTCACCATACTTCATGCCGCCGTTGCGCACCATGTGGCGATAGTAGCGCCGCAAAGCCGCAATGTGAAAAGGATGCAACAGATTGGGTATCGGAACGTAGCGGTTGCGCTGAAAAGCCTCCGCGCGTTGGGCCGTGGCCGTGAGCCACTTGTGCCTGCGCAGCTCCCAGTCTTCGGGCACGAGAATTCCAGCGGTGGTGAGAAGGGAGTGAATTTCCGGCGAAAGAGCGGGTGCGGGCCGGCCAGGTTGTAGCCCGCAAACCAGCGCTCTCAGTTTTGTTCCCAGCCAAAACGGATATAGAACGTCGCTTGCGGGATCGCCGACCCAAACTACGCTATGGGGCAAGGCGAAATTCCGCAGCAACGAAGCATCGCTCGGCCCAGCGCCCGCTATTACGCTGTCGGCAGCGAAGGACAAGGATGGATTCACCATCATGTGCCCAGCAGAATCCTGGGGAATCCATTTGCTGAGCGAGTGAGGGGGAGCCAGATGATCAGGCTGATCGTCCAACAGACAATAAAACTGTGAACGGGGGAGCTCCTCACCTTTTGTTTCGGGTGAGGAGCTTTCTACCAGCTGCTCCACCCATTGCAGCCAGCGTTCATTTTGGAGTAGCGAAGGCATCAGCGGTGAAACCATCCATTTACAGTAAACCGGCTGTCGGCGAATTCCCTGGTGGGACACTCCACCAAAGTGATTTCGTGCTCCAGGCAGCTGGCAAACACCACCAGCTGGTTCTGCTGCGGAACCACCCCGCGATAGTTTAGCGAGCTGACGAATCGGCCATCTTGCCATCTTGAGTCGTAAATCCGCAGTTCGCCGCCGCGAAACTTCCTGGGCTCACGATGAAAGAAATAAACGAAGGTGATTTCACGATCCGCGTCGAGTTCCTGGCCGTTATCACTGTGGCGGCGGAAATAATCGCCGTCGTTGCTGGCAGTCATCTGAACCTCGACGTCTGCAGCTACGAATGCACTCTGCCCAAGTTTCTGCAAGATGCGAGGCCAGGCGGAACGAATCCGGTTTACCACTAGATCGTGGTAAGGACCGAGGTTCATCAGGACACGAGAGCGCCGGCTCTCATAATCGACCGCCGATTCGGCAGCGCCAGGACCTATAACCTCGCTGACCTGAAACTCCGATTCGTGCCCGATGGCGAACTGTAGCAGTGAATTTACTTCGGCGGGCGCAAGGAACTCATCGAAGATCGCGCAGTTCGCTGATCTGACATCTGCTTCCGCCAGGACCGCGACCGCTGCGGATGCAGTCTCCTGATACGCTCCGGGGCCTGGCGGATGCGGGCCGGGGGCAGGAGGAGAGGGCCCCAGGCGCTCAGATAAGCCGGGGCCTGGCGGATGCGGGCCGGGAGCAGGAGGAGAAGGCCCCAGGCGCTCAGACAAGCCGGGGCCTGGCGGATGCGGGCCGGGAGCGGGCGGAGAAGGCCTCAGGTGCTCAGACAAGCCGGGGCCTGGCGGATGCGGGCCGGGAGCGGGCGGAGAAGGCCCCAGGCGCTCAGATAAGCCGGGGCCGGGCGGGTGCGGACCCGGAGCCGGAGGAGAAGGCCCCAGGCGTGTCGCAAGCGCCCGAGCACCGTTTTGCTCGATTCCAGCGTGGGCATTGGCTTGCGCTACGAGGCGGCGGGTGATGCTGTTGCCCAGCACTTCATAGGCGCGCTGAGCCACGATCTCTCCGACGGTCTGAGCGATTGCCTGATTGACCGCGGCATCGTGGCCATTCGTCCGCTGCAACAGGTTGGTTAGAAGTTCCTTTTCACGAGATCCAAGAATGCGGTCATCGCATAGCAAAGTCTCAGAGAAACTGTCCATGAGCTCTTTAGGCGAAGTCAAGGCAGTGCCCTCCTAGAGGTACGCCAATGCTTTCAGGTAAGAGCCTGGCAGTCGAAGCAAAACGGGGGAGAACGAACACTATCAAACACGGGGATGAAGAGGAAGGGTGATTTCACTCAGCAAGTGCGTGAAAGCTGTGCAAAACAAGGACGCGCTGTGGAAAGGTAAGTCTAGCCAGCCGTGAACTACTTTTCGGCCATGGCTCCCACGAGAGAGCTGAAGATTTTGAAGCCGTCTGTTCCGCCCAACTGCGCTTCGCTCGACCGTTCAGGATGCGGCATCATGCCAAGCACGTTAAAACCTGGATTGCAGATTCCGGCGATGTTGTCGCGCGATCCGTTGGGATTTGCGGCGGACGTGATCTCCCCGCCCGATGTGCTGTAGCGAAAGATGACACGTTTCTGGCGCTGCAGCTCATCCAGAGTGGAATCGTCGCAGAAATAGTTTCCTTCCATATGGCCGATAGGGATGGTCAGCACTTCGCCTTCGCGGCAGGCATTGGTGAAGGCAGTGTCGGCATTTTCCACACGCACATGAACCGGCTTGCAGACGTATTTGAGTCCCACATTGCGAGTCAAGGCTCCCGGCAGAAGGCCTGCCTCGCACAGAATCTGAAACCCATTGCAGATCCCCAGAACAAGTCCGCCGCCGGCGGCAAATTTGCGAACGGATTCCATGACGGGAGAGAATCTGGCGATGGCTCCTGTGCGCAGATAATCCCCGAATGCAAATCCTCCCGGCACAATGATGCAGTCACAGTTCTGCAGGTCGTGAGATTCGTGCCAGAGAAACGTGGCGGGTTGTTTGGCGACCTCCTGAATCGTCCAGAAAGCGTCGTGATCGCAGTTGGAACCGGGGAAAATAATGACGCCGAACTTCATGCGAGCCTCGCCTGGTGGGATGAAGTTGAGTGTAGCACGGCAGAAACAAGCTACCCGCTTCGGACGCGAGCAGCTTGCTTCCCCGCGTTCCTGACTAGAACATGTCGTCGCCACCGGGCCCCGGGGGCAGCGGCGGAAGAGGAGCCGTATCTGGTCCCGAGCCGGGCGGAAGCCTCTTATAGAAGAACACGTGGTCCCCAGGCTCGCGCTCGCTGCGAATCGATTTCAATTGCCTCCACTGCTCGACAGAGAGCACTTTGCGCAGGTCAAGATTCATGATCGTGTATTCACGCTCCAGTTTGCCGCGCGCCACCAGCACCTGGTCGACCTGGGAATTCACCTGTCCCTCGTTGGGAACATCTGCGTCCAGCAGGGTCTGCAGCTTGAGATCCTGTTTCTCCATATCTGCGCCATAGTCAATCAGCTTGAGACGATGGTCGTAGAAAATCTGGTCGAGTTGCGTGATCTGGCCGTCGCTGAGTTGCAGCTTCTTGGCGATTTCCGAGTTCTTCCACCATTTGCCCATTTCGCGGTGAACCATCATCACTTGTTTGCCGCCGCCACCCATGCCCATGGGTCCGGGACCTCCCGGCAGAGGCAGAGGAGCCTGCGCGAATGCAGCCAACGGCAGAGCAACAGCGGATAGGAAAATCCAGCGTCTAATTTTCATCTTGATTCTCTCCGTGAGTTATTACGTGAGGCCGGTTCCACGCTGCCGCTGATTTCTTCCGCCAGCAAGGCCGCGGGCTCGAGCGAAGACGGACCAGCGCTTTGGACTACATCCTCGACCGCAACCAGCAATTCCTGGTCCGGGTCGGGACGAAGCTGGCTCTGCGTCGGCTTGGGGCCGCTCTGCAAAAGCATGAGCGCCACCAGAAACAATGCCACGACCACGCTCCACCTAAGCAGCGGCCGCGCCCACGCGCGTGGAGGTGCGGCGATTCTCCGCCGGATGGCAGCGCGTTGTCCCAGCCAGAACCATTCCGGCAGGTCGGTTGAACTGCGCAACGCACCGGGCAAGCCTCGAAGCAACGGCTGCAGATCGCGGTCGTCGCTTTCCAGCAACACATCGGTTAGCTCTTCATCATTCAAATGCCGCATTAACTGCATAGCTTCACCTTTACGACTTGCTTGACCTTGCTGGTAGCGCGAAAGAGTTGAGCTTTCACGCTGCCGACCTTGAGCTGCAGAATATCTGCGATCTCGGGCAGAGACATCTCTTCGGCGTAACGCAGCAGAAAGATCTGGCGCTGTTGCGCGGAAACGGTTGCCAGAGCATTCCAGACGGCCTGCAGGTCCTCACGGGCTAGCAGTACCCGCTCGGCTGAGGCCTGCGGCGAAACCAGGTGCGGCCCGGACGGTTCACCTTCGCTGCCGTCATCCAACCCGACGAGTCTGCGCCAGAAGGTGACCCGCCGGCTTTTTCCGTGATCGCGCACCAGATTGACCGCGATGCGCAGCAGCCAGGTGGAGACGGCGCACTCGCCGCGGAAGCTCGCGCGCTTTTGATAAGCGCGCAGGAAGCATTCCTGGGTAAGCGTATCCGCGGCGTCAGCATCCTTCACCAGAAGAAAAACTACGCGGTAGACCCGCCGCTGGTTTTCGCGGACGATCTGATCAAAGCGCTCTTCTGCGATGCCCTGGGCGGCGGTTTCTGCCATCGGGTTCAGAGTTGTTGCCAGTACGTTTTCCACGCGTCCTTCGGCGATCGTTCGTTTGGCCTGCTATTACTATGGACGAATCCGGTGGACGATGGTTTACAAGCGGCGATGCGCGCTGAGTCCCGCATTTCGGTTCGTCTGGGTCACGCAGACCCGCTCACCACAGAGGCACACAGAGAATTGTCGCCTTCTCTCTCTGTGCTCCTCCGTGTCCACTGTGGTAAATGGGGCGATTCCGCTCCTGACCACGTCTCCTCAACCAGCATTCATACTACCGGCATGCGGCCGCCTGCATCAGAACCAGCATGGAATTGAGCGAGCACGCGCGTCTGACGGGTGGGGCTTTAAAGCATTGGTTTATTGCCCAGTGCCAGGATGCCCTCGCTGTCGGCTTGTTATGGTTCGCAAGCCTGTATGTCCTAGGAGTGCCGTGGGCTCCGTTTTGGGCGGTTCTGGCGGCAATTTTGCAGTTCGTTCCGCATATTGGTCCCGTGCTGGGGCTGATCGGGCCGGTGCTGGCTGCCAGCATCCATTGGGGAGACTGGAGGCATCCGTTTTACGTTCTGATCGTCTACGCCGGGATTGTCATTGTCGACGGCTTCCTGCTGCAGCCCTATCTCATGAGACGCAGCGCAAAGGTGCCAATGTGGGCGTCGATTCTTGCTCCCCTGGTTCTGGGATTTCTGATTCCGTTCTGGGGGATATTGCTGGCGCCTCTCTTACTTGCCATCGTCTACGCCTACCGGGCAAGAGCAACCCGCCAAAGCTGAGCCAGGAATCGGGCTCAAAGCCGTTGTACGGTCAGTCCGCCGTCGACGGTGAAAACCGAACCGCTGGAATAGGCAAAATCTCCGCGGACGAGGGCAGATACTGCGGCGCCAACATCGTCGGGGGTGCCCCAGCGCGGCTGGATTGCAAGTCCTTCCTGAAAGCGCTGGTCATATTTGGCTGTGACGGGCGCGGTCATATCCGTTTTGATGATGCCGGGCCGCACTTCATAGACTGGGATATCAAACTCACCCAATCGCGCGGCCCAGAGCTTGGTCGCCATCGCGAGGCCTGCCTTGGAGATGCAGTAATCGCCGCGGTCGACACTCGCCATCGTCGCGGAAATCGAGGAGACATTGATGATGCAGCCGCGAAAATTCGCGTCAGCTTTCCGCAGATCGATGAGCCAGCGCGCCACGCGCTGCGTGAGGAAGTAAGGACCCCGCAGGTTGGTTTTTATAACCTCATCGAAGCTTTCCTCGGTTGCTTCGAGAATGTCCGCCCTCACTCTTGGCGCAATGCCGGCGTTGTTCACCAGCACGTTGACTCGCCCGAAATAGCGCTTTACGGCATCGATGAGAGCGGGATGGCTGCCGATATCCGCGACGTCCGCCTGCTTGTAGAAGACTCTGCCTCCGCTGGATCGCAAGTGCTCAATGGCATCGGTAACCGTATTCGAGTCACGCCGGCCGCAGAGCGCAAGATCGCAGCCTCCTTTGGCAAGGGAACGCGCGATACCCAGTCCGATGCCGCGAGTTCCACCCGTAATCAGTACGATGCTTTTCATGGCGGGCCCCAGAATGCAAGGTAGGGCTCCTTGCCGGCGATACGCTGTACGTACAAGGCAGCTTCCCGCATATGATAGTCGCCCCACATGCTGGATTCACCACACGGGACTTTGCGGCGCAGGGGAATGTAGTCCCATCCGTTGGGACGATGGTAGATCGAGTGCAGGACCAGTCCCTGGTGCCGCCCATTGACGCTGAGGTATGGCTCGTCGAGGAGGGTATGCAGCGTCGTCAGCCCGGCCTGCCAATATCGTTTACCCTTTGCGCCCAGATAGTGCCCGAGCCGCAACAAGCCTTGCGCGGCGATGGCGGCGGCGGAGCTGTCCACGGGTTCAAATTCATTGAACGGATCCGCCGGCTTGGTTTGCCAGTCTCCCAGGCGGTAGAGTTGCGGCGCGCCAGGGTCCCAGTACGGAATGCCATCAGAAGCAGTAGCATGCTCAATGTAGTAATCGCACGTAGCCTGCGCCGCCTTCAGCAATCCCGAAAGAGCCTTTCGTTGCCCGATCGCGCGCAGGAATTCCAGTTGCTCGCTGAAGCCGCACATCGCCCACGCCAGCCCGCGTGTCCAGGTTGTGAAGGGCGAAAACCCCTGCTGCGTGGCGAGCGATCGGAATGTCCCATCATTCACGTTGAATGTGGCTTCGTGGGCTACGTGGCCGCGCACAGCATAGGGGTGCCCGGTCTCGCCATAGCTGACTGAATATCGGGCGGTTGCAGCCGCGTGCTGGCACAGGCGGTCGAGCAGAGACACTTTTCGGTCTCCCTCTTCCATGAGGACGTGGCCCAGCTTGTGTGCCAGCGCCAGCGACCGAAGCGAGCGGATGGTATCGACGAACAATGAGTGCGGTCCGTTGAAGGAATAGATGAATCCACCACCCTCGATTTTCGTCCAGCGATGTGCCTGCACCGCACCGCTGGTTTTGAGTGCGAGTTCGTAGAAGCAGCGTTCCCATTCGTCGCTGGCGATCCGTCCTTCGTTCATCAGGCGCCACAGGTTGCCGTAGGTGCTGACGTTGTTGAATCCGTGATCGTGCACCCCAAAATGACTAAGATGAGGAGCCATGCGGCGCACCGTCGCAGCGCGGCCGTACTGAAGGAACGCGTTCTCCTCCGTAGCATCGAATTGCAGGATCTCTGAGCCGTATTGGAATCCCTGCGTCCACTCGGTCCAGGCACGGCTGGTGTACCTGCCCTTAACGGTGAATACGGGAGAGCCCCGCGAGACGTCGTATTGCCGGCGAATGAGGGCTAACTTAAGC
>Ga0335080_10007702_pt1 | contig 11185 bp, 13 predicted proteins | sample Lox_Sample_34_FD_206720 | JGI IMG/M metagenome (GOLD analysis project Ga0335080, IMG submission 206720) | Soil microbial communities from Loxahatchee National Wildlife Refuge, Florida, United States - Lox_Sample_3.4 | ecosystem: Environmental > Terrestrial > Soil > Wetlands | place: USA...
GCCGACCTCAACGCCGGCCTGATCGATGAAAAGCAGGCGCGTTCGCGCCGCGAGCAGATCGCCCGCGAAGCTGAGTTCTACGGCGCTATGGATGGCGCCGCCCGCTTCAATCAGCGCGATTCGCTGGCCACCATCCTGATCACCGCGATAAACGTGGTCGCAGGCTTTCTCATCGGAGTCTTTCAGCAGGGGATCCCTTTTGAGGAAGCCTTGAAGACTTACACCGTCCTGACTGTCGGCGATGGCCTGGTGACGCTGATTCCTTCTCTGCTCGTGTCGGTCGCGGGCGGCATCGTCATTACGCGCGCTTCGTCCGAAGACACCCTGGGCGTGGATGTCGGCAAGCAGTTGTTCGGTAAGCGCCGGCCGCTTTGGTTGGCAGGAGGAGTCATCGCGGCGCTGGCGCTGATTCCAGGAATGCCGAAGCTGGCCTTCGCAATGGTTGCGGGCTTGATGATCTGGCTGGCGAGATTCGCCAAGGACGAAACCGCTCCCGTCAAAGGTGCGGCGAGTGCGGCTCCGGGCAAAGCCGAATCCAAAGCTGCACCGCTGCTCGATCCGATGGACGCGGCCATCAAGCTGGATGATCTCACGCTCGAAGTCGGCTTCGGGCTGGTGCCTTTGGCCGATGCTAAGCAGGGCGGCCAGCTGCTCAACAAGGTGCGCGCCTTGCGCAAGCATCTTGCCCGCGAACTGGGGTTTCTGGTCCCCCCTATCCACATTACCGACAATCTTTCTCTGCGCGAAAACGAATACGTCATCTCCCTGCGCGGAGTTGAGATTGCCCGCTGGGAGATGCGACGCGACTGCCTGCTGGCCATCAGTTCCCGTGTCACTGCCGCCAATCTGCCGGGTCAGGATACGCGCGAGCCTGCTTTCAATGTTCCCGCCAAGTGGATATCACGAGAGTCGGAGCCGAATGCGCTCTCGGCCGGCTACACCGTGGTGGACAACGTTACGGCTCTCACCACTCATCTCGGCGAGGTCATCCGCCAGAATGCGCACGAACTGCTCACCCGCTCGGAGACCAAGCGCCTCATCGATCGCCTGAACGATTCTCATCCCAAGCTGGTCGAGGAGCTGATTCCCAAACAGATGACCCTGGGTGAAGTGCAGAAAGTATTGCAGCAGCTTCTGCGCGAGCAGGTCTCGATTCGCGACCTGGGAACCATTCTCGAAAGCCTGGTCGAGACCGCGGCCATCAGCAAGAACCCGGTGCTGCTGGTTGAGGCCTGCCGCCACGCGCTCGGCCGGGCGTTGGTGCGCCCGCTCCTCAATGAGCGCGGTGAACTGAAGGTAGTCACTCTGGACAACGCCATCGAGGAGGAGTGCGCGCGGGCGCTGAATGCGAATTCCAACGCGCCGGGAGCCGCGGCTTTGCAACCCTCGCTGGTGCGCAGAGTCTTAGAAGGGCTGAGAAATCTCCTGGGAGAACACGCGGTGCAGGCGAATCCTGTGCTGCTTTGCTCTTCTCCGGGACGATTTTATCTTCGCCGTCTGATGGAGCCGTTCCTTCCCAAAGTGGTGGTCCTGGCTCCTACGGAGATTCCGGCGGCGATTCCGGTGCAATCCGTCGGGCTGTTGCGTTGAGCCTGAGGCTTGACTAAGAAAACGTGAGGAACTAATGACACACGCGGAAATGGCCTACAAGAAAGTGCAGTCCGGACCGGCGAATCAGGAAGAAATGGTCCTGGGCGAGATTCCGCAGGTGTACTACATTGCGCGCCGCATTCATGAGCGGCTGCCGCAGCACGTCTCCTTCGAAGATTTGGTTCATTCCGGTGTCGTTGGCCTGATTGATGCCGTGCGGAATTTCGACGCCAGCCGTAACGTTCAGTTCAAGTCCTATGCGCAGTTCCGCATCCATGGCGCCATTATGGATTCGCTGCGCGAGCAGGACTGGGCCTCGCGCCGCACCCGCGACAAGCGCAAGCAACTGGACGGCGCAATCGCCAAGCTGGCGCTCAAACTCGGCCGCCAGCCTTCGGATGAAGAGATCGCTGCCGAGATGGGCATTGAGCTCGCGGCGCTGCACAAGCTGCTCGGCCGCCTGGACAATCTCACCATGGTCGGCCAGCAGGTTGCCGCCAGCCATGACCGCGGCGAGGAACTTGATCTAATCGAAACTGCGCCGGCCAAGACCGAAGAAGATCCCTTTCATCAGTGCTTGCGCACCGAAATGCGCGACCGGCTCGCGGCAGTGATTACGCAGCTCTCTCAGAAAGAGCAGCAGGTTATCTCGCTGTACTACAAGGAGGAGCTCACCATGAAAGAGATCGCCGAGGTTCTCGATGTGGGCGAATCGCGCGTCTCGCAGCTTCATTCCAGCGCATTAAGCAAGATGCGGACGGCCCTCGAGCAGGCGTCAGTCTCGGGCATGCAGGCATTCAGCACCAATTGTTGAGGTTACAAGGGAGTAAAAGGCTTGAGCACGGCGAACCTGATAAACGAGATGCAAGGCGGATCGGCGAACGACGTCCGAAACTACGATTTTCAGCAGGCCGGCCGCCTGAATGAGACTCACATGCAGGCGCTCACCAGTCTGCATGAAGCCTTGGTGCGCAATCTTGCATCCGCGTTCTCGAATGCTTTGCGCACCGGGTTCGAACTGAAACTGGCGGCAATCGAAGAGCTGACATTTGCTCAACTCAGCTCTCAGATTCCGGCCACTGCGTACATTGTTTCCATGCTGTTCCAGCCGCAGCACACGCTGGGAGGGATCCAAATCGATTCCTCACTGGTTTTTCCTATCCTGGACCTGATGCTCGGAGGTCCCGGCGATGCCCACGTTCCCGATCGCGGCCTGACCGAAATCGAAGATCACCTCATGCAGGATGTGATCCAGTTGATATGTTCGGAGCTGGAGAGAACCTGGAAATCTCTGGATGTCTCGGTAAGCGCGGGCGAACGGCAAAAGCCGGCGAATCTCGCCAAGTTGGTTCATCCCCAAGAGAAGGTCCTGGTCCTGCGCCTCGCGGGCAAGTTGCCGCACTCCGAAGGCGGGCTCAACATATTCTTTCCCGCTGGGACAGCGGCTGCAATCTTGCGGAAGTTGCTCAAATCCGTACCCGCGGCATCTCCCCGTCCGGCGGCGCCATCGGCGGGACAGCGAATTCAGGAACGCCTGCTCGAATGCACGTGCGGCGTGGATCTGGCGATTCCAGGCATCAAGGTTTCACTCTCCGAACTTCTGCACCTCGAACCCGGCAAGCTGCTCGACCTTGGCATCCCGGTTAGCACGCCAGCCTTGTTGTCGCTCGAGGGACACGAATGGTTTGAATCTTTCCCGGTGCGCGCCGGTTCACTGCGCGCCGCAAAACTTGGCACTCGGGCGCGCAGGCGCTCTCAGAATGGATGAAACTGCAATGACCACCGCTACCGCCGCCCAGACCGCCGTTCAAGGACTCGTAGAAAGCTGTCGCAAAAGCTGGGCAGAAGCGCTTTCCCGGCTCGTAGGATCTCCGTGCGATGTGCAGATTCTGCAGGAAAGTAGCGCCCCTCCCAGTCCGGCGCCGTTATGCGTTGTGCTCGACGCGGAAGGCGCAATCACGGGGCAGGCGGCCTTTGTGATGGACCAGCGCAACATTGGTATTTTGGCCGCCAAGTGTGGACCCAACACCACTCACCAGTCCTTGCAGGAAATGGTGAAGCAGAGCCTGGTGTTCGCCGTGAATCTTTTTCAGAAGCAATATGGCGCCACGCGCGCGCAATTTACCGCGGTTGCAGCTTTGAGTTGGAAACCGGAAACTGTGCTGGTCTTCGCGGCTGCAAATGACGCCTTGCGCGGTTACCTGCTGCTGAGTCCACAAATTTCAGGTGCAGTCGCAGCCAATCCCGCCCCGGCTTCCTTGACCGCGGCCACCGAACCTGCGCCGCGAATCTCCGCCGAGCGGAATCTGAATCTGGTGATGGGCGTCCAGTTGGAGGTCACTCTGCGCTTCGGCCAAAAGCGGCTTCCACTCAAGCAGATCGTGGAGTTGAACGCCGGCGCGGTGGTCGAGCTCGATAAGCGCGTGCACGAGCCGGTCGATCTGCTGCTGCGTGAGAAGGTGTTTGCCCGCGGAGAAGTCGTCATCGTCGACGGCAACTATGGCCTGCGCATCACCGAAGTTTGCGGCAACCAGGAGAGCCTGTGAAGACTGCGGCCACGATGGCGCCGGCCCGCCGGTCCTCGCTTTGGGGCGCCGGCGTGCATTGGGGGAACTGGAGCAAGCGCTGCGCTTACGAGAACTGCGACACTTCGCCGCTGCGTTCGGTGTTCCAGGGCAAAGGCATCCGCATCTTCGATGAATGGATTTGCGGTGCCGAATGCCTCGAGTTCGCTCTCCGTGGCCGCTTGTCGGGATTATCGGATGCGAGCCGTCCCGCTCAGCCTCCCCGCCCGGCGCGAGTTCCTTTGGGCCTAATGCTGTTTTCGCGAGGCTATCTGAGCGAAGAACAGTTTCGCACCGCGCTGGAAGCGCATCGCAACTCCGGCGCCCGCGTGGGCGACATCGCCCTGCAGTTCGGATTCGTCAACGAAGAGCAGGTTGCGGCCGCGCTCGCCAGCCAGTGGGGTTATCCCGTTTTTTCGTTCAAAAATGCTCCCGCGGAGCTGCCCTTGCTGGTGCCGGTTCGCCTTATGGAGATGCATCAGATGCTGCCCGTCCAGTACCTCGAAGATGGACGAAAGCTGCTTATCGGCTTCGCCACTCGCGTGGAATTCGCCGTGCTGCAGGCCGTCGAGAAAATGCTGGACTGCGTGGCTTCCCCATGCTTCGTAACCGCTGCCGACTTCCGCACGCGGGTTCGCCGCTTTCCCTCCGGCAGCGAATCCGAGCTGATTTTCGACCATCCTTCCAGTCATCTGGACATCGCGCACGTGGTTAGAAGTTACAGCACGCAAATCCAGGCAGAAGACATCCGCTATGCCGTTTGCCGTGAACACCTATGGGTGCGGCTCGCTGGTCCTCAGCAGCGGCTGGAGCTGCTCTTCAAGCTGGATATCCCCCAGTCCCCTTCCGCCTGAAGTACTGAAGAAAATCCTGCCTCGCGCCGATAGATAGCCGCATATGATGAAGAACGGCAATCTCGGCGCGAACGGTTTTCCGGCAGCCGGTTACTTCCACTGCTCCGACAGTAACTGGAACAGTCCTTGCCTGCCGCATCTCACGGCTTTGCCTTCCACCCTGGCGCAACTGGAGCTGCTCCTCGACCGTCCGGTCGTGGACCTGGCGGCGCTGGCCGATGTAGTGCAAAGCGACATCGTCCTGGCTTCCCAACTCTTGCGGCTTGTCAATATTGACCGTCATCCGGATGATTCCATTATGCGCATCGATGACTGCCTGGTGGAACTTGGAATCACCTGGCTGCTGGCGATGGTGCGCGAGTTGCCCGTCTCCACGCAGGTGGTGGATGAATTACAGTCCTGCGACATGCCCCGTAATAGAGGCATATGAGAATGCCGGCTACACCTGGCGGCTCTTTCATGAAACCCACTCCACAGCCTAATCGGTATCTCATCCTCAGGTCGCTCTCCGCAGCCTCTTCAATCACTTAGCGGCAATTCAGACGGCTTCCGATGGTGGGGCGCGTGCTTCCCCTCCGTTCGGGGGAAAAGCATGGATAGCGGTTTCTACGCGGCTTGTACCGCGCTGATGGCGCAGAGTCAGTCGCTCGATGTTGTGGCCAACAACCTGGCCAACACCAGCACAACGGGATACCGTTCCGAGCACAGCGTTTTTCGCTCACTGCTGGCCACGGCCAGCGGTCATGCTGTTTCCAACCTCAATCGCGCCACCAATAACTACGGAATCCTGGGCGGCAGCCGCCTGGATCTTGGGCAGGGTGGCCTGGAACGTACCGGCAACGATCTCGATTTCGGAATCGAAGGCTCGGCCTTCTTTGTGGTGCAGACTGCCGCTGGACGCTTCTTTACCCGCAACGGTAATTTTCACGTAAGCAACGGCCAGCTGGTCACGGGGGATGGCGACCCGGTGATGGGAGAAGGCGGCATCATTAAGATTGTCGATGGACCTCTCTCTGTGAGCCCCGATGGAACCATCTCGGTGAACGGAGCCATCGCGGGAAAAGTAAAGCTGGTTGATTTCAAGCCGGGCACGGACCTGCAGGGCGCAGGTAAGAGTTACTACTCGGCGCCCAAAGATTCAGAGATTCCGGCCAAAGAGTCGGAGATTCGCCAGGGGACGCTGGAGTCCTCCAATGTCAACCCGGTAGCCGGCGCCGTGGAACTGATCCTGGTGCAGCGCTATGCCGAACTGGCGCAGCGCGCTCTTTCGCTGTTCGATTCGCAATTTAATAAAACCGCAACCGAAGATATCCCCCGGGTTAGCACGTCCTAAGGAGAACGAATGTTCCGTGCACTTTATACCGCCGCCAGCGGGATGGTGGCGCAGCAGCTGAACCTGGATAACATCGCCAACAATCTTTCGAACTCGAGTACCTCTGGCTTTCGCAAGCGCCGCGTGCAGTTCACCGACCTGCTCTACCAGAACATGGTGATGCCGGGTGCGGCCGCCACGCAGCAGACCACTGTTGCTGCCGGACTGCAGATTGGGCTCGGCACCCGCCCCGGCGCGTCCGAAGTCGTGCAGACGCAGGGCGACTTCACCACTACCGGCAACCCGCTCGATCTAACGATTCAGGGGGCGGGATTTTTCCAGGTACTCATGCCCAACGGCGATATCGCTTATACCCGCTCCGGCACCTTCCATCTGGATCAGCAAGGCAACGTTGTGACTGCGGACGGCAATCCTCTGCAACCGGCCCTGAATATTCCAAGCAATGCGCAGAGCGTCACCATCGGAACCGATGGCACGGTCTCGGTCACGCTGCCCAACCAGACTGCGGCGCAACAAGCCGGAACCATTCAGCTGGCAATGTTTCCCAATCCTGGCGGCTTGAACAGCGTAGGCAACAACATGTTCCTAGCGACTACCGCCTCCGGCGATCCCATCATCGGCACCCCCGGCGGAGCCGAGGGCCTGGGAACGATTTCTCAGGGCGTGCTCGAAGGATCGAACGTGAATGTGGTGGAAGAATTCATCCAGATGATCGAGGCCCAGCGCTCCTACGAATCCAATTCGCGCGTGGTGCAGGCCGCCGATCAGATGCTGCAGCAGCTTAACAATCTTTCGCACTGAGGAGTCAGTTTGAATGAAGATCGCTAACCGGGGCTTGAGATGGGCCATGTTTGCAGCCATGGCAGCATTGGCTCTGGCCTCGGCTGTTCCGTCATTCGGGGATCGCGTGCTCGACGAGAATCGCGTCCTGTACGCCCTCGCCGTTGCCCACGTTCCGGTGCGGTCAGCGTCGGTGGAATTCCTTGCTCCCGTCACGCTGCGCCAGCCTCGGGCCACTCTCAAGCTGGCGCACATGGAGAAGGCGCAGGGCGACGCGGCTCTGGCCAGAATTTCCTGTCCGGTTGCGGGGGAATGCGTTCCCTTCTTTGTGCTTCTGCACTGGAGCGACCCAATCGAACGGCAGTCCGTTCTCGGTTCACTGCGCCCGCGGCCGATTCATGTAGAGACAATTCCGCACACCGCGAAGCCGTTCCTGGTGCGCGCCGGACAATCGGCGACCCTGCTGCTGCAAAACAACAAGATGCGCATTGCCACTCCCATTATTTGCCTGCAGAACGGCAGCCAGGGACAGCAGATTCGAGTGTCGAGCCTCGATCATAAGCGCGTTGTGCTCGCGGAAGTGGTGGACAGCGGCGTACTGAAAGGCAATCTGTAGAGCGGGAGATGAATCGCATTCGCAAAACACGCTTCATCGTCTCGGCGTCGCTGCTGGTGCTCGCGTGCGCGGGTTCCGCCCCAGCTAAACCCAAAAACACCCTGCGTTCGCGTGAGGACTACCTCGCCCGTATCCAGCAGCAGCAGGCTTCCACCGTGGAGACCTCGACTCCCGGCAGCCTCTGGGTTTCCGGGGGACGCCTCACCGATATCAGCACAGATTACAAAGCCGCCCACATAAACGACACGATCGTTATTCACATCGTGCAGCAGACCGTCTCCGAGGCCACCGGAGACACCACCACGCAACGGCAATACAACGCTAACTCGGCGATCACTAATTTGCCGGGGAAACTCAATACCGGCGGCGTGAATCCGCTGTTCGGAGCCAATTCCAGCACCGCGCTCAAAGGCCAGGGATCGACCTCCAGCACATCCAAGCTGCAGACCAGCCTGGCGGGCCAGGTGATCGCGGTCCTGCCCAACGGCAACCTGGTCGTCGAAGCGCAGCGCGAAGTCTTCCTGAATCACGAGAAGGAAACCGCGATCGTTCGCGGCCTGGTTCGTCCTGGCGACGTTGCCCCCGACAACAGCGTCCTTTCTACATCGCTGTCCAATCTGGAGATTGAGCTAAAGGGCAAGGGCGTAGTTACCGAGGCTACGCGGCCCCCAAGCCTGCTGATGAAATTGTTCGAAAAGATTCTGACTTTCTGAGCAAACGATGATTGCCGACAACACATTGTCGAGAGTGATCTGGCCGCGGGTTCTGCGGCCTCTGGCCTACGTTCCGCTCCTGTTGAGCCTTCTGCTGCACTCCCGCGCCGCCACCGAGACGGCGCAGCAGCCCGCGCCCAAGAAGCCGGTGGATGAGCATGTTCTGGTCCGGGATATCGCGACCGTAGCCGGAGTGCGCGACAATCCACTGGTCGGCTACGGCATTGTCGTGGGATTGCACGGCACCGGGGACAGCCGCCAGGCCGTCTTTCCCACCCAGACGCTGGCCAACATCCTCGAACGCATGGGATTGCAGATCGCCCCAGGCGCCGTGCGCATCAACAACATTGCGTCCGTCTTCGTGACCGCCTCGCTTCCTGCCTTCTCCCGCCCCGGCATGAAGTTCGATATCACGGTTTCATCGATCGGTGATGCGAAAAGCCTCGAAGGCGGAATTCTGTTGTTAACTCCATTGCAAGGGCCGGACGGCCAGACCTATGCCGCAGCCCAGGGAGCGCTCGTGCTGGGCGGCTACACGGCGGGTGGCTCGGGAAACACCAAGCAGGTAAACCACACCACGGTTGGACGCGTTCCCGAAGGCGGCAGCGTGGAGCGCGAAGTCGCGGTGGACCTCAGCCAGTTTCATACCGTCTCGCTGATGCTTCGCGATCCCGATTTCAGCGCCAGCATCGATGTCGCAGGCGCTATCAACAAGAGCCTGGGAGACAACGTGGCCCAGGCCGTAGATAGCCGCCGCATCGACATTAACGTCAGCCGCGCTGGCATTCCCTCCGTGCCGGAACTGATTTCCCGTGTGCAGAATCTCTCGATTCTCTTCCATCCTCCGGCCAAGGTCGTGATCGACGAGCGCACCGGTACCATCGTCATGGGCGGCGATGTGAAACTTTCCGCCGTGTCGGTCCTGCATGGCAATCTGAACATCGAGGTGGCAACGACGTTCAACGTCTCTCAGCCCGAGCCATTCTCTAAAAATGGAGACACCGTCGTCGTTCCCCAGACCAACCTCCAGGCCAGCGAAAGCGCAGTCGGCAAAATTCAGCTTGGCGAGGGCGCCAGCGTCGAAGACCTGGTCAACGGCCTTCATGCTGTGGGAGCGACGGCCCGCGACGTGGTTGCGATCCTGGAGGCAATAAAGAAAGCCGGCGGTCTGCGCGCGGAATTGGAGGTCTTGTAGACATGCCTCAGGTCGGCCTGATTTCCGCCAACGCCAACGAGAGCCTGGTGCAGGCCAAGAGCGAGCAAGTCCTCAGCCAGGCCAAGGCTCAGACCGCCGCCGGCGACCCTCAACTGGAGAAAACCGCCAAGGCCTTCGAGTCGATCCTTCTGGCGAAGTGGTTGGAGGAGGCCGAACACTCGTTCGCGGCGGTCCCCGGCGAAGATCCCGAAAAAGATGATGCCGATCCTGGCGCGGACCAATACCGCAGCCTTGCTCTGCAGTCCTTGGCCGAAAGCATCACTGCGTCGGGAGGGGTTGGCATTGCCAAAATGATCGTGCGCCAGTTGTCCCGCCAGCCTCACGGGCAAGCACCTCAATCAATTGATTCTGAGGGAGTTAACCCGGAAGGTACCAAGGGGGGATTACCTGGTCGTAATGCGATTAAAGTTCTTCCGGCAAAGGACCGATAAAGCGGCACCTTCGAACTGCGGGTGATTTATGAGAATAGATTCGAACCAGCCGGTTTCCAGTCAGCTGTCGACGGAGCGTACTTCGCGAAATTCCGGCAAGGCCGGCAGCGCCGCTGGAGCATCCGCCGAGGGCGCAACCTTCTCACCCGATCCCTCAGGCGTCACCAGCCTGGAAGCTCAGGTGATGGCGACGCCAGAGATTCGCTCCGACCGGGTTGCAGCCCTGCGCGAATCCATCCGCAACGGCAGCTACCAGGTCGATGCCGGTTCGATTGCCGACGCCATCCTGCGTGAGAGCAGCCGCTAGTCGCCCGAACGCGTGAGCCACCATGGACGAAAAGCCGATCAAGGGCGAAGCCGAAGACTGGGCAGAATCCCTCGCCGCCTTGCGCGCCCTCTCTGCCGAGGTTAACGCCGGCCTTCTCGCCCTGAGCCGCAACGATCTGGAGCAATTCGAGGCGCGGGTGGCCGCGCAACAGAAGATCTGCGATAACCTGCGCAACTCCCGCTTCTTCGACCGCGAGAAAATGCGCATCCTGGCCGCCGACCTGAGAAAAGCCGCGGCTATCGCCATGGTCAGCCCGGTAGCATCGGATACTCCGGCCGCGAAAATGGGCGCCATTCAAAGAGATCTCGTTCACCTGAATCGCGTCTACGCTACCTTTGTGGTGCGCGCCCAGAAGTTCTTTCAGGCTTTGCTCTCGCTTCAGTCGGCGCACCGCCAGGGTTATTCCCGCGAAGGAAAAGCGGTGACGTCGGAACATACCTGGTCGTGTGAGGCCTAGTTTCTTATGTCAAGTTTGACCGGTTCCATGTTGATGGCTGTCCACTCCCTGCTGGCGCAGCAGGGTGCGCTCGACGCCACCACCAACAACATCGCCAACGCCAACACGCCCGGTTATTCGCGGGAAGTGCCGAACTTCTCCGAGGCCACTCCCGTTATAGAAGGAAACCTGGTTCTGGGCGAGGGCGTGAACCTGCAATCGATCACCAGCGTGCGCGACCGCCTGATTGAGATCAGCATGGATCAAGCTACCCAGCAACAGTCCGAAGCCGGAGCCCAGCTGAACTCGCTGCAACAGATTCAG
>Ga0335080_10007704_pt1 | contig 11183 bp, 9 predicted proteins | sample Lox_Sample_34_FD_206720 | JGI IMG/M metagenome (GOLD analysis project Ga0335080, IMG submission 206720) | Soil microbial communities from Loxahatchee National Wildlife Refuge, Florida, United States - Lox_Sample_3.4 | ecosystem: Environmental > Terrestrial > Soil > Wetlands | place: USA: Florida...
TAAAATAGACCGGTGGTAACATCTGCGCCGAATTTGAGAGAATGAATGCCCTGTTTCCGTAGCCGTTTGTGTATATGTAGCCCGGCAGGCTTTCCCAGTTATCTTCGGATGGCCCATAAGTATGGAACTTGAACTGGACAAAACCGCCGGGAGACGGGTTTGTAATGTCATAAGTGTTGGTGTAGGAAGTCGTATTTCCAACTCTCACCAGGGGGAAGCCCGAACTCCAGTTATCATTATTGAAATCCCCCCTGATTTCAACCGTGTCATTATTCGGATCAAATGTGGGCGCATCATTGGTAATTTGATACTCCAGATTCACCCGAAAGGTGACTGGAACGGCTGATGCCGGCAGGGTGGCGGAAAACAAAAGCGTGGCGCAACTTGCCAGGATGACTGACGTGTTTTTCATAGTGTCCTTTCCCTTCAACACCGCCAAAACTATCCACGCCAGCTATAACAGTCAATAATAACTCACATTTAATTGGCTACTTTACTGCCCCGCAGGCCTGGCCAGCTTCTTCACGAGCACCTTCGAGTTGCGTCCGCTCTGCTCGTATTTTTCCCGGCGCCCCGGCGGCAGGTCGTCCGGGGTCCCTTCGGCGAAGCCGCCCTTGGACTGAAAATATGTGAACGCTTGCGTCGAAAGCGTGATAAGATCGCCCAAACCCATTTCGCGCGCCTTGTTTTCCACAAACTGAATCAGCTTCCGTCCGATACCCTGGTTTTCATACGACGGGTTGACGTACAAGCAAGCCAGCTCACCCTTCTTATGCTCGGGATAAACATGCAACGCCACACACGCGACCGGATTTTTATCAATTTCAAAAATAAAATAATCGCCCAAACTTTTCTCAATCACCGCCCGGGTGCGTTTGACCAGTTCATCCGCCTCGACCGCCGCCTTGGTCAGCAGTTGAATGGCCCGCACATCCTTTTTTTTGGCGGGCCGGATTTGCTGGTATTCGTTGGCGTAAATGAGCGTGCCGATGCCGTCGTTGGAAAACACTTCCGCGAGAAGACCTTCGTCCACCCGGCCATTAATGATGTGCACGCGGGGAATGCCCGCCTTGCAGGCCAGGACCGAGTGTTGGGCCTTGGACAAAATCTCCGGCGCGAAGCCGGCGCTGTTTTGTTGCAAAAGCTTTTCCAGTTCGGCCACGAGCATCTGCCGGATGAGCCGGCCGTTGTAAATCAAGCCGTCCTGCGACGTAATGAAAATCAATTTCACCGCCTTGAGCGCATCGGCCACCGCCACGGCCACACCGTCGGAATTCACCCGGTAGGTCTTGCCGTCGCCGTCGAAGCCCAGCGGCGGAATCACGGGAACGACGTCCTGCGCCAATAATGTCTGCAACAGTGCGGTGTCCACGCGCTCGACCTTGCCAGTGAACAGGTGGTCCACGCCCTGGATGATGCCCATGGGATGGGCGATGATGACGTTGGTGCTGGCGGCGCGAAGGTCGTTAGCCGAAAGGCCCTCGAGAATTTCGTGCGTCAGCCGGTTCGCAGCGGTGAGCGCCAGATTCAGCGTGGCCGCGTCCGTGACCCCGCCACCGGCAAGATCGGAAGCCTTGACATTTTGCTCCTCGGACAGCGCCTTGATTTGCGCCGACGCGCCGTGGACAAGCACCACGCGGATGCTCAACGACCGCAGCACCGCCACGTCCAGCAGCAGCGTCGCGAAGTTCTCGTCGGTGACGATAGCGCCGTCAATTGCGAGAATGAATGTCTTCTCGCGGAATTGCGGTATGTATTGCAGGATGCCCCGCAGGTCGGTCAGTTTCACTTTGGCTCGTTATGGTGTTTCGACGCAGGGATATGTATTCGGTTTTCGCTGCGATTCAAATAATAATTTTGGGCGAACTTCCATCACATCGAAAAATGCTTTACTCGCCGAGGCGAAAGAATTCTGCTTTAATTTCATCCAAGCGAAAAGAACCGCGTCCAATCCTGTGCCGCGTGCAGAACACGAACGACCATGATGGTTTTCTGAAACACTGGTAGAAAATCAGGTAATTGTGGAACTTCGGCACAACGAACCAACGGATATGCTGGTGACGCGCCGCTGCCTTGCGGATGCGCCTTCCCAGTTCAGGATGCTGCGCGAGAAAATCGGCGGTGTTGAGGATGATCCGGCGAACACTTTCCGCTGCCTCGGGATTATCGGCGGTGATATAGCCGAAGATTTCGTCCAAGTCGCGTGCGGCTCTGGGACTGAACCTGGCGCCGATCATTACCGGCGGCGCAATTCGTCGGTGGTCTTGGCTTCCTCCAGATTTTCCAAACCTTCATCCAGCAGCCGTTCCAGCTCCGGCGTCATCACCACTTCCATGCCCCGGCGGCGGGCTTGATGCTCGCTCAACGCTTCCAGCACGACCTCGTCCGAACCCTTGTAGCCGCTGGTTTGGACCAGTTCGGCAACGTAGTTTTCGAGATTTTGCGGCAAGGCGATGTTCATAGGTCCAATTTAATGCGTGGCGAAAAGGTGTCAACCTGCAACCGGTGGATTTAGCTCTCTGAAAATTTTTGATAAATGGATTTAAGATGATCGTGGGAATGGGCAAGCACAATTTTCTTGAATCCGAGAATGTCCAAAAAAGCCACATAACAATCCGTGCAATCAGTTTCGTTTGGTTCATTCATGTCTTGCTCAAAGAACGAACCATTCAACTAGCAGCCTGATTTTGTCCGAGCACAGTTTTCAATGCCTCGAGACACCGTGCGTTCTCCTTAGGTGTACCGATGGAAATGCGCACCCATTCGGGCAATTGGTAGCCGCCCATCGGACGCACAATAACACCCAATTTCTGCAATTCCACAAACACGCGCTGGCCGTCGCCAACCTTGACGAGGATGAAATTTGCCTGCGACGGAATGAATTCCAGCCCGAGCTTGCGGAAGGCCTTCGCGTAAAGCTTGAGCCCGCGCAAATTGATCTTGCGCGTCTTCTCCACGTGCTTGGTGTCGTCCAGCGCCGCCAGCGCGCCGGCTTGCGCCACCATGTTGATGTTGAACGGTTGCCGGATTTTCTCGAGCGCGGCAATGAAGTCGGGATGCCCGACGCCGTAGCCGATGCGCAGTCCCGCCAGGCCGTAAATTTTTGAGAACGTCCGCATCAACAGCAGGTTCGGCTTGCTGCCGTTCCGGATAACCGGCAGTAGATCGAGGGGTTCGTCCAGGAATTCAATGTAAGCCTCATCCAATGCCAGCAGGACATCCGGTGGCACGGCGTTGACGAAGCGGGCCAGTTCCTCGCGGCTCGCGGTGGTGCCGGTGGGATTGTTCGGGTTGGCCACAAAGACAACCCGCGTGTTCGGCGTGATGGCGGCCAGCATCGCGTCCAGGTCATGGGCGTAATTCTTTGCCGGCACGACGACGAGTTTCGCACCAAACAACGCCGTCACGATGGGATAAACTGCAAAACAATATTGCGACACGACCACTTCCGCGCCGGGCTCGAGCAACGCGTGCCCGACCATTTCGATGACTTCGTTGGAGCCGTTGCCGAGGATGAGGCTGGCCGGCGTCACGCCGAGTTTGGCGGCGAGTTTTTGTTTCAGGTAAAACGCGTTGCCATCCGGGTAAAGATTCACCTGTTTGATAGCCTGGCGCATGGCGGCCAGGCCGAGGCGTGACGGGCCGAGCGGATTTTCGTTCGACGCGAGCTTGATGATGTCTTCAGGGTCCAGACCGAGTTCGCGCGCTACTTCTTCAATCGGGCGGCCGGGCTGATACACCGGCAAATTGACGAGGGCGGGATTTGTTTTCATGGATTTATTTCCTGGCCGGCTTGCGGCCTTTCTGGCTGCTCATCGTGTCATCGCCGGGCAAACGGGTGTCGGCGCCCGGATAGAGTTTCTGGTAGTCCGTCGCCTGCACGCCAAGGATGGCGGCCACGCCGAGGATGTCGTGCGCATTCGAGCCGCGCGAAACGTCGGCAGCGGGACGGTTGAGGCCGATGAAAATGTGGCCGTAGGCGTTCGCGTGGCCGACGATGCGGACGAGCTTGCTGGCAATGTTGCCGGAATTCAGTTCGGGAAAAATCAGCACGTTTGCACTCCCGGCCACCTTGCTGTCGTGCAATTTGCGTTCGGCGATTTCCGGCACGAGCGCGGCGTCCACCTGTAATTCGCCGTCGAAGTCGGCCTCCAAAAACAACTGCGCCGCCTTGCGCTTGGCCATCGCGGCGGCAGCCTGCACCTTGTCCACGGACGAATGCGACGCGCTGCCCCTGGTTGAAAACGACAGCAATGCCACGCGCGGACGAACGGCCAGCATATGGTGCGCCAGGCGGGCGGTTGTCACCGCAATATCGGCAAGCTGGCCCACGGTCGGATCGGTCACGACGCCGCAGTCGGCCATGAACAACACGCCGTTTTCGCCGACGCGCGAGTCCTCGACCTCCATGATCATGCAACTCGACACGGTGGGGATGTCGGGAGCGGCTCTCACGATTTGCAGCAGCGGACGCAACACGCTGCCGGTGCTGTGCACCGTGCCGGAAACCAGGACATCCGCCTGGTGCATGGCCACCATCATCGTGCCGAAATAATTCGGTTGCTGCATCGCCTCGCGCGCTTCGTTGGTGCGAATTCCCTGGTTGCGGCGAAGCGAATGGAAACGTCTGGTAAAATTTTCCAGGTCTTCATTGTCCAAGGGGTCGATGATGCGGATGCCCTCCAACGAAGTGTTCAGTTCCACGGCGATTTTCTTCACTTTTGCCGGATTGCCGAGCACGATGGGCGCCCCCAACCGCAGTGCGTAGAACTGCCGGGCCGCCTGCAGGATGCGCGGCTCCGTGCCTTCAGGAAACACCACCCGCTTCGGATGCCGCTGCAATTTTTCGATGACGTTGCCAATAAAACGCATGGCTGGAGTTTCAAGTTTCGAGTTTCAACTTTCAAGTTTTGTTTCCACCACCCCAAAACCCGATAAACGGAACACTGAATACTCGAACCTTGTCCCCGCATTGACTTGAATGCGATCAATCGTTAATCTTTCTGGTTCAATGCTGGATACAATTGAGAAACTGTTGATTTTACAAGACCGCGACCGCAAAATTCACCGCGTCCAGCACGAACTCGCCCACATCGGACCCGAACGCGAATCCCTCCGCGCCAAAGCCACCACCACCCAGGCGCAACTCGAAACCGCCAAAACCCGCGCCAAACAAATCGAGTCCGACCGCAAACGGCTCGAAATTGACGTGGAAGAGAAGAAATCGCAGATCGAGAAATACGCCAACCAGCAGTTGCTGACGCGCAAGAACGAGGAGTATCGCGCCCTCACCCACGAAATCGATACGTGCAAGGCCGACATCACGAAGATTGAGGACCAGGAAATCGTATTGATGGAACAAGCCGAGGTGCTGCAAAAGGAAGCCGGCGGCCTGGCGCGCGAAGCCGATGAAATAAAAAAACTGGCCGAGGGCCAGATTGCGCAGCTCAACCAGCGAGAGGAAAATTTAAAGAAGGAACTCGCTGAATTGGAGCAAGGCCGCACGGAACTGGCGGCGGCCGTGGAACCGGCCGCCCTCAACCGCTATGAACGGCTTTACAAAAGCAAGGGTGACAACGTGGTCGTCGGCGTGCATCACGGCGTCTGCGGTGGCTGCCACATGAAATTGCCCCCGCAAATCCTGGTCACTTGCCAGGGCGGAAAGGAAATCATGACCTGCCCGAACTGCGGAAGGATTTTGTATTACACCCGCGACATGGCGCTGGCTTCCGCGGAGTGAATCAAATGACTAATTTCTAAATCATAATGACGAATGAAGCCCGAAGCCCGAATCAGCAACTTGGCTGGCGTATTGGTCATTTGAGAATTCTTTAGTCATTATGGTTTAGGGCTTGGGGTTTTTACCCGGGAATTAGCCATTTCTCCGATCACCCGGCTTTCTTGTCACTTGCCACCTGTCACCTGTCACTTTATAGTAAATTGGTTTTGGGAGGGCGGAGAATCGCTTCCGGCGCGAGCCGGGAGAGGAAAGTCCGAACACCAAAGGGCGCGATGCCGCGTAACCCAGGCTCGTTCGGTTGGGATACACGCGGGCGGGCCCCGACATGGTCGGGGTTCGACGGACAGTGCCACAGAAAATTAAACCGCCGGCGCTTCGCAAGAAACGCCGGCAAGGGTGAAAAGGTGCGGTAAGAGCGCACCGCGCGGAGCGCAAGCGACGCGGCACGGAAAACCCCATCGGGTGCAAGGCCAAATAGGGAATCCCGGAGCGGCCCGCTCCAGTTTTCGCGAAAGCGAAACGGATTCCGGGTATCGGCTGCACAGACAAATGGTTCTCTCCGCCCGCAAGGGTGCAGACAGAATTCGGCTTACAGCCCTTCCAAAACCAATTCTTCTTTCATCCGACACTGCAAGGGAAGCGGGGCCGTCGTTCAGGCGTATTCGCCAAGTTGAACGGAGCGCGGCTATCCGGCACGGTGACAAGACATCGTGCCTCCCATCCGCAGCGGCCCTGGATTGCCAGATAAGTGCACGAAAATTCGCCGGTCATGAGTTGTCGAACCTCCTGCAGCTGAGACAGCCGCGCTCCGCCGCCTCCAAAAGACAATCCAAGCAGCATGCCCACTCGTGCATGCCGGGAACCCCGATGGATCGTGAGCGGGCCGCTCGTCCTACCAGTGGCCCGATTCCCACTGGGAATTGGTATAATTCAAATTCCCCGGGCCTTTTCCCGTGCGCACCGGCTGGGTCTGCGGCTGGGTCTGCTTGCCGGCCCCCGGTGAATTCATGATGGCCGCCGCTGAACTCATATTGCCCACCCGATCCACCGCCCGGACCGTCACCAGCTCCGGCCGGGCATCGAAAAATGTCTGTGACGTCTGGTGCGCCGGCAGGATTTCCGTCGTCCAGACCCCGCCGATGCGGTATTGCAAAACCCACAACCACGCAGGTTCGCCACCGGAAGACTCCCACTGAAAACGCAGACTGGCGCGGCTTTCACCGACGCTGAGTTTCGGCTGGGCGGGCGGCGTGGCACCCAGCCACGGCGAGGCCGGCACGATCGCGGATTGGACGTACTGGGTGCGAATCAGATTATACAGGGCTTGATTTTCCACGATGGTGCGCAGGTGATAAAAAATCTCTCCGCTGGCGCCGGGTTGACGGCGTGTGATGGACATTTGCCGCGCGATTTCATTCGCCGACCAATCCTTGTCGACGGCGACGGCATTAAGACCGGGCCAAAGGTTGCGGCCCTTTGTATTTTGCCGGGTCCACCAGTTGAGCAGGACGGAGAAACTTTGTTGCGGCGAATCCACCGGCCAATAAAGTTGCGGCGCAAAATAATCGAGCCAGCCATTGGCGAGCCACAGGCGCGAATCGGCGTAGAGACCCGCATACGCGTCCAAGCCTTTGATCTGCCCGGGATAACCGGGACGCCAGATGCCGAACGGACTGGCGCCGAATAGCACCCGGGGTTTGGCCGCTTTGATGGATTGGGAAATTTTTTGGACGAACTGGTTGACGTTCTGCCGCCGCCAATCATCGTGAGTCAGCCCATTGGGCCAGCCGTATTTCTGCCAACTGGCATCGTCGGGAAAATTCACCGTCCGCCCCGCCTCGTCCTTTATGGGATACGGATAAAAATAATCGTCAAACACCACGCCATCCAGATCGTAACGCCGCACCACGTCCAGAACCACCTGCACGACGTGTTCCCGCGCCGCCGGCTCGCCCGGGTCGAGCCAGTATTGCTCCCCGTAACGGCGGACCCATTCCGGATGCGTCTTGATGACATGATTCCGCGCCACGGGCGACCTGGCCTCGAGCCGCGAGGCGCGGAACGGATTGAACCACGCGTGCAATTCCAGCCCGCGCTTGTGCGCTTCCTCAATGGCAAATGCCAACGGGTCATAAAGTGGCTGCGGCGCCTTGCCCATCGTGCCGGTGATGTATTCCGACCACGGCTCGAAAGACGAGGCATAAAGCGCATCGCACGTCGGGCGCACCTGAAAAAAAACGGCGTTCAATTTCAGCTGCGCCGCGTGATTCAGCAGCGCGATCAATTCCGCCTTTTGTACCGTCACCGGCAATCCGGGTTCCGAGGGCCAGTCGGCGTTCGCCGCCACGGCCGTGATCCAGGCGCCGCGAAGCTCCCGCACCGGTTGCGGTGGCGTTACGGTCACGGGACGATAAACCTCGCCCGCCGCGAACAACATCGCCGGCAGCAACCAGACCAACGCAAACCAAATCCGGATTTTAAGCATAAAGTGCCCGTCTATAAGACGCTTTGGCCCTGCCCTTGGCAAAGATTTTTTGAAAATAAAACCAGCCCGAACGCTTTTCTCACCCAACCGCCAGAAAACGATAACCCACGCCGAGTTCGGTGAGAATCAATTCCGGAGATTCCGGATTTTGTTCGATTTTTTCGCGCAAGTGGGCGATGTACACCCGCAAATAATGGGTGTCCTCCTCGTGGCCCGGTCCCCAGACTTCACGGAGAATCTGCCGGTGCGTCAGGACTTTCCCGGCGTGGCGCGCCAGCAGGCGGAGCAAATCATATTCGGTTTTGGTAAGTTTCACTTCCCGGCCGCCCACCGTCACCCGCCGCGTGGCGAAGTCAATGACCAGATTTTTCATCTGCACCACGGCGGCTTCCTCCTTGTCCGTCGAATGCCGCAGCGCCACGCGCAGCCGCGCGAGCAGTTCGTCGGTGTTGAAAGGCTTGGTCACGTAGTCGTCCGCGCCGGCATCCAGCGCCAGCACCTTGCCCTTTTCGTCGTCCCGCACCGAAAGCACAATCACCGGCGCCTGGCTCCATTCGCGCAACCGGCGCAACACTTCCTGGCCGGACAAATCCGGCAGGCCGATGTCCAGAATCACCAGCGCCGGCTGGTGTTGCGCCGCCAACACCAGACCTTCCTGCCCGTTGGCGGCGGAAAGCGCGCGATAACCGTTCGCCTCCAGCGAAACCGTCAGCAGCCGCTGGATTTGCGGCTCATCGTCCACGATCAGCACGAGCGGTTTCAGGTTCATTCTTTTTCCTCCGGCACCGGTGGCAGTTTCGCCAACGGCAATTTCACGGTAAACACCGCACCCCCCCCTGCGCGGTTTTCAGCAGACACGCTGCCGCCTTGCGCTTCGGCAAAACCTTTTACCAGCGACAAGCCGATGCCGGTCCCGCCAGCCGCGGCGTCTGAACCGCGCTGGAACCGGTCGAATAATCGCTTCGGGTCGCCCGGCGGCAAGCCGGGGCCATTGTCCATTACACGCAACACCAGTTGATCACCTTCCGCGCACGCCTGAAATTCCATGGTCGTGCCCGGCGGCGTGTGGACGGCGGCGTTGCCGAGCAGGTTTACCAGAATTTGCTCCGTCAACACGGCATCCAGCTTCACCGGCGGCAAATCGCCGGGAATGTCCGTTCTGATTGTATGCCGGCTCACACTGCGGCCGAGATTTTGCAACGCCGCGTTCACGAGATCGCGCAGATCGTGCCAGTCGGGATTCGTCCGCAAATGGCCGGCTTCGAGCCGCGACAGGTCGAGAAGATTCTGTACCAGCCGGTTCAGCCGCCGCGCGGCTTCGTCCAGTTCTGCTGTCAGTGATTGCTGCACGGGATTGAGTTCACCCGCCGCATGCAATCCGCTGGCCACACTGCTGATGGCCGCCAGCGGCGTGCGCAGTTCGTGCGAAACGGAATTCAACAGCATCGTCCCCAGCCGCTCGGATTCGGCGAGCAATTTGGCCTGCGTCTCGGCTTCACGCAAGCGCTCGCGGTCGAACACCAGCGCAATCTGCCGGACGAACGCGTCGAGCAAATCGCGTTGCGCCGGCGCCAGCGGCGCCGGGTCATGAAAACGCAGGCTCAACACCCCGGTGGCGCGCGCCGTCGCCACGAGCGGCAGATGCAATCCTTCGCTCGCCGGCAGATTGTCCGTGCCGTGACCGGCGGCCTGCCGATGTTGAAACGCCCACGCCGCGACGGTTTGCTCCTTGTCCGAAAGCGCCCACGAACTGGCGAAATAGGCCGTGACCGGGCCGGCCTCCGACGGGTCCGGCAGCGACAGCGCCACATCCGCACCAAACGTTTTCCCGACCTGCTGGATGACCACCGCCAGCAATTGCGCCAGGTCGGGAGATTCGGCCAGCTCACGGGTGAGGAGATACAATGCTGTTGCGCGTTGTTCGCGCTGCCGTTCGGCGGTCTGCTGTTTGCGGATGCGCGCCGTCAACTGGCCCAGCACGAGCGCCACGATGAAATACATCGCGAACATCATGCCGTCCTGAAAATTCTTGATGTAAAACGTGAAACGTGGCGGGAGGAAGAAGAAGTTCCACAGCACCGCGCTCAAAGTAGCCGCAAAAAAAACCGGCCAGCGACCGGTGAATAACGCCAGCACCACCACCGTCAACAGATACGTCAATGCCAGAGCGTAAATTCCAACGAACTGGTCCAACACCGCATTCAAACCGGTAACCGCCGCCACGATGCCAGCGACCCACGCGTAAACTCGAAAATCAATTTTCCATAAATTGTCCGGGCGCAACGGGCGGCTGGGAATTTTCTCGCTTTCGGCGCGGACGACGTGGACGTCAATGTTTCCGGTTTCGCGAATCAGCCGGTTCAACACCGACCCGCCGCGAAAGAGCTCAATCATCCGCCAGCCGGCCGGTTTGCCAATGACGATTTGCGTGGCGTTCTGCTCGCGGGCAATGCGCAGGATGCCGCGCACCACGTCGTCGTCAGTCGTGGTTATGATTTCCGCGCCGAGTTCGCGGGCCAGCGCCAGATGCCGCGCCAGCCGCATCTGGTCTTCGTTTGAGAGCGTCCGGGTGGGTTCGACATAAACCGCAATCCACGAAGCGTGAAGCTCGCCAGCCTGCCTCCGGGTCCAACGCACCAGCGACGCGGAAGTCGGGCTGGCGCTGACGGCAACAAGCAACCGCTGGCCGGATTTCCAGGGCGCACCCGCGCCGTGCGCCCGGCGTTCCGCGAGAATATCTTCACTCACGTGTTCCGCCGCGAAACGCAACGCCAGTTCTCGCAGCGCGGACAGATTTCCCGTCCGGAAAAAATTATCCTGTGCGGTGGCAATGCGTTCGGGCAGATAAACCTTTCCTGCCGCCAGCCGCGCGCGTAATTCGTCCGGCGGCAAATCCACCAGTTCGAATTCTGCGTCGGTCAACGCCGTATCCGGCACGGTTTCGTAAATCGTCACGCC
>Ga0335080_10007705_pt1 | contig 11182 bp, 8 predicted proteins | sample Lox_Sample_34_FD_206720 | JGI IMG/M metagenome (GOLD analysis project Ga0335080, IMG submission 206720) | Soil microbial communities from Loxahatchee National Wildlife Refuge, Florida, United States - Lox_Sample_3.4 | ecosystem: Environmental > Terrestrial > Soil > Wetlands | place: USA: Florida...
GCGGTGCTCGTCCACGCCCCCGCCGATCCCAAGGACATCAACGCGATCTGGCGGTGGCGCGAAGGCCTGTCGCTGGCGGTCATCGCGCAGCGGGGCGGCAAGGTCTCGGAGGACATCGTGGTACCGGTCGACCGCCTCGAACAGGCGATCGACGGCACGCTCGAGATCGGGCGCCGGCACGACCTGCCGGCCTGCAGCTGGGGCCACGCCGGCGACGGCAACCTCCACTCGACGTTCATGATCGACCTCGACGATCCGGCCGACCTTGCGCGAGCCGAACAGGCCGCCGAGGAGCTGTTCGTGCTGGCCACCACGCTCGGCGGGTCGGTGTCGGGCGAGCACGGGCTCGGGCTGGTCAAGCGCGGCCAGCTCGCCCGGCAGTGGCAGCCGGCGGCGGTCGCGATGCACGAGGCGATCAAACGCGCGTTCGACCCGAAGGGGCTGTTGAACCCCGGTAAGAAACTCCCCCGGACATAACTCAACCCAGGTGATGGCGGTGCGCCACCGCCGCCGCCTGCGTCCGGCTGCGCACCCCGAGCTTCGCGAGGATCCGCGACACGTGCACGCTGGCCGTCTTCTCGGCCATGAACAGCGCCGCCCCGATCTGCCGGTTGGTCGCGCCCTCGGCGACCAGCGCCAGCACCTGCCGCTCGCGGTCGGTCAATCCGAATGGATCCTCGCCCGCGTCGTCTGATCCCGCGCCCGAACGATCGTCCCCCGCGACGCCGGCGGCCTCGCCGAGCTCGAGGCGAGCCCGCTGGGCCAGCGCGCTCAGCTCGTCGACCAGCCACCGGGCGCCGAGGCGCCGGGAGACCTCGAGGGCGTCCAGCGCCGTGCCGCAGGCCGCGTTTCGGTCGCCGGCCTCGACGTACGCCTCGGTCGCCCGCCACAGCGCGATCGCTCGCTGGAAGGGCCGGGTGATCGCCTCCCATTCCCGGGCCGCCGCCATCCACAGCTTCGGGTCGCTCCGGCCCCGGGCACGGGCGAGCTCGGCGGCGCCGACGGCTTGCCACGCCCGCTCGACCGGTCCGCCCTCCGACGCCGCCGCGCGCAGGCGCTGCATGTGGATCCGCGACCGCGCGACCGCGTCACGTTCGTCGGGACGCTCGCGCAGGTCGCGGGCGCGCTGCGCGATGTCGGCCTCGACGCGCATCCCCGCCGCGGTCACGCGCGCGATCCGGGCGACGTCGTCGGTACACAGCTCCATCCGGTCCAGCGCGTGGGCGACCGCGGCGCGCGCGGCCGTCAGGTCTCGCTGGCGACGGCGCAACTCGGCCAGCAGCGTGCCGAAGGCGCCGATCCATTGCGGCTCGGATGACCTGGCCACGAGCGGCTCGGCCGCCTCGAGGCATAGATCGGCGGTGTCCTCGTCTCCGACCCCGAGTGCGAACTCGGCCTCACGCAGGTGGCGAAAGATCAGCTGCCGGCCGGCGAGCTGGGCCGCAGCCGGGACGAGGTACCTACGCGCAGCCTCCCAGTCCCCCGCCTCGAACGACAGGTCCGAGAAGGTCAGCGACATCCAGTCGTGCGGGCGCGTGACGCGGCGCGGTACGGCGGCCAGCCCCTCCCTGGCCGTCTCGAGTGCCTCGATCGTGCGCCCGGCCGAGTTCAGTGTCTCGGCCAGGTTGCCGTACGCCGTGCTGACGCCGTCGATGTCGTCGTCCTCGCGCGCGATCTCGATCGCCCGCCGCAGCGACTCGATGCCCTCGTCGATCGAACCGGTCACGATCCCGGCCATTCCGAGCGTGTTCAGCACCTCGCTCTCCGAGCGCCGGTCCCCCGCGGCGACGGCCGTGTCGAGCGCCTCCCGGCCCTCTCTGAGAGCCTCGCGGTACCGGCCGCGCAGGTAGCGCACGCGCGCGGCCCAGGCCAGGATCGAAGCGCGCTCGCGACTGATCTCGTCCGCAGGCAGCATCGACAGCGCCCGCTCGGCGGTCCCGATCGCCTCGGATCCCCGGTTCAGCGCCCACTGCGACCGTGACAGTCTCGCGAGCAGCTCCGAGTAGCGCCGCGGGTCGCTGTCCGGGTCGAGCTCCTTGAGCGCGCGGGTGAGCAGCACCTCGGCACGCGCGCGATCGCCGGCGACCGCATGCGCCGCCGCCGCGATCCCGAGCAGCTCGACGTGGTCGAGCGGGATCATCTGATCGGCGTCGGGCACGCGCGGCCACAGGTCGAGCGCACGCTCGGCGAGGTCGGCGGCGTCGCCGTACGCGTGCACCTCCCGGGCGGCGAGCGCGGCCTGCACGGTGGCGCGCAGCGCCGCCGGCTGGTCCCCGGCGGTGGCGTAGTGACGGGCGATCGCCGACGCGAGCTCGACGCCCTGGTCGTTCTCGTAGTCGGCGCGGTCCTCGAACGCCCGGGCCAGGGCCAGGTGGAGCTCGCTGCGCTCGCCGGGAAGCAGGTCGTCGTACATGGCCTCGCGCAGCAGCGCATGGCGGAAGCTCAAGCGGGTCGGCTCGCAGGCGACGAGCACCTGCTCGGCGACCGCCTCGCGCAGCGCCACGTGCAGCGCATCGGGCTCGATCCCGCTCACCTCCGCGATCATCGGCTCGTCCAGCGCCCGGCCGGCCGCGATCACCCGGGCCGCGGCCTGGGCATCGGGGGACAGGCGCTCGATTCGCAACATGAACGCATCGCGCAGACTCTGGGGTGCCGCTCCGCGGCCGTCGAGTCCGGCCGCCAGCAGCTCCTCGGTGTACAGGGGGTTCCCTTCGCTGCGCTCGAACAACCGCTCGATCAGCCTGGCGCCGGGGGGTTCACCGAGGATGTCGGCGAGCACCTCGGCGAGCTCGTCGCGGTCGAACGGCTCGAGCTCGATCCGGCGGGCGCGCTCCAGCCGATCCAGCTCCGAGAGCAGCGTCCGGAGCGGATGCCGGCGATGGAGCTCGTCGGTCCGGTAGCTCAGCATCAGCACCACCCGCTCGCGGCGCAGGCTCCGGGCCAGGAAGTCGACGAACGTGCGCGTCGAGCGGTCGGCCCAGTGCACGTCCTCGAGCACCAGGACGACCGGCCGCTCCTCGCTGAGGAGATCGAGCAGCTCGAGCAGGCCCTCGAACAGACGCACCTGGGCGGACGGATCGTTGCCGTCCGAAACCGCGACCTCCTCGTCAAGCCCCGGCAGCAACGCGGCCAGCTGCGCGCGGCTGCCGCGTCCGAGCGCGTCGAGCGCCGGGTGCCGGGCTCGGACCAGCGGCCGCAGCGCGCCGATCAGCGGCGCGTAGGGAAGCTCGCCGTCCGCCTCCTCGACGGCCTCTCCGCGCAGCACGAGCGCATCCCCCTCGGACGAGCGTCGCTCGAACTCACGCACAAGTCGCGTCTTGCCGACCCCGGACTCCCCGCCGAGCAGCACCACGACCGGCGACTCGCCCGCGGCTTCACGTAAAGCGCGGTCCAGCTCCGCGAGCTCCCCGGTGCGGCCGACGAAGTGACTTGAGGTGACCCTCGCGCGCATATGAGAAGTATCGCGAGAACGGTGAAGGTGCGGCCCATCGCGCTGGCCGACCCTCGCCAGCGAGGCCGGCCTGCCGTTCGGCGTTCCTGCGGGCCTCGTCGAGCCGTTGCGAGGCGATGATGGCTGAGATAGTTGGATGCATTTCTCACTCCTGCTGTTCGAATCCATCTGGGAATCCACTGGGACCAGGATGAGCTAAGACGCTGGCTACGACGTCGGGCGAACGCAGTCAATCCACCGCCTGCACCCCTTAGTCGTCGAGCCTGACCCCTTACCCAAAGCGGGCGGTGCGCGCCGAGGGGATGTAAGGCCGGTGGCTGATCACTTCGAGCTCCAGCAGCCGCGTTCGCAACGGCTGGTTCTCGGCGCGCGGGTCCCCGTCCGGGTTCGCCACGAGGACGCGTACCGCGCGGGCGCGCGCGTTCTCATCGAGGGCGATGAGATCTTCCCCGGCCATCATCTTCGTGTCGGGCTGGAAGTACCACAGCTCGGATTGCTCGTGCACGGCGAGCAACGCGCGGCCGAACGGATAATCGCGCGGGTGGTAGAGGACGAGGAGGCGGGGCTCGCCCCGGAAGCGCAGCCGCCGGGCCTGACGCGCGCTCATGGCATCGCGCAGAGCGGTCGGCGTGCGCCGGCGCGAGCGCTCAAGCGCCATGACACGCGGAATCTCGAGGAGATCGCGGGCGTGGGCGGCCAGCCCAAAGTCCTCGAGCCGGGCCGGGAGCAGCAGGATCGCGAGCGAGTCCGTCATCTCGCTTCGGATCCTCAGCTCGGAGGCGGCCCAGGGCTCGGACCCCGTGGCGCGGCCGCCAGCGTCGCGTTCCCCACCGCTTGCGCGACCTTGAGGCTTGCGGGACCGCGCTTCGAGCGGCGCGTGACACTCACTGTCACGTAGCTACCGCCGCTGCTCTGCGTTCCGTTGGTGGCGACAAGCTGGCTGCTGGCCGGGATCCAGACGGCCTGGGCGTCGCCGTGCGGGGGCAGGTCGACGGGCAGCTGGGGGTTGTTCTTCGAGGTTCCGTTCTCGTTTGCTTGCGCCTGGTGGACGACCACCGTGTCGAACTGGTCCCAGGCCCGGGGCGCGGCCTGCGCGTTCACGTCGAGGTGCATTCCCACCCCGGCAACCAGGCACTCGATGTTGGCCAGGTCCGAGTCGGTGATCCGCATCGTGGTGTGGGCGCCGAGCAGCGTCCGCGCGGCGTCCAAAGCGCTCCCGCACACCCGCGCCGCCGCTGAAACGGTCGTCTTCGCAGGCGTGGGCGTGGTCGTGGCGGTCGAGGGCGAGGAGCCGCCGCACCCCGCCACCGCGGCGCCACAGCACAGCGCGAGGGCCAGGAGATGCCGGCGCCGGACCGTCAGCTGCCCTGCGCCTCTCCATCCGTTGTGGGGGCCCGCTGACCGGGCTCAGTCGCCGACGGCGCTTCCGACGCGACCGTCTCCGACCTGGCAATGCCCGACCCCGCCACCGCCGCCTCCGGCGCCCCGTCACCCGTGACCTGTCGTACGTCGGGCATCGCGTGCCCTGCGCTGAGCGGGGTGAAGGGCGAGCGGGTGGCGCGCGCGATCTCCTCCCGGCTCACGTTGAGCGGGTGGTGGCAGGCGGCCAGATGGCCGCCCGCGTATTCCGCGAACGGCGGCTCGATCTCCGCGCACACGCCGGTCGCCCGTGGGCACCGGGTGCGGAACCGGCAGCCCGAGGGCGGATCGAGCGGGTTGGCCGGCTCGCCCCCGATGACCATCCGTTCCCGGGCGCGATTCTCCTTGGGGTCCGGGATCGGAATCGCCCCAAGGAGCGCCTCGGTGTAGGGATGGATCGGCTTCTCATAAAGCTCCTTGGCCGGCGAGAGCTCCATCACCTTGCCCAGGTACATCACCGCGATGTAGTCCGACACATGCCGCACCACCGACAGGTCGTGCGCGATGAACACGTAGGACAGGCCGAAGTCGTCCTGGAGGTCGTCGAGCAGGTTGATGACCTGGGCCTGGATCGAGACGTCGAGCGCTGACACCGGCTCGTCGAGGACGATGAGCCGCGGGTCGAGAGCCAGTGCGCGCGCCACCCCGATCCGCTGCCGCTGCCCGCCTGAGAATTCGTGCGGGAAGCGGTTGATGTGCTCCGGGTTCAGCCCGACCCGCTCGAGCAGGTCGCGCACGCGCGGCTCCACCCTGTCCTTCTCGATGCCGTGCAGACGCATCGGGCCGCCCACGATCTGCGCGACCCTCTTGCGCGGGTTCAACGACGAGGTCGGGTCCTGGAAAACCAGCTGAACCTCGCGGCGGATCGGCTCGAGCTGCTTGCGGCCCAGGTGCGTGATGTCGGTGCCGCGGAAGCGCACGCTTCCGGAGGTCGGCTCGAGCAGCCGCACGATGCACCGAGCCAGCGTGCTCTTGCCGCACCCGGATTCGCCCACGATGCCGAGCGTGTGGCCCTCCTGGAGCTGGAGCGAGACGTCGTCGACGGCGTGGACGTGCGCGACCGTGCGGTCCACCAGGACCCCAGCGCGGACGGGAAAGTACAGCTGCGCGTGCTCGATCTCGAGCATCGCAGGCTGTCCCTTGCCCCCGGGCTCGGCCTCCCTTGCCGAATCCGCCGTCGTACTCAAGCCACCGTCCCTGCGGCCAGCCCGATGCGGCCCTCGACCTCGCGCCGCCGACGCTTCTCGGAGACCTCGAGCCAGCAGCGGTCGACATGCTCCGGCGTCCCCTCCACGCGAGATTCGAGCAGCGGCACCTCAGTGCAGCGGTCGAAGGCGCGCGGGCAGCGTGGACGGAAGTGGCAGCCGACCGGCGCGTTCAGCAGCGACGGCGGCAGTCCCGGAATCGCGGGCAGCCGGTGCGGCGGATTGCGATCCATGCGCGTGACCGACCCGAGCAGGCCCCAGGTGTAGGGGTGCTGTGGGTCGTAGAAGATCTCATCCAGGGTTCCCTGCTCGACCACCCGCCCGGCGTACATGACCAGCACACGGTCGGCCACGTCGGCCACCACACCGAGGTCGTGCGTCACGAAGATCACGCCGCTGTCCGATTGCTCGCGCAGGTCTTTGATCTCCTGGAGGATCTGTGCCTGGATGGTGACGTCGAGCGCGGTGGTCGGCTCGTCGGCAATCAGCACGCTGGGGGACAGCGACAGGGCCAGTGCGATCATAACCCGCTGGCGCATACCACCCGAGAACTCGTGCGGGTATGACCGCGCCCGGTCCCGCGCACGCGGGATGCCGACCCGCTCCATCAGGTTCACGGCCCGGTCCATGGCCTCCGCCTTGGAGACCTTCTCGTGCGCGCGGATCTGCTCGACGATCTGGTCGCCGACTCGCATCACCGGGCTCAGCGACGAGATTGGATCCTGGAAGATCATGGCGATCTCCCTGCCGCGGATCTTCTCGAGCTTCTCGTCCGGGGCGGTGACGAGCTCCTCCCCTCGCAGCCGGGCCGAGCCCTCGAAGCGCGCGTTGGGCGAGCGAGTCAGCCCCATCAGCGTCATCACGGTCACCGACTTGCCCGAGCCGGACTCGCCGACCAGCGCAAGCACCTCGCCGCGGTCGAGCGTGAACGAGACGTCGTCCACAGCGTGCACCAAACCGTCCTCGGTCGCGAACGTGACCTTCAGCGACTCGACGTCGAGCAGGCGCTCAGCCATCAGCCGGTGAGCCGGATCCGCGGGTCGAGCAGCGCGTAAAGGATGTCGGAGAACGCTCCGAATAGGACCACGAAGAACGCGGTGAACATCGCGCCCACGAGGATCGGCGGGACGTCGAGGTTGCCGATCGCCTGGGCCTCGTACTGGCCGATGCCGGGGAGGTTGAACACCGTCTCGGTGACCAGAGCGGCTCCCCCCAGCAGCAGCGCGAAATCGAGGCCGAACATGGTGATGATCGGCATCATCGAGTTGCGCAGAATGTGTCGCCGGAACACCTGCCCGCCCGATAGGCCCTTGGCCCGCGCGGTGCGCACGAAGTCCTGGGTGGACATGTCGAGAATGCTCGACCGCAACACCCGGGAATAGAAGCCAATCGACAGCGCGGCTATCGCGATCCAGGGCAGAATCAGGTGGTAGGCCCACTGGGTGGGATTCGATAGCCCGCTGTATCCGGTGTTGGGGAACCAGGACAGCTTGAAGGCGAACACGTACAGGAGAAGCGCCGCGAGCAGGAACACCGGTACCGAGACGCCCAGGATCGCCCCCACCATCACGGCTCGATCGGCGAACTTGCCCGCGCGGAGCGCGCTGATCGAGCCGAACACCACGGCGAGCCCGAACCACAAGAGCGCCGCCGGAATCACCAGCGACAGCGTCACCGGGAACTTGTGCGCGAACTGATCGACGACGTTCAGGTCGTCCTGGTAGTCGATCACCTGGCCGGTGAAGATCAGCTTCATCGTGTTCGCATATTGGATGTAGACCGGCTTGTCGAAGCCGAACTTGTGGCTCACCTCCTGGACGGTCGCCGGGTTGGCGTTGCGCCCGGCGATCGCCCGGGCCGGGTTGTAGCTCGGAATGACCTCGAAGATGCCGAACACCACCACCGAGACGGCGAACAGCAGCGCGATGGCGGACAGAGAGCGGCGTACGATGAACCGGGCCATCAGGTCTTGATCCGGATCTGCGCTCGCGGGTCGAGCGCATCGCGGACTCCGTCGCCGACGACGTTGACGGCGAGGACGGTCAGGACGAGCATGGCGCCCGGAATGAGCGAGAACGTCGGGGTGGTCGAGATGTAGTTGAGGCCGTCCGAGATGAGCGTTCCCCACGAGGCATTCGGCGCCTGCACTCCGGCTCCCAGGAACGACAGGTAAGACTCGAGCAGGATCGAATAGGCCAGCATCATCGGCACGAACACGATGATCGTCGACGCCGCGTTGGGCAGGATCTCGGTGAGCATGATCCGCCACGGCCCCATCCCCTGGGCCCGCGCGGCCTCCACGAAGTCCTGCTCGCGCAGGCGCAGGACCTCGCCGCGGATCGGCTTTCCCAGATAGGGGATATAGACCACGCCGATGATCAAGGCCGGTATAAGGAGCGAATTGCCCTTGATCGGGCCGATCCCGCCCAGGGCCAGGGCGGTGCCGAGCGACACTCCCAAGATCACGACCGGGAAGGACCAGATCAGCTCCATGAGCGGTCGCAAGGTCGCATCGACCGGCCCTCGGAAGAACCCGGTTAGCAGCCCGACGAGCGTGCCGAGGACGATGATGATGAGCGTGGCGATGCCGCCGATGATCAGCGACGTGCGACCGCCGTAGAGCAGCCGAACGGCCAGGTCCCGGCCGTTCTCGTCGGCGCCGAAGAAGTAGTGGCGCGTGAACGTGGGGCCGATCGGCACCCCGTCGGTCGAGACCACGTTCTCCTGCTTGCCGCCGACCGTGATCGTCCCGGTGACGTTGTTGGTGTTGGCCCCAATCTTGGCGATGTCCTTCGAATAGACCGGGGCAAGGAAGCACATCGCCACGAGCACAAGGAACAGGGACCCGAACGCCATCGCGACCTTGTTGCGGCGCAGGCGGCGCCAGGCCAGCTGGTAAGGACCGACCCCGACAGTGCGAGGCTCGGCAACCGGGGCGGGCTCCGCCGCCCCCGCACTGATTACGCCGGTGGTGTCAGTCATCGCGCCCACCCATCCAGACGCCCGCGGCCCGTGCCTCGGCCTCCGCGCGAAGAAAAGCGGGGAAAGGCGTCTATCGGCATTTTCGTTGCAGCGAGCTTACCGCCAGCGTCCAGAAAGAGTGCCGTGGGCGGGAGGACGAATGCGCCCTCCCGCCCGTGGCCCGTTAGCTACTTCAACTGGAGGCTCGTCACGTCGGTCAGATATTCCACCGACATCACTCCCGCGTTGAAGTTGAGCTTGTTGGAATAGAACTTCGGCTTGGCCTCGTGGCCGTAGACCGCGTAATAGGCCTGGTGGACCGCATACTGGTCGAGCGCCTGCCATTGGCTGGCCACGGCGTCCGTTGGCTGCTGGGACAACTTGGCCACCTCGGAATCGAAGTGCTTGTCGCTGACCAGCCCATAGTTCAGCGACGACCCGGCCGAGGTGGTGAACAGGTTCATGAAGTCCCACGGCTCCGGGAAGTCCTGGTTCCAGTCGGCGAAGCCGGCCTGCGGCTTCGCGCCCGGAGCCCCGATCGTCGTGAAGTACACCCCCGAGTTGACCACCTTCTCGGTCGCTTTGAACCCGAGCGAGTTCAGCACCGAGGTGAAGTAGTCCAGGTACTGCCGGCGGGGGCTGCGCTCCTCGCCGTACACCGTCACCGGCTGTCCCTTCATCCCGGACTTCGTCATGAGCTGCTGGGCCAGGGACATGTTCGGCGGCCCGGTCGGGTCGTGGAACGGGCAGGTCGATGGGCTCGAGTGGCCGAGGATCCCGTACGGGATCAGGTGGCAGTCCGGTGACATGAAGCCGCTGTCCAGCCTGGACAGCGCCCGCGAGTCCATCGCGGCGAGGACCGCCTGGCGCGCGTAGATGTTGTCGAACGGCTTCTGCCCCGGCGCGAGGAAGAACCACCAGCTCGAGTTCAGCGGGACGGCCTGGAAGCGGTCGGACGCCTGCGACTTGATCTGCTGCAGGATCGACGAGGGCAGGGTGTCACCCGGGTCGAACACGTCGGCCTGGTTGTTGAGCACGGCCTGGGCGTTCGCCAGGACGTTTGAGTTGACGTTGTAGACGATCTTGTCGGCGTGGCCCTTGGGGAAGCCGGGCAAGGCGAAGTTGGGGTTGCGGACCAGCGTGTACTGGTGACCCACCGAGATCGGGCCCCACATGTACGGCCCGGCACCGATCGTGCCGGTGCTCGCCAGGTTCTTCATCGGCGTGTTCGGAGGCACCGGCGCCGTGAGCGACAGGGCGAAAATGTCGACGATCGGCGAGAACGGCGCCACGAGGTGGACTGTGAGCGTGCCGGTCGCGTCGTCCGCCGTCACGCCTGTAATCGTCTTGGCCTTGCCCTTGGCGTAGTCCTCGCCACCGGCGATGTTCGCGCTCACGAACGAGGCGGCCTGCGACGGGATCTTGATGTCCCGCTCGAGCGCGGTGATGACGTCGCTGACCTTGATCGGCGTTCCGTTCGAGTAGTGCAGACCCGGCCGTAGGTGGAAGGTGTACGTCTTGCCGCCGTTGGAGACGGTCGGCAGGCTCGTGGCCAGCCCCGGGACGATCTTCGCTCCGGCGGTACCATTCACGCCGCGCTGGAACGTCAGCAGCGGCACGTTGATAACCGAGTAGAGCTCGTTGCCCTGGGTGGTGAAGTCGAGCCCCTGGTCGGCCGACTGCGGGGGCGTGCCAGAGTCGATCGTGATCGTGCCGCCCGTCTTGCCGCCACTCGACGACGCCGCGCCAGACGTCGCCGACGACGACGCGGACGAACTGGGGCTCGAGCTCCCGCACGCCGCCATGGCCAGCGCCATGGCAACGGGGACGGCCGTCGACAGCGGCCTCTTGTACTTCCTCATGCGTCCTCCTCCTAGAGGTTGTCAGCGCGGAAATCTACTAACCAGCGTCCCCCTGTGGGCTCGGGGCACTGGGGTGGACTCGGTCTTAACTTAATCAACTGGAAACACGCGCGCTCCGGGGGCTCCCTCCACGTTTCGCCCGTAATGCCGGGCCGGAGTGCCGGCGAGGCGCGGCCGCGGCCCTTCTCGGAATTGTTCTTGATTGATTCGTCAACATGCGCACGAGGCCGGGCGATCGCGATTGAGCGGGCTGTTCATCGGGGGCTGGATCCGGCTCGGGAGGC
>Ga0335080_10007706_pt1 | contig 11182 bp, 11 predicted proteins | sample Lox_Sample_34_FD_206720 | JGI IMG/M metagenome (GOLD analysis project Ga0335080, IMG submission 206720) | Soil microbial communities from Loxahatchee National Wildlife Refuge, Florida, United States - Lox_Sample_3.4 | ecosystem: Environmental > Terrestrial > Soil > Wetlands | place: USA...
GGTCAGGGCCGCGGGTGGGGTGGTGCTCCGCGACGGCTGCGTGCTGCTCGTCCACCGGCCCCGCTACGACGACTGGTCGCTGCCCAAGGGCAAGCTTGATCCTGACGAGAGCTGGGAGGACGCGGCAGCGCGCGAGGTCGAGGAGGAGACGGGTCTTCGCTGCGTGCCAGGCGAGGAGGTGGCCCGTTCGTTCTACACGGACTCGAGCAGCCGCTGGAAGGAGGTCCGCTACTTCAGGATGGAGCCCGACGGCGAGCCGACGGCTCAGAACGAGGTCGACGAGGTGCGGTGGGTGCCGCTCGCCGAGGTGGATCGGCTACTCAGCTACGAGCGCGACGTCGACGTGCTCAGCAGCTTGCGGTAGCGGACGACGGGCGCGCGCATCTCGCCGAGCACGAACATCCGCGTCACCGCCTCCTCTCTCCATCCTCCGAGCTCGTAGAAGCGCCGGGCCCGGCCGTTCGCCTCGAGCACCCAGAGTGTCGCCTCGTCGGCGTACCCGCCGAGTCGTACCTCCGCGGCCGAAAGCAGCGCACGCCCGACGCCTGCCGACCAGGAGTCCGGGTCGACGTACAGTCCGTACAACTCCCCGACGAGGGTGTCGTCGCGATCGGGGCCGGTGGCGGCGAACCCGGCGACGCGCCCGCCGCTCTCGCCGACGAGGGTCGAACACCCGCGCGGGGGCTCGGCGATCCGTGCCGACCGCCGGGACCAGTCGACCTGCATCGCGTCGAGGAGCTCGCGCGGGAAGATCCCCCTGTACGCGGCCTGCCAGCCGCGGACGCGGATGCGCTCGATCGCCTCGGCGTCTTCCGGAGTCGCGTCGCGGATCCGCATCGGCAAAGGGTAGGCTCGCCCGGTGGAGGCGGCAACGGACGAGGCGCGCTTCCCGCACGTCCTGGTGGTGGGAGCCGGGCAGATGGGCGGGGGCATCGCCCAGGTGGTCGCGGCGAGCGGGCGCCGGGTCTCGCTCCATGATCCGTTTCCGGGAGCGACGGGGCGGGCGTTCGAGGCAATGGGCCGAAGCCTCGAGCGGCTTGCAGGGAAAGGAGGGCCCGAGCCCGGGGAAGTGCTCGCCCGGATCGAGGTCGTGGACTCGTTCGTGGCGGCCGATCTGATGATCGAGGCCGTGATCGAGGATGCCGCAACGAAGGAAGCCGTCTTCAGCGCCGCGGACGAGGCGTTGCCTCCGACCGCGATCCTCGCCTCGAACACGAGCTCGATCCCGATCGCGACTCTCGCTCGCGCAACCGGTCGCCCCGATCGGGTCATCGGCATGCACTTCTTCAATCCGGTGCCGATGCTGAAGCTCGTCGAGGTGATTCGCGCCGAGGGAACCTCCGACGCAACCACGGCCGCCGTCGTCGCCTTTGCCCGCGAGCTCGGGAAGGAGCCGGTCGAAGCGCTCGACGTTGCGGGGTTCGTCGCCAACAGGATCCTGATGCCGTTCATCAACGAGGCTGCATACGCCGTCGCCGCAGGCGTCGCCGACGCCGAGGCGATCGACACGGTCGCCAAACTCGGCTTCGGCCATCCGATCGGCCCGCTTGGCCTTGCCGACCTGATCGGCCTCGATACGTGTGTCGCGATCATGGACGTGATCGAGCAGGGCCTCGGCGACTCGAAGTACGCACCCTGTCCGCTGCTACGCGAGTACGTCGCCGCCGGGCGTCTTGGCCGCAAGTCGGGGCGGGGCTTCTTCGCTTACTCCTAGATGGATCTCCAGTCCACCTTTGCCGGTAGTGCCTTACGATCAGACGGAAAGTGCCTGCAATCGACAGTCTCCGGGACCTGCTTGACCGGCAGCGTCGTTCCATCGAACGCTCGGAGCAGGGCGTGCGCGACGGCACGGACCCCGAGGCCCTGCACCAGTTTCGAGTGGCGACGCGTCGCTCCCGGGCCCTCATTCGTGCCTCTCGTCCGCTCGTTCGCGATCAGCTCGCCGCTCTCGACCGCGAGCTTCGCTGGCTCGGCGGCCTCACCGGCCCGGCCCGTGACCTCGACGTCCTGATCGAGCATCTCCGCGGCCTCCTTCAGGAGCTCGAGCCCGACCGCGAAGGTGCCGAGGCCATCGTCGGCGCGCTCGAGCACGAGCGACTACGCGAGCGGGAGACGCTGCTGGCGGCGATCGAGACGGCCCGCTATCGCGACCTACTCGCGCGGTTCGGGGAGACCGTGCCGACGCTGTCAGCCTCCGACGGCGACGCCTCGCTGACCAGACTGGCACGGAGGGAGCTCGAGCGGCTGCAGGCGGCCTACGACGATCTCGGACCGAGCCCTAGCGACGAGGACCTTCACGAGCTGCGGATCCGTGCCAAGCAGGCCCGGTATGCCGCTGAGCTCGCCGCGACCGCTGCAGGCCGGCCCCTCGAGGAGCTCGCCGCCGCGCTGTCGGATGTCCAGGATCTGGTCGGGGCGCATCAGGACGCCGTCGTCGCCGAGGAGCGGGTGCGCGAGCTCGCGACCGAGGAGTCCAGGCTGGCCGCGGGCCGCATCGTCGAGCACGAGCGCGGGATCCGCCGCGAGGCGAGGGCGAAGCTCCCGAACGCGATGAGGCGAGTCGAGCGGCGCGCCGCCCGCGCGTTCTGAGCTAGGCCGCCTTGAGCGTCTCGAGCTCGAGTGCCGCGCCCTCACGGACACCGCCTCGCGCGACCCGCAGCGGAACGTGCAGCCGCTCCTGGAGCGCTCCGAGGATCACTGCTCCCGCAGCCAGCGTCCGGACGCGCTCGGGCTCGATGCCGTAGAGCGCGGTGATGTCATCCGCAGGGGTCCGGGCCAGGATTCCGGCGACCTCGTCGAGCTCGTCGGCACCGAGGATGCCGCCCACGATCGAGCGCAGGGCCCTGGCGCTTCCGCCGACCGCGAGCGCCGTCTCGGGAGGGGGCGGCACGAAGCCGCCGAGGAGCCTGTCCACCTCCGTGCGAGCGCGCGCGACTGCCGCGTCTCCGGGCGGATCGTCGTCGAGGAGCCGGCTCGCGAGCCGCATCGACCCGATGTCGACCGAGCGGATCCAGGCCAGGCCTCCCTGCCGGGTGCCGACCGCGACCTGCGAGGAGCCGCCGCCGACGTCGCAGACCGCTACCAGTCGCCGCGACGACCCACGAAGGCCCGCGGCCGCACCGAGGAACGCGAGGCGCCCCTCTTCCTGAGCCGAGAGCAGGCGCACAGGAACTCCTGCTGCGGCAGCCGAGATCCGGTCGAGCAGGTCGGTGCCGTTCGAGGCCTGGCGACCCGGACTCGTGACGAGCACCTCGATCCGCTCGGCACCGTGAAGCCGGGCATCTGCGACGAAGCGCTCGATCCAGGCCTCCGTCTCGGCGAGCTTCTCCTCGGGGATCGCTCCCGAGCGCTCGATGGCATCGCCGAGGCGGACCATCGCCTTCTCGCGGTGGATCTCCTCGCCGCCGCGCGCCACGTGCAGGCGGACGGTGTTCGAGCCCACGTCGATGATCCCCACGGGCATCGACCCATCATGCCCCGGCCACAGGTCAGCAGCGGTGGCCGACACTCGATCTAGGCCGCACCCGGACCGGACCGGCGGCGCGCACGGATGCGGCCGCGCATCGCCACGAGCTGTGAGGCCCGGCGGCGGTCGCCCGGATCGGGCTGGGCGCGTTGCCAAGAGCCGTCCGGTGCCATCAACCAGGCCTGGGAGTTGTCGGACAGGAGCCTGCGGAAGATCGTCTCGATCTCGGCGCGGACGTGCGGTGCCTCGACCGGGACGATCACCTCGATACGGTGGTCGAGGTTGCGTTGCATCAGATCGGCGCTTCCAAGCAGGTACGATCGTTCCTGGCCGGCCTCGAAGCAGTAGAGCCGGCTGTGCTCGAGGAAGCGTCCGAGAATCGAGCGGACGCGAATCCGTTCGCTCAGCCCCTCGACCCCGGGGCGCAGGACGCAGATCGCACGGACGATCAGGTCGATCTCCGCACCCGCCTGCGAGGCGCGGTACAGCTCCTCGACGATACCCGGGTCGACCAGGTTGTTGACCTTGATCCGGATGCGGGCGTGCTCTCCGGCGGCACCCGCGGCGGCGACCGCCCGGATGCGCTCGACGAGCTCGCGCCGGAGGTTGAACGGCGCGACCAGGATCTTGCGGAACGCCTGTGGCCGTCCGAAGCCGGTGACGAAGTTGAACAGGTCCGCGATGTCGGCCGAGATCTCGGGGTCGGCCGTGAACAGGCCGACGTCCTCGTACATCCGCGCCGTCGTGGCGTGGTAGTTGCCGGTGCCGATGTGGACGTAGCGCCTGAGCTCGTCGCCCTCCCGCCGGATCACCATCGTCGTCTTCGCATGGATCTTCAGGTCGGGGAAGCCGTAGACGACGTGAACGCCCGCCTGCTCGAGTGAGCGCGCCCACTCGATGTTGCGGCGCTCGTCGAAGCGCGCCTTCAGCTCGACGATGCAGACGCTCTGCTTGCCGTTCTCGGCCGCCTCGATCAGCGCCGGGGCGAGTGCCGAGTCGTGGCTTGTCCTGTAGACAGTCGTCTTCAGCGTCGCGACCGCGGGGTCCTTCGCCGCTGCTCGGACGAACGCCTCGACGCTCGTCGCGAACGAGTCGTACGGGTGCTGCACGACGATGTCTCCGGCCGCGATCTCCGCGAGCACGTCGCCGTCCTTGGGCTTGGCGAGGCGCCGCTGGGTCTGAGGCACCCACGGCTCGTACTTGAGGTCGGGGCGATCGAGGTCGTAGAGCTGCATCGCGTCGCGGAGGTCGAGGATCCCGTGGATCGGGTACACCGCATCGGGGCGGACCGCGAGGCGCTCGGAGAGCCGGGTGGACATCGCGCGCGAGATCGAGCTCGAGACCTCGAGTCGAACGACGGCGCCGAACCGGCGCTTCTGCAGCTCGGTCTCGACGGCCTCGAGCAGGTCGGCTGCGTCGTCCGAGATCTCGGTGTCGCCGTCCCGCGTGACCCGGAACGCGGCGCGCTCGACGAGGTCCATGCCCGGGAACACCCAGCCGAGATAGTGCGAGATCACGCCCTCCAGGGGGATCGCGAGACCGCGGTCGCCGATCGAGACGAACCGCGGGAGTGTCTCGGGCACCTTGACCCGGGCGAAGCGCTCCTCGCCGGAGTCGGGGTCGCGGACGGTCACGCCGAGTGACAGCGAGAGGCCGGAGATGTAGGGGAACGGCTGCCCCGGCCCGACCGCGAGCGGCGTCAGCACGGGATAGATCTGGCGCGCGAACCGGGATTCGAGCTCGCGGTGCTCTTCCTCGGTCGCATCCTCGACCGTGCCGATCACGATCCCCTCGGCCGCCAGCGCCGGGACGAGGTCCTCCTTCCAGAGTCTCGACTGCGCCGCGCTGAGCTCGAACACCCGCTCGCGAACGTCCGTCAAAGCCTGCAGCGGCGTTCGGCCGTCGGGCGAGCGCACGTTCACTCTCGCGATCACCTGGTCGAGCAAACCGGCGACCCGGACCATGAAGAACTCGTCCAGGTTCGACGAGAAGATGGCGCAGAATTTCACCCGCTCGAGCAGCGGCTCCGACGGGTCGGCGGCAAGGTCGAGGACCCGGTTGTTCAGGTCCAGCCACGAAAGCTCCCGGTTGAGAAGCGTCTGGCTCGAGGTCTCGGTGGCCGCCCGGTTGGTCGTCGCCAAGCGCGCGACATCATCCCCGAGCGGTGATGTCTGTGGGGTGTCGATTTGGTGAATTGTAGGTCGGAAGGTGAATTGTAGGTCGAAATGAGCACTTTGGGCCGAATCAGGGGTTGCGGCCGTCTCACTGCGCTCTCATCTGACCTCGTCACTATGCTCCGCCCGATGTCGAACGACCGGCTCCTCGCTGTGATAGCCGTGATCCTCGGCATCGTGCTGATCGCGATCGCCGTCGTGTACTGGGCGGAGCCGGCCGGTTCGCTGCCGAGCTTCTTCCCGGGCCACCAGGCGGGCTCGAGCCACCACCACGCGAAGCACGGGATCGCCGCCTTCCTGCTTGGCATCGCCTGCTTCGCGTTCGCGTGGTTCCGGACCGGGCCAAAGCGGTCGAAGAGCTCCGAACCGACCGCGTGATCCTTCTCGCCTCGCTGATCTCCTACCCGAGGGCGATCATCCTCGGAGCCATACAGGGCGTCTCGGAGCTCTTCCCGATCTCGAGCCTCGGGCACGCGGTGATCATCCCGAAGCTCCTCGGGTGGGACATCCACCAGAACGATCCCTACTTCCTCACCTTCCTGGTCGCGCTGCATCTCGCCACCGCTCTGGTGCTCCTCGGGTTCTTCTGGCGCGACTGGGTCCGGATCGTCAAGGGTCTCGGCCGGTCGCTGCGGGATCGAGGCATCGGTCCGGACGACACGGACGCGAAGCTCGGGTGGCTGCTCGTCGTCGGGACGATCCCGGCCGGGATCCTCGGCCTCGCTCTGCAGGACAAGCTCCGGTCGATCTTCGCCTCTCCCGCGTCCGCCGCTGTGTTCCTGACGCTCAACGGCGTGATGCTGCTGCTGGCCGAGCGGCTGCGACGCCGCGCCCCCCAGACCGACAGCGACGACGACGCCCGGATCGCACGGCAGGTGGGGTGGGCCCAGTCGCTCGGCGTCGGAGCCGCCCAGGCCCTCGCGCTCATCCCGGGCTTCTCGAGGTCCGGGGCGGCCATGAGCGGCGGGCTGCTCGTCGGGTTGTCGAACGAGGATTCGGCCCGGTTCGCATTCCTGCTCGCGACCCCGATCATCGGGGCCGCCGCGCTGCTGAAGCTCCCCGAGCTGGTCGGGAGCCAGGGAAACGGCGTCAGGGGGCCCGCACTCGCCGGGGCGCTCGCGGCCGCCGTGACCGCGTACTTCTCGATCCGGTTCCTGATGCGCTTCTTCCAGACGCGCACGCTCCTGCCGTTCGCCTTCTACTCGCTCGGGGTCGGCATCGCGACCGGCATCTACTTCGCGGTCAGCTGAGACGACGCGGGATGCTAGGCGTCCGCGACCGGGTGCGATGCGTCGGTGAGCTCGCGCAGTTCACCGGTGACGAGGTAGGCGACCTGCTCGCCGATGTCGACCGCGTGGTCGCCGATCCGCTCCACGCACCGGGAGATCACGAGCATCCGCAGCCCGTACTCGCGCTCTTCGGTGGAGTCCCCCAGCGCGAGGACGTCGTCGACCGCCTGGCGGTTCGCGCGGTCGATCAGGTCGTCGAGCTCATTCAGCGACTCCGCCATCTCGACGTCCCGCTTCGCGAATGCGTCGAGCGCGACCCGGATCATCTGCTCGGCCCGGGCGCCCATGTCCTCGAGCGAGTCGAGCAGCCGGTCGTCGCTGACGTCGAGACCGCCCATCAGCCTGGTCAGCTTGGCGACGGTGACGCAGTAGTCGGCCATCCGCTCCAGATGCAGGTTGACCCGCAGGATCGCGAGCACGAGCCGCAGGTCGGTCGCCACCGGCGTCTGCCGGGCAAGCAGCGACTGCACCCCGGTCTCGATCGCGAGGTAGCGCCGGTCAATCTCGTCGTCGAAGCCGATCACCTCGTCGGCGAGCTCGTCGTCGCCGCGGGCCAGAGCATTGAGCGCCGAGCGCAATGCGCGGAGGACCAGGTCGCCTTCCTCCTGCAGTGCGGCCTCGAGCTTCTCGAGCTCCTCGTGGAAAAGGACTCTCACCCGAACCGGCCCGTGACGTAGCCCTCGGTGCGCTCGTCGGCCGGCGAGGTGAAGATCTTCTCCGTCGAGTCGTACTCCACGAGGATGCCGTGCCGGCTCCCGTCCTCCTCCACCTGGAGGCTGAAGAACGCGGTCATCTCGGCGACGCGCGCTGCCTGCTGCATGTTGTGAGTGACGATCACGAGCGTATACTGCTGCTTCAGCTCGTGCATCAGGTCTTCGATCGCCTGGGTCGAGATCGGATCGAGCGCCGAGGCGGGCTCGTCCAGCAGGACGACATCGGGCTCGACCGCGATCGCGCGCGCAATGCAGAGTCTCTGCTGTTGTCCTCCTGATAGACCCAGCGCCGAGCGCCTGAGCCGGTTCTTCACCTCGTCCCAGATCGCCGCCCGCTTCAGCGCCTGCTCGACCCGGTCGTCGAGGTTGTCCTTCATGCCGAGGATCCGCAGGCCGAAGGCGATGTTGTCGTAGATCGACTTCGGGAACGGGTTGGGCCGCTGGAACACCATCCCGATCCGGCGGCGGACCTCGATCGGGTCGACGCCGTGACCGTAGAGATCGGTGCCGTGATACAGAGCCTGTCCTTCGACGCGCGCGCTCGGTACGAGGTCGTTCATGCGGTTGAGGCAGCGCAGGACGGTCGACTTGCCGCAGCCCGAAGGGCCGATCAGCGCCGTGATCGCGTTCTTGTACACCTCCATCGACACATCGCTCACGGCGAGCGCCTGGCCGTAGTAGACCGACAGGCCCCGGACATCGAACACCGTATCCTTGTAGATAGGCTCGGGTTTCGGCGTCTGTCCGATCCCGAGGGGCGCCAGCCTGGCGCCCTGAGAGGTCGAAGCCGGGGCGCCCGCAGCGGGAGCGTCCGGCTGGGGCGGCTCCACGACGTTCACCGGGACGAGTGTCGCGGGCCGGCTCTCCGTGCTGGGTGCACAGGATGTGAACGTCGTGTGACGGAGTGGTGACATGGGTCGCACGCCCCTGCTCGTGCTGGAAACCTGTGGCCCGTGGAAGCCGCCGCTGTCTCGTCGCCCGGCCTGCGCCGGACGCGCCGCCTGGCCGACCGGATCGGCGACAAGGCGTTCTACCTCGTCACCACCCTGGCCGCGATCTTCGCCGTCCTCCTCGTCGTCGGGATCGCCTGGCAGCTGGTTGCGAAGGCCTGGCCCGCGATCAGGCAGTACGGCATCGGCTTCGTCTGGGAGTCGACCTGGCGGGTCGCGACGCCGACGCTCAGCGAGCTCTACGGTGCCCGCGAGTTCCTGATCGGAACCATCGTTGCCTCGTTCGGCGCCGTCCTGATCGCCGCACCAGTCTCGATCGCGATCGGTCTCTTCCTCAGCGAGCTGGCCCCGCCGAGCATCCGCGGCCCGATCGGCTCGCTCGTCGACATGCTCGCCGCCGTGCCGAGCGTCGTGATCGGGCTCTGGGGCATCCTCGTCCTCGGCCCGTTCGCGCACAGCACCTTCGTCCCATGGCTGAACGACGTCCTCGGCTTCATCCCCTTCTTCGGGAAGCCGCCGCCGACGGCCCAGAGCGTCTTCCTGGCGATGCTCGTGCTCGCGATCATGGCGACGCCGATCATCTCGTCGATCTGCCGCGAGCTCTTCATCAGCGTTCCAAGCGACCTCGAGGAGGCCGCGTTCGGGCTCGGCGCCACTCGCTTCGAGATGGTGCGCGGCGTCGTCCTGCCGTCGGTGAGGGGGGGAGTCGTCGCGGGGATCGTGCTCGGGCTCGGCCGCGCGCTGGGTGAGGCGATCGCCGTGACCCAGGTGATCGGGGGCTCCTGGCCGATCAAGCTCTCGCTCTTCCAGCCCGGCACCTCGCTAGCGAGCCAGATCGCCAACACGTACTCGAGCAACGTGTCGCCGCTCAACCGGGCGTCGCTCATCTACCTCGGGCTGATCCTGCTCGTGATCACGTTCACGACCAACTTCATCGCCCAGCAGATCGTCCATCGCTTCGAGCGGCAGCGGCTGCGATGAACGAGGGGCTCCCGCTCCAGGCCAGCGGTCACTCGCGGCGACGGCTGCTCGTCAACCATCTCGCCGAGGGGATTGCGATCGTCGCCGCCCTCTTCGCGCTCGCCGTTCTCGCCATCCTCGTGGGCTCGGTCTTCGTGCGGGCGCTCCCGGCGCTGAGCTTCGACTTCTTCACGCAGGGACCGAAGTACGACGAGTTCGGCCGCCTCAGCGGCGGGATCGCGCCGGCGATCGTCGGCACGTTCATGCTGATCCTGATCGCGGCCGCGTTCTCGATCCCGCTCGGCGTCCTCACCGCCCTCTGGGTGAGCGAGTTCGCGCCCAGGCACCTCGCCGACCAGGTGAAGCTCTACCTCGACGTCCTCAACGGCTTCCCCTCGATCGTGATCGGCATCTTCGTGTACGGCCTGATGGTCTCCTCCAAGATCCCGATCCTCGGGCTCGGTCACCACCCGAGCGCCTGGGCCGGGGGCTTCGCGCTGTCGATCGTCATGCTCCCGCTCATCTCGCGCACGACCATGGAGGTGCTCGCGCTCGTCCCGAACAGCCTTCGCGAGGCGAGCTACGGGCTCGGCGTCTCCAAATGGCGAACCGTGCTCAGCATCGTCCTGCCCACGGCAGCCGGCGGGATCATGACCGGCACGACGCTCGCGGTTGCCCGCGCCGCCGGCGAGACCGCACCGCTGCTCTTCGTGTGCGCCGCCACGACCCAGACGATCGTCTGGGATCCCTCGCAGGCGGTGAGCTCGATCCCGTTCACGATCTTCAGCGACTATGACCAGGCCGGGGGCCAGGCGCAGGCCTGGGGTGCGGCGTTCACGCTGATCGTGCTCGTGCTGCTCTCGAGCCTCACCTCACGCTACTTCCTCGACCGCTCCAAGCGGAAGCTCGGACAGGTGAAATAGCTTCTAGCAGGAGCTTTTCACCAGTTCGTCACCCGATCGTCACACACTTTCAGCACCCCGAACGGGGGAGTCCGGGCAGGCTGACAGCGATGAAGCAGGCGTCCAACGATTTGCACGGTCATCCCAGGACAAGGAGTCATCTCATGATGAGAAAGGCAGTCGCCCTTCTCGCGCTCGGGACCACGGTCGGCATGCTCACGGTGGGCGCCGCGTCGGCGAAGCAGGCCGATATCCCGATCGCGGGCGCCGGTAGCAGCCTCGTCAACCCGCTCGTGCAGCAGTTCGTCCCGGCGGTCGGGCAGGCGTTCGGCTACACCCTCAGCTACGCGTCGGTCGGCTCCGGCACCGGCATCGCCGACATCAGCGCGCGCACGGTCGACTTCGGCGCCTCGGACGCCCCTCTGAACCCGACCCAGGCCGCCGGCTGCAACGGCTGCATCGAGATCCCGTGGGCGCTCTCGGCGACGACGCTCTCGTACAACATCCCGGGTGTCCCGAACCAGATCCACCTCGACGGCCCGACGATCGCCGGCATCTTCCTCGGCACGATCACGAACTGGAACGACCCGGCGCTCCTGAAGCTCAACCCGAACATCGGGTTCCCGAACCTGCCGATCACGCCGGTGCACCGCTCGGACGGCTCGGGTGACACCTATGCGTTCGCCGACTACCTCTCGAAGGTAAGCGCGACGTTCGCGAACCAGGTC
>Ga0335080_10007707_pt1 | contig 11181 bp, 5 predicted proteins | sample Lox_Sample_34_FD_206720 | JGI IMG/M metagenome (GOLD analysis project Ga0335080, IMG submission 206720) | Soil microbial communities from Loxahatchee National Wildlife Refuge, Florida, United States - Lox_Sample_3.4 | ecosystem: Environmental > Terrestrial > Soil > Wetlands | place: USA: Florida...
TGGGCCGTGATCTCATCTCCCGGCTTTACCTTGGCTGCATCTTTCAGGAGGGCGCCCGAAGGATCGAAGACGAGGGCATAGCCGCGTTCCAGGATGGCCAGCGGCGACAAGGCCTGCAGCGCTGTGTCCAGGCGTTCGACACGAACCCTGCGCTCGAGCAGAAGATTTCGAAAGCCTGCCTGCAATGCCATGCTGCTGGCTGCCAGGTCTTTTTTCATGCCGGCCAGGATGCGGCGCGCATCGTAGTGGCGGACCGCGGCCGACAGCCATTCGTACCTCTGGCGGATGTCACGCAGGATGGCGTGCTGGCTGCGCTCTAGGCGGTGGGCGAGGTCATCCAGACGCTGCTCGCGGCGATGAATGCCGTCGATCATGCGGGCGAAGGCGCGATGTTGCGAGAGTTCCATCCACTGCTGGCGGGCGATGAGCAGGCGATAACGCGCCGCCTTTTCGAGGCGCCCGGTAATGCCTTGCAGTTGCTCCTCAATCTCCTGCCGGGAACGGATGACCAGCTCGGCGGCAGCTGATGGCGTGGGGGCACGCAGGTCGGCGACGAGATCGAGGATGGTGAAGTCGGATTCGTGGCCCACGGCGGAGATCAGCGGGATGGCGGAAGCGGCCGCGGCCCGCGCCAAACCCTCGTGATTGAAAGCGGCCAGGTCTTCGGCCGATCCGCCGCCGCGGGCCACGATGATCACGTCGACGTTCCTGGTCTTGTTGAAATGGCGGATGCCGGCGGTGACCTCGAGAGGCGCGGACTCTCCCTGCACCTGGGCGGGATAGATCAGAACGCCGGCGGAGTGGTGGCGACGGCGCAGAATGTGGAGAATATCGCGCAGGGCTGCGGCCTGGGGCGAAGTTACGATTCCGATGCATTTCGGGAGAGCAGGAATCGGCTTCCTGCGGGCGGGGTCAAAAAGGCCCTCGGCTTCGAGCTTGGCCTTGAGCTGTTCGAAGGCGATCTGCAGCGCGCCAGCCCCCTTGGGCTCAAGATACTCGGCGGAAATCTGCAGTTCGCCGCGCTCTTCATAGACCGTGATACGCCCGCGCGCGACCACCTCCATGCCGTTGTCGGGGCGGAAACGGAGAAGGCGGGCCGACGAACGAAACATGACGACGCGAATCTGGGCGCTCTCGTCCTTCAGCGTGAAGTACAGGTGGCCGGAATCGTGGGCGCGGAAGTTGGAAATCTCGCCCTCGACCCAGAGGTCGCCGTATTCGCGTTCGAGATGAGTGCGAACGGCGGCGACCAAGTCGCGTATCCGCCAGGTCTGACGGTTGGCCTGGGGAAAGGTGAATCCCAGTTGGTCAAGGGGAGACATTGCAGCGAGTGTACCGTTGGCCGGCGGTTCCTCGCCACTCAGCGATGCGACGGCCGCTGTTTTCCCGAATGCAGAGGCGAAGACCGTGGTTTAGAATTTCGGGCATGATTATCGGTTCCCACATTCTGTTTTACAGCGACCATCCCGAACAAGATCGTGCGTTCTTCCGCGATGTCCTGGACTTTTCCGCGGTGGATGCCGGCGGCGGCTGGCTGATCTTTCGGTTGCCACCGGCGGAGGCGGGCATTCATCCGACCGAGCGAGGCGAAGACCGCAGGCAGGGGCATGCCGGCCGCAAGCTGCTGGGAGCCGTCGTTTACCTGATGTGCGATGACCTTCGCGCCATGATGGCGTCGCTTAAGAGCAAGGACGTCTCGTGTTCTGGGATTAATGAAGAAGATTGGGGGATCAGCACGACCATCATCCTGCCAAGCGGCAGTGAGATTGGCCTCTACCAGCCGAAGCACGAACTGGCAATCAAGGCTTAGGCGCCTATCTTGCGATGGCGGCGAATGCCAGAATTCGCCGGAGCAGACGCGGAAGGTAGCTGTAGAGTCGAACGCCTTGTTTGGGCCCGGGAATGGCGCGCCGGGAGCGCGGCGTGTGACGGGTATCCCAGACGATCAAGGCAGACTCTCTTCCTCGCACTGGCATTCCAGAGACAAGGTCAGCTCCAAGCGCGGAAACAGGCCGTTTTTCGGCGCCCGCGGTGAGTGTCTTTGGAAGTGAGCCTTCGGGGGCCTTGTGCAGCGCTGAGCGGGGCGGGAAGCGAAATCAAGCGCCGGCAAGCGGGAGAGACTCGACCCGGCGAAGAGCGCAAGGTCGTCCAATGGAATAAGGGCAGCGGTGGGAGGCGGCACAGGCACGGAGACAACCAGCTTGAGGGAGTCAGGCATGAAGCAGAGTGACAATCAAAGAGTCCCGAGGTGGTGTTGAATGCATTCGTCTCGGCCAGTAGCTCGCTTTAGACCCTTGCTCACCTGCGGTCGTCGCTCACCTTGCGGCTCGCAACAGTTGCGGTTGTCGCTCGGGCTCCGGGCTTACCGCCAACCGGAAAAACTTATTCAACGCCTCGGGACTCTATCCTGCCTTTGACATTGTGTTCCCGTTCTCCTCGACCAGCGCTTTGCTATAGACCCTCGCTAGCCCTCTCGGTTTTGTCTTACGACGTTGCCGAGTGACCTCGCTTGAGTCCCGGACGCTGCACCAACCGGAAAAACTCAGAACGTGTCAAAGAACGATTGTGTTTTTATCATGCCTACATCTGCAGTCAACAAAAAACACCGGCTGATATCTGCTTGGGATGCAATCAAGTGCAGCGATTCCACAAGCGGATGACCGGATTTTGTGCAGACGAGCGAGAGCGAGTCGCAGGGGTGCGAAGCCAGCGCGATTTTCTGGCGGTGGTGCGGAATTACGTGGGAATTCGGCAATGTGGAAAATCAAGGGCGGGGATGACAGGACGGGGTCCTGGCAGGTCCGGGACCAGCTTCTCAAGCGAAGCCGCCCGATCGGAGACCGGGCGGCGGCCGAGATCGTTCAGGCTGCTAGGGGTGACGCTGCTTGCCGGGAGGAATCGGATATTCTCCTTCGTCGTCGTAGTACTTCCACACATAGCGCCCCTTGGCGTTGGGAACCGGCTTCTCGTTGGCGGAACTGAGGCGAGGCTCTCCCGCGACGCTCAAGAGAGGAGATTTCGTGGTGTACATGGCTTCATTCAGTTGGCCACCAGAGGGCGCCTTGGCGACGGCAAATACGCCGAACGGATTACCGTTGGAGTAGGCCACGGCCAAGTAGTCAGCCACCATCTGTCCGTTCTGAGATCCGGGCAGCCAGCTCAACAGCATCGGCCCAGCCAGTTTTTTCCCCTTAGTCCAGGTCTTGCCTCCGTCCTGCGAGGTGGTGAAGCCGACATACAGCTGGCAGGAATTGTTGCAGCTGGCGACCTTGTAGTAGTAGTAGGTCACAGTGATGTGTGCGGTGCCGCCGGAGGTGGCAGGGTCAATGCCGATGCCGGGAATAAAGTGATCGACGGTGCTGCTGACGAGATCAATCGGGATGCGGCTGAGCTTGGACCACTTCTTGCCGTCGGTGGAGGTGCTCATGACAAGGTCATCCGTGGCGCAGTTCTTGCGGAAGCTGCAATCCGGCCACACGACAAAGATCTTTCCGGCACCGTCCATCGCAGCGGAGGGGAGGCCGGGACTGCGCAAGCCGCCATCCTGGCCACGAAACTCCTGATAGGCGATGAGCACGGTGCTGCCCCAACTTTTGCCGCCATTGGTCGAGCTAAAGGCGACCATACCGCCGAAGCCGTCGATGGGTACCACGACCGTGCCATTGGGCTGGACCAGAGGTTGCCCGCCCAGACCCGAGGCCTCATCCGCCGTGTTTTTGGGCGGACCCCAGGTCTTGCCGCCATCGGTGGAAGTGCTCATAAAAATGACGTCGCCGAGACCGGGCTCGTCCCACTCGGTATAGCAATTGCCGTAAAAGGAACTAGCAGGAGTGTTGTCGCAGGTGATCCAGTTCTTGTCGTCGGAGCCGCTGTCATCGACGATCACGGGCTTGGTCCAGTGGATTCCGTCGGTGGAACGGCTGGTGGCCACAGCTTCGCCATTATTGTTGATGATGGGAAGCGTGGAGATCAGCCATACGTCGTGCTTTGCGTCGTAGACCACGGCGGCATCGCTGGCGGCGGTAAAGCTGCCGCCTTTGTAGTTGTCGGTAAGGCCGGGCAGGTATCCGCTGGTCCAGGTGGCTCCGCCATCGGTGGAAGTGGCAAAACCGACATCCGCGCCGCCACCATCATGCACGCGCGCGACCTGAAAGGCGCTGACGATGGTCGAGCCCCACGCGAAGGTATCGGGCTCGACTTCGGTCTTGTGCTGGCTGTCTGAGTTGTGGAACTTGTCGGTGCTGAGCTTCACCAAGTTGGAAGCCGCATAGGATGGCGAGGCCACCCGGAAGATCAGCAGCAGTGCCGAGAGACCGAAAAGCACGCGGGATTGACTCGGGGAGCGCAGGGAAGCCGGGTTCATGATTGTCCTTGTAAACGCTGGGAGTTTACCGGCCACAGGAGCTGTTACTGTGCGAATGGGGAGGACATTCACTGAAGCTACGGGGCCCAGTAGTAGCGCGTCGGGGCGAAGATACACCGGGTCCAAAAGGCTGTCAATGTGCAGGAACTTGCAGCGGTAGAAAGCGCGATAAGGTCAGAACATAACAACTGCCGGCAATGGCTGGAGGAGTCTTTGACTCAAGCCTTCTTTCGCGAATATGTTCGCGCATACGGCGGCGGCTCGTGTCTCAGCAGCCTGGCATCATCGATCGGAGGCCCGGCGGTCATTCGCAGAGGGATAACTCCGGCCCAGGTTGGAAATGCGTAGTCGTCTTCGTCGTCGATGGGCGGTCCTTGCCGCACCTTGGCAGAGAATTCGGTAATAGGCAGGCGCATCACCAGCGTCGCTTTCAACTCTTTTTCGTTCGGCTGGCGCGAATCCTGCCAGCGTCCCGGCAAGATGTGCTCCGACAAGGAGCGCAGGGCCGTCAGCTTCTCCCCCGCATCGGTAACGGCAAAGGCCGTGCCTAGCACGACCACAGAACGGTAGTTCATGGAGTGATTGAAAATCGAGCGGGCCAGGACCAGGCCGTCGAGCAGAGTCACGGTCACGCAGACGGAAACACCGCGGTCGAGATTCCGCAGCATACGACTGGCGGCGGACCCGTGGATGTAGAGGCTATCCTCACAGCGGCCATAGGCCGTGGGAATCACAAAGGGCTGGCCGTCGGCGACGAAACCGACGTGACAGATGAAGCCTTCGTCGAGAATCTGGTAGGCGACACTTCGGTCGTAGACTCCGCGCTCCGCCTCGCGCACCACGCGGGTGCGCGGACTGGGACTGCTGAATTCGGGCATGTGAGATAGCTCCCCGGCGAATTGCAAGATTAGCGGCGCGAGGCACTGGGCCCGCGGTGCGCTCTACCAGTTTACTTTCAAAGCGAATTGGAATTGCCGTGGATCATATGCCGCCGTGGGCTGGCCGGCGTTGGTGAACAGAACATTGACGGCCGAGACGTTTGATTTGTTCGCCAGGTTGAACATGTCTGCGATCAGGTCCAGGTTGATGCGCTCGCCGAAGTAAATGCGGCGGGCTACGCGAAGGTCGTTGAAAACGGTCCAGGGAGTGATGCCGGCGTTGCGGCCGAGATTGCCGTCCAGCGAGAGCAGGGAGCCGTCGAAATCCGCACCACAGACCTCCTGGAAGACTCCAGTTGGCGAGAATTTGGAACTGACGCCAGGCCCGCATGCCGGATTCACGAACGTGTTGGGGCGGCTGGTCAGGGAGGACAGCTGCAAGTTGTCGCCGTTGCCCGTAATGATGTTGAAGGGGCGCCCCGAGGAAAAGTCGATGATAGGAGCGATTGTCCAGTCGCTCAGCAGCCTTCTGGCCATATCACTGCTGCCGACTTTGCCGCTCTGGTAAACACCGCTGAAGACAAAGCGGTGCCGCTGGTCGAAGAGCGAGGTCGAACGATCGAGGCTGGGGAAAAAACTGTCCTGAGGAGTGAGGGTCGACTGCAGGTCGGTGGAGTCGTCAATCGCGTGCGAAAGAGTGTACGAGGCAAGAAATTCGTAGTGATTGCTGAAGCGCTTCCGCAGGTTTGCGGTAAAGCCGTGGTAAATGGAGCTGCCGTTGGAGAAGTTGGCGTCCATATCGCCGAAGGGAACGCAGTTGGCGAGGCTCACGGCGGGATTGCAATTGGCGTTGAGGCCATCCGCTTGCAGGACGGAATTGGCCAGCATGACGCAAGGCCCGCCGCCCTGGGCAAGAACGGCCTCGGCGAAGGCCGGGTTCAGACCCGATGGGCGGAAGAAGTTCACAAGAGCTGCGGGGACGTAAGGCCCGGCCGGCCCGGCACCGCAACCACTCACCAGGAAGGGGCTGTCGGTCGGCGCGTTGACGCCCGCGGCGACGGCGGCCCGCAGATTCTGCACCATCAAGTCGCCGCGGATGGTGTTGGCGTTGATGGGGCGGTTCAGGTGGCGTCCGCCATTGAAGTTGTAGGCCAAGTCCAGGGCGAATCCGCCGCCAAGATCGCGCTCAATGCTGAAGTTCGCCTGCTGTGAATAGGCGTAGACAAAATTCTTGCCCTGAGGGTATCCAAAGGGCTGGAACGCCAAGGGGAAGCCGTCATTCACGTAGTTCTGATTGAGAAAAAGCGACTGGGGGAAATTCAGAGACTGAAATTGCTGCTGATTGGGGAGATAACCCAGGGCAGGAATCAGGGGCGCCGGACCGGGAGCGCAGGCCGCGGTGTTGACGAGACCCTGGAAGATGGGAATGCCGTTCAGATTGGCGGGATTGCCTGGTCCGGCGGAACAGGGCTCGGTGCCGGGAAAGGCCAACTGGCCGCTGGTGGAACCGTCCGAGGCGTCACCCAGAAAGTAGAGTCCCAGAAGCGGGTGGTCGTAAAAGATGCCAAAGGAGCTGCGAATGACCGTCTTAGCGTCGCCCTTCGGGTCCCAGGCGATTCCGATGCGGGGCTGAATGTTGTTCTCGTCGGTCTGGATGCCCTTCTGCAGGCCAAGGAAGTTGTAGCCGGTGGCAGCCAGGCCCGTGGGAGCCTTGAACTGGGGCGGGACTTCAACGTCGTAGCGTACGCCGTAGTTCAGAGTGAGGTTGGGGCGAGCCCGCCAGGAGTCCTGCCAGAAAACGCCGATGGGGATGTTGTGGAACGAATCGCTGGGGCTGCCGAAGCCTTGAACAAAATCTCCCGGCACGCCTGCCCCGTAGGCCTGGACCGCGTTTAGCGCCGGGAACGGCTGGAAGTTGTTCAGCGCCCCAAAATCATAGACGCCGCCATAATTCACGGTGAAAGTCGCCTGCAGGGGCAAGTAGTTGAAGTCGCCGCCGAACTTCGTATCGTGACGGCCGATAGTCCAGGAAAAATTATCGATGAACTGGTAACGTTGCTCGACGCGCTGAATGTAGGAATAAGGTTCGCGTCCGAAATAAGCGAAGCCGGGAATGTTGACTGCGGGGTCGGCCCCTCCGGGAATCGCGGTGTTGTAGAAGTACGCGAGGCCGCGGCGGGCATACTGGAAGCGGAACTCATTCACCTTATTGTTGCCGATGGTCCAGGTGTCCTGGGCCACGCCGGCGACATCGCGATACGTCTGCTCGGAAGTGCGGGAATAGGCATTCTGGCCAGCCGGCTGGTCCTGGCCGCTGACCTCGATGCCGGTTACGGTACTGGGGCTTACGTTCGCGCGAAACATCAAGCGATTGGAGCTGCTGAGGTTGTGATCGAGACGCAATGAGTAAAGACTGGTTCCCTCGAAGACGGGAAAATTGCCAGCCTGCGATGCCAGGGTTTGATACGAGGCGGGGACGTGGTTCACCAATTCCGGAGGCGCGAGACAGCCGAGCGGTGTGCAGGTGGTGGGAAACCCAGAAAAGCTCGAGAGCAGGCCGCCGGTTAATCCCTGCACCAGGCCCTTGGGCCAGGCTCCGTTCAGAGCCATGCCTGAGGAGGCGCCGGCAATCGTAATGTAGTTCGCGACATTGGCCGGTCCGATGGCGAGAATTTGCCCGAGAGTCAGGCTCTGGAAGAAGGCCGCCTGCTGCGGCGTCACCTGAATGACGCCAAAGTTGAATAGACCTCCTGCGATGCTGGAAGTGTCGAAGTTCTGCAGATCGTAATAACTGAGGTTGCTGGCAGGATCGGCGATGGTAGAGAAACCGGTTTCGTGGCGGCGGGTCACTTCATAAGAGAAGTAATAATACGTCTTATCTTTCTTAATCGGTCCGCCGAAGGCGGTTCCAGCCTGCACCCGGGTGTAGGCGGGATTGGACGTGGTGCTGAATGGATTCACCGCCTGAAAGTTGCGGTTACGCAGGTAGCCATACACGTCCCCATGAAATTCGTTCGAACCGGAGCGAGTGATGATGTTCACCACGCCTCCGGCGGCGCGTCCATATTCGGCGGCGTAGTTGTTGGTGATGATCTGGAACTCCTGCACATCCTCCTGGGAGACGGTGGAGCGCACGCCGTTGACGGAATTGTCGGTGGCGTCGGCGCCATCGACGTTCACAAGGTTGGATCGGGCGCGCTGGCCACTCATGTTCAGACCAGAGGTGGGCGCAGCGCCGAGGCTCGGGGCGTTATCACGCACGACCTGGGAATCGGTGAGGGTGAATTGGATGTAGTTGCGGCCGTTGATGGGCAGATTGTCGATTCGGCGTTGCCCGATGGTGTCGGTCGTAGAACTGCGGGAGGTTTCGACCAGTTCGGCAGTGGAGCTTACCGTGACTACCTCCTGAGTGCCGGCCAAGGAGAGGGTGACCGGCAAATCGGCCACCTGGCCCACGGTGATGCTCACGCTTCCTGCGGTGACCTTGGCGAAGCCGGCAGCCTCCACCGTGACTTCGTAAGTTCCTGGAGGCAGCAGCAGAATCCGATATTCTCCCTGGCCGTTGCCTGTGCCGGAGCGTTCCACGCCCTTGGCGGAGTCGCGCGCAGAAACCGTGGCGGTGGTCACCAGGCTGCCCTTGGGGTCCTTGACGGTGATCCGCAAGTCGCCGGTGGCGACGCCTTGAGCAAATCCCAGGGCGGACCATAATAAAATGAGGGCCGCCGGCAGCAGCAGTTTTGCCTTTGTCATAGAGTCTTCTCCCTGGAGGGCTGAGGAAGGGCGTGCCACGAGACGCAGGCCGGGCAGAATCGGACAGGAGTCCCCGAATTCTTCGGCAGGCTTACCGGCACACATTTGGCTTGTGAGACGTTGTCGGCAGGGTTTTACATCAGCATCGACTGGAAAGCAAGCCAGAACCGAGCGCGGACTTGGCTTACTTGGTGCAACGCTCAGACCTGGAACGTGCCAGGCCCCTTGCGTGGCTGGCGGTGACTGCGGGCCACGAGCGCAAGCTCCCGGCTCGAGTCGCAGCGGGCTGGAGATGCCGCGGAAACGGGTTCGCCGGAGGGTCGAGGCTGTGGTAGTGGATCACGCTAGTTACCCGACTTGGGAATTTTGATCTCCTCTCTCGTTGAATTCGCTTTTTATTCGCTTCGATCTGGGAGTATAATCCGGTTCTGAAATCATCTTCAATTCTTCTCCGGGAGCCTGCGAATTATGGCCGATGAGCGTACTAAAGCGATTGATCTAGCCTTCACCCAGATCGAAAAGCAGTTTGGCAAAGGATCGATCATGCGGCTGGGATCGAAGGAGGCGATTGTTCCGATCTCAGTGATTCCGACAGGGGCGATTTCGTTCGACGCAGCCCTCGGAGTAGGGGGATTCCCGCGGGGACGGGTGGTGGAGATCTTTGGGCCGGAATCGTCGGGGAAGACGACCATCGCGTTGCAGGTGATCGCCGAGGCGCAAAAGACTGGAGGCATGGCGGCTTTTGTGGACGCCGAACACGCGCTCGATCCCGGCTATGCCAAGAAGCTTGGCGTCGATGTCGACAATCTGCTGGTGTCACAACCGGATTACGGGGAGCAGGCGCTGGAAATCGCAGAAACCCTGGTGCGCTCCAACGCCATCGACGTACTGGTGGTGGATTCGGTAGCGGCGCTGGTTCCGAAGGCGGAGCTAGACGGCGAAATGGGCGACAGTCACATGGGGCTGCAGGCGAGGCTGATGTCACAGGCCTTGCGCAAGCTGACCGGCATTGTGTCCAAGTCGCGCACCTGCCTGATCTTCATCAACCAGATCCGGGAGAAGATCGGGGTAATGTTCGGCAATCCGGAAACCACCACCGGAGGGCGGGCGCTGAAGTTTTACTCGTCGGTGCGAATCGACATCCGCCGCATCGCCGCTATCAAGGATGGCGACCAGGTCACAGGCTCGCGAACAAAGATCAAGGTGGTAAAGAATAAGGTGGCAGCGCCTTTTCGCGAGGCGGAATTCGACATCATGTACGGCGAGGGTATCTCGCGAGAAGGCGATCTGCTCGATATCGCGGTCAACCATAATATTGTGGAGAAGTCCGGCGCCTGGTTCAGCTACAAAGGCGAGCGTATCGGGCAGGGCCGGGAAAATGCCCGGCAGTTTCTCAAGGACAACAAAGATACGATGGTCAAAGTGGAAGGCGAGGTGCGCAAGCAGCTTGGGCTGACGCCGGCAAGCCCTCAGGCAGCAGCGGCTGCTTCCGTGCCGGGCGCCAAGGTGGCAACAATGCCCAGCGCGCCTGCGGAAGCGGTCAAAGTGCCCGCCGGCAGAAGATAGGCCGGAGGATTCACCGTCCAGGCCGTCTTCCGCGTTCGCCTGCGACGCAACCACCGACAGTCACCTAAGGTAATCATGCTTCGGTAATCAAGCAGGAGCCGGCTGAGCCGCAGCGAAGAAGATCGCTTTTTCCGGGGCCTTGAGGCATTTTTCCCCGCCATTGCCTGAGATTCGGTAACAGAGAAAAATTTCTCCCGATGTAACTGCTCCTTGACACATGCCCCGGCCACATCTGACACTGTAGCGCGCCCTGTCCCTTCGCGAATCGCCTCGCGTGGTCGCAAACCATAGACAAGCGTCTTCTGGCCTTGGGGAATAGCATGAAATCACGGAGTTTAGCGGTCTTCACTCTGTTACTGATCGGCGTCGCCGGCTTGGCCCAGGTGAACGTAACGACTTCGCGCAACGACAACAGCCGGGATGGACTGAACTCGAATGAAACCATCCTGACCCCTGCAAGCGTGAACCCCAGCAGTTTCGGCAAACTGTTTTCGCAGGCGGTGGAGGGCTACGTCTATGCCCAACCGCTCTACGTGCAAAACGTAACGATTCCGGGACTGGGCACGCACAATGTGGTATACGTGGCCACGGAACACGACAGCGTTTATGCCTTCGACGCCGATT